>Ga0268262_10004373_pt1 | contig 14639 bp, 28 predicted proteins | sample TergutNc150P3_FD_190354 | JGI IMG/M metagenome (GOLD analysis project Ga0268262, IMG submission 190354) | Nasutitermes corniger P3 segment gut microbial community from laboratory colony in Florida, USA - Nc150 P3 (SPAdes) (version 2) | ecosystem: Host-associated > Arthropoda: Insects >... | reverse complement strand
ATTTGCGACAACGGGTATCTCTGGAACGACAAGCCATTTGCGCGAGGACAAGCGTGGATAGACCTCCTGCTCATAACCAACTTCACAGAGACCGACGAAGGTGACGCCGGGGAAGAGCTCGTGATTAGGCGTGGGCAGTACAAGACAACTATCAGGAAACTTGCCGAAAGGTGGGGTTGGAGCAGGACGAAAGTTTCTGATTTTCTCAACTCCTTGCAAAGTTCACGCATGGCTAAAATCGAAAGTGACAAAAAAAAGACAGTGATAACCATTGCAAACTATGACTTCTATCAGGATGTGAAAGACAAAAAAAAGACAAACTCCAGCCGACAAGGTGACACAGAAAAGACACCTTCCTTATTTAATAAACAATGCAAAGAAACTAATACGTTAGAGCGCGAAAGCGAAAGGGTGAAAAACAAGGCTTTCACACCCCCGACGCTGGATGAAATCAAGGCGTATTGCAAGGAGCGCGGCAACGACGTGTCGCCGGAACGGTTCCATGACTACTTCACCGCGTCTGGATGGGTTGACAGTCTAGGCAAAAAGGTCAGGAACTGGAAGCAGAAGATAATCACATGGGAACGAAACGCAAGCGGAGCGAAGCCAGCCGCAAGCAACTGGGGAAGGCTGAAAGGAGAACCAAGTGACCAGAAACGAAATGATTGACGCATTTGAGGGCATTAGCGCCGTCTACCCGCAGTTCTACGCGGGGCTTGACGATGGCAAGGCGCTGAAAGCCGTAATAGCGTGGACTGAACTCTTTGAAAACGTCTCCACAGAAAAATTCAACGCCGCAAAGAAGACGTACATGGAGCGCGACACATTCGGCAAACCCCCATGGCCGGGTACGCTCTTCGCAATCCTAGCCGAGATGCCGAGCGTGAAGTTCGTCCAGACAGGCACAGACGACGCGGGGATGCCCGAGGGCAGATTTGAGGTGGTGAAATGACGGAGACATCGATATACGCGGAGCACTCACTGCTCGGCGCTCTGCTGATAAACGGCAATGCGTTCGCGTCGGTTCGCGGCACGGTGAACCCGCAGGACTTTGTACATCCGCTCAACCGCGACATATACGCGGCGATGGCGGAGCTAGACGACAGCGGCGCGAAGATTGACCCCGTGAGCATCGTGGCGAAGCTCCCCGACGACGAAACGGCCGGGTACATCCGAGACTTGATGCTCACGACCCCGACGGCGGCAAATGTGGACATTTACGCGGCAGAAGTGGCGAGCAACGCGGCGCGGCGGCGCATAGTGCAAATAGCCACAGACGCGGCGGAGCGAGCCGCCGACGGAGAACCCGCCCACGAGGTGGCCGCGTGGATGCGCGACCAAGCCGCCGAAGCCGCCGACAAGACCGCGACGGGCGGGCTGGTGACGAGCAACGAGGCCATGTTCGCGTTCGGCGACTACAAGAATATCCAAGCCAAGGGCAAATCAGCGGCCACGGCTACGGGCTACAAGCCGCTTGACGACATTCTGGGCGGCGGCGCGGTCTCCGAGGGGATGATAGTGCTTGCGGCGCGTCCCGGAGTCGGCAAGACATCCTTTGCGCTCAACATAGCGGAGCGGGTGGCGATGCGCGGCGACGCGGCGCTGTTCGTCACGCTGGAGATGAGCCTGACGCAAATCAGCGCGAAGAGAATCGCCAGCGAGAGCGGCATGCCGTCGTCGCTCCTGCTCAACGGAAACCTGACCGAAAACGACTGGCGGCGCATGTACGACGCGCAGACCAAGCTCGCGGAGAGGCCGATGTTTTTCAACCGCGCGAAATCGATGAGCATAGACGACATCGGCAAGCTGGCGGCGCAGATACCCAGCCTGAAACTGCTCGTCATAGACTACATGGGGCTTGTCAGGCACAAGGAGGGCAAGACCCTGTATGAGAAAGTCACCGCGACCAGCAACGCCATCAAGCGTCTTGCGCGGACTCTCGGAGCGCCGATACTGTGCCTTGTGCAACTCAACCGCGAAGTCGAGGGCAGGGGGAGCGGCGAGCCGAGGATGTCGGACATCAGGGATTCCGGCGCGATTGAGCAGGACGCGGACGTGATAATCCTGCTCCACAAGCAGACGGCGACGGTATCCGACGGCGCGCCGACCGCCCTGAAAGTGATAGTGCCGAAGAACCGGCACGGCAGAACGGGCAAATTCGAGATGAATTTCTACGAAAACAATGGGAGAATACGCGAATGGACATGACGGAGGCCTTGAAGCTGACGGACGCGCAAGCCGCGAAATACGAGGCGGTGGCGCGAAACGACCTGATGAGCATGCTCAGCGCGGACTGGGCGAAGATAGCCGAGGCGTTGCGAATGGTTGTCGCCTATGTCAGAGGCGGTGAGGCATCATGACGGTTGACGGATACATCCCCACCGAGAGCGAAGAGCAAAAGATGCTCTTCCAATGGGCGGGATTCAGCGAAGGACGCTACCCCGAGTTGCGATTGCTCCACCACATCCCGAACGGCGGCAAGCGCGGCAAAGCCGAAGCTGGGCGATTCAAAGCGCAGGGGGTCAAACCCGGGGTGCCGGACATATGCCTGCCGGTGGCGCGTTTTGGCTGGCACGGCCTTTACATCGAGCTAAAACGCACAAACGGCAGCAAGGTCAGCGCGGAGCAGAAATGGTGGCTGGCGATGCTGGAGGCGCAGGGATACAAAGCCATCGTGTGCATGGGAAGCAAAGAAGCGGTAATCGCGATACAGGATTATCTGGAGGAACGGTAGACTGCGATAGGAGGAAACCCGGCTATGGGATGCTACACATACGCGCAGCTTGAAGAGATGTGGTCTCTCCCGCTTGATGAAAAGCTGGACATCGCCAAAAGCGTCATCGCCGAGACGTTTGCGCAAGGCGACAGAACCGCGCTGGCGTTTTCCGGCGGCAAGGACTCGACCGCGCTCTGGCATCTCATCCGCGAGACATGCCCCAAGCAAGCGCGGGAGATGGCCGTGATATTCGGCAACACGGGCGTGGAGTACAAGGAATCGCGTGATTTCGCGAGGGAGCTAGGCGGGGAATGGGGCGGCGCGAACTTCCACGAAACCGAGCTTGACAGGATAAAACGCCCGCGCCTGAAATACGAGGCGCAAAAAGAAGTCTGGGCGCTAATCGAGAGCAAGAACGAAGTCGCGGGCTATCTCAACAAAAAGGGTCGGCTGCTCTCCACCGACAAGCTCAACGAGGCAGTAACGCCGGAGATGTGGCGGGATTTCCGGGAGCGCAAGCTCGTATGGGAGGTGGGAACGAAAGTCAGCTTCTGGTTCGTCGCCGAGCAATACGGGTTCCCGATTCTCGGCAAAGACGCGACGAAGCTGGACGCGCCGAGGATAAACATAAACGTGTTCCTGAAATACAGCGGGGAGCAGTCGAAAGGCAACGACCGATATTACGACATGCTCCGCAAGTTCCCGGACATGCGTATATCACACGCCTGTTGCAACTTCATCAAGGAACAGCCGTCGGAGAGGCTGCAACGCGAGTTGGGGTGCAAGGCACTGTTCAGAGGCCTGCTGGCCAGCGAGAGCCGCCGCCGGACGTTCACGTTCCTTGACTACGGATTTCTGTACAAGGCGAAAAACGGTTTCACGTACTCAAACCCGCTCTCGATATTCACCGACGGCGACATCTGGCAGTACATCAAGAGCCGCAACTGCCCGTACTCGCGGCTATACGACCTGACAGACGCGGACGGAAACAAGCTGTACACCCGAAACGGCTGCTGGACATGCGGCACGGGTCTCGCATACGCCGGAAACAACATCGAGACGCTGCGCAAGCACTGCCCGGCGAAATGGAACGCACTGATGAGATACGGGATGGCGCGCGAGATGGGAACGTTCGCCCGCGCCATAAGCGACGACGTGAAGCTGACCAACTGCGAAGCCGACTGGCTCCTTGATTCGCGACCGTGCGCGTTCGACAGGCTCACGCCGAGGGCGGATCTGGTCGAGGCGATGCAATACTACGAGACTTTGGCATAGGAGGATACAAATTGGACAGGATAGACACGCTCAAAAAAATAGCTGACAAAGCAGCGGACGCGATTGTAAGGACAGGCGACAAAATAGCCAGCAGCAGGCTGGTGGACACAGCCATCGTCTTAATCATCGTCGTCGCGGTGCTGCTGGTCGAAATGACGCTAGGCGCACTCTGCATAGCGTCGCAGCTTATGCGGCAGCGCAGCCACAGCCAGCGCAACGCAGCCTACATAGCGACCATAGCCGACACACGCGCCTACTCACGGTCGCGACCGACAGAGGAAGACGACGCGGACACGATGGCGAGCTTCACGCTGACCGCCGAGGACACGGCGGCGCGGGTGAGGCGGTGGAACGAAGCCGTGTCGCGAGGCGACTGCCGGGAAGAGCCGGAAAGCGCGGATACCCCGCCAGAATCGCAGGAAACCCCGCTAGAATCGCCAAATTCCGCGTCCGGGGAAAAACCCGTGATAGGACGCACAGACGAAAATTTGCCCAAATACGCGATTCTAGAGCCTTCTGCGGCGACGGCGACGAGCATGGGCACGGCGACTAGCGTTAGCCGATACCCCGCGATAACCGCCGACGAGCGCGAAACCCTAGCGCGTCTTGTGTGGCTGGAGGCAGGTGGCGAGCCGTTTGAATCCCAGCGCATGATTGCGGAGGTAGTCCTTAACAGGCTGATAAGCCCGTACTTCCCCGACACGATAGACGGCGTGGTGTACCAGCGCGAGCCGTGCGTACAGTTCGCGCCAGCGCACAGGATAGGCGGCGTAACGCCGACGCAGCGTCAATACGACGCTGTAGACGCGGCGTTGTCCGGCGACTGGATATTGCCAACAGATGTCGTGTACTTCAGCAACGCGGCAATAACTAGCCGCGTATGGGGAAACATGGGGAAAATCGTATTTTGCTATTTGTAACTGGAGGCCTAAGAATGAGATACATTGTCAAAAGCGCCGTGGCGGGTTATCTGACCCAATACGACAAGCGCGGCAACCCCGTGTTCAGCCGCGACAGGGACGAAGCAATCAGGTACAAGTCCGCAGATGCGGCGAACGATACCGTCGCGCTGATAGCCGCAGACGACAAGCGCGGCACATACGGCGACCTGACCATGGAGGAAGCCATATGAGCGAGGCATACGAGCCGCCGAGGTATTGCGTATCATGCAAGCACATCCGTCTCAACAGAGGGGGCGGCGCGGTGTGCTTCGTGAAAGCACGGCGCATGAGCGGGCATTATTTAGCGCCAGCGGTCACGGTATCCCTCACGGACACGTGCGACAGCTTCGTGCGCTATGTCGAAAGAAGCAAACGCGCAAAGGCGGCGAAAATCTGACATGATGTCCACACCAAGAAAGGATGAGAGATATGAACACAACAGGCAACGCGAACTACAAGAGCGAATCGACAGGTCAGCCCGACGCGTTTAACCAATTTTACGCAGACAACGCCGCCGCACTAAAGCTAATAGCGAAGTTGGAAGCCGAACGCGACGAGTACAAGGCGAAGTGCGAGGCGTATGAAAGGGCGATTGTTGGAATAAGGACTGGAACAAGTCTTTGCAAAATGTGTGTACACAGGGAAAACGCACAAGACAAAGAACCGTGCAACAACTGCTATACCGACGCAACACGCGGCAACAATTTCACGTTCGATTACGCGAGGTTCGCGAACAAAGGAGGCGACGGGGAAAGAGGAGATAGAATGAACAAAATCAAATGCGGCGACATCATACGCAACAACTGGGTTGACAACGATTCGCACAAGAAGTATCTGGTGTATTTGGGCAAGGAAGAAGCGATGGCAAAATGCATCAGGTTAGACCCGCAGAAAAACGTTGTCTACGCCGATTTGTACTACAGCGACCTAACAAACCCCAAAAAGACCAACGAAGGCAAGGACGCATTTGAAATCGTTGGACACGTGGAGATATGGAAACCCGGCAAAGACGCGCTGCTAAAGCTGTTTGAAGCTGGCGGCATGGACTGGGAGCGATTCAAGAGCAAGGAGGAATCAGCATGAGCAAAATCAACATAACAGGCGCATCGCAGCGGGTGCAAACAAACGCCCGAGGCGAATGGTCAGCCTGCTACATGTGCAACAGGTGCCAAGACGAGTTCGCCAGCGTGGACAACGAACGCAGCGAGGCAGAGGCCCGCCAAGAGAGCCTTACGGCATTTGATGTTCAAATGCGCCGCTACTGCTCCGTGTGCGGCTACAAGCTGACTGACAAATACGACATCCCGGAAAGCGAGTACATCGCCGTGTTAAACGCGACAATAGACAAGCTGGAAGCTGATATCCGGCGGCTTAAAGACCGCATAAAAGAAATGGAGGCACCGGAATGAAAGCGTATGTATGCGATTCTTGCGGCAAAGTGATAACAAACCCGTATAACGTCAGGATGCGGGAGTATGTGTCGATTGTTGATGGCAAGAGAAAAGTCAAAGTACACCTATGCGCCGACTGCTTCAAATCACTCGGCGAAATCGCAAGAAAGGTCGAATCAAGATGAAAGAGAATTATCTGTTCAGAGGGAAAGCGACGAATAACGGCGAGTGGGTAACTGGGCATCTCGTACAGGGCGAAACCCAAGAACCACGCATATTCTTCAGAGGTGCGTATTGCTATGTTTACATAAAAACGGTGGGGCAATGCACGGGAAAAAGAGACCGCACGGGAACGTTGGTGTTTGAGGGTGATGTTGTCACGGTCGCCGCAGGAAACGACCCAAGCGGCTCTTTAGGCTACGTCACAGGCGAAGTACTCTACAGCGATGAGGCTTGCGGGTATCTGATTAGCCAAGGCAAAGCAGCGGTTGCGCTAGGACATTACGACACGCCCTGCGTGAAGGTCAAAGGAAACATTCACGATGACCCAGCGTTGATGGAGGAATACGGATGAGCTTGTTTGAGATAAGGACAGCCTACAAATGCGAGTGGTGCGGCAGGCTGTTTGAAACCAAAAACTACTGCCACAGCATAGAGTGCAACCGCGACCCAGGGCAAAGGACATGCCCGTCGTGCGTTTATGCCACCAAGTTTAAGCGACCGCCAAGCAGTTTGCAAAGTACGATTGTGTACTGTCCGAGAGTTGACGAGATGTTCGCGTACCCGCACGATTCGTATTGCCGCGAATACAAAAAAGAGCCAACATACAAAAGCTACAGGGGGGATGACCAATGAGCAAGGCAACGGAGCGCGACGCGGCATTAGCCGACCGCGATGAATGGAAAGACCGTGCGTTGGAAGCCGAGAAAGAGCGCGACGAATTGAAATCTAGAATCAGTGTATACGAAGATAGCGGATTATCTCCAGAGCAAATCAGCGCAATCATAAAAACTTGCGATGGGCTGATACGAGACAGCGTTCCTTTTGAGGCGGATAAGATACAATGCCACATAGGACAGTTGCGGCATATCAAATCATTCACATCAGCAGAAAGGAGCAAACCACAATGACTAAGGAACAACTGGCGGCGACGCTCAACGGTCGCCAATATGGGAGCGAAATCAGCCCAGAGGAAGAGGAACAAGCAAAGCGCGACGGGCTGGTAGTCGTGTTTGGGGAGTCCAACGACATAGTGAAGTTCGCGGGGGCAATACAAGATAAAGGCTACTGCAACAAATGCAGAACGACATCCTATGTTTGTTGCTACGATTCCACGGTTGGTGGCAGGTGCAAGACATGCGCATATTCAGAACGCGATTGCGTAACAATCAAGACGACATTGCGCGGCTCGTGGTCGTACAAGACCGACATACCGCACGAGACGTTCAACATCCACAAAAACGGCGAATTGTACTGCGTCGGCATCGTGTACGATATCCGCAGACTGAAAGGAGAAACCAGCAATGACGTGTGAAGAATTGGATGCAATAAGAGAGCGGCGCGTCGCGGCGGTAAAGAATCTGGAGCAGTTGTACGCGACATACGGATTCTTGAAAGAAGATGCACCTGCGCTCTTTGATGTGATAGAAGCCCAAAAAAGGAAAATCGATGAGCTCGCTCTGGCAGCAGCTACAGCACGTGCACTGCTGCCGGAGCGCGTAGCGGAACTCGCAGAAGCGGAGCGAGACGGGAGGCTGATTGTCCTCCCCGAAGGCATAAATGCGTTGTGCAAAAAGGTTCAAAACAGCGATGTCTACTGGCTTAACACAGACGTATGCGACGAGCCGATTGAATGTACGCTCTGTGACATAGGCCTGAACGAACAGGCAGAACTGGTGGCAAGAGTGTTCTATGAAGATGGGGTTGCGCCTGTGCTTGGCACAGTCTACGATGGCTACATTGGCTTTGTTGACTCGGAAGAAATTATGAAAGACGCAGACATCCCTATCTCTGAGTACGGCAGAACGCTGTTCTTGACGCTTGAAGAAGCGAAAGCCGCGCTTGCGTCGCTGAAAGGCGGCGGTGGCGCATGAGAATCATGGTTGAGCTACACCCAGATGTGCCAGAAAGCCCGGAGCTGTGCCGACGCGACGACGGCAAGCTATGCGACTTTTATGACAACAAGGGGTTTTGCGCACTGTTTCAAAGCTCTTTGCTGAACTCGGGCGGCTCGCCTTGCAAATGCAACTTATGCGTGACGAAATGCGCAGAGGCGAAGTGGGAACATGAGGTAATGGGTGCAATGAGATCTGCATTTGACGGCAGAAAGAGGAGGAGCGAATGAAAGCTATTACGATATATCAGCCTTGGGCGAGTTTGATTGCCGTCGGAGCGAAGCGTTTTGAGACACGCAGTTGGAAAACTGATTACCGTGGCATGATAGCCATACACGCCGCCAAAAAGCCGTTTAGCAATGGTAGCTGGCTTGACCGTGAATTGCATCCGTTTGCGAATGCTCTTGGACTGCCAGATATCTATTCGTTTGACGCGCTACCACTGGGTGCCGTAATCGCCACTGCGGAGCTTGTCGGAATTTGGGAGATTGGAGCAGGTCGGGATGTATGCACCGGCAGTAAATCTGCGGATTTCAAAAAGAACGGCCAGCGTTATGAAATATCAAGGCTGGAAGAATGCTTCGGTGACTGGACACCGGGGTGGTACGCTTGGGAGCTTGCGAACGTGATGCCGGAGGATGAACCGATACCCGCAAGGGGGCAACAAGGACTATGGGAGTGGAACAGATGGTTAAGAAAAGTTTAACACCAAAGGCCAGTCGCGGCGACTACCGCCGCAAAGAGAAAGCCGCGCCGAAGCAGAAGACGCTGCCCGAAATGAGCCACGCGGAGGTCAACGCGGCGGCTCGCAACGAGGGGCTGACGTATGGGCAGTACGTAGCCATGAGAAAGGATGTTTGATATGAAAAGAGACACGGCAGAAAAAGCAAAAGCGGGAACTATGAGCGTCACGAAACCGCCGCTGGGAATCATGCCTAAATACGAAAAGGAGTTGGAGGAACTATGACACAGCAAACCCTGATGACCACTGACGAAATGGAAAAAAGAGCGGTATTGCTCACAAGACTGATGCTCGAAGCGAAAGAAGAGTGCAACCAGCTAATGGCGATGCTGTACACGGGAACGCACATAAGCGACGACGTTATGATAAGCCGGCCCGGGATGCTGCCGATTAAGCTACCGCTATGGCTGACGCACGAAATCATCCCGATTGCCGTACACCACTACAACGAGCTGATAGCGGACTACGAAAAGGGATTGGAGGGACTATGATGGATAAGACGAAGATAGAATGGTGCGATGCTTCATGGAATCCCGTAACCGGCTGCAAGCACTCGTGCGATTATTGCTACGCGAGAGGCGTTGCACACAGGTTTTGCACACAAATGTGGGGCGCAGACGGAGCGACGCACGTTCTCGACGAGCGCAAGTATTTTGACAATGCGCCCGACGGCGAATACAACATGCTGCAGTATGTCTGTGACCCGTATCCCTACGAGTTCGACCCGACGTTCCACCGATACCGCCTTGACGTGCCGCAGAAGTGGGCTAAGCCGCGCAACATATTCGTCTGCTCGATGGCAGACCTGTTTGGGGAATGGGTGCCAGATTCGTGGATACGGGAAGTGTTCGCGGCTTGCGAAGCCGCGCCGCAGCATCGGTATCTGTTCCTGACCAAGAATCCGATACGGTACACGCAGCTTGCGACAGAAATCATGTCTGCGAAAGCGGAGCTTTGGTGCGGCGCGACGATAACGGGATGCTACATGCGCCGTGACCAAGTGCCGCATTTCGAACACGTGACGGCGCGACGGTTTTTGAGCATAGAGCCGCTTACGGGAAACAACCTGCCTAAAATCGGGCTGTACGGCGGTGTGCTTGACTGGGTAATCCTAGGCGCGGAGACCGGCAGGCGCAAAAACAAAACCAAGCCCGAGCGGGGGTGGATACAGGACATCGCGGACGGATGCCGCGAGGCGAACATCCCGCTGTACATGAAAGACAACATCAAGCCATATTGGGACGGCGAACTGGTGACGCAGTTCCCGTGGTAGGAATGGAGGCGTTATGACAATTACAGCATCAACCCTGTTCGCCGGAATCGAACACCGACCCGGAAAACGCCGCTGCTACTACTGCGGCGGCGAGTGCGACGAAACGCACCTGACGAAAAAATACGTCAAGGACACGTTCACCAACCGCGACATCGTGAAATGCCCTGCGTCGCCATACGTCTGCCAAGGCTGCGTGATGAGCCTAGGAGACGGATGGGGCGACATGCCCCTGATTGACGGCACGGTCAAAACCTTTACGACAGGCAGGAGCATGGCGCCGCGCATGTATTCGTGGCTGCTGACCGCAGACCAGCGGCTAGCGTTCACCAAGGCGCACATCGCGACCGTGCGCGAAATCCTCACCGACAAGGACAAATTGCCAGACCCGCCGTTCGCGCTCATCCTGTCCGACAGCGGGCAGAAGCAGCTTGTTTTCCGCGCTCCCGTCGCCTACAGCAAAGACGCGTTTTCCGTCATGCTGGAGGATACGGAGATATCAATAACGCCCGAAACCCTTAAAGCGAGGCTTGACCTGGCAGGCAAAATCTCGACCGCGCTGGGGAAGCCCGTATTGAGGGAAAAGCCCAGATTCGAGGCGTACAACAGGGCAAAGAAAGAGGGTGTATTCGATGATTTGAGGCAATGGGAAGAAATCATGTACGAGCCGATGTCAAAACTTGCGGCGTGGCTTGCGCCGCCAAAACTGAAAGGATGATGAAAATGCAACCACGTATCCAATTCTCGGCGGAGGAATTCCGCCGGAGGCTGGCCGGACTAGAGGCCCCGGAGGCGCGGTTCGATCAGCCCGAAATCTCCGACATGAAGCAGCTTGCGGGCCGTCTTGTGCTAGCCTTGCGAGAGGTGTTCGGCAGCGCGCTAGACCGCAAGACGGTATGGGAGCGCATTGCAAACGGAATACCCATAGCGTCGTCGAAAAGCGGCGGCAAAGGCGACAAATTCATTGCCGCCCTGCTCGAATACATCAAGGCGGAGCCGAACGTATGCGTCGGCAACGACGCGCTGATTCTCGCCGTCGAAGAGATAACGCAACTCTCGCCGGAGGCGCAGCGGGCATTTATCCGCATATGCGTCGAATATCGGATGCTCCTGTGCATCGACGCCAGAGGGAGCGTACAGGAGGCGAAGGCAATCAAGGACATCACCGGAGCGGAGTCCGTGGAGATGCTCGGCGACGGAACGATTATCACGAAGGGAGAGCATGCGCAATGAACGAGATAAAAACCGTCAGAATCCATGCTCTCTCGACCGCAATTTCCCCATTGAGCCATATGATGGGGGTTCAAGGCAACGAATCCATTCTCAACCGCGCAAAGGTGATGAGCGGCGGTCAGATACACGAAGTGCCCGTGCTGTCCGGCAACGCCATAAGGCACAAGATGGTGAGAGAACCAGGCGCGTCGCACATCGTGCAATCCGTAGGGCTGTACGGAAAGCTCAACATCGACCAAGCAAACTATCTCTTCTACGGAGGCAGCCTGACCGAGAGCGCGATAGCCGACAACCTCAAAAAAATTGCCGAGATGCAAGAGCTTTTGCCGCTCTACAGGCTATTGGGCGGCAGCCTGAAAAACCAGGTCATTTCGGGCAGCCTTTTGGTCAGCGCGGGAACGCTCGTATGCGACGAGAACCGCGAGACGCTTGAAAAGCTCCTGCCGCCGCACCTGATTCAGGGAACCCCGGAGCTTCGCTCCTGCGAGGACTACGTGAGCGGTCATCAATACACTCGCGGCGACGCGAGGAAAAAGCCGGGCGCAGTCAGTCCCGACGCGGATACGGACGACAAAACGGGCTTGATGATTTATTCGGGGCAGAACGTCATAGCCGGAGCGGTGTTCTACCACAGTTTCATCCTCCAGAACGTGAGCAGGCTGGAAGTGGGCGCGCTCGCCGCGTGTGTACAAGACTGGCAAAAAGACGGCGGCACCATTGGCGGCATGGCGCGCATAGGCCACGGCAAGCTCGAAACGAAACTGTGCGTTGACGGCGGCAACTTTTTCGGCGACGAAATCGACCTGTGCGCATACGCCGACGAGTACCGCGCGCACGTCCTTGACAACCGCGAGAGCATTGTCGCGTGGCTTGCGGACGCGTTCCCCGACAAGCCTAAAGCCGCAAAACCCCCAAAGACGAAAGAAAAAGACGCACAGCCCCAATTGACCGACTATTTCGGCGAGATTTTTGACAGAGACGGTGATGGCAATGCTTAAAAACTGGCTTGTCACAGCGTGGCTCGCGTCGCCGCTGGCGGGAGAGCCGCCGACGCTCGACGGCATCCTGGCTTGGGAGATGGCACTGCGGCTCGGCATGAAACACTCGGGAAAAACAGGAAGATGGACACCGCTTGAAGAAATACCCGACGTGCCAATCCCGCTTGCGCAACGCACGGTGAGCGGCAAGGATGTCTACTGCTGCTCGTCGCCTATACTCCCGCATCCCCGAGCGGAATGGGAAGACCACACGTCAAAAAGGTTCGAGAGCGCGAAGCTGGCTCTTGCGATAGCCCCGGAGCGGCGCAAGCTGCTCCTGACCGCGAGCGGCCCGTACAAAAGCCGCTTCGTCCCGGTTCGCGTCCGCTTGGTTGACCGCGTCTGCTGGTTCGTTCGCGGCGACCGCCAAGAGACAAACAAGCTGCTAAAGCGAGTGCTGGCCATAGGGCAGCACCGCGCCATTGGGTATGGGCTGGTACACCAGTGGGAGTTCACGGAGACGGAGGAAGACTACTCCATCTACGCGCCGCAAAAGGGTAAGTTGGTGCTAATGAGACCCATCCCCACCGGATCGGGCTTGGATAACGTGTGCGGATACAGGATGTCATACGGCGGCTACAAGCCTCCGTACTGGCATCCCGGCAACCAATGCGAGGTGGCCGTGCCGTGCTAAGAAACAACGACCACGGCCTAATACACGCGGCCAAAGTATGCGTTTTGTGCGCTGTATTGGCAAAAAAGCTGGGTCTTGACCAAGACAGCGCACTGCGGCTTATGTTCGCCGCAGTTGCGCATGACACTGGGCGCAAAGGCAACAGCGCCGACGCAAAGCACGGAGAGCGAAGCGTCGCGTCGCTAGAAAAGGCAATAGACAGCCAGACTATAGCTATTGTCGCAAATCATTCCAAAGCCGACCGGAGCGTAAAAGACATCAGCGTCGAGACGAAGATTTTGACGCATATTTTCAAAGATGCTGACGCACTTGACAGAGCGCGAACTGGAGACTTGGACGAAAAATACCTGCGGTTCGAGCAGTCAAAAAAACTCATAGAGTTTGCGAGGGAGCTAAACAGATGCTTATTGACAGTCCAAGACTGACAGAACGCGACCGCCAATGGTGGGATGAGTGGATACGCGCCGACCAGGTTCATTCGCGAACAAAGGAATTTCGCATGCGCTGCGAAAAAACACTCGGCATTATCAAGGAATTCATCTCATCCGGCAAGCCCTACTTTGTCGCGGTGTCGTGGGGCAAAGACAGCGTCGTGCTTTCTCACATGTTCCACAAAATGGGTGCGCAATGCAAGTTCGTGTATGTTCGCAACCTTGCGCGCGAGCCCGAGGGAAATATCGCAGTAAGAGACGAATTTTTAAAGAATTACCCGCTTGACTACGAAGAAATTTGTTACAACTACGCCGATGCGGATGAAACATACTACGACAAAGCCGGCCGCCCGCGCAAGTGGCAGCACATACTGGCAGATTTGCAAAAGCGGTACGGCTGCCATGTTACTGGCATACGTTACGACGAGAGCGCAAAGCGCCGTCGCAGATTCCGCGTATACGGCACAGAAACTTCAAACAGCTTTGCGCCGTTTAGGTTTATGACGGTACATGACATATTCGCATACATGTGGATGTGCGACCTCCCAATACATCCAAATTATGCAATGACGGGCGGCGGGAGATGGGACAAGTACCGCATAAGGGTGGCGGCTGTAGGCAACACCGAGGGTGACGGCATGGGGCGAACAGAATGGGAGCGAGAGTATTACCCTGATATCCTGAACAAATTGTAGGGGAGAGGCTTAAAGCGATGGAAAACGGATGCAAGTATTGCACGAACGATAAAAAGATAAAGAAAAGGGGATTGAGGGAGACAATGGGGGTAAACAAAAGAAAAGGCTCGGAGCAATTCGCCGAACGCTTCAAGAAACTACTGGAGAACACAGACAAGGG
>Ga0268262_10004372_pt1 | contig 14644 bp, 11 predicted proteins | sample TergutNc150P3_FD_190354 | JGI IMG/M metagenome (GOLD analysis project Ga0268262, IMG submission 190354) | Nasutitermes corniger P3 segment gut microbial community from laboratory colony in Florida, USA - Nc150 P3 (SPAdes) (version 2) | ecosystem: Host-associated > Arthropoda: Insects >... | reverse complement strand
CGAAATAGTTTGCAAGCAACACCCAATTTCTTGCGGCAGGAAGCCCAAATGGGGTTTGCCGCTGATCGTCCCTAAACCTGATACGATAAGGTTTTTTTGGGGCATCCCATGTTGAGTTGCCTCTTCCCCTTATTTGCTGATTACTGATTTTGGGAATATTATTTTCAGGTTTGTTGGGAACGGTTAAAGAAAAGGTCATATTAACCCAGTTTTCTTTATCCAAAATGGGGGCCTCATCATCTGTATGGATCTTTATGGTTGGTAAACCCCATTGATCATTATATGTATCCGTACAGGCGGAAAGTAGTAATACGAAAATAAATATTAGCATCCCGGCAGAAATAACGTTTAAAATTGTTTTCACAAAAACCCCTTAATTATGCAGACCAACTTAATTATTTACTCCTGCTGCTTTCTTAATACTATCCCGCATTTCAATTGCCGCCGTTCTTGCTGCCTGGGCCGCGATTGAGTTGTCCGCCTCCCTGCCGCCCTGCGAGCTTTGCCAGGCTTTGAGTAATGAGCGTGAAGCGTTTACCACGCCGCCGTTGCCTTCCCGCAAAAGCAGGGCGGCGTCGGATGCTGCGCCACCCTGGGCACCGTAACCGGGAATTAGGAAAAAAAGGTTAGGCCGTCCGGCGCGGATGGCCGCAGCTTCCTTACGTTCTTCTTCGGTTTGGGGATCCGCGCCCACAACAGCGCCAAACGCGCCGTAACCGTGAGCGCCGAGGCGGGAAGCGGCAAGCCCTGAAAGCTTGTCCCCCACCGCGTCGAAAAGCCGCTTAGGGGAGTGGCTCTCATCGTTAATAATAAGGCACTCAAAATCGCGTCTGCCCTTGTTGCTGGTGCGCATAAGCACGAAAGCGCCCTTGCCTTTTTTGTCCGCCCATTGAAGCCATGGCTCGATGGAGTCCATGCCAAGGTAGGGGTTAAGCGTAACAAAGTCAACTTCAAAGTCGCCTGAGAAGTGGGCTTTGGCGTAACGGCTGGCGGTGTCGGCAATGTCGCTGCGCTTGATGTCGGCGATTACAAGGGCGCCGCGTTCGCGAAGGTGCTTGAGAGTCTGCGCGTAGGCGTCGAGGCCCGCGAGGCCCATTTCCTCGTAACAGGCAATTTGCAGCTTGTAACAGGCGGCAATGTCGATAGTCGCGTCGATGATGGCTTTGTTGTACTCAAGCACCGTTTCGGCGGGGGAGGAGCGGCGCTCCTTTTCAGGAACATATTCCGGGGCCGTGTCCAGCCCAACGCAGACATGGCCCCTTTCCGCCACTGCCTCAAAAAGTTTGTCCATGTTGTACATGGGGGTATTATAGCAGAAAAAATTATTTCACACTATTCTGAAACACAACCCGTCCCCTGTGAAGCGTCATTAAAATTTTTCCGTATAGTTTGCGGCCAGTAAAGGGGGAGTTTTTCCCGCGGCTGAAAAATTTTTCCGGTTCTACAATCAAAGTGGCTTCCGTGTCCAGTATAACAAGGTCTGCTGTGCTGCCAGGAAGAAGGCGGCCGCGTGAATTTTCAAGGCCCAAAAGCCTGGCAGGGCTTGCGCTTAACAGGGAGGAAAGGCGCTTTAAATCGAAAATCGCGTCGATTCCGCCGCCGCGCACAAGCTCTGTGTATATGGTTGCAAAAGCGGTCTCAAAACCGGAAAAGCCGGGCGAACCTGATTCCTTGTCGGTGGCTGAATGTGGCGCGTGATCGGTGGCGATAGTGTCTATCGTTCCGTCTTTAAGCGCCTGGATAAGGGCCTGCCTGTCCTCTTCGCGGCGCAGAGGCGGACTAACCTTGCCCCAGGTTTTTGCCCCAAGCTTGTCGGCGTCTTCTTCAGTAAGGCAAAGGTGATGGGGCATAGCTTCGCAGCTAAGGGCAAAACCGTCCGGTGCGGCATTATCGGCAGCTTTAGCCATAATTTCCTGTTTTGCCTGGCGAATGGTCCGGATAGCTTCTTTTGTTGATACATGGGCAATGTGGATAAGGCATCCGGCTTGCTTGCCCAGCGCAATAACCCTGCGGACAGCGTCATTCTCATCGCCGCCAAAATCGCAATGGCAGGAAACCGGGATGCCGACGCGCTTTGCCTCTTTCATGGCCGCAAGGAAAAGGCTGCCGTCTTCGGGGTCTTTTCCGTCTTCGGATAGCATCAGGGGGATGTAAGAAGCTCTATTGGCGGAGATACCGGCAATCTCCGAAAGCTCTTTGCCTTCCATATTTTTTGTCAGGGACATAACAGGAAACAGATCGATAAGGCCGAGGGCGTCTGAGCGTTTTTTAAGCGACGCCGCTTTTTCGATTGTGTCTATGGCCGGTTTTGTATTTGCCATGCAGACCACGGTGCCAAACCCACCGGCTGCCGCAGCCATGGACGCGGATTCAATTACCTCCGATTTAGGCACTGCCTCGGAAGGAATTCCAGGGTCGCGGAAATGCGCGTGGAGATCAACAAAAGCCGGCATGAGGACAGGGGGTTTGTTTGCGGATAAAAATTTTTTGCCGTCAATGATCATCGCCGCGCCATTTTCATCTTCGATGGATAGCGGGCTCCCGGCTTGTATGGCGGTAATGATACCATCTTGGACAATTATGCTGCCTAACGCGTCTGTTTCTTCATCAATAAGGTAAAAATTTTTTAGGATGATTTTCATACTGCGTGTTTTCCTGCTCAGCAGTATTTTTCAAGGCAGGCAATCAGCGCCTGAGGATCAAATGGCTTGGTGATGTAGTCTACAGCCCCAAGGTTACGTCCTTTTTCTTCGTCATTGGAATCGGTCATCCCTGTCAAAAAGATAACCGGAATATCTTTGGTTTCACTATTTAGCTTTATAATCTTAATGGCGTCGTACCCGTTCATTCCCGGCATATCAATATCCAGAAGAATCAGGACCGGATGGTTGTTTTCCAAAAGGCTGAATAGTTTGGGCGCTGACGGAGCGGTCGCAACGGTGTATTTTTCTGACAGTACATTTTTGCCGATTCTCAAATTAGCCGGATTGTCGTCCACCAGAATGATAAGTTTTTTATCTGTTTCCATAATTTCCCTTACTTGTATGGAGCAATCTAGTTTGTTTAGGGCAATAAACCCGTTTATTGTTTTTATTGCGCTGTCAAATTCAGTCATCAATACCTGATCGGAGATATGTTCCAGGATTTCTTTTGTTCTTGGGTCAAACGGCGCTTTATTCAATTCATCCAGAAACTGCTCGGCATCCGCGACTTTTTTTGATCCCAATGCTTCCGCCAGTTTACTAAAGAGCGGAAAATATCCGGAGGAATCAGCCTTTGATGACAAGGGGTTAGAAGCGTTTTTTTTGTTAAATACATGGTCAATGAATTCCTGTGCGCCGGATTTTGACGTTACTTTATCCGGTTTGGCTTCCAGGGCGGCGCGTATGCTTTTAGTCAGCGCGGTAAGGTGCTCGACAAAATCAGGCAGGTTATCCAGTATAAATGATAATTCCCTGTTTTTGCCCGCGGCTTCAAGCCTGGCGGTTTTATCGGATGTTTCCAGCGCTCCGATAGTTGCTGATGCGCTTTTTAATGCGTGGATTTGGGTAATGAATGAAACAAGATGCTTCTCCGGGAACTTGCCGCTGCTCATGCTTTCGTAAAGGAAGTATCTGAATTTTTGTACGCGTTCTTCGGCATCCTTGCGAAACATGGACAACACCTTTCTATAGCCCTCTGCTGTGCCGCCTGTCATGGCAATGCCTTTTGCAGTATCAATGCCGTTAATCGGAGCAAAAAAAATTTTGGATGCTGCATTGCCGGATTGTACTGTGTTTTCGGGGTTTTTTTCCTTGTTTTTATTTGAAAGCAATCCCATGAATAATTTCCTATGCCCCTTATCTTACGGATAAAATATAATTATTACAACATTATTATTCTATTTTTCTTTGGCGCATCACTTCATAAAATAGCACGCCCGCGGCTACCGATACATTCAGGGAATCAATGCGGCCCAGAGAAGGGATAGCGATCATGGCATCGCAGCTTTCCCTCAAAAGCCGTGAAATGCCTGAGCCTTCGCCGCCCAGAATAATGGCAGTTTTGCCCCGAAGATCCCGGCTATACAGGCAGTCCCCTTCCATGTCGGCTCCGTAAATCCAGAAGCCGGCTTTTTTCAGCTCTTCTGCGGCGCGGGGCAAATTGGCTGTTTCCGCCTGCGGAACCCAGGCGGAAGCGCCTGCCGAAGTCTTGGCAACCGTTTCCGCGTGTTTTGCGATTCGTCTGTGTCGGCTTAATACCAGGTCAACGCCGAATTGATCGCAGGAACGCAGTATTGCGCCGTAATTGTGCGGATCGGTTATCTCGTCCAATATTATTACAAGGGCGTCGTTTTTTTTGCCGTTATTTTCGAAGCCTTCAAGGAATTCGTCAAGGGAAGTTTCAGCGCCAAAACCGCCTTCGTCTACTGCCAGCGCTATGCCCCTGTGAAGCGGAGCCAAATGGTCAAGGTCTGCAGTACCGACCCTTTCGGTGTGAATTTTTTTTTCGTTCGCCAGAATTGAAAGCGAGTGTGCCCTTGGGCCAGGCTTGGCGACCAGAAGCGGGCCGCATGGCCGTCCTGATTTTATCCTCTCTTCAATAGCGTGAAAACCTGTGAGGTAAATCATTTAGTTTTACAGGTCTTCAATGTTTTCGTTGTCAGGAAGATTTTTAAGGTAAAAGTCCAGGGCTGTTAACCTGACGGTACCGCTTTCGGCATGGGATTTTCCTTCCTGAATTGCTTTTATGGCTCCCGAAAGGTTTTCAAGCAAACGTTTTGCTTCCTTCATGCCCGATTCGCCCGCCGTTGCGGCTAATTTATTTACTTTCTCCATTATTTTGGAATCGGCATTATCAAAACCCGAAGATGTCAGGCTGGAAATTATTACTTTTAGTTCTGTCCGTAAATCTTCAATAGTCATGGCAATGCTCCTGTACTATCAATAATATACCCCATTTTAAGCAAAATGACTAGCGATTACTGCCGTAGTGGAGTATTCCGTAATTGGCGCAGTATTTGCCCCTTTCGGTTTTTACAAGCTCTTTTTCCGCCAATAAATCCAAATCGCGGCGTAAGGTCATTTGGTTAAGCCCTCGGTATGTGTCAGCGATTTTAGGGTTGAGAATCGCAATTTCTTCAATTCTATAAAACCTGTCAGCGGTGATGTTATACGCCAACTGGCGTATGCGCCGCAGGACTTTTTGGTTTTTGCCCTCATCATGCATTTTTTCGGTAATGTCATGGACATAATTGTTCCAGGTTAACTCAGCCTGGTCATTATGAATGATTTCAACTGTGCTTTCCAGGCCGTCGCGGAATCCCTCAATGGCATATTGGATGAATGTACTCAAATTTCCGCTCTCGGAAGCGTGTTGAAGCTGCCTGTAATATTCGGTTCGCGTATTGTTGTAATGATTTGACAAGATATGCGAAGCGACGCCGGGAACCCCGGCCCGCATCAGGATGTAAAATTCCAAAAGGCGGGCGGTTCTTCCGTTGCCGTCAAGGAAGGGATGTATCCAGGCTATATACACATGGGAAACAATTGCCTCGAGTACCGCTTCATCAAAATTCTGTTCGCGTTTGTAATGAAACTCCCGAATCAGCCAGTCGCAAAGCTCTTTAACAAACTCTTCAACCATATCAAAGGAAGGGGGGCGGTAAGCGCCAACCACAACATTCCGCCTGCGAAGCTGTCCGGGATTGCCGCCGAAGGCTTCGCCAATATTTCTTCCGACCATTTCATTGAAACGCCTTATCAGTTCCGGTGAAATGACAGCGGGGCTTTTTTCCATGATCAGCTCTTTAAGTATAACATTGAACGCCGCAAGGATATTCTCAACCTCCTGCTGCTGGTATTTTCTGCTTGGTTCAATATCCCTGCCACTTTGAATCCGGGCCAGATCCTTTTCCGATAAGGTGTTGCCTTCTATAGCGGTTGTAGCCAGCGCGCCCTTGTTCAGGGAGACATAAAGCAATTGCCGTCGATAATCCGGCCTAATCGGGGTGTTTAGCATCGAATTGATATAGGCGTAGCATTGACCAAGCAGATTTAAGGTTTTTTCGTTTAAGTTCCAATTGGCTTTGAACGAAATATGTTCAAGTGTGTTTTTCACAATAAAAAGTATAAAACACCTTCATTTTTGTGTCAATTTATTAACATTTCTTGTTAAAAAATACCCTGCTGTATTATCCTAATTCATTATATTATATAGAATTACATATAACATTTTTTATTACAAAATGCTAAACAAAATTAATTACAGCGCCGGACGCCCACGTTACTGCCTGGCAACCTCGCCCTCCGAAACCGCCCGCCCTTCCCGGTTATAGAGCCTTTTTGGGTTTTCCGGATCTGTTATCTGTTCTCCGTTGTGATAGAACAGATACTGGAAATTGCCGGGAGGAAGCGGAAGGGTCAGGGTATAGAATCCGGGGTATATTTCTTTTAGCTCGTACATGAACGGATCCCAGTTGTTGAAGCTTCCGCCTACGGTAACTGATTCGCCGGGGTTTGAGCGGTAGACGAACCTGTAAGTGCCGGGCTGAACGGTGTCCAGGTGAGGTTTGGGCTTTTCCGGCAGAGGGACACGCGATTCTATAATGCCGGACGGCCCTGTAACGCTGATTGGGTTTGAAGGATCCGCTGTCCAAAGGCCGTCGATGATCAGGCGGTAATCCAGATACGATAAATCTGCGGGGATTGTTTCGATGTGGAACATTATTCCTGAATCAATATTGGGCTCTACTCCTTTTATGCGTTTGTTGTTGAGAAATAATTCAGAAGAGTCCTTTGGGATCATTAGCTGCCTGAACCAGTAAACCCTGGCGTAGCCCTCGTGGGCGAAGGAAATGCCCACCCTGCGATGTGCGGATGAAGCGGTAAAAAGCACGCCATCCTCAAAAATTTCAGGTTTCCCCGGCTTGGAGATCATTCTGAGGTGGTCAATAAATTGGTAAGAATTTATATCGACCGCCTGTATATTTCCGATAATAAGTATAAGGAGCGCCGCCGTTATGTACGCTTTCATTTTATTCTTTACAATTATCGGTGGATAAACCAATATCTTAATATGCCATCCCTAAGCGCCCTGGAGAAATTTAAAGACTCGTTTAAAAACCTGGGAATGGAACTCCAGGTCCTGGAGGAATTGAATTTACCTTTTGATGATCTTTCCCTGCCTGACCATGAGCCTGCTTTAGATCCGGCTTTGTCCGCTCAACCAACAGATGAAGCTCCGACGGATACAGCTTCGACAGATGCGCCTCCGTCGTATGATGACCTTATTAACGCAAATGCGCCCGATGAATTATCGGATATGAACCTGTTGGATTTGCAGCCACAGGCGGAAACCGCTGAGACGTATTCGCCGCCTGCCGATGAACCGCCTGGCGGGATGGATTTTCTGGATAATTTTGGCGACCTTGTGGGAGGGGGAGCAGATAGTATTCCGGTTGATGAAGAACCGCCTCCTCCAGCTCAGGAAGAGGCCGATTATAGCAATCTAAGTGACACAATACCTGATGATTTTGCCACTGAAAAACTTCCAACCGAAGCAGATAACGCTGTTCCTGAGGCTGAAGTCTCAAACGGAGAGGGCAAACTCCCCAATGGCTTCTTAAATGGTTTTGCGGATGAAATTGAGGCTGAACGGGCTTCCCTTGGGAAGAAAAAGGGCAAAAAGAAAGATTTAGATGAAGACAGCGGGATGGATTTTCCTGACCAGGATCTTGGCGATTTAAAAATCCCCGGAGAGGAAACCGCTGACGATACCGGGGCTGAAACCACGGCAGAAGATACAGGGGAAGCCGGCGTTCCCAGTGATACCGATTGGGGCTTACAGAATTTTCCTGATTTTGATTCTACCGATAGCATGGAACTCGCCGGAGAAGAAGCGCCTGAAAGTTCAGCGAAAGCGGAATCAGATTTACCAAGCTTTGATTTGGATATGCCTGATTTCGGCGACAGTGAAAGCCAGCTGCCTTCCGGTGATGAAGAGGCGCTTTCGGATGAAGCTTTCGGTGATGATTTATCCGGAGCTGCAGAGGAAGGCGCGGAAGAAGACAACGCGCTTGATATGTCGGGCTTTGATATGCCTGATTTTGGCGGCGATGAAAGCCAGGCGCCTTCTGTGGAAGAAGAGCCGGAAGTGGAGTACCCTCCGATTGACGCTGACGCGGCTGGTACAGAAAGCGATGAAGAAGCTTTTGGTTTCGACGAAGAGCTTCCCACCGGTGATGAGGCAATGCTGGAAGAAGTCTCCGGCGACGCTTTTGATAATTTCAACCCGGAATCCGGTTCATTGGGCGAGGGCTTTGATGTCAGCGGCGAAGAAGAATTCGGCGCGGATGGATTCGGCAGCCTGGAAGATTTTGCGATTCCCGGCCTGGACATCGGCGCTGAAGCCAAAGCTCCGGGAAAAGGCAAAAAAGCGGGCAGGAAGGGCAAGGCTTCAAAAGGCGGGGAAGGCGATGTTGAAGAAATCAGCCTTACCCCGGAGGAACTGGATCTTTTACAGGAAACGCTTTCCTCTTATCCCCTGAATTTAAGAATAGCCTGCGAAGAACTCATTGCTGAACAAGCCGTTGTGCCGGAACAGATGTCACAGCTGGTCAGCCTCCTCGTAGACGGGGCGCCCGCCGATGAAACCGCCGCCCTGGCAGGGAAAATCCTGGACAAAACTATACCCATTCCAAAGGGCTATGAGAGAAGAACCGGCGCGGATATGGAAGCCGAACAGTCCAGTTTTCCTTATATTTTTATGCATACTTTCCTTCCCATGTTGGCGCGCTTTATGGCTATTGCGATCGTTGTCTTTTGCGCGGGCTACCTTTCCTGGCGATACATCTATATGCCTATTAAGGCTGAAAAAATATACAAACTTGGGATAGAGCGGATTGAAGCCGGTGAGTATACAAGGGCGAATGAACGGTTTTCGGAAGCCTATAGAATACACCCAAAGAAGCCGTGGTTTTACACTTACGCAAGGGCTTTCAGAGACTCAAGGCAATATACCCTTGCGGAAGAAAAATACAAGGAACTGCTGTATTTTACAGCTTCAAAAAACAAGCGGGGAATTCCCGAAAAGGCTGCGGTTCTTGAATACGCGGATATGGAAACAAATTACATAGGGGATTATCAAACAGCGGATAATATAATATGGCGCAATATTCTGGATTATTTTCCCAAGGACAAGGATGCCCTTCTTGCCCTGGGCGATAACAATTTAATCTGGGGCGAATACGAGAAAGACCGTCTTGAGGATGCCCGCGAGGCATATGCCAAACTTATTGAGCTCTATGGCCGTACCGATCCCCTGCTGGAAAGGATGCTGAAGTACTTTATCCGCACGGATGACCTGGGACAGGTATTGAGCCTTCAAAGCTATTTTATGTTCTCTGAAAAAAGGAAAATATCCGCCCCTACGCTTGCCGAAATGGGCGGCTACTTTCTTGATAAAAGGCTGGAAAAGGTACGCGGCGTTCCGAATGAGTATCTTGAGTATATCGGCGGGATAAGGGAAATACTTTTAAGGGCCATAAAGCAGGATCCGATGCTTCCGGAATCCTATTATCACCTTGCCAGGTATTATAACTATTTTGAAAACTCTGCGGACGAAAAACTTACGCTTGATGTAGCGGTGCGCGTTTTTGAAGCGGCAAAGGAAGAAAGCCCAAAACGCATAGGGTATCATATTAACGCGCTGCGCCGTTATGCGGAAATATTAACAGACGGGAAAGAATTTTTCCCTGCCGAAGAAAATCTTGTAAAAGGGATCAACGTTTACCAGAACGCGCTTTCCCGCAGGTTGCTGAAGCCTTCACCGGAATACGGAAGGCTCTATGCGGACCTTGGGGATTTGGAATTCTTTGTAAAAGATGGGGATATGCAGGCTGCCCTGGATTATTACAGTTCCAGCGAACAGAACGGCTGGGCTCCGCCTGAAATTATATACCGTATGGGCGCCGCGCATTATCAGATGCGCCAATGGGGGTCGGCGCAGGAACGTTTCTTTGAAGCCTTCAGGGAATTGCCGTTCAACCGCCGTATCCTTTACGCCCTTGGGAACGCGTCGTACATGAGGGGAAATTATTTCGCCGCCCAGGGCTATTATGACAGGCTTTTGGAAATTCTTGAGGACGACAGATCGCGTTTCCCTGTGATTGCGCCTACGGACGACGAAGACCAGCTTGATGTAGTAGAGCGCCTTATGGTTGCCCAGAATAACCTGGGGGTTGCTCTGGAAGCTCTGACAGAGCGCACCGGCAATACAAGTTACCGATCCAGGGCGCAGGGGCTGTATTCCGACTCTGAACGCGCCTGGGATATACTTACCAGAAATCCTGTAAGCATGATCAGGATGCGCCCTTCGCCTGACATTATGGCTCCGGGCGTCAACCCGGCATACCTGAACGTTCAAAACACCCTTCACCCCATTCCCGGCTATGAACACCAGTTCTTCCTGAGGGTAGACAGGGATGTGCTGGAGCCTTCGCTCTGGGAAGACCTTGCCCCCCCGGGATTCCGCCTTTCCGAAGGAATTCACACCGGCCGGTAATTCCGGTGTTACCGTAAATAATCGATGGAATTAGTCCTTGTACCAGTTTTCAACCTGAATGGTTGTGCGGCCTGTCCTGCCGGTATATAACGTTATTTCGATATAGTAGGTTCCGGGGCTGAGCCTTTCGGAAAGCAGGGCGTTATTATCCTCGCCGGAATCATCGTCTTCTGAAATAAGCTTGCCCAGGGAATCATATAGTTTCAGGTATGTATCCGAATTCCCTGTTGTTCGGATTATCAGCAAGTTTTTCTGGCGGGTTAAGTCGTACCTGTACCACCTGGATTCCGAGGAAGAGCGGATATAGACAGGGATCGAATCATCCTGTTTCAGGAGGACGGCCCTGGAACGTACGATATTTCCGACATCGGCAGGGGCAGCTTCAAAAAGAGCCCTGATACTGTAAGGGCCGGTTTCGTCTTCATTAAAACCATGCAGCTTAATAAGATAGGTAATGCCTGGTTCGACAAATATATCCAGCCTGGCGTTACTATTATTGCCTCCGTCATCATTTTCATCAATTAATTGGCTGGATGCGTCATAAGCTTCCAGGTATGTATCTAAGCCGCCGGTTGTCTCCACGGTTAAAATCCCTGTTCCTGCCGGACGAACGCTGAACCAATACTCCTGCCCGGCATACAGGTGGCCGGGAACCCAGTTTCCTATGCTCAGTTCACTGGGATCTTTAGGATCCCTGGAAGATTGGGCAAAAATACAACCTGGAATAAACAAAAACAGGGCTATAATTACGGCAAAACCTCGGGATTTACTTGGCATGGCGTCCTCCGGGTTTTCAGAGTACCAGAAAAACCGGGGGCAGGCAATTGCCGGTTTTTGACAGAATCTCCCAAGGCATAGGAATGGGCAATATGAATAATTTCTTAAATGAAATCTGCTAAACAAATGTTACGAAACATTGTTCAAATGGCTGCGGATTGCACGTGACGCTTCCTCCACATTTACAGGCAGGCTGCGCGTAACTTCGGATCATTGAAGTATTGCTGCCTTATAAAAAGCTTGATAATTCCGTTAATTTATGTTATTTTTGAATATGCGTTTTCTGGTTGGAGATATACCCTGGACTTTCTAAAACCAGGGTATTATAGTATAAACCGTCTTCAAAATCCGCCTTCCAGGCTTTTCTCGAACCTAAATCTCGCCGATGATACAGTAAAATGTGGTTTAGTATTTCTCTTTTTACGCATGGTACCGCAAAAGAAGGACACTATTGAACGGCTGTTCAATATTTGTTAGGATGGGAGGAAGGTGAGTATATGAACGATACTGTATTGGACAAAAAGAATGAAATACGATTACGCAAGGAATTACTTGGTGAAATACTCGGTAATAATCTAAAAAAGCCTATTTTCGATCAAGCGCTTGTTTTCTATGAGAAAATATTTCACCAAGACCCGGATTTAATTGTCTGTATGAGCCGTAAATCATGGTGCGCTATTCAACTGTTCCTGCCATTTCTGGAGGAAAATAATGAAATTGTTGTGGACAGGAATAAGATAACCCATGACCGGATGGTACATCCATGGTTTGCGGAACTGGATCAGGACAAACACAGCCAAATAAAGGTATTCGTAATAGACGATACATTTCAGGCAGGACGCGCCCTGGATAAATGTCTTCGGCGGTTAAAATGTGCTTATAATGTGACTGAGAAAAACCTTTACGTATGGGTGCTTGCCATGCCCGAAGACAATAAACGTCTTGACGAAAAGAAGGAGTTTTACAAAGTATACCATTCCTGTGATCCAGACATATCATCCTTTGAGGTTCGTTGGGGAGGCGGGAATTTTTATTCTAAAGATGAAATTTCGGCAATTTCTTATAATTTCGTGGAAGCCCTTCATGCCTGCAGCGTGCCCTATGTGGGCTATATTCCTGCTTTTCGCCTTCCGGTTAAAGCTGTACAGACATTCCTTGGCGCGGATAGGGGAAAGGAAGTTGAATCCAGCGGCAAACCGTCTATTCGTGTTCCTGGTTATCTGGAACAGAAAGATTTGAGGGAGCCTTTAAGCGAATCGGCGATAATTGGATATTATAACATCACCAGTCATTTAATGCGGCAGCATGACGTAGAGGCGTTTTATTTCTCATTTCCGAAGGATGTCGAAGAGTTTAACAAATTATTACCAACATTAGATTCCGGCAAACACGACTTGCCGTTTTTCCCTCCGGAACACGCACTTTCTATCGCGGCCTTACGTTTTTATATAAACCGCACCACAGGTATTGCTTTGGTTGTGCCTTACCTGTCCTTAAAGGATTGCTATGCGGAAAAGGATATAGTTAAGTTTTTTCCGGAAGAACTTAAGCCATTAATGCGTGAGATGACAGAGGAGACGGTGTGGGGGGAATATGAAGGACGATTAGCGGCGTATCGTTTGCTTAGGTTCGCATCGGCGTATTTGTGGGGCAAATATGTTTTTAAGCAGTGGTTTGAGCGTGATGTTGAGAAAGAAGACATAGTATCCAAGGGCGGTATTTGCTCAAAAAAATTTTTTGACTGGCTTGACGGCCCTTCTGCTGAACAGGATTTATTGAAGATATGGGCTTTTTTTGCTCCTGAAAATGGCAATGTAGTTGAAAAAACCCCTGAGCCGGTGAGTCTTGACGATATAACTCATCGCGACCTACGGGAGAGTGATGAGAAGAACTACAAAGAAGCCATTATGCGGAGCTTGTCTGTGTCCGTTGATCCTGTTGATTATTTCACCTCAATCAGTATGATATTCAGGTATATTTTTGAACAGGATCGTGAATTGCAAAACAATAATCCAAAAAACGCGAATGAGAAAGATTTTTCTCTTGTTGAACAGTTTCATGGGTTTCCTATATACGCCTTTTTTGCTTTGTTATTATTGCAATACCCGAAGTTAAAAGCGAGAAGGGATGTTCTTGTTACCGTGACCTTAATGCTTTGCGATATGGGAATAGCCGTAACGCAGTTGTGCCAGCGCAAAAGACAACGGGGGGGCGATATTATTGGTACAGTTTTGTTCAACGGAGAGCAATCCTGTCACGCGCTTGCGCCTGTTGCGTCTGAGTATTCGCATTTTCTCTCGGAACTGCCTGATATGATGAAGAAGTTCAATCAAAAACAACGTCAGAAAAAATTCAAAATGGTTAGAAATAAAGTTAAAAAATATTTCGAAAAAGAAATTAAACAGGGAATTGTCAGGCGCATGCCTTTGGAGGAGTTGATGGCTCCTCTTGATTATGTCGGAAATATTGTTGTGGAAGATCCGGAGAGGGGAGTTGCTCCATATTCGGTTCTTCCAAGAAGCTCTTTCTTTGATGATTCAGGACTATTTTTTATTAAACTGCGTGAGAAACTTAAAAATAGTTTTTTTTGTTTTTGATGCAGCAGAAGGAAAGAGGATAAATGTTTTACATGAGCGATAGGTTCTCCAAGTTTTTTGTGATGGATGCAGATTCAACAGCGGATGAAGAAACACCGAAATTCACAGCCTGCATAGCAATTTTATTATTTCGTGAGATGATGCGTTCTTATTTGCTTGAGTCGAAAGATGACGTTGCCATTAAATGTTGCTGGATACACAATGAATTCAATGTTCCAATTGGGTATCCTAATAAAGATCCTGTTGTTTCCTTGGGGCACTGTTTGACTCCGATCTATATGTATACTGGCTATTATCCGCCAAAAACAATGCCGTATAAAATAGACGGAATAAAGAAATTATGCAAAGAGGCCGATTGTTCAGACAGATCCCATCCAGAAAAGGTTCATAATAAAATAGTAGAAGAAGCAAAAAGATATATTTGTAAATACCCTCTTAATGATATACAATACAGCATCAAAGGCAGAGGGTGGATGTGATTTTTTTTAAGAAATACCTGTAAATATTCCGGCGAAATCATAGCACACACCCGCTGTATCGTATCGTGGAAAGGTATCCCACCAGGCAGTTCCACCTATTTTCTTATACATTTATAATGTTACAGCAATTTAAAGTTTACCCCGTATCAAGGTCAGAATACATGAAAACAATTAGTTCCTGCCAACTCCCAAAGAGGTTACGGCGCATGAGAACACGCAGTTCATTAAAGAATTCATCTCTCCGTCTGG
>Ga0268262_10004371_pt1 | contig 14647 bp, 9 predicted proteins | sample TergutNc150P3_FD_190354 | JGI IMG/M metagenome (GOLD analysis project Ga0268262, IMG submission 190354) | Nasutitermes corniger P3 segment gut microbial community from laboratory colony in Florida, USA - Nc150 P3 (SPAdes) (version 2) | ecosystem: Host-associated > Arthropoda: Insects > Digestive... | reverse complement strand
GGGGGGGGGGGGGGGTAATATTTGCCCTGTTGCCAGCAACACATGGGCAAAACGTTTCGCATCCAGCCACAATAATTCAGACATTTCTTGGCCGCGCAGTGGGCAAACCCGGCGCGGCCATTTCTCTGTACGTTATCCACAGGTCATTTCCAACGAATAGAAAGGAGCCGACCAATGTTCAAACCTAACCGCATCCCGAAGGCCCCCGCAATCCTTGCGATGGTATTCTGTTCCGCCCTAGCGGCCCAAGACCTAAAAATCGCCATAAATCAGCCGATTGGCAAGGTGGATCCAAACTTGGTAGAAATAGTCGCCTCCCAGTTCACGGCGACAATCACAAAGGCGAAAGGCTTTCAACTTTTTGACAGGGCAAATATAGAGCAAGCCCTCAGCGAACACGCCTTCCTAAGAGATGAATCCCTCGTTTCGTCAAAAGAGCGCGAGGGGCGCGAGCTGGGGCAGTTCAAGGGTGCCGACTTGGTCGTCACCACCAAGCTCAGCATGTACGAAGGCGACCTGCAGATAAGCTGCCAAATGCAGGACATCGTAACTAACGAAGTGGTGGGCTCGGCCACAAGGTCGGTGGAAGGGGTGAGCGCCAAATCGGTAAGGGAAGCAAGCGCGAGCCTGATGGAAGAGCTGCTCAAAAACCTGAACATCAAACTGTCGGGCGGCCTGCGAAGGGAAGAGCCCTTGGCGCCGCTGGCCGGCCTGGAGGATGGGATCAAGCGCATCCTGCTGAACAACAAGTCCATCGCCGAGTGGAACAAAGTCAAGGAAAGCAGGGCGCTGGAGGTTGACCTTTCCTCCGTCGTTCTGGCCGAAGACAGGAGGTACGGAGCATCAATGTACAAGGTAAGCGGAACTCTGCATTTCAGGCTGGACGGCGCAGGAGTAGATATAGAACTAGAGCCATTCACAGAAACCAGCAAAGAGTTGATTCAACAAAAAATCAAGGCCCAGGTGCAGCCAAAAGCCAATGGCATCATCAGGGATCTGCTCACCAAAAATGCCCGCTGACCACTTATAGAGGTTGCCATGAAAAAAAACATCCTCAATTGAAGAAATCGGCGCGGCCAAAGGCCGCATCAATTCTTATCCCTAACCCCTAGCCCCTGAGCCCTACACCCCATCATTTCGAGGTTGCCATGAAAAAGATCATCCTAGCCCTCACAACCGCCCTTTCTTTGGTTGTCGCCAATCTCTCCTGCGGAGGCTCAGGCGGCGATGGCGGCAGCGGCCGGGTGGTCAACGTGACGGGCGTGAAGCTGAACAAAACCAAGCTCGAGCTCTCCGCCAACCAGGAGGAGACCCTTGTGGAAACAGTCCTGCCAGCCAACGCAACCGACCAGCACGTCAAATGGACCAGCGGCAACCCGGGCGTGGCCAGCGTGACGGACAGCGGCAGGGTGAAGGGCCTGAGCGAAGGCTCCGCAAGGATCACGGTAACCACCGTGAACGCAGGGCGCACGGACTACTGCGATGTGGTGGTGAAGAAAATAGACGTGGCAGGCGTGTCCATAAAGAAGAGCACCTACATCTATGTGGGCAACTCGGAGGCCCTGGCGGCCACGATCACGCCCACCAACGCCACCAACCAGGGCGTCAACTGGAACACCAGCAACAACACCGTGGCCATCGTCAACAGCGCAGGCATCGTAATGGGCCTGGCTCCGGGCGCGGCCACGATAACGGCGACCACCCAGGACGGCAACAGGATGGACTACTGCCTCGCCACGGTGACGGACGTCCCCGTCCCCGCCGCCGGCCTGGCGCTGAACAAGACCAGCCTGGCCTTCTCCAACCTGGGCGAGGCCGAGATGCTCATGGCCACAGTGCAGCCAAACAACGCCACAGACCAGAACGTCACATGGACGAGCAACAACGCTGGCGTCGCCACGGTGGGCTCCAACGGCCTGGTCACCGCCGTCGCCCCCGGCAGCGCGAACATTACGGCAAGGACGGCCAGCGGCAACTGGGCCGCCACCTGCTCCGTGACGGTCCGCGTGGCGGTCACCGGCGTGGCTCTGAACAAGAGCGGCCTGTCGCTGGACGCGGGCAAAAACGAGACGCTCGTCGCGACCATCCTGCCCAGCAACGCAACGAATAAGAGCATAAGCTGGACCAGCAGCAACACGGGCGCGGCGGTGGTGAGCAGCGGCGGCACGGTCACGGGCGTGGCGGCCGGAACGGCGATCATTACGGCGACAACCCAGGACGGCGGCAAGGCCGACCACTGCGCCGTCACCGTGGGTGGCGCCCAGCAAGTGCCTGTGACGAGTGTTTCATTGAACAAAACATCAGCCAGTATCGCAATAGGCAGCACCGAGACCCTCACCGCCACAGTCAGCCCAAGCAACGCCACGAACAAGACCGTCGCTTGGACAACCAGCAACGCCAGCGTAGCTGCGGTGAGCAACGGCACGGTCACTGGCGTGGCGGCGGGCAGCGCCACCATCACAGCCATCACCCAGGACGGCTGGAAGACGGCAACATGCACAGTAACAGTGACGGGGGCCAACGTGCCCGTGACGGGCGTTTCGTTGAACAAGACATCAACCAGCCTGACAGTTGGCGGCACCGAGACTCTTGCAGCCACAATCACGCCCAGCAACGCCACGAATAAGACTGTCACATGGGCCAGCAATGCCACTAGCATAGCCACCGTTAGCAACAGCGGTGTGGTGACGGGCGTTGGCGCAGGGAACGCGACAATAACCGTCACAACACAGGACGGCAGCAAGACAGCCACATGCGCCGTAACTGTGACAGCACCGCCATCAACGGTTTTCACGGTTGTTGCTGCAGGGAGTAGCCATACGCTTGCCATCAAAAACGACGGCAGCCTATGGGCTTGGGGAAGTAACTCATACGGCCAGCTCGGCAACGGCACTACTACATCCAGAAATGCTCCCGTCCAAGTGGGTTCGGCCAAAGACTGGGTGGCAGTGGCGACAGGCAGTTATCATTCCCTCGCCCTAAAGACTGACGGCACCCTATGGGCATGGGGATGGAACGGCTACGGCCAGCTCGGAGATGGCACAATTATACAACGAAACACCCCCATCCAAGTGGGCTCGTCCAAGGACTGGAAGGCAGTGTCGGCAGGCAGTTACCACACACTTGCCCTCAAAGCAGACGGTAGCCTCTGGGCTTGGGGGAACAATTACTACGGCCAGCTCGGCGATGGCACGACTGGAAACAAGAGCTCCCCCGTCCAGGTGGGCAGCGCCAAGGACTGGGCGGCAGTGTCGGTGGGCAGTTCCCACACCCTCGCCCTCAGGGCGGACGGCAGCCTCTGGGCGTGGGGATACAATGAATACGGCCAGCTCGGCGACGGCACAACTGCCAACAAGAACGCCCCCGTCCAGGTTGGCACAGGCAAGGACTGGAAGGCAGTGTCGGCGGGCAGTTCCCACACCCTTGCCCTCAGGGCGGACGGCAGCCTCTGGGCTTGGGGACGCAATGATTACGGCCAGCTCGGCGATGGCACAACTGCCAACAAGAACGCCCCCGTCCAGGTTGGCTCGGCAAAGGAGTGGACGGCTGTGTCGGCAGGCGGTTACCACACGCTTGCCCTCAGGGCGGACGGCAGCCTCTGGGCGTGGGGATGGAATGAGTACGGCCAGCTCGGCGACGGCACAACTGCCAACAAGAATGCCCCCGTCCAGGTTGGCTCGGCCAAGGACTGGGCGGCTGTGTCGGCAGGTGGTTACCACACGCTTGCTATCAGGGCGGACGGCAGTCTCTGGGTATGTGGAAGGAATAATTGGGGCCAGCTCGGCGGCGGTACAACCGGCAACAAGAACGCCCCCGTCCAAGTTGGCACAGGTAAGGACTGGAAGGCAGTGTCGGCGGGCCTTTACCACACCCTCGCCCTCAGGGCGGACGGCAGCCTCTGGGCTTGGGGATACAATGCATGTGGCCAGCTCGGCGACGGCACAACTGCCAACAAGAACGCCCCCGTCCAGGTGGGCTCCGCAAAGGACTGGGCTACCGTGTCGGCAGGCTATTACCACACACTTGCCCTCAAAGCAGACGGCAGCCTCTGGGCGTGGGGATATAATAACTACGGCCAGCTCGGCATTGGCACCATCAGTGGTTACGGCGATTTCAGGAATACCCCCGTCCAGATTGGCAGCGCCAAGGACTGGAAGGCCGTGTCGGCGGGCGGTGACCACTCGCTCGCCCTCAGGGCGGACGGCAGCCTCTGGGCTTGGGGGAACAATTACTACGGCCAGCTCGGCGACGGCACGACTGGAAACAAGAGCTCCCCCGTCCAGGTGGGCAGCGCCAAGGACTGGGCGGCTGTGTCGGCAGGCGGTTACCACACACTTGCCCTCAAAGCAGACGGCAGCCTCTGGGCGTGGGGATATAATAACTACGGCCAGCTCGGCGACGGCACAACTGCCAACAAGAACTCCCCCGTGCAGGTCGGCTCAGTAAAGGACTGGGCAGGCGTGTCGGCAGGTTACCACACGCTTGCCCTCAAGACAGACGGCAGCCTCTGGGCCTGGGGATACAATGAATACGGCCAGCTCGGCGACGGCACAACTGCCAACAAGAACGCCCCCGTTCAGGTTGGCTCGGCCAAGGACTGGGCGGCAGTGTCGGCGGGCGATATGCACACCATCGCGCTCAAGTCTGACGGCAGCCTCTGGGCTTGGGGATGGAATGAGTACGGCCAGCTCGGCGACGGCACAGCGTGGAGAACCACGCCAGTCCAAGTGGTGGTGGGCGGCAGTGGCACCAGTGGCGCAGTTTGGGGCTATGACACCAACACTGTCTATTATGGCAACCAGCCAAGCCCTGCACCACCAACAAGCCCCTTGTCAGACAACGCTCCAGGCACAGGCTCCACCTACGTCACACCCAGCGGCGACATGTACGAGGCGGGCTGGGTAGAACAGGGCAATGGTCTCAGCGTGGCCAAGCTATGGAAAAACGGCATAGAGCAGCCGCTTGAAATCAGCCCAAGCGCCCTTGACTCCCGCGCCCATTCCGTCTATGTGTCGGGCAATGATGTGTATGTCGCTGGCTACGAGTATGACGGCAAAGCGTACCGTGCCGTCCTCTGGAAGAACGGCATAGACCAAAACTGGGGCAGCGGCGACGCGCTGATGTTCAACTCGGTCTTTATCTATGACGGCCACGTCTATGCGGGGGGGCTGTATGGGCTATGGAAAGACGGCGAAAGGCAAGAACTCCAAAGCATCAGCCAAAGCATCTTCCCCAACTCCGACGGCGCAAACGCCATAGTCAACTCGATCTATGCCTCCAACGGCACCATCTATGCGGCCGGGCAGAATTGGGACTACAGCCTTGAGGAATGGGTGGACGCGCTATGGGCGATACCAGTTACCAGTCACAAGTTACAAGAGAAGGGCCTTTTTCCGAGCCACTTGCAGAACCCAGGTCTTTGCCCATACCCCTCTATACCAATTTCTGAAATCCGCCACACAATAGGCGCTCATCAATTGATGAAATCGGAACTGCCAAAGGCCGCTTACCATTGTCATTTTGGCAATCGGAGCCACACAGTCCAAAAAAATGGGGAGTTTTTCAATAGCCTCAACTGAACCAATGAATCAACCCACCAACATAAACACAGGAGCGTCCCAATGCGAACTCTATCCCACATCCCAAAAGCCATCCTCCTAGCCGCGCTCTGCGCCTTCTGCGCTCCCCTAGCGGCGCAGCAGAAACAGGTGGTCGCCGTCATGGAGCCAGTGGCAGTCAGCGCAAACGTGACGAACATGAACAAGGGCCAAGTACGGGGGGCCATGGAAGACTTTTTGACCAGGAGCAAAAGATATAGGGTGGTGGACAGGGCTAGGGCGGATTTGGTGTTTGAGGAGCTGCACCTTCAAAGAACAAACGCGATGATAGACCCAAGCACGGCAAAGGCCATAGGGAAGCACCTCAGCGCGGACTTTGTGTGCGTGTCGGAGATAGCCAAAGAGGAAGGCTACACAAACATCAACATATCGCTAATCAATGTAGAAACGGGCGTGGTGGCAAAATCGGGCAGCGATACGGTGCTGGGCGACGGGCCCGCGGTGATACGAAAGGCCACTGAAAAGATAGCCTCTAGGATAACGGGCATACAGACGGACGAGGAAAGGGCCACGCAGAGCGCCCTGCGGGGGCTGATGACCTTTGGCTTTTACGCCAGCTCCGGAATCCCAATGGGCGATTTCGCGGGGGTGGAATTCCCAGCGACCATCCACTTTCCCGTGGCGCAATCGGAGGGGTACAACCCAGGCTTCGGGGGCAGGTTTACGATGACCTTCCCTTTGTTTTTCAAGCATTTGGCCTTACGCGCCGGGGCGGGCTTCATGGTCAACAGCGGCAGCAACACCGCCCCGGGGTACAGCAACGTCGATTTGAATTACATAGCTTTTGGTGCAAGCGGGGAAGTGCAGATATTCTTCAACGAATCATATAGGCACAGGGGGACATACGTTTTTGGGGGGGCCACCTTCAATAGCGAGACATTCCAAGAATCCAGCGACGGCTTTACAGACAACGTCAGGAAGATGCGCCTCGGCGGGACGGCGGGCATCGGCCACACGTTTGCTTCGGCTCAAAGAAAGGCGGGCGGCTGGACGCTGGAGCTGGCGTTCCACACCACGCTGTCGGCCAAAGACACCAGCATCGGCGACCCCGTATCGGCAGACTACGTGCGGCTGAGCGCGGGGTTTGTGTTTTAATACTAAAAAGACTATATGATTTCTACAACCTGAGCCCTAACCAGCCCCCAATCGCTACAGTATCTCCTTCCCCGTGCGGAGAATCTCTTTCACAAAGGGGTTGTCGTTTTCTAGCTCGGATGTTTCAAAGACTATCGGCTCGAAGTAGGCACTATCGTAGCCATTCATCAACCAAAGCAACTCTTTTAGGATTTCCCTGCGCCCTTTGCCGCCATAGTTGTCAAGGAAGAAACAGATATCTACATCGCTCTGTTCGTCAGCCGTGCCCTTGGCGTACGAGCCGAACAGCATCACCTTGTCAACTGGCATGGCGCGGCGCACGTTGTCTGCGTATTGCTTGCACAAACTGGTCACGGTTTCAAAGTCAACAGCCATGTGAACGCCTCATGTGTTTGAGAATAAAGTGCATTTGCTTCGGGTTCCTTGATCATTGAGCTCAATTGGCCTTTATATTCAGGGTAGCGGTTATTCAGATAGCAGGTAGATAATTCATCAAATAGTTTTATTGTTTCAGTGGATATTTCAACTGGCAGTTTTTTTTCGTAACGCCTAATGATAGTCCTGATGTTGTGCGTCCTTGGCACGTTGTCGTCCATGTACAGGACATAGAGGCCCTTGACAAGTTTCTCTACTGCCTGTTGGCACATGAACGCCACATACAGCCAGCGCCCGGTAGTCAGCATTGCCTCTGCTGTTTTCAAGTCGTACTGCGCCGCGTCTAGCCAGTACTGATATTTTTCTTCTGCGCTCATCGCCATATTAGCCAATTCTACACCATTTCGGCTAAGTGGGCAGGGATGCTTATGGCCCAGTTGGTGCCATCGTGTACTGCAATCTACTCGTATGGCACTGAACGCTGAATCCAACCCCTGACCCTTGACCCCTGCCAAGCTATTTGCGCTACAATAACCCCATGCCCAAGATGTTCAAAAAGTACGTTGCCGCACTGCTGCTCGCAGTGGTCAGCGCGTACTTTGGCCATGTTCTCGCCGAGGGGCTGGAGGGCGGGCAGCAGTGCCACACCGCGCAGGCTGTCTTTATTTCAAACGATGGCGCGAGCCTAGGCTTGGACTCGCACAGCTACGGCCACAGCCACGACCACGGGATGTCCTGCGACCAATGGCTGTGCAGCGGCTTTTCTGGCGTGATACTTGGAACGGCGGCCATAGTGCCGTTGTGCTTGGATATAGAAAATGGTTCATTCATCAGCGCGATGCCGAACAGATTTTGCGATAGGACAGTAGAGCCAAGGCCAAATCCACCCAGAGCGGGGTAAAGGCAACTGAATCGCATACATTCACCGCAATGTAGCAGACCCTAACGGCCTGCTAGCCACTTTCATAGGGCCGCAGCCATTGTTGTCAATTGGGCCTCTTGCATAACCTAACCAATTGGAGGCAGCAAAATTTTGTCGTGCTGCTGATGTACCTCACATGCTCGTGGGGTATAACTTAACACGTTGGTTCGTCCAGCACCGGGTCATGAAGTCCTTCCTTTTTCCTAACTTGTTGTGCCTGTTTCTATCTTTCGTTCACGGGTAAGCGTCATGGCAACTTGGTTCGTTCAGTGTCGGTTCTTGGAGCCCGCCCGGATGCTTAACTGGGGGGCTTCCTTACCGTCGTCGCTCGCAGGCTCTCGCCGCCCCGGTCGCCCCCCAGACCCCCGCCGTCCTGTCGGACGGCTCTTCGATGATCGGGCGGATGGTTGGGGGATAACTCCGATGAACTCGAGAAGAGTTTTGCAAGAAGCTAGTTTTTTTCGCAACCATTTTTTATTCACTGGTGCCAAACATGAAAATGATGTTTTTTATTGCACTGCCCTGCGTTCTTTTGGCGGAGCCGCCTCTGACGCTTGGCGACGTGCTTGCAAGATCAAAAGTTCCGATTCAGAAGCTGCTAGTTGATTCCGCGCTGGCGGATGGGCAGTTGCTGGTCAATAGTTCGGCGGGCTTCCTGCGCGAATCACCCACAATCTCTGTTTCTGCCGGGCCAAGGATGGCCTCTGGCGTATCTAGCACGACAGACCAGACCATAGAGATGGAGGTTGGCCTTTTGCTCAATAGGGGGCCAAGGAAAAAGCTGGCCTCGGATATTAATTCATCCGCCCCTATCCTATACAGCGCAGCCGACTTGGAAAACAGGTTGGCAATCCAACAAGCCTTTTTGTATGCGTGGTTGGCGGAGCGCGTCGAGTCCATAAGGGCGGAAGATCATTCCATAGTGAGCGCCTGGCTGGAGATAGCTAAGGCCAGAAACGAGTCGGGGGCTGATCCGGCGTTTCAGCTAGAGCTTGCCAAGGGCGAGCTGCTAAAGTCTCGCATGGACTTGGGAGAGGCCAAGCTGGCTCGCGTCCAGGCCTGGGCCGCACTCAAGGCATTGGCGGAGCTGCCAGACGAGCCCCAGCCGCTGGACTATTCTCCGCAGGCCCTTGTCTATGATTCGGCCAAAGCCCAAGAGCTGGAGGGCAAGTACCAAAATGGCATTATCAGGCGATCAATCATAGCCAAGCAGGGCTTGGAGGTCGGCCAGGCCAATGTGCAGGCCGCCTTGGCCAACAGCCGCTGGAGCATAGCCAGCAGCTATTCAAAAGAAGCCGTTGACCGCATTGCCAAGATAGGCATCGCCTACAAATTCCCAAGCCCAAAAGAAACTTCCGCCATAAAGGCCAATGAGCGGGCGCGGATGGAGTCCAGCAGGCGCAGCGCTGAAATTGCCTTGTCCGAATTGGACATGCGCTTTAGATCTGCCATGCAGTCTAGCCAAGGATATGCAGGGGCCAACCTTGGAACCCCCGACACAGACGCCTCGCTGGAGGCCCTGACGCTGCGCCTGCAAGAGGGCAAGGATCGGCCTTCGGAGGCTATTCCCATCAGGCGGCAGTTCCTGGAAATAAAGCTGGCCGAATTGCAGCGGCGCTGCGCCCTATATCTTGCAGACGCCGAACTTAGGACACTTATCGCGGAGAACAAACAATGAAAATGACTAAATATTTTATTGCAATACCTTCCTTGCTGCTTTCTCTTTCCCTGTGCTGCGACAAAAAGGCGGACGGGGATGGCCACGAGGGCCACGACCACGGCACAGCGGCGGCAAAAAGCCATGAAGGACACAAAGACCATGACGGCAATGAAAGCCTTGATGGACATGAGGGCCACGACCACGGCCAGACAGATGATTCCCCACTGAAAGACATACAAGGTGCGAGGGCCCAGGTAGTTGGGGCCCCCAAGGAGCTGAGTATTTGGGTGTCCGCCGAAGTGGTGGCGGATGAGCTGTCCCAGTTTGTGCTGTCTAGCCCCGTGAATGGCATATTGGGGGGTCTCCTCGTTCCTCCTGGGCGGCAGGTGGCGGCTGGTACTGCGTTGGCGGAAGTAAAAAGCCCCGAATTGGCGCGCCTGTACGCGGACTGGCTGGCGGCCAAGGCTAAGTTGGCCAAGGCCACGGCCTCCCTTGCCAGAGAGGAGAGGCTGGACGCAAAAAAGGCCACCAGCCAAAGGGACTTGGAAGAGGCCATAAGCGAGGCCTCCATAGCCAAGGCCGAGGAAGAATCGGCTAGGCTGGCGCTGGAGTCCTTGGGCATTAAAGCGGAGCAGGGTGGCTCCACTTGGGTGCTGAGGGCACCAAAGGCCGGCGTCGTGACAGACTACAAGGTTGTTTCGGGGCAGGGCATAAGCGCGGGGCAGGAACTGGGCAATTTTTTGGCATCAGGCTCGGTGATAGCCCGCATGGAGCTTGCCCAGCCGACCATAGGCGACTGGAAGCCCGGAACTTCGTTTAGCGTCAGACATTCTGACGGGCGCAAATGGAAGGGCGAACTGGAGGGCGTAGTGCCAGCACTCTCATCCGACACCATGCGCCAAACATACAGGCTGCGCCTCTCCGGGGCTTCTCTGCCCATGCCTGGCGCACCAATAGAGGTGGAGATACCGTACCCATCCGCCATCACTGTTCCCCAAGCCGCCCTGCAAACGATGGAGGGTCGCTGGGGCGTGTTTGCGCTTCATGGAGAAATTCACTTTCACCCCGTCGTGCGCGGGCCAGAAGTAAAGGGCGAAGTGGTGATACTAAAGGGCGTAAAGCAGGGCGACACCATCGTGGTGGAGGGCGCGTACTTGGTCAAGGCGCACTTGCAGAAACTAGCCAATCCAGACGAGGGCGGCCATGTCCACTGAAATGCCAACCAATTCCAAAGGCTTTGCCGCAAGGTGGTTTGGAACCATGTTCCCAAAGAGCGGCTGGATAGTAATTTTATGCCTGGTATGGGGGCTAGCCGGGGCTCTCACATTTTTTGGCCTCAAGCGCGACCTCTTCCCAAACATGAACCTGCCCATACTAAGCGTGTTTGTGCAGGGCCCGGGCCAGGCCGCGCCAGAGATGGAGCGTTCTATCGCCCAGCCCCTCGAACAGGCCCTTGGCGGGATGCCGGGCGTAAAGAGGGTGAACACGCTGATAATCCCAGAGCTGGTGCAAGTTGTGGTCACATTTGAGGACAACGCCGACCCGATGCACTCTAGGCAACTGATGGCCGAGCGCCTGTCGGGCGTGGCGGGCAATTTTCCCGCAGGAACACGCCCCCCGCTGATGACCAGCGCCGCCGGAAGGCTATTCCAGATAATGGAATTGGTGCTTGAGGGCGACGACACAGACCCTATGCGCCTACGCGACCACGTAGAGCAAGTGGTGGCCCCAAGGCTGCTTTCAGTGCAGGGCGTGGCCAGAGTGGATAGGCAGGGCGGACACGAAAAATCCCTGCAAATATCCCTTTCGCCAGAAAAAATGCGGATGCTGGGTGCCACGCTGGACGAAGTTTTGGAAACGCTGGAAGGCACCCAGCAAGATTTTGGCGCGGGGGTGCTAGAAATTCATGACACAGCCTGGTACGTGTCAACTGGAAGCCTAGCGGCAACGCCCTCCGATGTGCGCCACTTGCCCCTAAAGGTAAAAAATGGCTGGATAACCTTGGGCGAAGTGGCAGAAATACGCGAGGCCCCGGGCTTCCGCCGCGGCTTGGTGCGCCACGAAGGGCACGAGGACGTAGGCATAAGCATAGTCAAGCAGCCGACTGCCTCCAGCTTGGATGTAGCCAAAAATGTACGGGTGGCGCTGGAAGAATTAAAAAATGAGCTTCCCCAAGGGATGGCCCTCAAAACCATCTACGACCAAGGACTCCTAGTTGACAAGGCCCTCAATGGCGTCGCGCTGGCCCTCCTAGTGGGAAGCGTATTCGTTGCGCTCACTCTTTTGGTGCTATTGGGCAATGTGCGCGGGTCAATAATTGTCTTGGCCGTGCTGCCGCTTGCCACGCTGGGCGCGGCCATCCCCTTGCACTTTTCTGGCCTTGGACTCAACGCCATGACACTCGGCGGGTTGGCCATAGCCATAAGCCTGCTGGTAGATGCGGCGGTGATCATGGTGGAAAACTTGATCCACAGGCTGCAAGAAAATTCGTACGACACGCCGCGCCACCAAGTTTTGATCGCGGCGGCTTCCGAAGTGGCCCTGCCAATATTGATTACGGTGATGATAATCTTGGCTGTCTTCATGCCCATGATCTCCATGAGCGGCATCGCTGGCAAGCTGTACGCGCCCTTGGCGCTGGCAGTTGCGTCCGCGATGACCATAAGCCTTGTCCTGTCATTCACCTTGGTGCCTGTGCTGGCGGATAAATTTATCCCGCCCGACGCGCAGCTTGCCGAACCAAAGATTGTTAGCCTCATCAAAGTGGCATACCGCCCCGCGCTGGAATGGGCGCTGCAACATGGCGCGATAGTCAGGATAGGGGCCCTTTCCCTAACTATCCCATGTATATTGCTCGCGCTGCATCTAGGCACCAACTTCTTGCCAACATTGGATGAAAGGGCCTTCATGCTTTTGTCCAAGGTGCCTTCCGAAAGCAGTCTGGAAGCGGTTGACCAAGCCAACGTAATGCTGGACAAATCGCTTAAAAAAATCCCCGGCATAGAGACAGTGTACCGAAGGACGGGCAGGGCAGACGTCACAGAAGACCCATGCCCCATAACCGACAGCGAAATAATGGTGATACTTGCCCCAGACGCGGACGAGAGAGAGCTTAGGCACGAAGTCGAAGAGGCCGCCGAATCCATGCCATTCCCCGTGGAAGTCAACACGCCCATGCAAGAGCGCATCGCTGAAGGCATTGGCGGCACACCTGCGGACGTCCAGGTAAAATTTTTCAACAGGAACCTAGAGGCTGTTCGGCCCTTTGCAACGGACATGGGACTGCACATTGCCGAGATAAAGGGCATCCAAAGCGTGACATTGGACACGCCCGACCCCATGCTGGGACTGAGGGCCATGATAAACGAAGAAGCCTTGCGCCGCCTAGGAGTGCATCGCTCACTGGTTGCCAAGCACCTAGAGGCTTTCCTGCAGGGCATTGACGCGGGCGCGCGGTACGACGGCCCACAGCCCATTGAGAGGGTAGTCCGCTATGCCGAGACGGGTACCACCAGCGTGGAGACACTAAAGCAGATGCCCATAGTCCTCGACGATGGCCGGGTAATAGCGCTGGGCCAAGTGGTCCAATTTGAAGAAGCCAGAACCCCTACGCTGATCCGCCGCGAATTCGGCCAGCCCTACATCGGCATCAACATCAGAACCGACGGCGACCTTGGCGGCGCGGCTTCAAAGATAGACAAACTGCTAAAGGCTACCAAAATGCCCCAAGGCACCCACGTAGCATTTGGCGGCAAAATTGTCGAGGCTAGGGAGACCAATAGGCGCCTGGCCATAGCCGTGGGCATTTCCGCTATATTGGTGGCCGGCCTATTGTATTTCGCGCTCAAACGCTGGCGTGAGGTATTGATTGTCCTAGCCACACTGCCAGACGCATTCGCAGGGGGCATAGTCGCCCTGTGGCTGTTCGGCGAGACTTGGAACATAAGCTCAATCGTTGGCATGATTGGACTCTTTGGCGTTGCAGTGCAAAATAGCCTAGTGCTGATCAGCCAGGCCAGGGGCTTCATGGCAAAGGGCCTGCCTTTCCACGATGCGTTGGAAGAAGCCAGCCTTGGCAGGCTGCGACCCAAATTGATGACAGCCGGAGCAACCATATTGGGCCTGCTTCCCATATTGCTGGGCTTCAGCGGTTCCGAGCTGGAACGCCCCCTAGCCGTAGTCCTCATAGGCGGCCTGATGACCAGCACATTCTTCACCCTGCTGGCCCTGCCCAGTTTTTATGCGTGGGTGGGAAATCTAGGGGAAAGGGGGTAGGGGCTAGGTAGGGATCAGGTTGTAGGGGATAGGGATTAGGGTAAGTATGGAGGCGGGCTGCGCCGCGATGATGATTATGGCGGATTCAGCGTCTAGCGCCGGGCGGGAATATAGCCCTTCCCGCAGGGAATGGCACGGAGTGCATAGGCTGCGCTGAGAGTGAAGCGAGCCGCCCGGCGGAACGCTGAAGCTACCGTTGAAGCGCAAACCCGCTCGCCGCGATGGGCTAACTGCACCTCCACAAGGCGGGGAGCGGAACGGATCGCAGCCGTGATCTATGAGAGTCGGTGCCAATCAATAGGGGAAACGCTACAATGTCCGCTCCCAATAGGAATGGCAGTAAAAATACAGGTGGTGGGTATGGTCTGTCTGTGGTGCTAGGCTTCCCATAACTGGATAGCTATAGGCTCAAATCAAAGGGGATCTTCAGCTTTTCCCAGCGCAGGTAGCAGGTGGCGCCTGTGGCCGACAGGTTTTCAAAGCCGAATTCCAGCCATTCGGTAAACGCCGCCTCGGCCACTGGCTTGACAGTCACCCTCAGCGCGTCTTCCTCTTCCTTGTAGCTGAAGCTGCCCCACCCAGAGCTGTTTTTGCTGAAAATTATAGTCCAGTCCTTGTCTTGCTCTGGAATCATGTGCAGGCCGTACTTTCCAGCTTGCAGTTCCTTGCCCTGGATTTTCACGGGCTTGCTGAACTCAATCG
>Ga0268262_10004370_pt1 | contig 14651 bp, 22 predicted proteins | sample TergutNc150P3_FD_190354 | JGI IMG/M metagenome (GOLD analysis project Ga0268262, IMG submission 190354) | Nasutitermes corniger P3 segment gut microbial community from laboratory colony in Florida, USA - Nc150 P3 (SPAdes) (version 2) | ecosystem: Host-associated > Arthropoda: Insects >... | reverse complement strand
TTTTCAAAAACATAATAATCACTTTCCACATTCCCTGTTCTTTCAGATAATTTACAGCCGCAAGCGTTTTACAAATATTGCTGTTGCAACCTCTGAAAGGAACGTAATGTTCACAGCCGAGACCGCCCTTTTTGTCCCAATTAAAACCAGTGCAATATTCTTTATAATGCTCGTATTCTTCGGGAACTTCGCAGGTAAATTTAACTACCGCGAAATTCTGCGTGATTTGGTCTTTCGGCTCGGTCATTTTCCCTCGCACGAACATTTTTTAACATTAATACACCTTATTCCTTCTTTCTCACAAAAGGCATATACGTGAGATATTCCTATGGCGTGAAATTTAGCAGGTATGTGGTAAGTTGACCATTTATACCTTCTATAATCTTTGCATTTTTTACAAAAAGAAACTCTCATTTTCTCCCCCTTGAAATCCGTAATTCTTTCGCTCGTAATTCTTTGCCTGTCGTCTTTTTGTAAAAAGCAGAATATCGGGCGATAATCGTATCGTTTAACGCACAAGCCGCTGCGTAATCGTTAGCGCAGTCGTCATTTTCCTTTTGCAAAATTCGCAAGTCCATTTTTGCTTTTTTCAATTCGGCGGCAGTTTCCTTATTTTTCTCTTTTACTTGTTTCAATTCAAGAAAAATCGCCTTTTTTTCGCCTCTCAATACTCCGACCTCTTTTTGCGTCATCATTATTTTTGCGCCGCCCGCCATTAGCGATAATGCGAGAACGGCAATTACTATAAGATTTACGTTCATTTGTCTTTCTCCTTAAAGGGCAAACAATGTTTTTTTGCAAAATCGCAAAGCCGCTCACCCAACCATTCACACGAGTCCGCTACAAACTGCGCCCCCTTCATTGTCCATTCAAGCAATGCCGCTGGAATAACCAACAGAAGCCCGAGTATGTTTACCAATGGTATTCTTCCAATGTAAATCGGTTTCATTTTTCACTCCTTATATTAAATTGGTAAAAACATTTCAAAATTAACGGGCGCGCCGTCAATTATACAAGCAATATATGCGACAATTTTACTGCCGTTAATTTCAACCTCGCAAGCAGGACCGCTTATTGAGCCGTCCGACACTAAAAAATCAAGCGCGTTTAAAATGTGATTTTTCGCCTCAAGCGGCGCGGCGTTTGTATTTTTTTTTAACCTAAACAATCGGCTGCCGTACGTCTCGTCTGATACTAACGTTCCGCGCTTGACGTAAACGGCGGTAAATATGCGATTCTTTATTGCCATCAGCGCGGCGTTTACGCTCGGTTCCTGTGCCGTCGCTTTTACTCCGTCAAAAATTATTTCATAATCCCTGTTTCGCATATTTACCGCCTGTAATTTATTTTAATTTAATCGAAAACCGCCGCGACTCTTTGCCGGGCTTTAATACAGCCGCGTATATATCGGGGTATTTTTGCTCTAAAAGCGCCTTGTTGACGCCGTCCGCGCCCATAACAATTTTGTTTTGGATTAAATAAGTTTCGGTTATCGCATTCTCGCGTTCGCCGAGAATATCCAAAATCTCCGCGGCGATTTTTTCATATTCCTTTTTCGCCGCCGCTTCCGTCTCTTTTACCTGCGTCGCCGCTTTAGCGAGAATTTCTAACCTCGCTAACTGTTTTTCGTCAAAGTTTACCATTTTTACTCCTTTTTTTAGATTTAACTTTTACTTATCTTAATAATACATACGTATTATTAAGATAGGATTTTAACGAGTTAAATTATGTCGCTTTCAGGACTTTGGTCGCCACTAAGGACGCTTGCGCCGGAATCGTCGGAGGCGTGGTCGCGCCTGAGGGCGAGCCGTGCGTATGAGTATTAAATGCCGTTAAGAAACTTTGAGTAATAAGCGCCTGTGTGCCTGTGCCGCCGATAGACACAGTGCCGCCGGATATTGTAATTTTTGTTCCTTCGATTTCAATTCCGCCGGACTTTTTAATGTGAATTTTTTGCGTGCCGTCGGTGACGGCTACGTCTCCATCAGAAATTTGCGCTTCAATATTCGGGAAAGAATTTTGCTCGCAAACTATGATAAGTTTTTGATTTTTCTCCAAACACACGACTTTTGTTTTTGCCGGCGGCTTCGACAGTAGTCCATAAGTTGTAAAGCGCTCGGCTTGGCAGTCGGGAGCGCCGTTTCCGTTAACGTCGATAAACGACTTTTTAATGTCGTTCAAGCGCTGTATAAAAGCCGTTAAAAACACATCACACCTCTACTTTCGCCGACAAAACCTCTTCGTTTTCTGGCATTTTGTCAAACAGCATGTCTATACCTTTGAGCCACGGTAGATTTTCAACGTCTTCATCAGGCTCTCCGTCCTCTCTAATCCAGTCCGCGCTCGTCTGCAAAACTATCGTGTACGACAAAAAGCCGTTTTCGTCATCTATGGTCGATTGTCCCCACTTGACAGGTGACGGTTCTAACGGAGTTACGGGTAATCTTTCGCCGTTAATTTTTAGACGCGCTCCTAACAGCCGGTTTGTTATCGCTATTAATATCGGATATAATTCGTTGCGACGTTTCTTTTCGTTTTTTGAAGCGGTCGTAACAACGGTAATATAAACATCGAGAGTGTTTTTATAGCCACGAGTTCCGCCTTTTGAAAGCGCCCCTTCTATAATAGCGACGTTTACTTCCGGTCTGTGCGCCTGCACGGGCGCCGCGCTTGAGTTGGTCGGCGAAATTCTGCGCCCTTCTCGTTCAAACAAAACACGTTTTTCAGTAAACTTTGCAACAACGACTTCGCAAAGCGCCAAAGTCGATTCCTCAATATCCGAGTACAGCGTAAGCGGTATCATTTAATCCTCCCAGTCCGGTCGTGGAACAAGCAAATCGCCGAATATTGTGTTAGGATTTACAATTCCGTTTATGTCCAAAACAATGTCGGCTTTTGAACGGTGGATTCTGTTTTGCAAAAGAATTATGTAAATACTGCGCGGCGCGTCGATATAAACTTTTCTGTAACCGCTCAAATTTTTAATAGTTTGCTGTGTCGCATCGTCAAGCATTGCTACGGCTTGCGCAAGGGCGGACGTTTCGGCGCGGTTCGCCGCGATGAATGGCTGCGCGAAAAGTCGAAACTGTCTGTTTACTCGCAAAACGTCGTTGGGCAAAACGCGATCTTTGTATCTCGGAGTGTTTGCCGCGTCAAGAAACCGCGCCAAAGTCGAGCCGGCAAATGTTATGCCGGCGGCTTCAAGAGCGTCGCTTAAAGGATTTGCACCGATAGCGTTTCTTATCTGCTCGCCGCGTCTTTTTGAAATAATCTGTATTTCCTGAATAGATGCCAAAGGCGCGGACATAATATTGTCAAGGTTTTTTTCAAAAGTCGCGCAAAGCCCGAACGCCGCTCTCGCCACTTCTCCGGGCAAAGTAGCAGGGAAAATCATAGAATTAACAAAAGACGTAATTTGCGTTTGCGCAAGATTTATAGACGATTGAACCATGCCGACCTGCGCCGAAAGGTTGTCCATAAATTGGCGCGGCGCTCCTGATACCGCTCCCGATATGAAACTTAAACAGGCGCTTAATATTTTTGGCGCTTCTACGGATAATTTTCCAAAAATATGTCGAGCCAATTTATTAAACGCAGGTTTTCCGTTCTCGGTGAAACTTATACGCATCCTGCAAGACGCGATTTCGCGAGCGTCCTCAAGCACCTGCACGGAGGTAATTTTTCCAAAAACAAACCCGAAATTAGGATGTACGATTATGTCGGAGGTGACAGAGCCACTATTAGCCACGTATCTGTCCAGAAAAGTCGCATAGTCGCTATAATTATCGCCCTCAAACAAAGCCGTAAGCAAAACCGTTCTTTCGCGCAAACCCATATCCTCCAGCTCGACGCCGTTGAATCCCATAATATTGTGCGCGACGACCGCCCGCGGCAAATCATCTTCCATGCCGTCCAAAAACTCGCAGGGAAAATTGTTTATTTTCCCTGCGAGTCGTATTTGCCTGCAATTGTCTATTTGTGCCGCCATTACATCTCCTTAAACAATATGTTTGTACCGAGCGTTCTCATAAATAAAAACGTCTGAATAAGCGCGTTGTCCAAAATCGCGCCCTGGGTTTTGTAGTCTACAAAAATCGTTAGCGACGTGTATGTTATATTGTCGTAAACCGTGTCGCCTGTCGCATTAAGTCCAGCGCGAAAAGCCAAAGTAAGCCCGTCCCTGATGTATATCTGTTTTACTCCGGGGACTGACTGCCCAAATTCGTAATACGTCCAGCCCAGACGTTCGGCGATTACTACGAACCACGACAAATTAGGCGTTCCTGTCGCGTTCAATCGCGATTTAACAGTATTTACACGCTCGTTAAAACCACTCGCCGGCGAAGTAATGTCGAGCATATTTTCCCACACGCTTAAAAAAAATTCACTCACCGCGTTGACGGGGTCGGGCAAAACCGAGCCGAGAATTTTAAGTATGTGGTGGCTTAATATTCCGCACTCGCCAGCAACCGCCGCCTGTACGTTGTTTACTAATTTGCCCAAATCAATCATATTACCGCCTGCTCAAAAACGACATCTTTTCTAACGACAAACTGACGATAAATTTTGCGAGGCGAAATTATATAATAATTATCCGTAACGGAACCGTTAATCCACCCACTGCTTTCGCCATCGTCGTACCTCCAGCTCATTTTTGCGTCCTCTGCGCCATATTTGACCGCGATAGATTCTATGCGGCTCTGAAAAATCGGTGCCGCCGGGCGGACGGTATTGGACGTTTCACTCAACATCGCGATTATTTCTCTTTGGACCGCGAGGCGGTCAACGTTTCCGCGAAGAACCATCCTTAATTCGATGGGTACGACTTGCGCCCTGCTAATTTGAATATCGGACAGACCTAAAGGACGAAATTCGCCTACTCGTTGCGCGACAAAACCCAAAACGTTTTCGCCTATGCGATAATCAAGCACTATATCGACCGTTCCGATTCCTCTTGCGTCCTGATTGTCGAAGAGGGAATAAAAACCATATTGAACATTTAACAATTCGGCTTCGATCGTCATCTCCCAGCTGCGCCTGTCCACGCCGCTGGGCGGAATACGGTATGCCTGCAAAACTTTGTCGCGCAAAATGTCCTCTGCGACTCCGTTGTCAAACGGTATGCCTTTAAGTGCCGCGTGTCTCATCAAGTCCTCATACGTGCACAAATCGGGAAAAACTCTATTTGATAGGCGCTCGGCGTATCCGTAACATCCGGCAATCGGTACGCTGCAACCCGATACTACAAGATTAGTCACCGTTCCTGTCGATGTAGATATGTCAGGGTCTAAATTTTGAATGGTCGCGTCGATCGACGCCTTCACATCATCGTAATTCATTTGCTCTCCTTATCTTAAATTTACCATGCTCATGCCGATTGTCGACACTGTTCCGCCGTCTTTGCTGTAACTTATATTTCTCGAATTTATGTAATACGTGCCCGCGACTGTTTGGCTCAATTCCGGGTCGAATACCGCGCAGTTTTCGTTAGTTTGCCAAATTAGACCGTTACCGCATCTTGCTCCCGCCAAGGTTATCGTGTAAGAAAATCCGGCGGCTCTGCACTCGTTGAGTTTTGCCACGGCGGTTTCTTTAGTTTTTTTTACGTCTGCCGCCGGACAAAAACACGGTACACGGTCTAACCAGTACATGTCATAACCGTATGCCGTTTTTGCAGCGTCGACGCTTTCACCCTGCTTGTGCGCTTGAACTATCTTCCACGAATTAACCGAACTTATGCGGTATCGAACTTCTTTGAACAAGTCCTTGCCGACGGTAACGGCATGTCTTGTCACGCTCTCTGCGCCTTTTAGATAATTCATTTCTACAACGCCTGAATTATCGCAGGTACAAACTATTCCAACGTTAACACAAAGAGACGACAGTATTTGCGCGACACTCTCCCCGCGCTCCACGCTAAATTCTTCAATTACAATAGCCGCCGCGTCTCCTTTTATTACAGGATTGATATTTACGGTACTTTTTATGTCCGAAAAAACGTCCCGAATGATAGACGAAAGAATTCTGTTTTTGTATGTCTTAAACTTACTTACCTGCAACCTTCTTAACGCGCCAAGAATGTCGGTCGCTTCGACGGTTACGCTCCTGGTGTCTTTATTACGCGTTATGCTTACTGTTTCCACCAATCCTGCAAAAACGCCTTCGCCGTTAATTTGAGCGATAGCGACCGCGCCTATTTCGACAGACGCAAGAAGCGGGCTTGTGCCTTCAAGCGTAAGAGAACCGCCAACAGTATATATGTCGTTTGTAATATTAAGCGAGAGATACTGGTTAAATACTATGTTGCCTATTATTACGATTATGTTTTCACTTATCATTTGAGCATCCCGTTTGTTTGTTTTATCACCGTCCGCGTATCTGAAACTTTGCCGTCTTTCGACATCGTTATATAAACGTTTGTTTGCGGCGAAACGGTGTATTTGTGGTTTCCGTACAATTCGTATCCGTAATCGCCGGGGTTGAATTTGCCTTTGTCGTACGCCGAAAGTTGTCCAACCTGAACCGCCAAATTTCGCTCGAATTTCATTCTATCCAACTTCATCGCGCGCGTTTCGCCGCCCTTTGAAACATAATCGTTCTCCAAAGCGCTGCTTATACCCCAAGCCGCAAGAGGCATTCCTGCAACAAAAGCAAGCGGCAAAGCAAGCGAACCCAAACCGCCCGCAGCGCCTTGGGCAAGTCCGGCTAATTTAGCCGCGTCAAACGCCCCTTTGGGCAAACCTTTGGGCAAACCATTGGACAGCGGACCCAACCCGCCATCCGGCATATTTACGACAAATACGCTTTGTATTTTTTCGCCGGTAATCTTTTCGGACGCTTTCGACAGCGCCAAGCCCTGTGCGACGCCTTTGGTTGCTCCAAGCGCCGATTTACCGCCCAAAACTACCGCCGCGACACTCGCGACGGCTCCTGCGGCTGTCATTGCGTCGCCCGCAAAATCGCTTTTGTTTGCGACAAAATCGTTGAACGCCTTAATTGCGGGAGTTACGGCGCTTTCAAAGTTTCTTCCGGCTCTGTCTACCGCATTATGCCAAATCTCCGCCGTGCGCGCCGTCTGGTCGCGGTAATTGTTCGCGGCGTCGCCAAAGTCCTTATTTACTTCGCCGGATGCTCTTGATATATCGTTTGCCAGTTGACGCATTTTGTTTACGCTGTTTTCGTCGCCGAATAAGGCGCGAAGTCCGCGTTGCGTGCCGAGGTCGGTATCGCCGAAAGCCGCGTCGAGACGTTGCGCCCAATCCCTGTCGGTTTTTGCGTTAGACATATATGTCCGCAACTCTTCCAATATGTCAAGCGAATTTCTCCTGCCGCCGTCTCTGTCAAAAAACTGCACGCCCGTAGCCGCCTGCGCTTTTTTCATATAATCCATATTGGTAAATATGCGCATAGTCGAATCCATGAGCGTCGCGAGTCGCGCGGGCGTTCTTTCGTACTGCGACATCTGTTCGCTGATTGCAAGGAAAGTGTCCATATCTATTCCGGCGCTGGCGGCGTTGAATCCGGCGCGGCTTATAAGTTTTGGTAAATCCGGCAGGTTTGCGTTTCCCCTCTTTCCGGCTTTGTACATCTTGTCAATGATTAGTTGCGCGTCGCGTCCAACGTCGTAGTTAAACGCCTCCGCAGCCGCACCGACGGCGTTTGCCAAATCCGCGCTGTCAACGCCGCTAACGACCTTCGCTTTGGCGATAGCATCCATCGCCGGATTTATTTTATCCGTCGAAAGTCCGGTCGCGGCAAATGCCTGATACCCCGCAAGGAGTTCGCCTTTTGAAATTCCGGTCAACGCGCTCTGAACCTTGATTTTTGCGCGCATCCTCTCCATCGCGTCGCCGCCCTCTTCTGCGGTAAGGCGAATGCGCGTCAATTCTTTAGTAAGAGCGCCCGCGTCTTTAGCCGCTCCCGCCATAATACCGCTCAGAGTTTTCAGGGCGGCAAAAGACACAGCCGTAAGCGCCGCCTGCTTTGCCACATTTGCCAAAGCACTTTTGAGTTTTTCGGACGCGGACAGTGCGCTTGCGCCGTCTCCGACAAATTTTAAGAAAAATTTTAACTCGTTAGACATTTAGGTTTGCTCTGTTCCAGCGCTTTTTTTGAAACACATTTAACATCGTTCACCTCGCCCTTTTTAATCTTAATATATTCTTCTATAAAAATAGCCGCGTCCCTTATACTCATATCCATTGCGTCACTATAAGGAACGCCGCATATAACCAGAGCCGCTACTGACCGGAGGGCGTCTCGCCTTCTTTTTCGACAGTCCCACCCTCCGCCGTAAAATTTTCGTCAAACTCGCTAACCGCGCTGATGAGCGTGTATGCGTCGGCGGGCTTGAGATTTTGCGCCTGCGCCATATCCCATTTTTTGCCGTCCAAAAGCGTGCGCGCCGTAAATTTGGCAAGCCCTAATTTATTGTCGTCGCCACCGCAGGCGGACAGCGCCTCAAATTCGGTAGCCATACTTTCGGGCAGCACCGTAATTTCTCTGCCGTCGGATAATTTCATATTACTCCTCTACTTCCGTATAAGCCCTTATCAAATACCGCACGACAAAGTACGGCGGCATGTTGTTGTGCGGTATCACCGGGTCGGTCGATGGGTTCTTGCGAATCGCCTGTCCGCCTTCCACACGATACTTGAGCGCCGTCTCGTCGTCGGTTCCCCAATTGTTTTCTGCGTCCAACCACACCGTTCGGTCGTTTGACGCCTCGCCGCCCGAACCGAGGCGGTCATGGTCCGCCGTAGAGTCGTTAGCGTATGCCCTGTGAGTATGATAAGGCAGCGTTCCCACTCCCAGCGTAACCTCTTTTTCGCCACCCCTGTCGCCCAAAACGTAATCGCTTCCGTCTGCGCCCAAAAGAAACAAGCCGCGTAAATCCGGTTTAACCACTCTTGAATTAGCGGTTAAATAAGGCGCGTTTTCGTCGGCCCACGCCGCATATTCGGGGAAATCCTGTCTGCTTACCTCGCCGCCGTCGCAAAGCAAGAATCCTCTCGGGATATTTTGCCCGCCGTATGCGATAATCTGTCCGATAATCGAGCCGGCGTTTCTTACTTTCGTCGTCACCTTTTGACTCAAATATTCCACCGCCGATACGTCTAACTCGCCGTCGGTAATTTTTCCCGCGTGTCCATCTTTATCAATGCCGTCGTGTTTATGCCCGCCGTCCGTATTGTACAGGGAGTTCATAAACGCGCTTGTTACTACCGTACCTATAGCCGCAAACATGGTTTTCATTTTACGCCTCCATCGGTTCGTCGCAGGCGACTTCGAAGGTTATCTGATTGGGCGACGTGCCGTTAAATCCACTCTCCGAGACGCTCAAAACGCTGCAGTTTGGATAAATCCGGCGCCGACCGTTATCGTACACGGCTGTTATGGTCGCTCCCGCGACACGCGAAAAGTCGATGTTTTTGGCGTCGTTCGTGTTTTCCTGAACGACTACCGTAAGTCCCCATTCTGGACGCGTTCTGATAGTTCCGTTTTTCGTCATCGTATTTGCTCTCGCTCTCAAGACGCGCTGATTTGGCGTAACCGAAAAAACGTCAACTATGATTCCGTTGTATTCAAGTTCGATTTTCGCCGCGTAATCTTCCATATTTAATCTCCTTTGGGTATAATACCCTTTTTATTTTGCCTTGTCCGGCATTAGAGCAAAGTTTGTCCGTCCGTGCGGATTGCCCACAAACTTATACCCCGCTCCCGCGTATCCGCCTTTTCCATACCCCAGCGGCTTAAGTATTACCGTCGCTTGTGTCACGACAGCCTCAATTCTACATGCCCGATTACTCCGTGAAGCCCCAAGACGCAGTCCGCCGGAATCCTTGCGTTAAGAAAACCCGGATTGTCATTCGATTTAACCACAGTTAATTTGTCTTTCCAAAAGTCCACATTTTTTATGATACCCGCCGCTTCGATGGACTTCGCTTCGCCCAGAAAAACACTCCTGACCGCCGATGGAATCCTGTTAGTAAGTTTCGTTTTTACAAAATTCTCCTTAAAAACGATAACCATTCTTTCGCGAACGTAATCGAGCGTTCTTATCCACATATCCGGCGAAATCTTAGACGCGCCGTCCGTCTGCGTGGAAATCAGGCGCACGATAGCCGTTTGAGCGCCGCTAAGCCGTTCAACAGGCGTAACGCCTTTGGAAAGCAAATAATCCTGCTCGCCCCTCGACCAGTTGTCGTTCGGCGTTATTCCGTTAATTCCGACCAAAATATCGCCGTCAAACGAAAGCGACGGGTCCGGCTGCGAAAGGATGTTAGCCGCTACAGCCGCCGACACCTCTATCCGGCTTACATCGTCGATGTTTTTGTATCCGACCAAAACAATTCGGTTATGGTTGACGATCTGCGCGAGCGCCGTAATAACGTCGCGCTCTGCGCTTTGTTTCGCCAAAACCGCTATGACGCTTTGCTGGTTGATTGCGTCCGTCACCGTGTCGATATGCTCTTTAAGAGCGTTGATTGCGTCCTTGCTCAAAAAATCAAACGCTATGATGTTGTAAGTCGAGCGTTTGAGAACGTCCAGGGCCGCCTCTATGTCCGCCTTACCGTCGCTCGCACAGGCGATAGCGTGATAATTACCGAACGAATATTGACGCATTGCGGCGCGTATGGCAAGGTGTATGACGCTTTCTTCTCCAAACAGAGTTGCCGCCTCGCTTTCTTCCACTATGTCGTAAACCGTGTTTGCCGTCGCTTCGCCGTCGCCCAACAGCCCCACCACAATAACGTTTTTTTGAGCAACACCCGACGAGCGCACGCCCGTGCGGGTGTCGAAATCGAAAAAAACCCCCGGAACCCGCGTGTTGGTGGGTACTGTGCCTATACCTTCAGTTGCCATAACGCCGCCTCCCTTATGCCGCCAAAACGCTTTTAAACAAATATCCGAAATCCGGCGCCGCTATGACCACAACGCTATCCTCCGCGACCGCAAGCCGAACGCCGCCGCGAGTACCCGCTTCGGTGGGCGCGACGTCTTTTCTATAAACGGCCAACTTCTGCCCCTGATTGGGAAGATAGGCGTCGAACGCGAACGTACGCGCCGTGGATGCCATAGACGGCTGCTCAAACAGGTAAAGACCGGCGCTATTACTCCAAACTCTTTTTGTGGTCGCGGTCTTGCCCGGAAGCGAACTAATAACTTTGGTGTTGCCGAGAACGATTTTTTCCAAACCCAATTCCCGAGCGACCATATCAGTTGTTATGCCGGCACTAACCGGCGCCCCGCTGTAAAAACGCGCAATAACTTTGGGATGACGGCGAAACCTCACCCACGCATCAAGCGCAAACCACATGCGGTTATACGGAACAACGCCGTCGGTTATGGCGTCTTCGATGTCGTCCATAGGATTAGACGTATCGACAAGCCACGAGTCCGTGGCGCTATACGTCTTTACGTTATCCGCGCTGTATTTGCTCGCGTCCTGAATCGTGTTAGCCGCTTCAAGTTCCTTTCTCAAATTCATCGTGCCGACCAAACTTTCGACCACGTCGGCAAGCAAAAGTCCCGAATCGCGTACGCCATTGTACGCATCCTCAAACTCCTGGATGTCCTTGTTGGACACCAGATGCGAAATCGCATGGTCGCTTACAGACGCGGATATTTCTTTCGCACTGAAATCGACTTCGTTCGCCTTGCCCGTTCTGCTTATCGCCGTTTCGGGAACGCTGAGCGAGTTGCTTTTGTCCCATTGCAAATACTTGAACGACGACGAGCCGACCACCGTTTGCGGTGCTATTTCGTTAACCATGTATTTGTCGTTGCTGTACTTAACCGCCACCGACGTTAACGCCGTGGAAAATTCTCCAAACTGATTCATATTTTAACTCCTTACCTTTTATCTGCTATTTCAATTTAACCGCTATTACCGAGCCCGCCTTGCCGCCGGTCAAAGCGACGCCGCATATAAACTCCGCCCCGCTTCCGCCGAAACCAATCGCGACGCCGTCGTTGTTCGAGACGACCGCTTGTCCCTGGACTATATCTTCACCGCATTCGACCAGTGCGATGCCGCTTGTCACCACTTCGCCGATACCCCCCTCGGGGACTCCTCTTATACCGCTTGCTCCTATTACGCCCTCGTTATCTTCCTGCGCGACCTGCGCAAACCACGCCTGGCTGCCAATAGCCACGTCGGGCGCGACGCCCGCGCCGGGCATGACAAATCTGTACGGCGGTATTTCCGCCTCGCTCCTAAAAGACGCTGTCAGCGACGGCAATTTTGACGCTACTGCCATTATTTAACTCCTTTTTCTAATGTTATAGCCGCTTCCTTAATACTCATATTGTTTTCTCTTGCATATACTTCTACCGCCTCGCTAAACTGCGCGGGAGAACCTGCGCTAACGGGTTCGATTTTCGGCGTCGCCGGAACTTCCAGCACGCCAAGCGCGGCGTAACGCAAACGCAGTTCGTCCGTTTTGCCTTCGCTTTTGGATTTAGCGTAATCCGCTTTAACGATATCTTTGTGAGACGCGAGAATCTTTTTTGCATCAACCATCGCCTGCGCGAAATCCGACGCTTCTTTGTCTTCATGCTCACGCAAGACGCTCTGCAAACGCTCGATTTCGGCTTTTGCGCGCTCAAGCGCCGCTTCGGATTCGTCCTGTTCGCTTTTTGCGCCGCCCGAAACGTTGTTTGAAACGTTGTTTGAAACGGTATTAATCGCCGTTTGAATGTCGTTTAATTTGCCCAGCATTCGCCAAGCCATATCCATTACGTCGCTTATTCCGGCAGAGGCAATGTCGCCTTCCAGAGATAACGAAACACGGTCGGGGTCACCTGCCGCGCTGAATTGAATTTTACCCAAATCCTTGAAAGCGGGTTGTGCCGCTCCCAAAATTCCCAAATGATAAAATATTGGCTTACTGGTGCTCACCGAAACCGAGCGGTTCGGATAAAGACCTTCTTTCATAGCCGACAGCAATTCTTCGCTAATCTGCAAATCGGCATACAGCCCTTTGTCGTCGCTTCGCAAACTTTCCACATAACCAAACCGCGGACGGTCGCTGTCTTCTTCATGACCCAAAATGACCGGCGCGGCGTTTGCGTCCGTGTCGTATTTGTAGTTTTGGGCGAACGCCGTCAACTGCTCCTTAGTCCACGTTCGTTTAGTTCCGCTCGAATCAACCACTTCGCCGACCGACATCACTTTTACGTTAGGCACTCTCTTCATATACTTCCTTTCCGGCGATTTTTCGCCTTTGAGATTAGTTTACGAAAGGTTTTTTAAAAAGACGTTTTAACCCGCTAAAACGCGGGCGCGAAAAATAAAAGGTAAAATTGTTCCTGAGCGGCAAAAACCGGACGGCGCAAAACGTGCGATTTTAGCGTTTTTTTTGTTCGGCTGGGTAAAATATAAACTTTCGCCTTTCGCAAAAATTAAACGGGGATTAAACGTTATTAAACGGGGTCTATGTAAAATGGTACGGGTATGATTATAAAAAGGTGGGCTTGTGACTGAAATTCTGCTTGAAGCGGGAAAGATTTTCGGGGTTATCGGCGCGGGATGTGCGCTTATCATTTTCGGCGTCAACTGGGCGCGCGGAAAGAAAGACGGCGCAAGCGCCGAGGAGTTGAACGGACTGGGTAAAAGAGTCGGCGAACACGAAAAGAGAATTACGGCTTTGGAACACGGCTTTGAGACGGCGCAATATCGGTTTGAGCGCTTAGAAAACAAAATCGACAAGGTCGAGAACAAAGTTGAGCGCATGAGCGACGTCGTATCGTCGATTGACAAAAGGATGGAACGGATTTGCGCCATAATGGAAGTCGGTGTCAAGCAGGGAGTTTTCAGTGATAGACGCGCAGAGTAGATTTTTAGCAAAACGCCTTTACGTCAACGACGGGTGGTCGGTCGAGCAAATCGCTTCAAAACTGCGCGCTTCAAAGAATACGGTTATCCGCTGGCGCGACACGGAGGAGTGGCAGGCGCAGAAGTCGCAGTTTTTGGAGAGTTCGCAAAGTTTCAGCGAAGAATGCTTTTTGTTTGCCACAAAAATTATGCGGGACATGCGCAAACAATACGAGGAGGACGGCAATGCGTCAAAGTCGCAGTTATCTTTGCTTAATCTTCTTTTAAGCCGCATAGAAACGATTATGGCAACAGACTTGAAAAGAAAATTAGCCAAAGAGCAGACCGAAAGCGGACAAGAAATACCGGTAGAAGTCGCAGCCGACCCCGAAGTTGCCGAAATGCTTGAAAAAATAGCGAAAAAAATAGAAGCATATAACAGAAAACGGTAAGGAGAAAAAAAATGTCGTACAAACACGGGAACTTAACCATTCATCAGTTTATGGATGGAGCCGAAAGCGAGCAGGCAGCAAGAGACGTGGCGTTAGCCGAAGGACAGAATTTCATAAAACTTTGGGACAAGGACGAAGCGCAGGACGCGACCATAGCGCAAAACGCGGCGCTGACGGAAAACAGGTTTGCAAACGTGCAAAATAGTATTACAAACCTTGGCAACGCGCTTGGCAACGAAATCGGAAACGCAAAAGCGGATTTGATAAGTAGAATAATCGCCGTGTACGGGAACCAATACAACCCGGACAGCAACAAAACAAACATCGCGTTGAGCGACAGGATTGACGGGACGGAAAACAGAATAATCGCCATAGAAAAC
>Ga0268262_10004369_pt1 | contig 14652 bp, 11 predicted proteins | sample TergutNc150P3_FD_190354 | JGI IMG/M metagenome (GOLD analysis project Ga0268262, IMG submission 190354) | Nasutitermes corniger P3 segment gut microbial community from laboratory colony in Florida, USA - Nc150 P3 (SPAdes) (version 2) | ecosystem: Host-associated > Arthropoda: Insects >... | reverse complement strand
GGGGGGGGGGGGGCAAATGACGTGCCAACCATCGGTGAGACGGCGCGTATCAGCCCAAACGCGCGCCATTGGCGTGGCGTACGCGTTGTGTAATTCGTTTGTTTTCATAGTCTTACCCCATGTTTCAGTCATTCTAACTACCCTCATTTCTGCCAACGCCGCCTCGCGCGGCCGTCCTGCCCGATTAGCCGATTATCGGCACCACCCCGCGCTAAACAGCCAAAATCAACGGCTTAGCCCTGCCGACGCGCCGCCGGAACTGTTATTACGCAGATTTTATCTACTTTCTCAATATAGTAATCCGACACGTGGAAAATCAAGTTTTTTGTAAATTTTTTTTGCAAGGTTCGCAAATCCGCAACAAAATCTTCCCAATCAACGATTTTTACGGGGGGTTTCCGGGGTCAAAACCGGCGAATTACCCTCAAAAACGGCTCCTAAGTTCCCCTTTGATCCCCTGAAAAGGTGTGATTATCCATGATTTATAGGGTAATAATACAGATAAACGATAACCGGCGCGCCGATCTATACAAATTCTTTGACTTTCCGCCCCGCGAATAGTATTTTATGGATATAGGAGGCCTGAAGATGAAACAATTGCCGACCGGGATACAGGAATTTGAATATATCCGCCAAAAAGACGTCTTGTACGTTGATAAGACAGATATTATCTACAAATTTGTGTCTGGAGCCAAAAAACAATACTTCCTCTCCCGTCCGCGGCGGTTCGGCAAATCGCTTCTGTGCTGGACGTTGGACGCGCTATTCAGAGGGAAGCGCGAACTGTTTGAGGGGCTGGCCATCTCAAAGACCGATTGGGCGTGGGAGTGCTATCCGGTTATCCATCTGGACATGAGCAAGATAAGTACGGATGGCGGTACCGCAGGCGTAAGAGAGTCTTTGGCCGGCGAGACGGACGACATCGCCCGCGAGCATGAAGTCGATCTTCGCGGAGCGACCGCGCCGGGAGATATGTTGAAGAGAACCATCGTGGAAGTTGCCAAGAAACACGGCAAACCGGCGGTTGTGATTGTGGACGAGTACGACAAACCGTTCTTAGACTTCTACAACAAGCCTCCGACGGCGCAGGAGGTCCGCGATATTATGAGAAATTATTACTCGCAGTTGAAAGCGAACGAGCCGCATATACGATTTTTATTTATGACCGGGATTTCCAAATTCACCAAGGCCGGGGTCTTCTCGGCGCTGAACAATCTAAACGATATGTCTCTCGATGAAAATTTTGGCGCGTTACTCGGATACACAGAAAAGGAGCTTGTTGAAAATTTTAGCGAGTATCTTCAGATAGGGGCGGAAAAGATAAAGTGCTCCGCTAGCGAGTTGGTTGAAAAAATGAGGGAATACTACAACGGTTTTTGCTTCGACGGTACGCAGCGTGTATACTGCCCGTTCGCCGTACTCAATTTTTTCAATGACTACAAATTCATGAATTATTGGATAAACAGCGCAAACCCGCAAATAATCGCCGACTATATGAAAGACAGGCACCTCACCGTCGAACAATTCAGGGGGATCCAAGTGTCGCGGGATTTTGCGTTTCGTCCCGGCGAAATTGAAACCGCGCCGCCGGAAAGCTTCTTATATCAATCCGGCTATCTGACGCTCCGGGAAGGCGGTTCCGACGACTTCTCGCTTGACTATCCCAATGCCGAAGTGCTTGAGTCCATGTCGCAGTTGGTGACAATGAACATTGTCCAAAGCGACGGCGGTAGCTACTTTATTGATTTCCGTACCCCGCTTTTGGACGCGGTGAAGGAGAATAACGCCGACCTCTTTGTTGAGACGATAAACCGCCTTTTGGCAAGCATCCCCTATGACGACTACGCCAAGGCGGCGCAACCGACGATAAGACGGTCGGGAGTCCCCGCGAGAGAGTGGCTATACCGTTCGACAATATTGGCATTCCTGCACGGTTGCGGCGTACTCGCGTTCAGCGAACCGCACACAAGCAAAGGGCGCTCCGACCTGCTCTTGTGCCACAAGGGTTCCGCTTGGGTGATAGAGGTAAAAGTCGCGTATAACGACGACTGCAAAGCAAAAGCCGCCGAGGCCCTTAAACAGATAAACGACAATCAATACGCCGACCCGTACAAAAACGCCAGGAAACTGGGGATCGCTATAGACGACAAAATTCGGCAGATTGAAGAGTGGATCGAGGGGTAGCTGTTACAAAATAATATAAGGAGACGTACTATGAAGAAGCAAATGATTTTATGCGCGGCGTTTGCAATAATGACATTCGCGTTGTCGGCGTCCGGGGTCACGCTGACCCTTGATAGAAACTACTCGGGCACTCCCGCCCCGAAGACGGTCGCGACCGACGCCCAAGGCTGTCTGACCGGCGCTCCCTTGCCGGTCCCCAAAAGAACGGGCTACGTTTTTAGAGGATGGTTCACGACGCCGGCGACCGGCGGGTCGCAGGTGATAGCGGGCGCGGCGGGTACTAAGTTCACCCAAAACGCCGTGATCTACGCGCGGTGGGTTGACGCGGCGCCGCCGGATATGAGCAAGATACCGAAAAACATGAAAGAAAACTTCGACTGGCTGAAAAACGACCGCTACCCGCGCGAGTCGTATATGCCCTTAGCCGTGCCAACTTGGGGCTGGTACAACACCCTCTTCGACCAGATCTGGGACGGCAACGGCTCGCTCAACTACGGGGTCAGGTGGGAGAGTACAAAGTCCATAACGTTTGAGGAGCGCAAGCAGATAGCGTCTATGCTTCACGAGGCGGTCAATTCGTGGATGCGACAGATTACCGGTATGGAGGGCTGGCCCTTTCAGGAAATCTCCGTGAAGATTTCGGGATGGGCGGTCAGCGACGGCGCTAAGATTCTCGACAAGCAACCTAACGAAGTAGTATGGGTAAACAATACCTATGACGATCCCGGCCCCGCGTCCGCCGACCATCCTCGCAACCTCATAGCGAGCGCGCCGAAGGCGATGACCAGAGTGAATAACTTGACCGCGATAAAGAGCAACATGAATTATCAATACGGCGGCGACCCATACGCCCGCGTCGATCTGTATTTGTGGTGCACGGAGTATGACTTCGGCGCGGCGGGGCACGGCAGCTGGTGGGGGCAGCGTCTGCCTTCGACCGCCGTCATATCCGCGGCAAAGAGCGGCGGCGCGGGGTCGGGCGTCATGCTGCACGAGATAGGGCACGGGTTCGGACTGTATGACTTCTACGGCGCGGTTGGCGTTGACAAACCGCCTGCCACATCAGACGGCGGCGTTTTCGGGGAGGGAGCCTTGAAAGGCGTCATGTGGAACGGTACCGGCAACAAGATCATCAACGAGTACGACACGTGGCAGATCCGCTACTGGTGGGACTGGGTCAGAACCGCCACCCCGGCAAACGCGAACAGATTCAGGCCTCTGCCGAAAGACGACGACGGGGCGACGCCCATCGCAAGCCGTACTCCAATCGCCGCCCAAAGCGGGTCAATGGCGTTCAAGTTTGATAATCGCGGGACGCTGAGATATAACTTAGGCGGCGAGCGAACGGCCGATTTGAAAATTTTCGACAGCCGCGGAAGATTGGTGCGAACCATGCGACTACGCGGAACGCAAACAACGGTAAACACAAACCTGAACGTCGCCGCACAAGCGCTGATTTGGAGAGTGGAAACTATGGATAGGGTTATGGGTCAGGGCAAAATGCAGTTTGTGTCGAGGTAATATAGAAACCGTTTTAAATAAATAAGCGTGGTTGAATAATTATATTGGATCTTTAGAAAGGAGAACACTGCCGATATGACCCACAAATTCACGGTGCTGATTGAGCAGGATGAAAGCGGCTCTTATGTCGCCTCCGTACCGGCGTTGAAAAGTTGCTATACGCAGGCCGACACAATTCCGGACGTGCCGGAGAGGATCCGGGAAGCTATCTCGTTATGCTTTGAAGTCGAAAAAAATTTTCAGGTGTATTCCAAATTCGTCGATGTACGGCAGATAGAGGTTGCGGTGTGAGTAGACTGAAAATAATTACAAGCGCTCAAATCTGATACGGTACTGCGCCATTATTCCTAATTAGTTTTTAACATGAAACTTCAGATCAAGCCTCAATGTTCCGGGTATACCCAGAAAATGCTCTTTCGGGTCTTGTAATGGGGCATACTCCTTGGGTACTTTAAATAAATCACCATTGCTGTCACTGCCGTAATTTTTACCGGGAACTTTGTAGATGGCTGACCAACTATTAGTAGCGGGAATCGTCACGTTGTACACGTAGCCCACGCATATGGACATTCTTCGGTTGGTGAAAATTTGTAAACCTATAGACGGCGCAAAGTCAATTTTCATCATCTCCATACCCAACGTTGAGTCCGAAACTCTGTCAGCAGCGCTCATTACATCTATAAAATTGGCGGCAGTTTGTTTTTCAATATTAGCCAACAGTATCCGCAGATCAAAACCGAGCGATAGTGGAAAGGCGACATGATTTTTCACGAGCCAGAATAGATTTTTCACATCAGCACCAAAAATAAATCCCCAAATACCATCCTCAAAAAAACATAAACCCATAGATCCTCCCCAACCAAACTTATTTTTTGTTTCTACAGATGAGAAAGCCTCATATCCACCCCTTATACCTAGAGTGTTTCTGCTACGCTCCATATACCCATAGTCACGGGAATCAACGGTGCTCATACTAGCGGTAAAGTAGGCGGCGGTCAGGTCAAACGGTTTTGACGCCGCGTTGGAACGAGATTTTGACTTACTGTCAAACTTGTCTGAAGTAGAACTTGAAGAAGAATAGGACGAGGGCGACGTATATTTTCCGGTTCCGGTATAAGGCGATTGTTGTCCGGTTTGTTCGGATACCGATTCATATCCGCTACCATGCTCCTCATCGGAATCGATTCCCAACATTGCGTTGATTTGCTTCTCTATGACTTTAATAACTTTCTCTCCGCGCGGCAACTCTTTAATATCGGAAAACTCGGCTATCTTGCTCTGAACGCTCACCATGCTGGTAGTCACGTAAGAGACGCCGCCTATCTCGGTTCGCTCGACTACACATACGTATTGTGCGCCGGCGTCTCGACCGAGTTTCGCGATCTCGTTGTCAGACACGGAACCGCTCTGCTGCCTGATATGCTCTTGGGCCAATAGGTCGATAGCGTCTACGGCTATCATCTGATACCTGCCGGTCTTGATCAAAAAGGTGTTGACCGCCATCATCAATACTTCGCGGCCTTGGGGATTGCCTTTTATGTATACGGCAGCTTTGGGCTTTTCTGATAGCGGTTGCGCTAAAACCATACCGCAGAGAGCGCACAGCACTACAGTACACGTAACAAAACTTCTAACGGATGATGTCATAAAAATCTCCTTTTAATAATTGTCCTCAATGCGTTACGTCTAGCCGATATGGCATTTTTATTGAACGGGGATGATTATTGGTCCCATGGACCTGCCCCATCCTTAGTAAAGTTATCGCCCGGCCCAATGGTTGTCTCCTTACGTTTATTTTCACCGCGATATATTGCGTGGCCCTTGCGGGATATGACGTTGCCGTCTTCGTCTTTCACTGCGTTACCATTAGCTGTGTCATTTTTATAGCCCGTGATAGTGCCACCTATCTTGACAAATGTTCCATACTGAGGATAATTACCGTAACAAATCCCTCCGCCATATTCGCGAGCAATATTGTTAGTAATAGAACCACCTTTCATAGTAAAGCTCTGACACCCTGAATATAACCCACCTCCTTCTTTATATGCAGTATTACCGGAGATTGTTCCGCCACTCATTGTAAATGTTACTGCATCAATATTTGAATGATCAATACACACTCCTCCACCAGATTTTGCTACATTTCCAATTATGCTTCCATCGCTCATTGTAAACGTTACTTTATTTCCATATCTCTTCCCCAACTTCACTCCACCACCGTCATCATCGTTGGTAATATTTCCAGAGATAGTACCTCCGTTCATATCAAATGTTCCAGAATTCACATATACTCCGCCACCATCATTACCTGTAATTGTCACTCCAGTCTTCATTTTAAATGTCCCATTATCTACACTAACTATCCTACCGGTGTTACCTTTATGCCCCTGAAGGGTAATGTTGCTCTCCAAAACAAACGTAACATCTTTCTTTACAATAAACATCGTTCCGTGAGATGAAAGTCTGATAGTCCTATTTCCACCAATGCCTCTCATAACAATGGTAATATTGATCGCGCCTTTATACTCAAACGTATTATTCGGGGCAATGCTCTCATCCGTAGCCACCTCAATAACGTATGTCTCATGGCTATCAGCGCTTTTTTGTAACCAAGCCAACTTCTGCCCCAAACTCCCTCCCGGAACAATCGTCCCCTGAATCGGCGGCTCACTTCTGCCAGCGGATACGGCGGCGGTCTGAACGGGCGGCGCATAAGTCGTTCGAGACTGCGCCGCATATCCCGATCCTGCCGGCGCAGTAGGCCTCGGCCCCACCGCCATTCCAAGCATCGACCCTATCTGCCACTGGATAATGTCTATAACCTTACCGCCCGGCGGCAACTCCACTATATCCGCCAACTCCGCCACCTTGCTTTGGACGCTCACCATCCTCGTTGCCACGTAGGAGACCCCGTCGAGCTCCGAGCGCTGTACGACGCATACGTACTGGGCGCCCGCGTCGCGACCGAGCGCCGCAATGTCGCCGTCCGACACCGCCCCGCTCATCTGCCGCCGTTGCTCCTGCGCCACAACGTCAATGGCATCCACGGCTATCATTTGGTACTTGCCGCTCTTGATCAAAAAAGTATTGACCGCAGACCGAAGAGCGTCGCGTCCTTCGGGATTGCCCATGATGTAAACGGCGGCTTTGGGCTTAGGTTGCGCTAAGGCAACGGCGCAAAGGACGCATAGCGCGAGGGTACTTTTGACGAAACTTCTAACGAATGAACTCATTAAAAAACTCCTTGTTATTGGTTGAATTGATAATATATTTCTCTTTTTAAGGATAATCCTCTCCGCCCTTAGAAAAAGGGTTACAGCGAAGTATTCGCACTACCCCTTTAAAAAGACCCTTCACGCTACCGTACTTTTCTACCGCCAAAATCATGTAGGCGGAGCAAGACGGGGTGAATTTACAGAATCTCGGGTGCGGGATTCTTTGGTATTGGCGCACTGAAAAGATAATGGCTTTGGCGATATTATCCATCGTAACTACCGTTCTTTTCTTTCCATTCTAGCCGACGCTAACATTGAATCTTCGCGTGCTACGCTCACAACCAAGCTCATAAAAAGGCCCACCATCACACCGATGATGATAGACCAACCAATATGTATTATTCCAATCAATAAGCCAAGGAGAGCCATTGGAATCGCCCCGAATACCGATAGCCCGCAACCCATTTTAATGCCGTTTTTCGGTCCGCTTCCAATCCATTCCAGTATAAAGGTCAATATTCCTAACAACAAAACATGAATTCCAATAATAGGCCAATAACCACCATAGGCGCTCGGATTGGCAAGAGCAATATCAATGAACGCGAACCATACTCCGCCGATTATCCCGCCTAAAGGAAATAATATTTTGTTTTTTTTAGCAAGTTTTTTCTTTATCTCCTCCAACTTTTCAGGATGTTCCTGCTTCCACTTCTCCAATTCCTCCGTTTCCAACTTTTTTTTCTTCTGCTCCACCTCACTTTCCAGCGTTTTAATATACGACACGAAGTCTTTCCAATATTCGGCGGATTTGTAGGCGCTGATACCACATTTGGGGACGTACAGATTTATGGGTTTATCAACAATTGCACCGCCTACCCTAGGAGGAATCTGGCTTAAACAAAATATTGACGTAAGGTCGGTACATCCGGCAAACGCTCCTCTTTCGATAGAAGTCACTTTGTTTGGAATAGTGACCGATGTCAGTCTAGCACATCCGCTAAATGCCTCAATCCCGATAGACGTCACGCCGTCACCAATGGAAACCGATGATAGATTTGTACACTTAGAAAACGCATCGAAACCAATTTTTTTCACACTATCAGGAATGGTGATTGATGTTAGGGCGGCACATTCTGAAAACGCAAGATCACCAATAGTTTTCACACTATCGGGAATAGTGACGGATTTTAGATTGGTACATGTGGAAAACGCACTCTTTCCGATAGTTATTACATTGTCTGGAATAATAACTGATGTCAGGCCGGTACAACACAGAAACGCATAGTTTCCAATAGACGTCACGCTGTTTGGAATGGTGAACGACTCCAACCCAGAACAGTGGCCGAACAACCTTTCGATGGAAGTAATGCCATTAGGAATGGAGATTGATGTCAGATAGGCACAATTGCTAAACGGATATTCTCCAATCGAGGTCACGCTGTTTGGAATAGTTATCGACTTCAGACTGATACATCTATCAAAGGCCAAATCTCCGATAGAAGTCACGCCTTCGCCAATGATGACTGATGCTAGTTTGGTACAACCGCAAAATGCGCTCTTTCCGAAAGATGCCACACCACTGCCAATAGCGACCGATACCAGACTCGTACAATCAAAAAACGCCCCTTTTCCGATAGAAGTCACACTGTTTGGGATGATGACCGATGTTAAACTGGTACAGGTACCAAATGCATAACTTCCAATAGACTTCACTCCGTTGCCGATATTGATTGATGTCAAGTCTGTACACGCGATAAATGCATTTTCTCCGATAATTGTCACGCTGTCGGGAATAGTGACCGATGATAGTCCTTTACATGCCATAAATGCCGACTCACCGATAGAAGTCACGCTATTTGGAATAATGGCCGCCACCAGGTTTACAAACTCTCCGAAGACACAACGCCCAATAGACGTCACGCCTTCCGCAATGATCACTTCGGTAATGCTACCTCTAGACTCATTCCACGGACGATCCTGAATAGTATTGTAATCTTTTATTGCCCCCTTACCAGAGATCGTAAGCGTATCTCCGCTTCGTGTAACAATCACGTTATCGCCGTATACTCCGCAATTCCACGTCTGTGCATCATTTGTACTCATATTAAATACTCCTTTCACATATCTGAATAAGTGTTGTTATTTACATCGCGGTTTTTTAACTTACTGACAAGACTACTTAATTATCGGTGATTTTATCTCCCCTTTACCATATTTACGATAAATTTAATTATCGCTCCTATGATTGCGCCTACGATACCAACAACGGGCGTGACTATCACCAACCAAATCACGGGCATAAAGAACATAAAGTCCATTTTACTCTGCCTCGAAAGTATTTCACGAGCACCAAATATTTCCACAAACACGCCCAAAATGACGCTCAGGATGATGCCGATTACACCACCCAAATTCGCGTTAAAGATTCGGACATAAATTTTTACAAAACCACCCATAATGGCTTTAAAGATTTCCCAACCCGACATATTAGTGCCCTCACTTTCATTTGTATGTGAAACCTTTTAAAATATCCTCAAAATCAGTGTTATAGTTGACAGCAATTTCTATGCAGTCGAACCGTACGCGCGCCGAAACACCGCGCCGAGCGGTATCGGCTCGGCGTGAGGTTTGTTCTGCGGCAGAGATAAGCCTAAAAGAGATATATTTAGATGATAACCTAGTAAACAGTAGGGTATTGCTTGTTGTAACTTGTTTAAAATCAACGACTTGCGTGGGGGGGGGGGGGGGGGGGGGGGGGCAAATGACATGCCAACCGCCTGCGAGACGGCGCGTATCAGCCCAAGCACTAGCCACGGGCGTGGCGTGCGCGGTGTGTGGTTCGTTTATTTTCATAGTTTTACCGTATATTTCAGTCATTCCAACCGCCCCCCTCATTTCTGCCAACTTCAGCCCGTTCCTACCCGAATAGTGTACCCGCCCTGCGTCGGTACCCTGTCTACCACTGTCGATTAGCCGATTTTACCGTCACCACGCCATCTATCGCCAATTAGCCCAAAATCAACGACTTAGCCCTGCCGACGCGTCGCCGGACTGTTATTTTAGAGCAGATTTTGTCTACTTTCTTAATATAGTAATCCGGCGCGCGGAAAATCAAGTTTTTTGTAAAAAAAATTTAGCAAGGTTAGCAAACCCGCAAAATTCTTCACCAGTCAGCGACTTTTACGGGGTTTCAGGGGTAAAAAAAGGTGCAGCTGTTGCAAAAAAAGTTGCAATAATAACGAAAATGTATTATTTTAATAAACATAGATGATTTTTGAGTAGATAATTCGGTAAATTTAGTCAAAGCGATATTGGAAAAACCATTAAGGAAGATAATATGACTACTATGGCGATGTTAGAGGACATTGTAGCCCAGCTTGGGGTCACAATGAAAGAATTGGCCGAAACCCATAAAGAGACGGAACGGTCTATGGCTAGGAGCCGGGAGGAGACGGAACGAGCCATGGTCAAGATCCGGGAAGAGGCGGAACGGTCTATGGCCAAGAGCCGTGAAGAGACGGAACGGGCTATGGTCAAGATCCGTGAAGAGACGGAACGGTCTATGGCTAAGAGCCGTGAGGAGGCGGAACGCTCCATGGCCAAGAGCCGTGAGGAGATGGAGCGGTCTATGGCCAAGAGCAGTGAGAAGACGGAGCGAATCCTTACGGCCAAAATCAACGGGTTGAACGACACTGTGGACAAGTGGATCGGCTATACCGGCCACAGTATCGGCCACATTGTGGAGCTGGTCCTCATCCCCGGCATAAAGAAAAAGATGAACGAATGCGGACATGATTTCGATACGTTGGCGCCGAGAAAGCTGTATTACCGCAAAGACGGCAATATTTTTACGGAGATCGACTTGTTCCTCGAAAACGGCGAAGAGGTTATGGCCGTAGAGGTAAAAACACAATTGTCCGTATCGGCGGTAGAGCACCACTTGAGACGACTGCAACTGCTCCGCAAGCATGAATCCGAAAAGCTAAACGACAAAACGATCCTCGCGGCTGTCGCCGGCCTAAGCATAGACGAAGACGCCCGCGAAATGGCGTCGCGGCTTGGGATGTATGTGATAGAGATGGTTGAGGATACAAAAAATATAACGGTGATAAAGCCGGTGGGCGGGTTGGGGAAGTGGTGATAGACGACTACATCATTAACCGGCCGTGCAAAGCGTAATGAATCCGCACAAGACGCTCCATCCGAGGAACCCGAGCACGCCGCCGTCAAAATACGATCCTTCCTCCGCCATACTGCCCTCCATTTCTTGTTATTTGCGATAAAGGCGGCGCCGCAATTTGCGCGGCGACCGTTATTCTTCCGTTTTGCGTAATCCGGCGGTATTTTTCTCGATGCTGATTATAGTTGCAATCAGCCCGCCGACATAGATATTCGTTCCAAGACCTACTAACGCCCCAATAATGAGGCCGAGCAGTCCCAATCCCGCGCTCTCATCACCAATCTGATAGCCGGTCACGCATCCTACAATGGCGCACACTATAAGATTAAGCCAAAGCAAAACCCCTAAGAATTTGCTGAAGGCGTTCTTTACAAAAGTTAACATGATACCGCCCTCGGAACGCTTTTTGAATTCGTCCGGATCATCCGTGCCGGAATCCTTCTCGTCCAAATCGAAATCATCCGGGTCAAAATTGTGCGCGCTCGTAAAAAGACCTAACATACCGCCCTCCTTAGTTTTTTGTAAATGTTAAATTAAAACCATTATATTATCCGTACCATAAAGATATATTATGGCAACGTACTTAATCAACAGAAAATCGATTTTTTAATATGGTTGGCGCGGGGAGGAGAGCGTAGACGTCAATAAAAAGAGGGCTGACCGTTCACAAGGCCAGCCCCCGGAAGATTCAACGGCTTGCGTTAAAACATAAAGACCTTACCGCACAAGAACGGCCATGTGTTCCACCGCGCCGCCGTTGTGTTGCAACCCTACCATGTAGAAGCCGCCGGGCAGTTTGCCGTTTGAGCGAAGCGTGTGGGTGTAGCTCTTGCCGGATACCGTTTGCAGATTGACCGTTGACATCACATCGCCCTTCAGGCTGTAGAGACGCAACGTCGCGGCGCCGGACTCGGACGCTTTGAAGCTTACCTTTACGCCGGAGGAGCTTTGTGCGGCGCGCAGGGTCGATTTGACGGTCGCCTGGGTCGGGCGGAGGTTGTTGGCGATTCCGCTTGTGCCGGATAAATAATTGAGCTTTACATTGCTTATAGTAACGGTTCCGGTCGATTGTCCGAAGTTAAACCCGAACCGGCCGTTTTCATCGCTTGCCGCTTCCATTGTAAATTCATACGTATATGTCTTCGATGTGGTGGTCAATTCTATCTCTTTTTCAAAATAAGTCGTCCAAGGGCTGCTAGCCATTTGTATAATCACGCCTATTTTCCGTGCCGCGGCGGCGGACGCGTCAAAAGTTAAACGGTACTTCATTCCCTCAACAAGAGTGATGCCGTTTTGAACAAGTTGCGGTTCCCACGGGTTTTCGCCGATTTTCGTTACGCCTATTGTGGCTTTATTGCCTGATACGTTGAAGGAACCTTCGGATTTGCCATAGTCGTTCCCGCTGTTGAAAGTCCAGCTGTCTTTACTTGTGAAAGTACCGTTTGTTACAATGTTTTTATTGGGATCTATAACGGGAGTAAATTTCGCCGTAATGACCTTGTTTTTGTTCATAGTAACCGAGAGGGGGTTTGTCTTACCTTCGGCATCCCCGCTCCAGCTGTCAAATTGCCAGCCTGACTCCGCTTTAGCGGTAACAGTTACTGTCGAACCGGAAGAATAATAAGATGAACTGGGGCTTTTGGTTGCGGTACCGCCGCTAGACGGGGTGACCATTAAATCAAGGGTGTAACTGCCGGCGGGAACAGTAACGCCGCAAGCTCCTGTTCGGGAAAATTTCATGTAAGAGGCTTCAAACCAACCGGTACCGCCTTGCGCCTCCGCTAAAAATTTGGATTCGTAGGTTTTATCATAAATGTATTTAGCCGGAGACTGACCGCCTTTTTCGGTCGTCATCTTGGTCCATTCCTCAAAGTGCTTTTTTATGGAAATTGTTCCGCATTTACTAGAGTTGGTTGCCATGCCTTGGCGTATGCTGAAAACCTGTCCGAACGCTTGATTGTTACAGCTTACGCAGCCGGAACCTTGCGGCCTTATGCATGTGACGACTTGATACGTTTTACCGTCTACCGTAATATTGCCGTGAGTTTGGCAATTACTACCTAAATTATTCGCGCCCTGTTGACCGTTCCCAAACCAATCTTCAACGATATAATATTCCGCAGAGTTGCTACTGCCGATTGTCCATCCGTATATTCCTAAATAAGAGTAAGAACCTCCGGTGCCGTTGGCGGACCTTGTGTAGTTGTAATCAACGCAAAGGTCTCCTAACGCGTTCCATTTTTTCCCGTTATTGCCCCATTGGTAACCAAGGCGGCCTAAATAATCTGTGGAATTTGTCCATTCCGCTCTAAAAGCGAAACCGCCGCCCTGATTCGGTCCGAACCATGTTAATTTAGTGGCGTTGCCCCCCGCTTCAGTCCAAGCTTCCACACCATACGCGTCGTCGCCCGTACCGCCTAGGACGGTGGCGCCTTTAGTGCCGTTCCACGTTTGCACTCCGGTAGCGGTAGTGCTTAATTTAGCGGTTTGCGAACAAGGATCCTGCCCAAAGGCCGGCAACGCCCCAACGATTGCCACGGCGACAGCAGCTATGGCGGGAATGATTTTTTTTAGACCGTACATAACCGGTACCTCCCTCAATTTGTTTGATATGAAAAGGTTAATAGAATCAAAATTAAATCAAGGCCGACGTCAACACGGCGTCGGCCCCGATACCCATATATTATTAATATAATACCAAAATCAACCCATAGCGCCAAAAAACTTAAATTATTCTATATTACCGCCCGCCCCTCACCGATGGGCGGTTACCCTCGCCTGTTCAATCAGACGGCCGGCGCTATAGAGGCCCACTACGTAGAACCCGTTGGTAAGCTTGCCTGGGTTGAACGTGTGGGAGTAGCTTTTACCGACGACGGTCGGTATCCTGGACGACGCCAGAAGCCCGCCGTTTAGGCCGTAGAGCTTAAGTTCGGCTTCGCCGCTGCCCGCCGCCGTGAAATTTACGCTCAGGGCATTGTTCGACAGCGTCCTTACTTTCATCTTACATACCGCGTTCGCCGCGGCGGCGCCGCCGGAAATCCCTGTCGGCGTTTTAAACTTGGCCGTGACGCTCTTGTTCGCGTTCATGGTAACGGAGATGGTGACAGTGTCTTTCTTACCGGTAACGTCTCCGTCCCAACCGTCGAACACATAGCCTGTCGCGGCTACGGCTGTGAGTTTAACGACGGTCGCGCTGTCGTATTTTCCGCTTGACGGCGTAACGGGGGATTTAGTTATCGTGCCCGAATTCGCCGGGGAGACCGCCGTAGCGAGCGTAAAGGCGGAGGGATCGGTCGGCGGGGTGGTCGAACCTTTGCCGTACGTTCCGGTAAGGGTTGGAACGGACCAAGAAACGGTCGTGTCCAAATTAAAATTCGACTTATTAGGCTTGTTCGCCTCTATCTTGGTGTTCACATTCTGCTGATCTTTAAGAAATCTATTTACGAACGCGTTGACATTTGTCGTCTGCGATGAAGCCGCTTGGCAATGCTGATGTCCGGCGGCGAAGTCAAAACCGAAATAATCGGTAACGCCGAACGCCTGCCACAC
>Ga0268262_10004368_pt1 | contig 14661 bp, 9 predicted proteins | sample TergutNc150P3_FD_190354 | JGI IMG/M metagenome (GOLD analysis project Ga0268262, IMG submission 190354) | Nasutitermes corniger P3 segment gut microbial community from laboratory colony in Florida, USA - Nc150 P3 (SPAdes) (version 2) | ecosystem: Host-associated > Arthropoda: Insects > Digestive... | reverse complement strand
CAACCTGTTTTGAAGGCTTTGGCAGTTATGAAAAGAAAAGCCGTACCCTGCTCTACTCCGTGGTAACCGCCAGCCAGGTAAAGGCTTTAATTCCAGCAATAAGGCAAATTGATGAAGATGCGTTTATTAATGTGCTTAAGACTGATCAACTTAATGGGCGTTTTTATCAGAAACCTTATGATTAATATTGTAAAAAAACTGAATTTCCCTATTGCATAATTTTTCAAATTTTGCTAATATGTCATTATAAAGGAAAAGATTTTGAAAACGGTGGAACGATTAAACAGGCTTAATAACTCAAATTTTAGCGCGGTTTTAGGGCGCGTTCTTTCCTCTATTTCTGTCATATCTGTAGTAATTCTCGTAGTAATTAGCGGCCGGTAAGGGCACGGAGTTCCTTTTCAGGAAAATCTGCAGCCTTTACCGGGTTTCTCAAGTTCTGGAGTGGGGAAAGCCCACTTGCGGGATTGAAGTATATTAGGAGGCTTTATGGCACACATGTATTATGAAAAAGACTGCGATTTGGGAGCGCTGAAAAGCAAAACCATCGCGGTAATTGGTTACGGTTCTCAGGGGCACGCGCATGCCCTGAATATGAAGGAATCAGGTCTAAAGGTCATTGTCGGTCTTTATGAAGGATCAAAATCATGGAAGAAGGCGGAAGAGGCCGGTCTTCAGGTGATGACGGCAAAGGATGCGGCGCAGGCGGCGGATTTTATCATGATCCTTATTAATGACGAAAAACAGGCCGCCCTTTACAGGGAATCAATCGCACCGGCGCTTAAAAAGGGAAAAACTCTTTCCTTCGCGCATGGGTTTAACATTCACTTCGGGCAGATTGTACCACCGCCTGATGTCAACATTGTGATGATAGCTCCTAAAGGACCGGGACATACTGTGCGCGAACAGTACAAGAACGGCGCGGGCGTTCCCTGCCTTATCGCGGTTCACCAGGACGCAAGCGGAGACGCTAAAAAATTGGCGCTGGCTTACGCGGCGGGAATCGGCGGCGCGAGGGCGGGAGTATTGGAAACAACTTTTAAGGAAGAGACAGAGACTGATCTTTTCGGAGAGCAGGCTGTCCTGTGCGGCGGCGTTTCGGCGCTGATGAAGGCGGGTTACGAGGTGCTTGTTGAAGCGGGCTATCAGCCTGAGAGCGCCTATTTTGAAGTTATGCACGAAATGAAGCTAATCATTGATCTTGTAAACCGCGGCGGACTTTCTTTTATGCGTTATTCAATTTCGGATACGGCGGAATACGGCGACTATGTTACCGGGCCGAAGATCATTACCGAAGATACAAAGAACACAATGAGGCAGGTTTTAAAGAATATTCAGAACGGCAGTTTCGCGCGGGAGTGGATACTTGAAAATCAGACGAATCGTCCGTTCTTTAACCGTATGAGGGCGATTGAGGCGGAACACCCGATTGAGAAAACCGGAAAAGAACTTCGCGCAATGATGCCCTGGTTAAAAAAGAACGAGGAAAAATAAATAAATGAATAGCAAAGAGCAAGCGCCGTCCAATTTAACACCGCTGGAAATTTTAGACACAACCCTTAGAGACGGCGCTCAGGGAGAGGGAATAACTTTTTCCGTGCAGGACAAACTTGACGTTGTCCGCGCTTTGGACGATTTGGGAATCTCATGGATTGAAGCGGGGAATCCCGGAAGCAATCCCAAGGATATGGAATTTTTCCGTCTTGCCGGAAGCCTCAACCTTAATCATGCAAAACTCTGCGCCTTTGGCCCTACCCGAAAAAAGGGAGTCAAGACAGATGAAGACCCGGGCGTGTTGAGTCTTCTTGACGCGCAGACTCAGGCGGTAGTGATCTTCGGCAAGAGTTGGGACTTTCATGTGTCTGAAGTGCTGCGGGTAAGTTCTGAAGAAAACCTTGCCATGATTGCGGATACAATCACTTTTCTTAAAGAAAAGGGAAAGCTGGTTTTTTACGATGCCGAACATTTTTTTGACGGCTGGAAGGCAAATCCCGAATACGCCCTTACCACTCTAAAAACGGCAGTGACCGCGGGAGCGCGGCGTATAATACTGTGCGACACAAACGGCGGCGCGTTTCCCGACACAATAGAGAAGGCTGTTAAGGAAGCTGTAAAAATTATTGACGGCTCTTCCTGTATTCTTGGCATTCATGCGCACAACGATGCCGACATGGCAAGCGCAAACACAATAACCGCCGTTCTTTCAGGCTGCCGCCACATTCAGGGAACCCTTGTAGGATTCGGCGAAAGATGCGGAAATACAAGCCTTGCGGCGGTTATGCCTAGTCTTGAACTCAAACTTGGTTTCCGTTGTCTGCCCGAAGGAAAGATGGAACTTCTTTCCGAGATAACGCAGATTGTCGCGGAGACTGCAAATGTCGCGGTTCCCGGTAATATGCCCTATGTGGGAAGCCACGCGTTTACACACAAGGCGGGAATGCATGCGGACGGAATTTTAAAAGTGAGCAAGTCTTTTGAACATATAGATCCTTCACTTGTAGGGAATGACAGGCACATTGTAATGAGCGAAGTCGGCGGACGTTCCGCGATAGCGGAAAGGGCTAAAAAGATCGATCCTTCAATAACAAGGGATCATCCTGTAACAACCGTCCTTGCGCAAAAATTGAAAACGCTTGAAGCTGAGGGTTGGCAGTTTGAAGGAGCTGACGGCAGTTTCGATCTTTTGGTTCGCCGCGAACTTGGCCGCTACAAGCCCTTGTTTAACATCGAGGCTTACCGCGTTGTAAGCGAACATCCCACAGGAGAGACAATCGCCTGTTCTCACGCGTGGGTCAAAGTACATGTTGACGGTCAGGAAGAGATAGCGGCCGCCGAAGGGGACGGACCTGTCAACGCGATGGACGGCGCGCTGCGAAGGGCGTTGAAACATTTTTATCCCGAATTAAAAGAGGTGCGCCTTACCGATTATAAAGTCAGGGTAATTGACGGCAGCGCCGCGACAGCCGCAAAGGTGCGCGTGCTCATCTCTTCCTCAGACGGCAAACAAAGCTGGACAACCGTAGGAGTTTCGGAAGACATTATAGACGCAAGCCGCGCGGCGCTTGTGGATTCTATCGAATATAAATTAATTGAAGATATTGAACGCCGTTTTAAGGCGTATCTTTAGGAGTGAAAATGAATTTTTCAGTTGCAGTTATTCCCGGAGACGGGATTGGACCGGAAGTGATAGCGCCGGCTCTTGAAGTCCTTGACGCGGTGGGGGACAAGCACGGCCATATATTCAACTATGTCGAGCTTGAAGCGGGAGGGCTTGCCATTGATCACAGCGGGGAGCCGCTTTCCGAAGAAACTCTTGAGGCGGCTAAACAGTGCGACGCTCTTCTTTTAGGAGCGGTCGGCGGTCCCAAGTGGGATAGCCTTCCCGGGCATCTGCGTCCTGAAAGAGCGTTGCTGGGACTTCGCGCCGGGCTTGGCGTTTTTGCTAACCTTCGTCCCGCCGCTCTGCTTCCTCAGTTAAAATCAGCCTGCCCTATTAAAGACGAAGTGCTAATTGCAAGCAACAGCGATGGAAAAGCCGCTTTTGATCTATTAATTGTAAGGGAATTGACAGGCGGACTTTACTTCGGCAAACGCGGACGGATTGACGAGCCTTCAAATGGGCACAGTCCCGGCGCGGCTTTTGATACTGAAACATATTCATGGATGGAAATTGAACGGGTACTCCGCGCCGGTTTTGAAGCGGCGGCAGTGCGGCGAAAAAAACTATGTGTAGTGGACAAAGCCAATGTGCTTGAATCGTCCCGTCTTTGGCGCGAAGTTGCCGCGGTGGTTTCAAAGGACTATCCTGACATAGAGACAAGTTATCTTTACGTTGACAATGCCGCCATGCAGTTGATCCGCGCCCCAGGACAATTTGATGTTATCGTCACATCCAATCTTTTTGGAGACATACTTTCCGATGAGGCGTCAGTGCTTACAGGTTCAATCGGTATGCTAGCCTCCGCAAGTCTTGGCGAAAAAGTACAGGGTGGAACCAGACCCGGTATGTATGAACCCATTCACGGCTCCGCGCCAGACATTGCGGGAAAGGACATTGCCAATCCGCTTGCGACAATCCTCTCGGCGGCGATGATGCTCCGCTACTCATTCGGTCTTGAGAAGGAAGCGCAGTCCATTGAAACAGCCGTTAATCATGTGTTGGATCAGGGACTGCGGACGGGAGACATTGCAAGCCGAAGCGCGGTAAACGGCGGAGAAAAAATTGTGGGTACCAAGACAATGGGAGAAGCGGTACTCAAAGCATTGGAGAAATTATGAAAAGCGATTCTGTAAACAAGGGCATTGCCCGTTCCCCCCACCGTTCACTTTTTAAAGCGTTGGGATTTATTGAAGAAGAATTTAAAAGGCCACTGATAGGGATTGCCTGCGCGAAAAGCGAAATAGTTCCCGGCCATCTGCACCTTGACAATATTGCGCGCGCCGCCGCCGACGGGGTCCGCATGGCGGGAGGGGCGCCTGTTATCTTTCCCGTAATCGGAGTATGCGACGGGATAGCGATGGGACATGAGGGAATGAAGTACTCCCTGCCGACAAGAGAACTAATCGCGGACTCGGTTGAGTGTATGGCGATAGCCCACGCTTTTGACGGGCTTGTCTTTATCCCCAACTGCGACAAGATAATACCGGGCATGCTGATGTCTGCCGCCCGGCTTAACCTTCCGTCTGTTTTTGTTTCAGGCGGTCCGATGCTTGCCGGACGCAAGGACGGAAAACCGTTAACGCTTACCACCATGTTTGAAGCGGTAGGAGCTGTCGCCGCAGGAAAGATCAGCGAAGCGGAACTTGAAGAACTTGAAAATCTTGCCTGTCCCGGTTGCGGTTCATGCGCGGGAATGTTTACGGCTAACTCTATGAACTGCGTAACCGAGGCGCTTGGGATGGCAATGCCGGGCAACGGAACTATTCCAGCCGTGATGGCGGAGCGTATCCGCCTAGCGAAAAAAACCGGAATGTTGATCATGGACGTGTTAAAAAAAGATCTGCGTCCCAAAAACATACTTACGCAGGCGGCGTTTATGAACGCCCTTGCCCTCGACATGGCGCTTGGCTGTTCTACAAATACCGCGCTTCATCTTCCCGCCGTCGCGGGGGAGGCTGGCTTCAAACTCGATCTGGAACTTCTTAACAAGGTAAGCGCGGTAACTCCTAATCTTTGCCGTCTTGCCCCCGCGGGAAAAGACGTAATCGAAGACTTACACGCCGCAGGGGGAATTCCCGCAGTATTAAAAGAACTATCTAAAAAGAACCTTGTCGATCTTAAAGCTAGAACGGTGTACGGCTGTCTTGGGGACGCGCTGGGCAAGACGGAAAATAAAAACCCCGATGTCATAAGACCGATTGAAAATCCTTACTCTGCGACGGGAGGACTGGCCGCGTTGAAAGGAAACATCGCGCAGGACGGCTGTGTTGTAAAGCGAAGCGCGGTAGCGCCCTCCATGTTAAAGCATGAAGGCCCGGCAAGAGTTTTTGATTCCGAGGAAACGGCATTTGACGCTATCATGGGAAAAAAGATAAAGGCCGGAGATGTTGTCGTTATCCGTTACGAAGGGCCGAAGGGCGGCCCCGGCATGAAGGAGATGCTCGCGCCCACGGCGGCTCTTGCCGGAATGGGGCTGGACGACAAGGTCGCCCTGATTACAGACGGACGCTTCTCAGGCGCTTCCAAGGGCGCGTCCATTGGTCACGTTTCACCGGAAGCGGCAATGGGCGGAAACATCGGTATCATCAATGAAGGAGACATAATCGCGATTGACATTGACGGGCTTTCAATAAATGTGAAGATAAGCGAAGAAGAGATCGAGCGGCGGCGTAAAGGCTGGAAGCCTCTTTCAAGGAGCCTTGCAGGTTACCTTGCCCGTTATGCCGCGCAAGTCGGTTCCGCCGCGCAGGGAGCGGTCTTTAGTCCCGGGCTGCGTGAGGAAAACTAAAATGCGGTATTCAGGCGCACGTATATTAATTGAATCTCTTATTGAGCAGGGAGTTGATACCGTCTTTGGCTATCCCGGCGGAGCGGTCTTATTTATTTATGACGAACTTTACAAACACCGCGACAAGATTCGCCACATTCTTGTCAGCCATGAACAGCACGCAGCCCACGCCGCGGACGGTTATGCGCGTTCAACAGGTAAGACCGGAGTTTGTATCGCAACTTCAGGACCGGGGGCTACAAACCTTATAACGGGAATTGCCACGGCATACATGGACTCAACTCCGCTTGTGGCGATTACAGGCAATGTTCCCACAGGCATTTTAGGCAAAGACAGTTTTCAGGAAGTGGACATCACGGGCATTTCCATGCCGATAGTAAAGCACAACTGGATTGTAAAAAAAGTTGAAGACCTCGCGGAGGTGATCCGGGAAGCGTTTTTACTTGCCGCCTGTGGCCGGCCTGGTCCAGTACTAATCGACATACCTAAAGATATTACAGAACTAACCGCCGAATGGACTACTTCAAAGAAAGACGGATCCCATTCAGATCGAGCAAAACGTCTTGACGAGCGCACGTCAAGGATCAGATTTTCAGAAGAAGAAATAAATACCGCATCGGAAATGATTAAGGAAGCCAAGCGTCCTTTGCTCTACGCAGGCGGGGGCGTCATCAGTTCAGGAGCGGAGGAAGAACTAATCGCGCTTGCCGAGAAGCTTAACGCTCCTGTGGCGCTGAGCCTTATGGGAATAGGGGCGATTCCAAAAGATCACCGTCTTTGTACGGGTCTTATCGGTATGCACGGAACTGTGGCCAGCAACAAAGCGACGCAGAAAACGGATTTGCTCCTTGCGATTGGCGCAAGGTTTTCCGACCGCGTAATAAGCAAGGCGGATTTATTCGCAAAAACAGCGAAGGTGATTCACTTTGACATTGACCCGGCTGAGATAGGCAAGAACATCGAAACGCACGCCTGTGTGGTTGGGAATTTAAAAGATACTCTTAAAGTCTTGTTGTCAAAACTTCCCCCGCGAATTGAAACCGAATGGAACGGTGAAATTGAAAAATGGAAAACCCATCTGCCCCAAACTTACACCCATGAAGTTACATTTGCAAAAAACGCTCTCCACCCGCGCTTTATTATAGAAGAAACCGCAAAAATGCTGGGTCCTGAAACAATCGCGGTTACAGATGTGGGCCAACATCAGATGTGGACCGCTCAATTTTTTCCTGCGGAGAAGCCAAGATCGTTTATCAGCTCCGGCGGACTTGGAACGATGGGCTTCGGCCTTGGAGCGGCATGCGGCGCAAAAGTCGCTAACCCGAATAAAAACGTAGCCCTTTTTACCGGAGACGGCAGTTTTAGAATGAACTGCGCGGAAATGGCGACCCTAAGCAATAATAAAATCCCGCTTTTAATAATAGTCTTTAATAACGGAGTCCTGGGAATGGTAAGGCAGTGGCAGAGTTTCTTTTATGAAAGCCGCTACTCTGAAACAATTCTCGGCGCATACCCCGACTTTTTAAAACTCTGCGAAGCATACGGCATTAACGGTTTCCGCGCCGGAAACAGGGAGTCCTTTAAAAAAGCGCTCCACGCCGCCGCCGCAGAACTGTCCGCCGGAAGAGCCGCTCTAATCGAAGCCGACATAGACCGCGATGAGAATGTTCTTCCCATGGTTCCGTCAGGCAAACCGATTGACGAGCAGATATTATAGTGAGAAATGAAAAATGAAAAATGAAATCAAGCTGATAGTGAAGCTGACAAGAGCAGATTTCTTACAACGACACTTCTAACTTCTCACTTCTAACTTCTCACTTCTCACTTCTCACTTGTTAAATCCCATTCCATCGCGTTAATCGCTGAGAGGTAAGCCATTATTGAGGCTTCTATTACGTCGGTGGAGACTCCGCGACCGTTCCAGCGGCGGCCGTCCATTGCGATTTTTACCATTGCTTCGCCTTGTGAAGAAGAGCCGCCGGTAACCGCGCCGATTTCATAAAGTTCCAACTCCGGTTCATTGCCTACAATTTGGTTGATTGCTTTAAAGATTGAGTCTATGGGACCGTCGCCCAAGCATACCAATTTTTTTAATTCTCCATCTTTGTGCTGTAAGCGAATTACTCCAGCCGCGCCCAAAGCCGAACCGGTGTTCACAGCCCAATGATCCAATTTCCATGTTTCGGGAACGGAGACCGCCCTGTCCATTACAAGGGCTTCAATGTCGCGGTCGCTGACAACTTTCTTTTTGTCGGCAAGGTCTTTAAAGTCGGCAAAAATTTTCTCAAATGCCTCCCCACTTACATTCAGTCCCAGGTCTTTAAGACGCTCTTCAAAAGCATGGCGGCCTGAATGTTTGCCCAGAACCATACGGTTTTGCGGAATGCCAATTGACTGCGGAGTCATAATCTCGTAAGTTTCCCTCTTAGCCAACACCCCGTGCTGGTGAATTCCAGCTTCATGCGCAAACGCATTGTCGCCAACGATGGCCTTGTTCGGCTGAACCTTAACGCCGGTCACCTGGGACACAAGACGGCTTGCCGCGTATATTTGACCGCTGTCAATTCCCGTATCCGCGGAAAAAAAGTCATGGCGTACCCGCAGACCCATAACCAATTCTTCTAAAGACGCGTTTCCCGCCCGCTCCCCTATTCCGTTAATCGTGCACTCAACCTGATCCGCGCCGTTGGCGACCGCCGCTATGCTGTTCGCCACGGCAAGCCCCAAATCATTGTGGCAATGTACGGACAAAGCCGCTTTTTCCATGTTCGGAGTATGTTCTTTTATATAGCGGATACGCTCGCCGAATTCTGCCGGCATTGCGTAACCTACCGTGTCGGGGAAATTTACCGTCAACGCTCCGGCTTCAATTGCCGCGCCGAAAACTTTGCAGACAAAATCGGGATCGCTTCGGAAAGCGTCTTCGGCGGAAAACTCAATGTCATTGCAGAATTTTTTTGCGTACTTTACTGCGGAAACAGCCTGCTCCAGCACCTGATCGGGAGTCATCTTAAGCTTGAACTCCATGTGCACGGGCGATGTGGCAAGAAACACATGAACCCGGGGATTTACCGCCTTTGCCAGCGCTTCTTTAGCCGCGTCAATGTCGGCTTCGCGACTGCGGCAGAGTCCCGCTACGGAACAATTTTTAATGATACCGGCAATTGTCTTTACAGACTCAAGATCGCCAGGGCTTGATATTGGAAAACCAGCTTCGATTATATCCACTCCAAGTTTTTCAAGCCGTCTTGCGACTTCAAGTTTTTCAGTAAGATTCATACTGCATCCGGGAGCCTGCTCTCCGTCCCTGAGCGTAGTGTCAAAAATTTTTATGCGCCGTTTTTCTTTGTCTGCCATTTTCGTCTCCTGTATATTAGTAGTGTTTAGCCGCGTACTCAACCCAGCCGCCGGCTTCCACCAAAGCTTTTTCAAAATTTTTTAAGGTGAAAGAAACTGTTTTCTCTTTTCCGTCCGCTTTAAAACATAAACTGCCCTTGTCCGTATCCACGGTCAATGTTGTTTTGGCATTTGCAAATTCTTTGAACAACTCTTCCAACACGGAAGCTGAAACTTCGCAGGCAATCATTCCGCAGTTGTACATATTCTGACGGAAGATGCGGGCAAAACTTTCCGCGATAACGATGTTGATGCCGTTTACTTCAAATGCCCACGGAGCGTGTTCGCGTGAGGAGCCGCAACCGAAGTTTGCCCGCGTCAGTACCGCCCCTTTTTCCGCAATATCTTTTGCCGGATCAAAACTTTTTAATTTTAAGTCTTCCAGAAGATGGGGCTTTAACGACATTCTTGTATCTTCGGTTAAATATTTTGCCGGGATAATTTCATCCGTGTTAATATCACTGCGATCAAGAAACAAAACTTCTCCGCCAAAATTTTTCATGACTGCCCCCCTGCGGCAATCGACCCCGCAATAGCGGAAGCGGCCGCCGATGCCGGACTCATCAGGTGAACCATGCCGCCCTTGCCCATGCGTCCGTAAAAATTGCGGTTCGTTGTGGAAGCGCAAACTTCCCCTTGCGCAAGCACGCCATTGGACATTCCAAGACACGCGCCGCAGGTGGCGTTTGTCACGCAGCAGCCTGAGTCAACGAAAATCTGTATCAGTCCCTCTTTGAGCGCCTGAGCGTAAATGTCCGAAGTAGCGGGCGAGATAATCGCGCGTACCGAGTCGGCAATTTTTTTGCCTCGCAGTATGTCCGCCGCGGCGCGAAGGTCTTCGATTCTGCCGTTTGTGCATGAACCGATGTAGACCTGATCTATTTTTGTTCCCGCAAGTTCTCTTACCGTCTTTACTTCATCCGGCTTATAGCCAACCGTTGCAAGCGGCTCCAGTTTACAGCAGTCAATATCAACAATGCCTGAATACTCCGCGTCATCATCGCTGATCCATTTTGAAAAATCAGCCAGCGCTTCTTCTTTGCTTGAATAAGATTTATCTCCGTCGGGACCGATAAACGGCCACAGGTAATTCACCGTCGTCATGTCCGGCATACATACGCCGCTTGTCGCCCCCGCTTCTATCGCCATGTTACAGATCGTAAGTCTGCCTTCCATGCTTATGGAAGAAATTACAGGCCCGCGCAGTTCCATAACTTTTCCCGACGCGCCTGAAACGCCTATTTTGGCTATAACGGCAAGAATTACGTCTTTCGCGGAAACGCCCTGCGGCAACACACCAAGCAGATTAATTCTTATAGTTTCAGGTTTTCGGAAAGCGCAAACGCCTTTCAGTATCCCCACCTCAAGATCGGTAGTTCCGACACCGGCGGCAAAAGCGCCGAATGCCCCATGGGTACAAGTGTGGCTGTCGCCCATAATTATTGTAAAGCCCGGACGGACAAATCCCTTTTCGGGAAAAATCGCGTGGCATACGCCGTTACGTCCAATGTCAAAAAAGTCCTTAATGTTATGCCGCCGCGCCCAATCCCGCAGAGTTTTCCCCTGTAGCGCAGTTTGCGAATCCTTTGCCGGAGTTACATGATCTATCACCGCCTTGATTTTCGCCGGATCAAAAACTCTGTCGAGTTTTTTTGAAACCAGATCGTTTATCGCTGACGGAGTTGTAATCTCATGACAGAACACCCTGTCAAGCCTCAGTACAAAGACATCTTCAAACGGCTGATCACAAGTATGAGTCTCAAAAATTTTTTGAGTAAGCGTTTTTCCCATAATTTTTCCTGATCGCATTATACGAAATTTTACAAATGACGGCAAGAGTGACTGTTGGTAATTAGAAATTATAAATTAGAAATTAAAAATGTCGTTGTTCGTAAATTAATCGAAATACTTCCACGCCCAGCGCATAAACCTTGCTCATTCCTCATTCCTCATTCCTCATTTTTCACTTCTTCTCCGGAAACAAAACAACCTGCACCGGTCCTGAGACGAGTATCTCCTTGCAGAGGGCTTGAACGCTTTGAATGGTAACCGCTTTTATCACGTCCGGTCTTGAGTTAAGTCTTGAAAGGGGCGTGTTGTAAAGTACCGATGAATTCGCGTAACTCTGCGCTATATGCAAATTCCTTTGAAGCGCCCTTTCATGTCCCTTTAACAAAGCTTCTTTTGATTTGTTAAAGGTATCCTGGTTAAGAGGCTGTTTTGTAAGACCCGTTAAAATAACGCTTACCGCATTAATTAATTCATCAGTGCGGGAAGGATTACACACAAAATACACGTTTATGCTGTATTTGCCGTCCGGAATTGTAACGACATCCGCGTCCGCGTAAATAGAATATACCCCACCCAGCTTTTCACGGATTTCATCGTTTAAAATTATCTCAAGGTATTCGGATAAAAGCATGGCGGTTTGATTTCTCTGTTCGCTGAAATCCGCCGCTCCGTTTACAATCCAGCTAAGATAAACCATACTCTTATCATCTTTTCCTTTATAAATTGTCCTTCTTCCTTCGGCAGGGCGCTTTAATCCGGGATTATTCCATTTATTCATCGACGTAGAAACAGGAATAGAACCAATATAGGCACTAGATAATTCTTTTATAACGTTAAGATTCACGTTACCTGTAAACACAAAAGTATAATCGCCCGGATTAACACACTGCTTTAAAAAATCATCCGCGTCTTTAATGGAAACTTTGGCAATATCGTCATACTCAAGAGGCTTAAAAAGCGGGTGGTTATTGGAAAGTATTTTTGATAATTCATGGGAAAACACGCTTTCAGGATCATCATTTTGATGCAAAAGCGTCGTCCTGTATTGATCAAGCATTGCAGCAATAGCCTTTTCATCAAGTCTTGGCTGTGTAAAGAAAAGGTGTATCATTTGAAAAAGCGTTTTTAAATCCTTAGTTGTAGACGAACCTTGGAAACCACGGTAATAATTCGAATTCCAGAAAGACGCTGACACCTGTTTTCCCGCAAGTTTGCTTGCAAGCTCATTCCTTGAATATTGACCAAGACCAGATACGTTTATCATTTCGGAAAGAAGACTGACGGAGACAATTGTTTTTTCAGTAGCGTTGACAGTCCCGCCCTTTGCCATCGCGTACAGTACAATCTCGTTATTTTTATTTTTGGTCTCTTTAAAAATTATCTTTGCCCCGTTCGACAAAGTAATGATATGCGCCCCTGTTAGCGAATCAACACTTTCGGTCGTTATCTCCCCTGCGGGCGGCGCATTATCCATTAAATCGCCTGAAAGCGAATTATCTTTTCTGCGATCGATTTTAGCGGCCCCGGTTTCTCTAAAAATCGCTTTTATTTTTTCCGCCGTGGGAAGATTCTCGGCTTCCGCCTGCGGGGCAATTAAAAAGACATTGATGTCATTCGCGGAAAAATAATTTCTTGACGCTTGTAAAATATCTTTTAAACCGATGCCGGGAAGCATCGCGTTAACCGCATTCGCTTCCCATTCAACGTCCGCCATATCCTCGCCGTATAAGAAATGACTGGTAAACCCTCTGATAAACTTGCGGGTTTCCGTTCTGTCTTTTTCAGATACCAATTTTTCCATGTGCGAAACAATATCCAATTTTGCCAACGCAAGCTCGCTTTCTGTAAATCCAAAACGACGCACGGATTCTTTTTCCAAAAGAAGTTCCCTAAGCGCGTCTTCAACTTTGCCGGTCTTTGGATCAGTACCCATTGAATAAAAACGGGAATTTGCAGACCACCGCCAGACGTCACCCCATGAGCCGCCAGATGCCGATTGGGGATCGGATTGCGTTTCTTCAAAACGCATCGACAGCATATAATCAATTAAATAATCAATTACGGTTTCCCTGTAGTACGCAATCGTCCCTCTTTGCACTCCTTTGTTCATTTTGTAATAAACATATAAACTGGTCGATGTTAGCTCCGGGTCGGTAATAATATTGACATTAAAGTTGCCGTTCTTCGGCGGCGGCAATTCAATAAGCGGACGGTTTACAGGTTTGCTTGCGGTAGGCATTGTAAATTTCTGCGCTAACTGCTCTTCCAGTTTTTTTCCGTCAAAATCACCCACAAAAACAATCGCCATATTATCGCTTGTATACCAGCGATCATAAAATTCCTTTACGTTTTCAGTTTTAGCGTTCTCAATAATCTCCGCAAGCCCGATAGGCTGGCGCTCGGCGTAAGCGCTGCCCGCGAAAAGAATGGGAAAGAGTTTTTTACGCACCCTGTCCATCGCGTCAGACCTTGAGCGTAATTCTTCAAGAACAACACGGCTTTCACTTTTTACGTCTTCACTTAAAAAAGTTACCGCATAGGTCCAATCATCAAGAACAGCTAACGCCTTGTCAGGTATGCGTTTTGTTCCGCCGACATTCTCAACGGGAATATCAAAGTGGTAAACCGTATCGTCATAGGACGTATAAGCGTTGGAGTCCCCGCCAAAGCGCATACCCAATGATCTGAAATAATCAATAATAGCGTTATTTGGAAAACGTTTAGTACCGTTAAAACACAAATGCTCGACAAAATGCGCCAACCCCCTTTGATCGTCCCTTTCCAAAACAGACCCCGCGTTTACAACAAGCGCAAGCTGCGCCATATTTTCAGGCAATGAGTTTTCCAATATATAATAACGCAGTCCGTTGGGGAGCTTTCCCGTTAAAGCCCTGCTCATAAGCGGGATAACATCAGCGCCCTTTCCCAAACCGGCATAACTCGCAGTAGAGAAAGATACGCAGGTAAGGATAAGGAATGTCAGTAATACTGAACTTAGAATTAACGATAATTTATTAAATTTTTTATTTGTTTTCATGAGGGTATTATACAATAATTCTAATTTCTTACAACTGGTGGACAAAAATACAAAAAAATCTTATAATTCTAATAAGAAAAAAGTTTTTATCCAAAAAGGCGGATTTTTTTGTATGAATGACAGCAAGAAATTCAAAGAAAGGCGGGACAGTTTAAAGGTACGTTTTTCCATCGGGGCAAAACTTATAACCATTATCACAATAATCGTATTAATATCCCTCGGTTCAATAACGGCGCTGGTGTCGTGGCTGGTTCGGGAAGACCTGAAAATATCCGCAGAAGAAAATAACTTTGAAGTGAACCGCCGCGCCGCCGCCGAAACGGAACAGACCTTGGAAAAAATGCGCCTGCTCTCCCTGTCATTCTCCCGCACGGCGGCTCTTGCGAAACACGGCGGCTTAATACGGGAAGAAGCCGTTTACTTCTTTACGCAGAATCCGCAGATTGCGGCTCTTTTCTATGTAACAACAATATCCTCCCCCCCCCCCCC
>Ga0268262_10004367_pt1 | contig 14662 bp, 9 predicted proteins | sample TergutNc150P3_FD_190354 | JGI IMG/M metagenome (GOLD analysis project Ga0268262, IMG submission 190354) | Nasutitermes corniger P3 segment gut microbial community from laboratory colony in Florida, USA - Nc150 P3 (SPAdes) (version 2) | ecosystem: Host-associated > Arthropoda: Insects > Digestive... | reverse complement strand
CGAAAAAGGCCTGGCCGATTTCCTGCGCTTTTTAAGCGGCATGGAAGACAGGCACCGTTCAGAGCGGCTAAAGGGCATTATCGCCCTAAGCGAAGGCGAAATTGAAGCCGTCCCCAAACGCCTTGCGGCGGAGACCGGCTTTGCCCATCCTGTAATAATCGCGGGAAAGGCGGACGCTGAAAAAGCCGCATCCAAATTAGGGGTAGAAATCAGGAACCTGCCAGTTTAAGTTATTCATTTGAATTATTTATGGGAAAAAGAGTAAATAATAAATTCCTCATTATCACCGTGTATGCCTACAAGTTCCTGCGTTACCGGGTTAACCATCAGGTCCATGCCTTCAAGCGCAATAGCGCCTAGAAGTATGTCTTCCGCACCGGGAACAACAAGCGCTGGCATCGCCATATAGCGATTTTTCCATAAAATCTCAACACTCTCGGTCACCTGGCAGGTTACCCTCTGGCCGTTGGCGGTCTTCGCGATCTTTTCTCTCTTAACAGCAAGACCAAGTTTTTCGCGCAGTTCTTCTGTAATGACCAGCGACATTGAGCCTGTATCAACTACCGCCGTTACCGTAGCTGTCCTGATCTCCTCCTCTTTGATATACCCACCCAAGGCATAGGCTTCATCGCGCACATTTTTCAGAATAATTTCTGTCCTTGTCATTCCCATTTTCTGCTCCTTCAATATTATAGCACAAAAGTACTCGCCTATATACTGCGCGGAAAAGCGTTTTTGCTTGCCTTTTTTAATAATTTTTTGCAAAATTCGCTAAAAAATCAAAGCATGCCCCATCCCGGTGCAGTAATAGCTATGGAGGCAGCCATGCATGTTTTGGCTTTCACGCCGCAGGGGTCGGAGGGCATCATAATCCGCGTTGAGGCGGATATTCGCCGGGGCATACCGGGGATCGACATCACAGGCCTTGCGGAAGGTGCAGTCCGGGAAGCAAGGGAACGGGTCAGGGCGAGTTTTCGCAATTCAGGGTTTGCCTTTCCGCAAGACCGCATTTTGATTAACCTTGCCCCGGCCTGGTTGCGCAAGGAAGACGCCTCGCTGGATCTTCCCATAGCGGTCTCGGTAATGGCGGCGGCGGGCATGATTGCGGTTCCCGATAAGCTGATGGTCCTGGGGGAACTGGAACTATCCGGCAGGGTGCGGCCTGTGCGTGGGGCTTTGGCTGCCCTCAGTTCCGCCCTCGCCAACGGAATCAGCGAGTTTATAGTTCCCCTGGAAAACTCAAGCGAGGTGGCGGTATTGTCTGGCATACGCTATTTCGCTGCCGCTACCCTGGCGGAAGTTTTTCATGCCCTGCTTGTAAGGTCGGAATCCGGCGAGCTTCCGGCAAATGACACGGCAAATGCGCCAACAGGCATCCAGCCGGGCGAAGCCTTCCCGGCAAGCGAAAACGGCATTGATGCCGAAGGCGAAATTTGGGCCGGCGATTTTTCTGAAGTGCAGGGCCAAAAGCGCTATAAACGCGCCCTGGAGATCGCCGCCGCCGGAGGGCACAACCTGCTTGTTTTCGGCCCGCCTGGCTCGGGAAAAACAATGCTTGCCCGGAGGTTCCCGTCGATCCTGCCGCCTTTGGAGCCGGAAGAAGCCGTTGAGGTAACCAGGCTTCACAGCCTCGCAAGGCATATCCCGTTCAGGCACGGGGAAAGCGGCCTTATCAGACAGCCCCCTTTCCGTTCGCCCCACCACTCGGCAAGCGCAGAAGGAGTGCTTGGTGGAGGGAGGAACATCAGGCCCGGCGAAATAACCCTGGCTCACTTTGGGACCCTTTTTCTCGATGAAGCGCCGGAATTCCGCCTGCCCGTGCTCCAATCGCTAAGGGAACCCCTGGAGGACAAGGTTATAACCATAGTCCGCGCCGAAAGCTGCCACAGGCTGCCTGCTGATTTTCAGCTTGTCCTTGCGGCAAATAGCTGCCCCTGCGGGCGGCTGGGCGCGGTTCAAGCCGGCGGCGATGAAACCGATACTACCCGTTCCTCCGACTCAGGCTGCCTCTGTTCTCCCGATGAAATTCGCCGTTATTGGAAGAAACTGGGGGGCGCTCTTCTTGACCGGATTGATCTTAGGGTTCCCGTCCGCGCCCCCGGGGTACTAAAACCAGCCGGAGAAGGCGGCGAAAAAAGCGATGAAATAAGGCGGAGGGTAATTGAAGCTGTAGAAATACAGAAGGAACGCTTCAAAGGCTCTAATACACGGCGCAACTCAAGGATGCTCCCGGGTCAAATTGAAAAATTTTGTCAGATGACAAAAAAAGCCGAAGAAGCGTTTAGTATTGCCTCCGCCAAACTGGGCCTGTCCGGCCGGGCTTGCCACGGGATCCTAAAAATCTCCCGGACTATAGCCGACCTGGAAAAAAAAGAGGCTATTGATACCACTCACATTCTGGAAGCCATTCAACACCGCCGCTTTGGCGACGACCCTTATGACATACTTTCGATTGAAAGCTAAATCTTCAAAACAGCAGCCTGTGCCATCTAAGAATTCACTCAAAAATTTTATCACGCAGAGGCGCAAAGACGCAGAGGACTATAGGTAATTAGCGTGCTAAGAGCCTCTTTCCTATTTATTTTAATTTAATAAAATAAAATATATAGGAGAAACACGCAATTAGGTAATGACGCGCTGTTCTTTGCGTGCTCTGCGCCTCTGCGTGAGGATCTTCTTATATTTTTAAGTGTTCCTAAACTAAAAATTGTTGACTCACCACTTAACTTCGTATCGAAGGGGCTTCTCTAGAACTAAAATGTCCAAAAGTGGAATATCGAATTCAGCCCGCTTTCCGGCGGAACTACCCCCTGATATCGAAGCAATCGGACGGGGAAACTCAATAGACGCTCTGATCCGCGCCGTGGCGATTTCATCCGCCAAAGGGCTGCCGTAGATCATCGCCACAAGACTGAGGTATTCCGTTGCCGGCATATATTCGCCAAGCGCCACAGGAGCCATCAGGGCGGAAAGGTACTCCCCCACCTCAGGAGAAAGCCGGGAAATAAGCAGGGGCGCGGAATCCCTGTCCAGGACAATAATTATTGACGATGAATCGGCGCCTTCGCTATAAGTAATAAACATACCCCTTTCGGAAAGCAAAAAATCCCCTATATTGGAGATCGTTATGTTCCCTTCCAGGGCATCAGGGCTTGTATTTTTAAGAGATGCGGTTTTTATGCCGGACGCGGCAGCCAATGACCGGTTTACGGTTTCCCCATTCAGGATAGGCGTATTCCTTGTATCTCCCATAAAGCTCCTCAGGGACTGAACAAGGCTAACGGTTCTGGGCCCCAGAGACGCTTTGACGCTTATCTCGGCGGCGCCTCCTTGCAACACAACGCCGTCTATCCTTGCTGAACAGGATATAAAGACCGCCGATAAAAGCAAAACCAATAAAAAGAAAAAGCTTTTCAAAGTGCGCATATCAGATTAACAATATAGTATAGTATATAGTAACAATATACTATGGCAATTATGCAACCTTTTTCGATGAAACGTGTCGAAATCACGGGGATATTCGGATATTAGGCAGATTTTTTCTGTTTTATTATAGAGTCGACAACGAGGAGTAAAAATGAACGAGACTTTAACACCATGGGCTTTTTTGGATGAATACCGGGGGAAGAAATTTTCTGGCGAATGGCCTACCCTGCCTGAATTGTTCAGGATCACAGTTTCCCGGCATGGGCAGCGGCAATGTTTTACCGTGTTTGAACCGGATCGCGTCAGCCTCAACTACGTTGAATCATTTGCGCTCATCCAGGCTGTTGCCAGGTGGCTTTACAGCAAAGGGATCTGTAAGGGCGACAAAGTGGCCTTAACCGGAAAAAACTCCCCCGAATGGGCTGTCGCTTACCTTGGCATAGTCTTTGCGGGAGCGGTTGTTGTTCCCATAGATTACCAGCTAAAAAACGAGGAAACCGAGCTTTTAATGAGAACAGCCCGCGCAAAAATCCTCTTCGTCGACGAGGAAAAGTACGCCCATTTCAGGGAAAATCCCAAAGACCTGACAGATATCGTATCCCTTAAAAAGGGCGTAGGGCGGTACATATATGAACTGAACGGGCCGGAAGCGCCCATTGAGGAAGCCGCGGAAAATGATCTTGCGGCCATACTTTTTACGTCCGGGACTACAGGGGATCCCAAGGGAGTTATGCTGACACATCAGAACCTGGTATCCGACTGTTTCCTCGCCCAGGGAACCCCGTTAAATGTTTATCACACTGACATTTTCTACGCTATCCTTCCCATCCACCATGTTTACGCCATGCTGGCTGTTTTCATTGAAACCATCGGCACGGGAGCCGAGGTTGTTTTTGGCAAAAAATTGGTAACCGCGATCATGCTCAAAGAGCTCAAGGAAGGCAAAATAACCATGCTTTTGGGGGTGCCCATGCTTTTTAATAAGCTCCTTGACGGCATTATCCGCGGCATAAAAGCCAAAGGCCCCATAGTTTACGGAATTATTAGCCTTCTAATGGGGATCTCGGGCCTTATCAAGAAAACATTTAAGGTAAATCCGGGGAAAAAGATCTTCCATTCGATCCTTGAAAAAGCCTCATTAAGCACAATAAGGGTCTGTATAGCCGGCGGGGGCCCGCTGGCCTCTTCGGTTTTCCGCAAGTTCAACCAGATGGGCATCGATTTTGTCCAGGGCTACGGCCTTACCGAAACAAGCCCCATAATAAACCTGAATCCCATAGAGCATTACAAAGAAGAAAGCGTAGGCAAGATTGTCCCCCAGGCGGACATGAAGATCCTGAACCCAGGGGAGAGGGGTATTGGCGAAGTTATTGTGAAGGGCCCAATGGTAACGCAGGGCTATTTTGAAAAGCCTGAATTAACCGCAGAATCATTTACGCCGGACGGTTACTTTAAAACCGGGGATTTGGGCTACCTGGACAGCGAGGGCTACCTTTACCTTACCGGCCGCGCCAAAAATGTGATCGTTACCGAGGGCGGGAAAAAGGTATTCCCCGAAGAGGTCGAAAACCAGTTCCAGCTATACGGGCAAATCGATCAGATTCTGATCCGCGGCTACATCATGGATCATAAAATGAAGAAGGAAGGCATAGAAGCCCTTATATATCCCACTCAGGATCTTAAGAACGAAGAAGGGCAGCCGTATCCGCCTGAGGAAATCAAAGCCATGATGGAAAAAATCGTAGCCGATGTTAATCAGCGCCTGTTGTTCTACCAAAAAATAAACAGGGTGGTTATTCTGGACAAACCTATGGAGATGTCTTCCACCAAAAAAATAAAGCGCTTTACGGTTTAAAACGAGTACCGCTGAACAGGTCAAGTAAGGTTGGCAAATACAGTTGTTAAAGCGGATTCCCCGGCTGTAAAAAAATTCAAATTTGCCGCCGAAGCGGGGAAAAGGGGTAATTACCACCTCGCGGTTAAAATACTGGGAGAACTAATCACGGAAACTGATGCCCCAACGGAAGCCTGGCTTCTTTTGGGGCGTTCTTTTCACGCCATCAGGGACTATTCCCATGCACTGGCCGCTTTTAACGATTATATCAGGCAGAGGCCGCACCTGGGAGAAGGCTATTTTTTCGTAGGCCGCACTTATTTATCAGTAGGAATGCCCTACAAGGCTGTCCCTTTTTTGCGCAAAGCCCTGGAAAAAAGCCCCGGAAAATCCTCAGGCTTTCAGGCAGCGGAGTTTAAATCCAAAACAAAAGCCCTGCTTGGAACCGCGTACTTAAAATCCAGGCACTCGCAGGCGGCTGTTGATATTTTTCAGGAAGCAGTAGAAGAAGCCCCGGAAGACAGGCGAATTTACCGCGCCTACCTAAATTCCCTTCTGGTCAGGGGAATACGCCTTTGCGGTACAGGCAATTATGAGCTGGGTATCCAGATGCTGCGTTTTGTACAGGAGAACCGGAACGAGGCGGGAATGGGCGAAAGCCCTCTCTTAAGGCTGGAACTGGGAAGAGCCGCGAGGGAAACCGGAAATCTACAGGAAGCCCTGGAGCATTTTACAGCGGCACTGAAAGTCGCGGGCGGCAAGGGAACAGGCGATCGCAGAATACGCTGGTCAAGGGCTTCAATACTAATGGCCCTTGGAAAAACCAAAGAAGCCATAAAAGAAATCGAGATAATCCGTTCCAACGATGCCGAGGTGCCCAACCTCCCCTGGAACAGCGAGCTGGTCGATCTTTTTATGATAAAAGCCTTCCTTGAAACCGGGGAATGGCGGCGGGCTGCCGAATCTTGTCGAGAGTGGCTCAAACAGCGTGAAGACAAGCCAATAATCCACGCGCTTTATGCTGAAGCCCTGAGAAACCTTCGCAATTTCAAAATAGCCCATAACCATTTACAGAGGGCCCTTGAAAAAGAACCGAAAGAGCTGGATTTTTGGTATGCCGACATCCTCGTATCATGGGAAGGGAAAAATTACAAAGCGCTAAAAAAAGCGATTAAGGCGGCAAAAGCCCTTGGCGGAGACAAAGATCTGCTAACACGCTTTGACATACTTTGCAAGGCCAGAACCTCAGACGATACACCCGGCATCATTACTCTTTTGCAGAACGCGATCCGCTCTCTGGGACCTGAAACGGAACTAATGCAAGCCCTGGCGGAAGCTTACCTGAAAGCGGGCCTGCTGGATGAAGCCTTAAGCTGGTTTAAGAAGACCGCCGCGCTTAAACCGGATCACCAGAGCGCCTGGCTTGGCCAAATCGCCGCCCTTGAGGCTCTCGCCGCTTCGGAAGAATCGTCCGCATCGGGAGACTCAAACGCGTCGGAAAGCCTGGCTTCGCTTTATAAATCCTACCTCCAGCGGTGGCCGGGCAATTCACGCATACGCAGGGACAGAGCCACATTCTTAATAAAAACTCTTGAGTATGCCGAGGCCGCCTCTGAACTGGAAAAACTCCTTGTCCTGGAACCCTCAAATCCCAGCTTGCGCAGGGTTTTGGCTTACGCTTACCGCAAAACCGGCCGTTACCGGGAAGCCGCGGTGTTCCTGAAAGCCCTGCTCAGGGAAAAACCCAGAGATATAAATATCCTGATTGAGTATTCCGGCTGTCTGGAAAGAGCCGGAGCGGGCGACTACGCGCTTGAATTGCTGAAAAAAGCCAGGGAGCTATTTAGAAATAGCGCCTCAAAGCGGGAATCGGCGGATATTTCCCTTGCCCTGGGTATCCTTTACTACCGGCAAAAAAAGACGGAAAAAGCCTTTGATAGTTTTCGGGAGGCTGCCGCCATCAACACTGAAGATCCCAGGCCATATGAATGGATGGCGGCAATAGCGCGAAAATACGGGGAAGAAAGCGGCCACTACGAGAATGAAGCCAAAAAACGGAAAAATAAGGCTAAAGCTTCAAAAAATTAAACAAAAAATAGTTGCTGATATTAAAATTTTTAGTATAATTTAAATATATAAATAACAGGAGGAAATTATGACACCAAAAGCAGTAGATTTATTTGAGGCATATACTCAGGACCAATTGCCCAAAGATCAGGCTTATATCGTTTCGTCTTTTGTCAACACCGGTAACGGCGTTACTATTTATGAAGTAATCAGCTATTCCGCGGTAAAAGCTATATACCCTGAGGGCGAAGGGCTTACCTTTCAGTCTTCGGGCAAAAAAATGCACATACTCATAGAGCCGCCTTCATATCCGCATAAGGCGATAGAACCTTACCTTAGAGAAAAATCAGACCAGATTCCTCTGCGTTTTAATGAGCTTGAGTTGCACACAGCAAGAAACCAGTCCAAGATTTACATTGCCAAAAAGCCAATAGATTCATTATCCTCGTTTACCGTGGCAAAGCCGAAAGGTTTGAATATTTCTTTTGTTTTTTACAATAATCCCGATTTATACGAAACTCTTGCAAAATTCTTTGAGCAAACCTTCAATAAAGACGCGGGGGTTCCACAAGCAGACGCGGCAAAAGCTTCAAAATTAGCTCATGGAGTCATCGAAAAACATATGTCATTTAAGGGTGAATTTAATTAACGCTTAAGAAACCCTGAAAAAATCATCCTTAAAAAAAACCACGGAGAGCCCTCCGTGGTTTTTTTTTCAATTAAGCCCAGGTCTAAGCCGGGGTACCTGACTCAAGTTCCGACTGGGCCACTGCCAAAAGGGCAATTGGCACAGAATACGGGGAACAGGAGACGTAATTCAGCCCCGCTTCCATGCAGAACTTAACATTACCCGGGTTAGCGCCATGCTCGCCGCAAAGACCGCAGGTAAGGTCGGGCCTGGTAAGCCGCCCCCTGGCTGTAGCCATGGCAATAAGCTCCTTGACCCTTGGATCCAGGGTGCTAAACGGATTCCCCTGGATTAGGTCAAATAGCGTGTAGTCCGGCATAAATGCTGTGAAGTCATCCCTTGAAATACCCAAAGTTGTCTGGGTGAGGTCGTTGGTGCCAAAACTGAAGAAACTGCCGTATTTGGCGATTTCACCGGCGCCCAAAGCCGCGGCGGGAAGCTCGATCATTGTACCGATTCTGTATTCCACCGATTTGGCTTTCTTCTCCGCCCGCAACTCATCCTCGATGTCCACAATCCCCTTGTAATTGGCCCCCTCAATCTTTTTACCAAAGGCAATGAGCTTAAGCTCCGAGGCGTTCATTACGATGGGAATCATTATCTCCGGCCTGACATCTACCCCTTCGGCCCGCAGCTTGTAGGCGGCCTCAAAGATGGCCTTTATCTGCATGGCGTATATCTCGGGGTAAGAAACAGCGATCCGGCAGCCCCTGTGTCCAAGCATGGGGTTAAACTCATGCAGGGCGTCTACCTGTGCAAGGATCTCCGACTTGCTGGGTTTGGTCTTTTTTCCCTTTGCCACATGCGCCATGTACGCCGCAAGCTCATCGTCGTTATGAGGCATAAACTCGTGGAGCGGCGAATCCAGAAGCCGTATGGTAACTTCCTTGCCGGCCATTACCTTTAAGATGCCGTAGAAATCCTCCCGCTGCATTACCTGGAGTTTTGCCAGGGTTTTCTCCCTTTCCTTTTTATCGGTCGAAAGAAGCATCTCCCGGAACACATGGATCCGCTCCGCCTTAAAGAACATATGCTCTGTTCTGCAGAGCCCTACGCCGTCCGCTCCGAAACTAAGAGCCAAAGCCGCGTCTTTAGGCGTGTCCGCGTTGCAGCGGACATGGAATTTTTTGAGAAAACTTTTGCTAAGCGCGATAAAGTCCAGGAGGCCTGACCCCTTGGGATCAGGTTCTATAAGCGTAGCGGTTCCGGCATAGACATTGGACTGGCCGTAGAACGGAACCTCCAGGGTGATATAGTCCCCTTCTGAAAAGGTAAAGGTTCCAAGCGTAGCCTTTTTGCCCTTGATTTTCAGATCCGGAGCTACCAGCGACACCTTGCCATACTGCCTGGCGACTACCGACGCGTGGGCGGAATACCCGCCTTCAGCGGTAAGTACGCCAGTACTGACTTCAATGGCTTTTACGTCTTCCGCGAAGGAAGAAAGTGCCACAAGGATAGTCCTTGAATCCTGGCCCTTTTGCTGCGCCAGCTTTTTAGCTTCCAAAAGCGAGTCGGTAGTAAAATAAACCCTTCCGATGGCAGCGCCCGGCGCGCCGGCAATACCGCCCCGCCATGACTTAAGGCTCTTTACGCTTGAAGGATCAATAATCGGGTGAAGAATTTCATTGAGCCGCAGCGGATCGATGGATTTGATTACATGCGCCTTGTCCACAATCTTCCGGTTTGCCAGGTCAAGGAGCAGTTTGATGTCCGCCTGGGTAGACTTTTGCTCCACCTGGCGCTGCTCGATCAGCCACAATTTGCCGTTTTCAATGCAAAAGCGAACCTGGCGGATTTCCTTGAATTTGTCTTCAAGCGTCCAGGCTATCTTTTGAAGCTCTTTCAGGTGCTTATCCCCGACATTCTCAATGCTCTGGCCGCTTGCCCCGATTTCGTTGAATTTTCCGCGGAAGAATTTCCCCTGAAGTTTTTTCTCCCCGGTAACAACGTTGCGGCTGAAGAAGTCCCCGGCGCAGGAATCCTTGCCGTAGTTTCCGTAGACCATTGGGGCAACCATAAGGGCGGTATCGGTATCGTTCTGATCGTCCATCCTGAACATCCGGGAAATTTCGCTTAAAGTAATAAGAAGCTGCTCCTCCGCGCTTTCAAAGAATCCCAAAGGGAAGAACCTTGTGTACTCGCTCATGTATTCAATCGCGCTCTTGTCAATTGGGATGGGCTCTTCTTTCCTGCCCAGCTCGTTGGAGGGGCCTTCAATACCCAGCATACGATCTACAATCCTGAGACGATCTCCGATTTCCATCATCTCGCCGGTTTTTGCCTCAAGCTCCTTGATGCGCTCTTCTATTTTGAGCATACCCCGTATAAGGAAAATAACTTCGTGAGCGGCAAAATCATTGCCAACCCATTTGGAAAAACCGTCAATTGTCGGCTTGGCAAGGCCGAAATTATGCAGTGTCGGATACGTGGTAATTGCCAGGTTTGAAGAAATAACCACTTTAAGAAGCATTGGGTTTTCCTTATCCCCGAACTTCTTTCCCACCAGAGCCGCGCATTTATCCAGCATGGTTGCGACATCTTTTTTTATCTCAGCGCTCTTTATCTCCGAAGCTATGTCCGCATCCAAAATAAAACCGGGTAAAATTGGAAATCCCAACTCCGCGAATTCATTGGCCTGCCGTCCCCTTATTCCCAACTTTTCGCTTTCAATTTTGCTGGGAATCACTTCTTTCTGGCTAAAAAAATGTATTCTGTTATCCATATGTCCTTCTCCCTAACCAAAAAGCTTTAACACGTTGTTCACAGGGCCGTGCAGGAACGCTTCAAATTGGTTGCTGGCTCCCTGAACAAGATAACGCTGCAATTTGGCTACGTCTTTAATGTCGTTGCCGGAAACCGCAAACTGAATCGAGCTTCCGTGTTTCACCTTCCCCCACTTAAACAGGGTGTTGATGTCCAAAATGCGCTCGCCTTCGTAATAAATATACACCTGAAGCGCCGGGTATTTGGCGCAGTAACTCGCTATAATGCGCTTCCAGGCTTCCACGTTTCCGTTATGGAAGAGCTCGTTGGCGACAACCACCGAATACATCGGCGTCATCTTCATCGGGCCTTTTGAAATCGCGGGAGCGGCGGCGGTAACCACAGGCGGCGCCACGCGGGTTTCCTTTGGCGGGGCGGCTTTCGCAACGCTTCTTGGCGCCTTCGCGCCGGCTTTGGCTACCGCGGCTTTTTTGCCCCTGCCGGGCGCTTTGGAAGCCTTTACGGCTTTGGCCGCCGCAGCTTCCTCCGGCTCTTCCTCACTCTTACTTAGCTTTTTGACGGAAAAACCGCCTTTAAGGAGTTCCGGCAGAGCCTTGGCTTTTTTTCCCTCAAAGAATTTAACAGCCAGTTCCGCCGCCCTTTGGCAACTCTCGTCCGCGGGGCTGGAGCCTTTCCCGGCATATAAAACCAAAAGCTCTCTTTTACGAAGCATACCGAAATTCGCCAGCTCTTCCGCTACTTTTGGATTAGCTATCAGCAACCCCAGATCGGGATGGTGATACGCGGCGATTAGATCCACTCCCTTCCACTTGCTGAATTCACCGGCCAGGGCAGGCAAATCGGAAGCAACGGATTCCAGGTTTACGGAAACCGATTTATATCCAAGTTTATCGATTAAAAGCATACGGAGCAGCAACGCGCCCCTTTCGCCCGTGAGATTCTCATCACCCCGTTCATACAATAGATCGCCCAGGTTGCTTGACCCCAGATCCCCCGATATCTCAATTGTCTTATTCATATGCCTGACAGCTGTATTGAATCCTGAACGGGTTGAAAGTACTTCAAGATTTGTTGATTCTTTGCTCATTTAAGCCTCCTACAAAAAAAGCCCCCGCCCGATCACTTAACCCAAGTGGCCGGGGAGGGCGTTTCAATGCAATTAACGCGTTTTTTAAACTTCCTTCAATCCTGAATCAGTAGCCTTGGGACGCCCGCGGCTCTTCGTGGCTTCCTTGGGTTTAGCTGCCGCCCTGCCGCGCCTGGGAGCCGCAATCGCTTTTGGCGCCTGGCCGGAAACAGAAGCCGGAGCTTCAGTATTGATGAGGTCAAGATAGGCGGAGCCTTCCGAACCCGCTTTTGCCGGGGCAGCCGGTTTCTCGTCCTCGCCCGCCGAGAAGGACTGAGCAAGGTCTTCCCGCACAGTGGAGCGCCGGCGGCTGAAGGACGCGAAAGCGGCATCCGAGAAGCCTTTGGAAACTCCGGACAGGAATTCGTTAAGCACGTTGGCCATCGCGTCAAGCGTAGCTTTCTTTCTTTTTATTGAAGTGATATCCACATCCAAAAGAATGCCCGGCTGCAGGTGATAGGGGTTGATCGAGTATTCAAACCGAACGTATTCCTTTTCCAGGAAGGTAAGCCTGTCTTCCATTACCCGGCGTTCAATCGGGTAAAGGTAATCGTACATTTCCTTCATTTTATTCCGCATAATGATGATGCGCGCCCTGATCCTGTCCTTCTCGAAGAGGTAGGTCCTGTTTGAGCGTTCGACTTCGGTCTCGCCTACGCCGACAAAGGAAATTTCGTCCCATACCTTGGCGACATCTTCGTACAGAGGCTCGCCGGTCTTGTCTTTAATCCTCTTCTTGATGCTGGGCTTCTTCTTCTTTGCCAAATCGTTGAAATCGGCGATTTTCCAGGCGGACTTGGAATCTTCGTAAATTACATCAAGGGTATCCCAAAGATGCTGAATCTCGGTCTCAAGGCTCTTTAACTGGACTTCGTAGGCCTTGCGGTCTTCAACCAGCTGGGAATTGTCGAAATACCTGAGCTTTATCTGATACCTTTCATCCGGCAGATGCGCCAAATCGGTATCCTCATATTCCCGGATGTAAACTTCCCTGGCGTTCTTGAGGTTTTCGATGTACTGATAGCCCATCTTTGAGGTGTCAAGAATCGAAGTGATCGAGTTAATGGCGGTATTGAAACCCCTGTTCCGGATGTTTTCAATATCAATGATCTTCTTGATATTTTCCCGCATATTCAGCTGATCAAAGGTCTCAGGATCGATTTCGGCCCGTAGATTGGCAATCTTCTCAAGAATCATCTTGGAAACATTTGTATAGCGTTTGGACTTTGGGTTTTCGAGATCATCATCGGTAAAGTTTTGAACCTGCCCGACTTTGGCGAAAATTATTTCGCTGTCGGTAAGCTCTTCCAGCCCCTGATCTACCCTGTCATCCTTAACCTTCTCAATTGCATGATCTATTGTGGTAATCAGATGATTGCTGAGAAGGTCTTTTATCAGGTATTCCACAGTTACCTGATAATGGAAAATGGGGCTGATAAGCTCTGAATCGAGGATGTTGACCGAAAGCTTAACATCAGTAACGGTCTTGGGCTTCAGGGTATTGTCTTTAAAAGCGCACTTAACAATTGAATAGGCATTTTCACCACGAACAAAGGCGCCTGTATCTGTTTTTTGCCTTAATATGCTGTTTGTATGTGTTTCCAGCTCGTTGACGCCACGCTGAACATGGCCCTGGAGGTGACCGTACATATTTACGATGGATTTCTCAATTTCACCGGTATTGAACTTATCGGCGCCGCCAACAGCATCCAAAAGATCCGCTATCTCTTTAGGCGTATACCGTGAAAGGACTTTGGTTTCTTCCTTATCAATGAAATTCCGAACCTTTTTTACCATTTCATCTTCGCTGGTTACCATGTAACGGTTGAACATGTTCTGGAAATTCTGGTTGAAGTAATTGTACAGCTTCTCCTTAAGGCCGCCCATAACATCAAGGCGTTCAAGGACGTCTTTTGGAAGCCTGGCTGTTAAATGGTGGATAACCTTATTGGTTTCCTCTTCCAGAAGCTGGTTTACCTCTGATTGCTGGTCCCGGTATTCCTGGGCCAGTGAATTCCTCGAGCCTACGGCACTCGGTTTTTCCGGGTGGAATACATTCGGACTCTTGGGTAGATCAATAGCACCCATAGTACAAACTCCTTATAAAAATTTATTTCTAGTGCGAGAATATGCCTAACACTTCAAAATTTTACTCGTTTTTACCAAAAAAGTAAAGGCTTTTTTAGTGATTTCCAATAATTCTTGTTTTAAATTGTAATAATATATGATAGAATTAAAGTATGTATAAGCAGAAATGTTTATTAATAATCCTGATTATTTTAGTAGGGTTTACTTCAGTAATAAACGCGGATGACAGGAGGGTTATCCCGCTGGATTTGTACCTGGTCATCGACTGTTCCGAATCCATCAATAACGTAAAAAACGATACTCTCACCTGGGTTTATTCCAACGTGGTAGATCGCCTTTTGATTGAAGGGGATAAGGTTACAATCTGGTCTGCCGGGGACAAAGCCCGGATAATCCATAACGGGGAAATTTCCGCGTCGGGCGGGAAAAATGAAATCAGGGATTTGCTTCAGAACCTGGCAACAAACGATAAATCCGCCGATTTTTCAGGCGCCCTCAGGGATCTGGAGCCCAGGGTTTCCGGAACAGACCAAAGCAGGCTACAATATACAGTGCTTGTCGCTTCATCGGCGGAGAAACTTGAAAACGCCCTGGCCGGAAGCACCAGGACACTGCTCCGATGGTCCCGATCCGAAAAGTACTCCGGCTGGCAAATTCTGATTGCCGAGCCGAATATCGCGCCTAAGGTAAGGCAGGCTGCCGCGAGCTA
>Ga0268262_10004366_pt1 | contig 14663 bp, 13 predicted proteins | sample TergutNc150P3_FD_190354 | JGI IMG/M metagenome (GOLD analysis project Ga0268262, IMG submission 190354) | Nasutitermes corniger P3 segment gut microbial community from laboratory colony in Florida, USA - Nc150 P3 (SPAdes) (version 2) | ecosystem: Host-associated > Arthropoda: Insects >... | reverse complement strand
CCAGTATTCAGGAATCCGCCCACATCGACGGCGCGTCCGCGTTGCGTATTTACTGGAGTATCATGCTGCCCATTTCGGTACCTGCCTTGTCAACCGTGGCAATATTGAATTTTCTAACCTACTGGAATGAATTCATTTACGCCCTCACGCTGATCAACACCACAACAAAAAGAACCGTTCCCTTGGGCATCAAGGAATTTTACGGGCAGGAAATGGTAAATATTCCCGGGATTTTTGCCACCATCCTCGTGGCTTCCCTGCCGGTGATAATTTTCTATATGTTCGCACAGGACAAGGTTATCAACGGACTTTCGGCCGGCGCGGTAAAAGGTTAAGGATAAAATATGCGCTTAAATACTTGATTTGATAAAATGAAAAGCGGGGAAACATGATACATCCAGGCGCCGACGGTGAATACTATGAATTGACAGACCCGGTCAGTTTGCCAAAAGCTTCCGGTTTTTTGTGGAATGAAACGATGCTGATTCGGGCCACTTGCCGCGGTTACGCGGCGGCGCTTTTCATGCAGCCGGAACCCGCAAAGTATTCTTACGGGCCAAACATGGAAGCAAAAACCTTTATGCTTCCGGAAGCGTCCTATTATGCACACCACCCCGGACGCTTTGTGTATGTAAAAGACGAAGAAGACAAAGCTCTTTTATTTTCCGCCCCTTACGAGCCGGTTCGCCGTAAACCCGATCGCTTTGCGTTTCAGGTTTGGAAGCATAAGCTCCTGTGGCTGGCGGAATGCGGCGGCATCGAAATTACCATGAGCCTCTGCCTTCCCAAGCATGATCCGCTTGAACTTTGGCGGATAAAGGTGAAGAACCTTTCAGGAAGGAAACGCAGTCTGAGCCTTTACCCGTATTTCACAGTCGGGTATATGTCATGGATGAATCAGGGCGGTCGGTACAATGAGGAACTGAAGGCGATTGTATGTTCCTGCGTAACGCCGTATCAAAAATCCGAGGATTACCCAAAGATCAAGGAATACAAGGACAAGACTTTCCTTTGGGCCGGACATCCCCCCGTCGCCTGGGAAACGAGCCTTGAGCGCTTTGAAGGTGAGGGAGGGCTTTCCTCCCCTTCTGGTATTTCTTTGGAACGCTTGTCAAACGGAGACTGCCAATACGAGACGCTGGCGGCTGTTATGCAATACCGGCTTGAAATGGAGGGCGGAGACGAACGGGAATTCCGCTTTATTTTCGGCCCCGCAAAAGACGAGAGTGAAATCCTGTCGCTTTCAAGCCGCTACGGAAATGATTTTGACGCCGTAGAGCGGGAATACTCTTCTTATATTGCGCAGGGGGAAGGTGTTTTGCGGATTTCCACACCTGATGCCGCTCTTGATAACTATGTAAACAATTGGCTGCCGCGGCAGGTTTATTACCACGGTATAACAAACCGTATGTGTACCGATCCTCAAACCCGCAATTATGTTCAGGACGCTATGGGCATGAGCTATATCATGCCGAAAATTGCGCGGGATATGTTTCTGCTCGCGTTGAGCCAGCAAAAGAAAAGCGGTGAAATGCCGGACGGGATTTTGCTGTCTCCACAGGCCGAATTGAAATATATCAACCAGGTACCCCACAGCGACCACTGTGTATGGCTGCCGATATCGCTGGCCGCGTATCTTGATGAAACCGGCGACTATGCGTTGCTTGATGAGGAAGTTGCTTTTTCTAACAGTGGTGAAAGCGCGGCAGTACCGCGTGCTACCGTATCGCGGCATATTGATCTTGCGATGGATTGGCTTTTTAACGACAGGGATGAAAGGGGCCTTAACTATATCCGTCAGGGCGACTGGTGCGATCCCATGAACATGGTGGGCTATAAGGGCAAAGGCGTTTCCGGCTGGCTGACTATGGCAAGCGCCTACGCCCTGCGTAGCTGGGCGGCCATCTGCCGCGAGAGCGGAAGGCAAAGCGAAGCGGAAAAATATCTTGCGAAAGCGGATGAAATAAACGCCGCCATCAACAGCCGGCTGTGGGACGGTGATTGGTACGCGCGGGGAATTACGGACGACGGCGCGATGTTTGGCGTCAGCGCCGACAAGGAAGGGAAAATATACCTTAACGCGCAAAGCTGGGCGATTCTTTGCGGCGCAGCTGATGACGATAGAAGACAAAAAATAATGAAATCCGTTGAGAAGTACCTAGAATCTCCCTATGGCGTTGAAATGCTGGCTCCGGTGTACACCGCCATGAGGGAAGACATCGGGAGGCTGACCCAAAAACACCCCGGCATAGTGGAAAACGGCTCGGTTTACAACCACGCGGCTGTGTTTTATATATACGCGCTCTATGTTACAGGCGAAAACGACGGCGCTTTCCGCCTTTTGCGCAAAATGCTGCCGGGCGAAAGCGAAGAAGATATTATCCGGCGGGGACAAATGCCGGTGTTCATTCCCAATTACTACCGGGGAGGCTACAGTCAATTTCCGCGCACGGCCGGCCGCTCAAGCCACCTGTTCAACACAGGAACCGTGTCGTGGTACTACCGTTGCCTTGTCGACGGTTTGTTTGGCCTCAGGGGCACAAGGGCCGGCCTGTCGGTTCATCCAATGCTTCCATCCAACTGGAACGGGGCTTCGGTAACCCGTTACTTTCGCGGCGCAGAGATCCACCTGGAAATCCGGCGCGATCCGGAAACTCGGGAAATCACCGTACTGTGTGAAGGAAAGCCCCTTTCTGGAGGCGTGTTAACCGATATAAGCGCGGGCAAAAAATACCAAATCTTTGTTAATTTGCCGTTATAAGGATTGATTAACAGGGTTGATTAAGATTAATATAGAAATTAAGTAATAATCTTTCCTAAAAACATAATTAGGACATATAAAAAGGGGACGGCGGTGAATTCTCTGCAAATTGGCAAAGTGTGGAATAACCGAGCTCTGTTCTCACTTTTATGGCCGCTCATAATCGAACAGATACTCGCCGTTACAATGGGCGCTGTGGATACAATCATGGTAAGCTCTGTGGGCGAACATGCGGTATCCGCGGTAAATATAATCGACAACATAAACAACCTTCTGATTATCGCTTTTACAGCCATGTGTACAGGCGGCGCGGTAGTCGTAAGCCAGTATATAGGCAGGCAGGACTTAAGAGAATCCAGTATCGCTTCAAAGCAGCTGGTGTACATCGTTACCTTGATTTCACTGATTATGACGATTATAAGCGTTACATTCCGCCGTCCGATCATCAGTTTGATCTATGGCAAAATAGAAGACGATGTTATGAAAGCCGCTTCTATCTACTTTCTGATCACCGCGATTTCTTATCCGGCTTTGGCGATTAATAACGCAAACTCCGCGCTGTTTCGGGCGATTGGAAACTCAAAGGTTCCCATGCTGATTGCCGTCCTTGTGAACATTATGAATATTGCGGGCAACGCGTTTTTGATTTATGGGCTTAAGATCGGAGTGGCAGGGGCAGCCATATCTACGCTGGTTTGCAGAATTACCGCGGCGACGATCACTACCGTTATGCTTTATCGTAATAAAACCAGCCCTATATCGCTTGCCGGGCTTTCTGAAGTCCGCTTTATAAAATCCATGATTCAGAATATTCTGAATGTCGGCCTGCCGTCAGGAATTGAAAGTTCCATGTTCCAGATTGGCAGGCTTCTTACCCAGCGTATTTTCCCTGTTTTTGGTACCAGCGCCATGGCGGGTAATGCCGTTACCGGCGTAATCAATTCATTTTCGTTTATGCCCGGAACCGCCTACGGTATAGCCCTGCTCACCATTGTTGGGCAGTGTGTCGGCGCAGGTGACTATACTGAGGCCAAAAAGCAGACACGTAAAATCATGAAACTGACTTACCTCACCCTTTTTATCATGAGTACCTTAATTTTCATCTTTATGGAACCGCTGGTCAGTATGTTTTCTTTAAGCGTCGAGGCCCATAATTTAGCAAAAAAATTCATGAGCATCCATTGTATTTCCATGGCTCTGGGCTGGCCTATAAGTTTTGCCCTGCCAAACGCGCTGAGAGCGGCTGGGGACGCCCGCTTTGTAATGGTAGCGAGCTCAATTTCCATGTGGGTAGTCCGTGTCTGCGCGGCGTATCTGTTTACATTCACCCTTGGGGTGGGGCCGCTGGGGGTGTGGCTTGCAATGGGGGCAGACTTCATTGCCCGCGGCAGCGCGTTTACCCTGCGCTGGCGCAGCGGCAAGTGGCAGGAAAAGCGGGTTATAAGGGATCCATAACGTATCGTACAGAAGAGATTACCCGGCTTTGTCCGAAATGCTTTCAAGATCTTCAACGGCTTTTCTGAGTTTATTTGTAATTGCCATTACTTCGGAGTAACTGCTTTTGATTTCACCGGTAACCGAGTGCAAGGTTGCCAGGGTAGCTGTAATTTCAGAGCTGCCGGAAGACAATTCGCCAAGGGCGTTTATAAGCTCCGTCATGGTTTCGGCAAAACCGTTAATTTCTTTTGACATTCCGTTGATAACATCGCCAGTATCGTTTGAGCTATTGGAGGTAACGTTGATTCCATTGATGATGCTCGACAGAGTCTGCGAAATGTTGTGTGAATTTTCCCTGGTAGTTATGGAAAGACGGCGGATCTCGTCGGCAACCACCGCGAAACCACGACCGGCCTCACCGGCGTGCGCGGACTCTATAGCGGCATTCATCGCCAGAAGGTTGGTGTTGGCGGCGATGCCGGAAATGATTTTTATGGCCGAAGCTATGCCGTCAATCATCTGGGAGATACTCTTTACGGACTGAATGGTTTCCTGCATGGAAGTCTGGCCTTTAACGGCGTTTTCAATCAACCCTTTTATGGATTCCATTCTCTGCCTGGAAAGCTCCGAGGTATTCTTGAGGGAGCTCACCATTTTTTCCGTAACCTCCGAAGAGTTCGACACTGCCGCGGCCTGCGAACCAACTTTGACGTTAAGATCACCCACCTTTCTGTCAATATCACCGATCAGGCTATAAACACTGTCAATACTTATGCGAAGCTGCCGGTTTAGTTCTTCAACCCCTTTTTCGTCTTTTAGAAGGGCAAGGATATAATGGGCGCAATTCTGAGGCTTGTTGAGTTTATTGAAAATCGCCACCGCCATTGCCTTGCAGCTCCCGTAACCGCAGCTCGTACAGTCGTATAGATCCTTGGAGCTGAGCTTCCTCATGCTCTTGTATACTTCGTTTATCTGCGTTTCGTTTGGTTGTTTAAGCGTGTTGTTCCCCGAAAGGTTACGGTAGTCCCTTTTGTACAGGCCGGGTTTCCAGTATCCGTTTAATACCTTGTGAAGTTTTTTGTGCTGCTTATCCTGATTTTTTGGATCATACATTACCTCAAGTTTTCCGCTGCGTTTACGAACCGGACTTTCCAGCTCGCCCTGACACTTATCATGATTCCCCGTTCCGGGGCCTCCGTTACATCCTTTTTCGCAGTTCAGGCAGTCCACCATCCTGGGAAGCTCTATATCCGATTTATTTACCAGTTTGGATATTTCCGACAGGTAGGGGTAAATGGTATGAACGCCCTCGATCCTGAAGGTACGCCGTCTGATGCCGGGTAGAAAGCGTTCGGCGGTATCCAAAAGACCGCCGGGATTGCAGAACTGCACCGCCCGCTCGGCCAACGCGCCTGTATATTCCAGCGCGGGATAACTGCCAAGGTTTATATGTTTCGCCTCAAAATAGGTCTTTAAGGACAGCATGGTAATGTTGTAATCACCGTACCTTGTTTCATCAAATTCCCGCCGCTTCGCGATGCAGGGAGAAATTGCCGCGGTCTTGTAATTTTTGTATTGGGGGTAATACTCGCGGATCATTTTCAGGCTGTGAAGCATGGGACTGTCCGCCGGTGACAGATAGGGCAGCAATTCAGGGTGGTAAATCTCGATAAAGCTGACTATCGCGGGGCAGGGCTGGGCAATCAGTACCTTGGGGTTTTTCTCTTTTATGTAGTTTACATAGGAAAGTACCGTCAGCTCCGCGCCGAAACCCACATCAAAAACCGCCTCAACCCCGATCGATTTAAGGTAACCGTTCAGGTTAAGAAACCTGTCGGTGAAAAAAGAAGCGGCAGCCGGGGCGACAATGGCGATGATCTTCTCACGGCGTTTGAGATCATCGAAAAAGCGGGTAGTATCATCTATTAACTGCCTAGCGTTATGGGGACAGCTTGTGATACAGTTCCCGCAGCCTATACACAGATTGGGGTTGATCGTGAGTTTTTCCCCGGACCCGTCTATGCAGTATTTAACCGGACATGCGGTAATACAGGCGTAGCAATTAATGCATTTTTCGTTATCGATCCGGATAAGCGGTGTAAGCGGTGTGATCCCCATAATATCTCCCGTTTATTAATAGATTGCAAATAAAACAAGTAATAATATATCGTAACCGCGAATATTACAATAGAGTTTTCCGGAAGGCGGATTATTCTATTCCAGGAGGAATTGTACCAGGATATTAGTCGTGATTTCCAGCTCGCCTATTGGCAGCGCTGTCGAAGCGGCGGATTCCTGTGCCATCATAGCGTCAGCAAGTTGATTTTTAAACATGTTGCTCATTGGTGATACTTGCTGTGTCCCCTGATCCGATATGCTCAATACCCTGGCTATTTTGAGCTTTGATAGTTCCGCGTATTGGTTGGCCTTTTCAAGCGCTTTTTTATACGCAAGCTCACGGGATTTGATATAGTACTCGGTGGTGTTTTTTACGCTGTAGTTTACCTGATTTAACTCTATTCCGTTGATTTGGATAAGCTGATCTATTATCCATGAGGCCTTTTCATTATCGCTGTCAATATTTTCAATAGAAAAGGTTATGCTTTGCTGGACTCTCTGCCCGATAAGAATACGCTTGGTGGTGTATTCATATTCCGAGTTAAAAGTCAACGAGGCCGTATTTATGTTTTTATCCTCAATGCCCGCGTCTTTTAATACTTTTAATGTCTGCCTGACCATCCTGTTTACTTCTTCCTGAGCCGCCTTGGTTGTCTGAGCGACATTGCTTAGGGTAATGCTCATTTGAATTACGTCCGGCTGTACTGATACGCTGCCGGTTCCATAAACAGAAATTGTGCTCTGGTTTTGTTTGCCGGTTTCTCTTTTGCAGCACAACACGAATGTAGAAACTACTACTAACGTCAAAACCAAAAAGAATCCTTTTTCCATGGTCTTATCTCCTTTGCATGTATTTGGCTTTAAAAAAATCCAGATTTGGAGGGAACCAGGCGGGATCAAAAGCAGGCCCGTCATAAAGTTCAAAATCATCCAACATTCCACTCCCGTTTTGTTCCTCATCATCAATACTCAGATCATACCAGATAGCCATCCTGGAATCTACATTTCCTTTTTTGTATTCATTAACTATATTTTTCATATCATTATTCGTCAGATATTTTTCGATAAAAATATAATAATGGTTCATCATGTAATCGGGTTTATTTTTCACCGTCAACGGTTCAGCCATTTTAGAGACCGATACTTTGCCGTCTTTTTCCAGATAAACCAGATTAAAATTTTCAAGCGGATATCCGTTCTCATCCGCTGTTTCATTCAGATAAACAGAAATATTTATACCGTCCCTTTTCAATAAAATATCGTAATCGCCAATCAGTATATTGCCGTCAGTAAATTCAAACCTGGCGATCTGAAAATCGCCGGTATATTGAACAGGTATACAAAAGTAATACCCCTTTTCATTGTTCAAAAGGAATATAGATAGAGTGTTTTTCAATGAAAAATCATATTGGGAGAAATCATTATGGAGAGTTGTCGCGCAATTCGATAAAGTAATCGCGGCAAATAAACCCATAAATAAACAGATTTTACTTTTCATTTATCGCAGAGCCTTCCCATTGTAAAACCCCATTTCTGTTCTACCAATACAGAGAAACCTGTTTTTTTGTAAAAAGCAACCGCGCCGGTATTTGACGAGCCAACTCCAAGATGCAAACCATGTACCTTTTTCCGTGCCAGTTCCGCAAAAAGTTCATTCATTAAAACGCGCCCAATTCCTTTTTGCTGGATACAGGGAAGCAGATCGATATGAAGATGCGCCGGATAATCCGCAAGCCACGGCAGGGCGGCCGTATCTACCGGAAACTGGCGTTTGTGAAGGAGCGCAATTATGTTATCTTCTTTTTTGGAAAGCGACAGGGGAAAAGGCTGGGGATAGCGTTTTCTTATCGGAGGCAGCCATTCCTCTTCCATCCACTGCCCGAAGGCGATAGTATCAGGAACCGCAATAATGTAACCCTGCGGGCGGTATTCATATTCGGCCACAAAACAAATTCCATTTGGGTATAATAGATACGGCGCGGCATAATACTGGCCAATTGTATACGGATCTGAAAAGAATGGAGTTGCGTCTTTGCTTTCGTCTCCGGTTTTTAAGCATATTTCATATAAATACGGGAGATCGGATAATACCGCCCGCCGGATAGTTATTTCCTCATTCATAGCTCTATTCTATACAATTTATCTTCTTTTTCAATATTTGTCGCCATGTCGCCAATGAACTACTTTTCCTGTATAGTGTTTTAGAGGTTTGATTAATTGAAAATACTCGTACCGGTTAAACAGGTTCCTGAAAGCAGCAACGTAAAAATGGATCCCGCCACAGGAACATTGATCCGAACGGGTGTGGAAACGGTGGTGAACCCCTTGGACCTTTACGCCATAGAAACCGCGCTCAGGCTTAGGGAACGGTTTTTCCCGCGCGAGGGGGAAATTACCGCCCTTTCGATGGGGCCCCCGGCGGCCATGCGGGTACTAAAAGAGGCCGCCTCCATGGGCTGTGATTGCTGCGCCCTGCTTTCCGACAGGAGATTTAGCGGCGCAGATACCTGGGCCACCTCCTATACATTGGCTCAGGGCGCTAAAAAGCTGGGCCCCTTTGATATTATCGTCGCGGGAGAGCGGGCCACCGACGGGGATACCGCCCAGGTGGGGCCCGCTTTGGCGGCATGGCTGGACATTCCGGTTCTGACCTATGTTTCTAAAATCGAAGGAATAGCGGGGGGCCGTATCAGGGTGGAGCGGCTTGTGGAAGAAGGCTATGAAATGCTGGACGCTCCCTTGCCCTGCCTGATCACGGTGGTAAAGGAAATCGCTGTACCAAGGCTTCCCACGCTCAGAGGAAAACTCGCTTCCAGAGAAATGAATATTCCTGTTTTTTCCGCGGATGATCTCGGAGGAAACCCTCTGTATTTTGGCCTTAACGGTTCGCCAACCAGAGTGGCAAAAATCTATACTCCTTCCGTTTCCAGGGGCGGCAGGATGATCATAGTTCAGGATGAAGATTCCCTTAAGCACGCGGTGGATTACATTATGGATCTGTTGGCTGTAAAGGGGCTTGTATGAAAAAATGTGTATGGACTCTGACGGAACAGTACGAAGGGAAGCTCAAAACCGTTTCCTTTGAGCTTCTGGCGCGGGGCAGGGGCCTTGCGGATAAGCTGGGTGTAAAACTTTCTTCTATAATTATCGGGCCCGCTCTGGGAGATGACTGCCTCGAAGAGCTTATATTCCGGGGCGCGGATGAAGTCATCGCGGTTCAGGATAAGGGATTAAAATTCTTCAGCAATGAAAGCTATTCGGCAATTCTAGAAACCCTTATCAGGGAATATGAGCCTGAAATCATCCTTGCCGCCGCGACTTCTACAGGCCGTACCCTTATGCCCTATACGGCGGTTAAGGTTCACGCGGGGCTCACCGCCGATTGTACCGGCCTGGACATAGAAGAAGAAACCGGCTGCCTGCTCCAGACCCGGCCCGCGATTGGCGGCAATATCATGGCCACGATAAAAACCCCGGAATTAAGGCCGCAGATGGCCACAGTCCGCCCCAGGTCTTCAGGACCCCTTGAAAAAGATACAAGCCGGAAAGGTACGGTGATCCGCTTTTCTCTGACCGACACGCTCCCAGGTGGCGGGAGTTTTCCTCCCCTTAAGGAAACAAGGACAAAGGTAACAGGCTATCGCCGTGAAGCCGCCGGTTTCGCAAACCTGGAGGAAGCGGAAGTGATCATCGCGGGGGGCCGGGGTCTTAAAAAAGCGGAGAACTTCGACACACTGCGGGAAATCGCCGCCCTCCTTGGCGGGGAAGTAGGGGCAAGCAGGGACGTAGTGGACAGGGGCTGGATAAGTTACCCACATCAGGTAGGTCTTTCGGGTAAAACTGTTTCCCCAAAGCTCTATCTGGCTGTCGGCATATCGGGGGCCATTCAGCATCTTGCGGGAATTAAGACCAGCGAAACCATTGTTTCCGTCAATACGGATCCCGACGCAAATATCCACAAGTTGGCGGATGCAGCCATTGTAGGCGACGCCTTTGTGGTATTGGGTGAACTGAAAAAACGCCTAAAGAAAGCGGGGAGTGGGGAATGTTGACCGACAGAATTATTGAAGAACTCAGAATGATAGTGGGGAAGGGTAATGTCATTATCGAAAAAGAAAAACTGGAAGCCTATTCCCACGATGAAACAGACGCGCACGAATACGGACACAGTCCCGAAGCGGTGATCTTTCCTTCTACTACCGAAGAGACCGCCCGCATCGTAAAGCTGGCCAACCGCGAGCGTATACCCATTACCCCCAGAGGCGCGGGCTCGGGGCTTTCGGGCGGGGCTATTCCAGAATACGGAGGCCTTGTTCTTTCCCTGGAAAAAATGAACCGCATAATCGAAGTTGACAGGGAAAATATGCTTGCCGTAGTTGAGGCGGGCGTGGTCACAAATGACTTTGCCAAGGCGGTAGAGGCGCAGGGCCTGTTTTTCGCCGGTTACCCAATGAGCCTTCAGACCTGCGTCATAGGCGGCAACATCGCGGAAAACGCCGGTGGCGGCAAGGCGGTAAAGTACGGAGTTACAGGCCGCTATATACTGGGCCTTACCCTTGTTACTCCCCTGGGGGAAATCGTGGAACTTGGGGGAAAGATAGTAAAGGATGTTTCGGGTTACGATCTAAAATCCTTGATTATCGGTTCGGAGGGAACCCTGGGCATAGTCACCCAGGCTATAATCCGGCTCATCGGTTACCCGTCGTCAAAGTCAGATCTCCTATCGCTCTTTAAGACTCCCAAAGACGCCATAGACCTCGTACCGGAAATCCTCGGCAAGGGCCTTACCCCCACAAGCATCGAATTCATGGACAAGCTTTCGATAGAAACAAGCTGCAAATACCTTAACGAGAGCCTGCCCTACGAAGACTGCGGGGCCATGCTCCTCATCGAATTGGACGGCTCGAATCCGGAACAGGTTGAAGCGGATCTTGTTGAAACAGGCAAACTCTGCGAAAGCCGGGGCGCTCTGGAAGTGTACGTGGCTGAAGATCGGAACAACATTGAGCGTATATGGAGCGTTAGGAGAAACATAGCCGAGGCCTTTAAGGTCTTTAGCCCTGTCCAAAGCCTGGAAGACATTGTAGTTCCGATTTCCCGTATCCCATCAATAATTCCTGAACTGGAGAGGCTCGGGAAAACTTACAAAATGCAAATCCCATGTTACGGCCACGCGGGAGACGGCAATCTCCACGCCACTTTGGTAAAAGATCCTGACATGAGCATGGAAGAGTGGAAGAAAAACGAAAAGGCCTGCCTGCGGGAACTCTACCGCATCACTAGGGACGCTGGTGGAAAAATCTCCGGTGAACACGGAATCGGCATAAAGCGCAGGGAATTCTTCAAAGACATTGTAAGCCGGCCCGAACTGGAACTCATGAAATCCATAAAGCGGGCCTGGGATCCAAACAATATCATGAATCCGGGGAAGATATTCGATTTTTAGTGCTTTGTGCCGCCCCTCTTTTTTTCCTCTTTCTTAATAGTGTGCCGGAATTTCATTACTGCGAAATTTATCTCAAAGGTAGTTTCTGTTCCCGATACAGGAAGATCAGAGGCTATCAATTCAGAGAAAATATCTCCGCTTCTTTGCATAAGGGATTGTTGTTCGGGCTTTTCTTTAGTGTCCGCCAGTTTTGCGATTGTATGCGACAATTCACGCAGTTTCGCAAAAGCCTCAATAATGGCAATAGTCGCCGCCGTTGCTTGCGGGCCTCTCAATATTGTGGCAAGCATATACAAGCCTTTTTCAGTAAAAGCCTTTGGTTGCGTTGTAGAGTGCTTCAAGTTATTGAACCGGTCAAAATTTTTGACCAGTCCGTCCCTGTCGGTTTCAACAATATAACCGTGGGGAAACTTTTCGGGATTGTTCTTTACGGCTTGATTAACCTCTTTAGTTAAAACGCCGTAGATACACGCTACATCACTGTCAATTATAACATTCTGCCCTTTGACTGTTATAATAGCTTTTTCTATGTTTGAAAAATCCATAACCCTATTACTGCACGGGGATTTGTTTTGCTTTGATTTTTTGAGAAAAATCGAAAAATTTTTGCCGCTAAAAAAGCCTACGCCAGTGTCCGTCCAGAAAAGTGTGTCAACTTTGTTGACGGGTTACTTTGCGGACGGACATTGCATTTTCTCGTCTAAAGACTACGAAAATGCAGTTTTTTGGTAAAAGATCCTGACATGAGCATGGAAGAGTGGAAGAAAAACGAAAGGGCCTGTCTGCGGGAACTCTACCGCATCACCAGGGACGCTGGTGGAAAAATCTCCGGTGAACACGGAATCGGTATAAAGCGCAGGGAATTCTTCAAAGACCTGGTAAGCCGGCCCGAACTGGAATTGATGAAATCCTTAAAGCGGGCATGGGATCCAAACAAAATCATGAATCCGGGGAAGATATTTGAGTAGTGGTGATAAACATGACCCACAAAATGGTGACTACCGCCGACCAAAGCTTATCGTGATGTTTTGTAGAAAAACTCAATTATTTTGAGAAATAATGGACCCGCTCCAAATTTTCAAAATGTTTATCCTTCGTGTACAGTTCAGCGTTCCACAATACGGCAGTAGCGTAAATAATACTGTCCGCCATAGGAAGTTTATGTTGTTTACCTAATTGTGCGGCAAGTACCGCCAGTTGCGGATTTATGGTAATAACATCGGCATTTTGCATAATAGCAACCGCAATATTAGCTTTTTCAGTATCACCTATAGATAAAAATTTTTTAAATACTTCGTAAAGACTTATAACAGGAATATACAAATTATCGGTATCTTTAATTATATCAATGACAGATTGGTCAATATCATTTTCCAAAAAATATTCAATCCAAAAAGAAGAATCGACAATATTCATATCCTGTCTTCTTCATCTCGTTCAATAGTAGTATCCATTCCTTTTAGTTCCTTGAAAATACCGTAAGCGTCTTTTATCATTGGGATAGCCAACTTGACTGTCTCCACCGGTTGCGCCTGAGTATGCCTGCCTTTTATAAACATGGCAAAATCAAGCACCTCGGCGGCATCTTTTTCCTGCATGGTTTCAATCTCTTTTAGTAACATGGCGGCAGTTGTCATGGTTTGATTATAGTAATGCCCTCCGTTTTTATCAAGGTATCAGGGGTATATGGTGTCCTATGGACGAATTAGGATCCAGACTGGATCAGGATCATGCGCAAGGCTGGATGCGGATCATGTACAAGGCTGGAATTAAATCCCTGTACAAGGCTTGTATAGAAAAACTTTTACCCCCGCTCCAGGGTAAAACTGTTGGTTATGATTCTGGGGCTTTTAAGTTAATCGTTTTGGTGTCTGTCACCTCTAATACCCCACCGTTACATCAATCCCATCGCCGCCGCCAGCAGGTGGGGTAACAGGTGTGCCGCCGCCACCGCCGCCACCGTTGCCTGGATTGGTCGGGGTTGTTGGGTTAGTAGGATTAGTCGGGTTTGTCGGATTAGTAGGATTAGTCGGCGTTGGTTCCCTGGTGTCTATTGTAGTAGCCGGAGCTGGGGATGCGTTTGCTTGCGTCCCTATCGGCATCTGCGGCTTGTAGGCGGCTGACCCAAATGCAAGCGGATTTACCGCGCTCCCATTCTGATCAGTAGTGCTGGTTGCCGTTATTACTACTGCTTCACCTCGTGCCCCCTGGAACATCACGCTCCCGCTGGATACATAAAGGTTCCTCGTGTCAAACTCAAAGCTCGTCCCGCGCACCGAAGCTGTAGCGGTAGGGCTGCTCACAGATAGCGAAGCCTTAGACCCTGCTGGCGGGTTCACGTCCACCCGCACCTTCCCTGCCTGAAGGCTCACGTTCACGGTTTCGCTATCTGACGTTGCCTTTATTTCCGTAAGTGTTAGCCGTGTTAAAGGCCGCACCGTAAGGATCGTGTTTCCCACTTCAATCAAAGCTGTACTCTTAAAGCCTGTGGAGACAACCGTATCCTGACTGACAATATCCCCGGCCTTCGCCGCGACAAACGCCGAGGAGCCAGCGCTTTTCAGTTCCACCGTGCCAGTTAATTCCTTCACCACTCCGTTTTGCGCAAAGACGCTAATTCCCGCCAGCATTAACACAAATGCAATAATTCCCTTCTTCATTTTTTTCTCCTCCTTTTTTTACCACGAACCATCACGAACCATCACAAACAACGACAAGATATGTGGTAAAAGTTCGTGTTGGTTAGTGTGGTTAGTGGTAAATTCTTTGTAAACAATTAATTGTCCCATAGCACTAAAAAAGCGACAAAACGACATTGAGCGCCACCCGCCATGAAGCTTTATCGTCAGGCGAAACGTTCCCGAAGGAAGCGCCAGCGCCGAGGTTTACATTTATGTCAGG
>Ga0268262_10004365_pt1 | contig 14665 bp, 13 predicted proteins | sample TergutNc150P3_FD_190354 | JGI IMG/M metagenome (GOLD analysis project Ga0268262, IMG submission 190354) | Nasutitermes corniger P3 segment gut microbial community from laboratory colony in Florida, USA - Nc150 P3 (SPAdes) (version 2) | ecosystem: Host-associated > Arthropoda: Insects >... | reverse complement strand
ACCGCTTTGACTATTCTTTTTACAACATATTCTTTTTTAAGAATCGGCAGAATAAGCGGAAAGCGTGTTTTTACTCCTTCAAACATTCCCGTATTAATAAAGAACGGACAAACTACTGTGGTTTTTATCGCGCTTTTCATTCGCCGCAGTTCCATGCGCAGAGATTCATCAAAACCGAAAGCGGCGAATTTTGCGGCGCAGTAATCAGCCAATCCCTTTACGCCGATAATTCCGGCGGACGAAGAAACGGTAACAATGTGACCGCTGTTTCTTTCTATCATTGAAGGCAGAAACGCTTTGCTTGTCCAGAAAAGGGAAAGCGCATCAATATTCATAAGCTTGATTATGTTTTCATCGGAAACGCCGAGAAAAGCGGGACCGACAACATTCTCCCCTTTCTTTGACACGATACCGGCATTATTTATAAGTATGTCTAATGCACCGAACTCCGCAACAAGTTTTTGCGCCTGACTGTAAACGGCGTTCCTGTCGGATACGTCGCAAACCATTCCCCGTATAAAAATATTTTTCGCGCGGGCTTCATCTTCCATTGTCTTCATTACATTTTCGTTAATGTCCCAAACAATTACCCTTGCGTGTCTTTCCGCAAAAGCAAACGCCATAAGCTGACCGATACCGGACGCCCCTCCGGTTATTAATACCAATTTGTCTTTTATGTTTTTCATAGGGATATTATAACATAATTTGTTAATATCCCGCAATTCGATACTCTCCCCGTTTTTTGCATATTATGCGAGATATTGACTATCAGTCATATTCCGTTTACTTTAGCATATATATGTCAAAGTAAACGCAAGGGGGAAAATGCGGGTTATTGACAATTATCCGTATTTCGTTTATATTAGTATATATATGTCAAAGTAAACGCAAGGGAAATACGGAAGAGAAATTATGGAAATTGAAAGGACTATACAGCCCACTATAGAAAAAATCAGCAAGGGTTTCCCTGTGCTTTTGCTGACAGGAATGAGGCAAATCGGCAAAAGTTGGGTTATGGAACACCTTATCGGCAAAACCCGCCGCTATGTAACGCTCGACGATATTAAAGCAAGGATGTTGGCGAAAACCGATCCTCAAAGGTTTATTGACGAAAACTCGCCGCCCGTGATAATAGACGAGGCGCAATATGCCCCTGAACTTTTTACCTATATAAAAATCTATGCGGATAAAAAAAAGAAGGATGGTCTTTTTCTGCTGACCGGCTCGCAAAAATACAGTCTTATGAAGGGCATAAAAGAAAGCCTTGCCGGACGTGTGGCTATTCTCAATATGCTCGGTTTCTCCTATAAGGAAATGATCAAGAAACCTAAGGAGTCAACGCCGTTTCTGCCGTCGCTTAATCTGACAAAAAAAGTTTCATCGGGCAAACCATTAACCTCGCCCGAAGTTTTCAAATTAATCTGGCAGGGTTCGTTTCCTCGCATAATCACAAATAAAAACGCTTCCGCCGCAAGAAAACTTTTTTATGATTCATATATTCAAACTTACATTGAACGAGACGTAAAGGATTTTTACAATATCGAGAACGAAATAAACTTTTATAATTTCCTTGTAGCTGCGGCGGCAAGAACAGGGCAGCTTCTCAATTATTCCGATCTTGCGCGTGATGTTCACATAGATATAAGAACCGCAAAATTGTGGCTTGAAATCCTTGAGCGTTCCTGTCTTATTCAACTGCTTTATCCCTATAGTTCAAATATAGCGAAACGTACAATAAAGACTCCCAAATTGTATTTTCTGGACACCGGACTTGCGTCGCATTTGTGTTCATGGGAAACCGCCGATGCGCTCAGAAACGGCGCACAGAGCGGAGCCATGCTGGAAACTTATGCATTCGCCGAGATTCTGAAATCATATTGGCATAACGGCGGCAACCCGAATATATTTTTCTACCGTGATACCGATCAAAAAGAAGTGGATTTTGTTATTGAAAAAAACATGACGCTCTATCCTATAGAAGTGAAAAAGACCGCCAATCCGAACGCCGACGACTGTAAGGTTTTCAAAAGCCTGTCAGTTTTCAAAAAAACAATCGGCACAGGAGCGGTTATTTGTCTTTATCAAAAAACAACTTCCATTGCTAAAGATGTTATCTCAGTTCCGGTATGGGAGATATAAGCGGTTAATATCCCGCAATTCGATACTCTCGCTTTTTACCGCTTGCAGGATCATCAAAGACAAGCGAACACGCTCTCAGAGCAAGGTTCCCTGTTTGCGGTCCCTCGTCATTGGGCAAGTACAATGGGTCGTTTTGAATGGGAAAACCTATCCAGCAGAGATGACAGCGTATCTGGTGACGGAAGCCTCGCTTTATTCCGGCGGTAAAAATATTGCCGTTAATATTTGTAATTTCCGTTTTGTAAAAGCCGCCGTTGTCTTTGGCTGTCTCTTTGTGTTTCTTTCCGTCTTCAATTACAGGGCGGACAAGTTTTCTGCCAACGCCGAATGGACGAAAATAACTTTCTATCGCAAAAGGAGGTTGAGGTACGCCGTTTGAATATTCGGGGAAGCCTGTTAAATCGGAAGCAACATCGGCTTTTACGCAGACTGCGGAATATTCTTTTACAAAGCCGCCGTTGTCTTGCAAGGACTTAAAAACATCGTAACTCTTTTTATTTTTAGCAAACAATACAAGCCCGTGAGTTTCAAAATCCAAGCGGTGCATGATGTCGAAGCATTGGGACTTCTCCGAGTACCACTCAAAAAGCGTGCCGTCCTTTTGCGATTTTATTCCCGCGTTAGTGCAGTGCATTTTGGGCGGCTTAAAGACTACGGCGAAATCTTCCGTTTCTTCCAATATATAGGGGTTATCCATTTGCGTTTATCCTGTCCAATTTTTCAATTACCGCCGTAAACCGCTGAGGGATCGGCGAAGAGAAAACACGCTCTTCTGTTTCGCTCGGTAAAACGATCGCAAGGCTTTTTGAGTGGAGCATAAGGCTTGCGTCTGGAAACAATTTATCTGCGCTTCCGTAGATTGGGTCTCCGAGTATGGGGCAGCCAATGTGGCGCAGATGAACTCTTAATTGATGTGTTCGTCCTGTGCGGGGGCGCAGAAGCAGGAGCGAATGACTGTGCCACGAATTAATTACCTTGTAATAAGTAACGGCGTTTCTTCCGTTAGCGCAGACCGTGAACTTTTTACGATCCTTCGGGTCTCTCGCTATAAATGTTTCTATGCGTCCGTTTGTTTCCTTCGGCGCGCCTTGAACAATCGCCGTATAAGTTTTTCGCACCTTGCGAGCTTTAAACTGCCCTGCAAGAAAAGCGCAGGTCTCTTCATTGTAGGCGGCGATAATTATTCCCGATGTGTCTTTATCAAGACGATGAACAATACCCGGGCGCACATTGTCTGTTTCCGCAGAGCTTGCCTTGCCGCCCCTGTTGAGCCTTCTAAAGTACAAGGCATTGGCAAGCGTGTCCTGCCTGTTGCCCGCTCCCGGGTGGACTACCATTCCCTGCGCTTTGTTTACTGCAACGCAGTTATCGTCTTCATATATTATTTCAAGCGGAATGTCTTGAGGAATAATATTCACGGGCGGAGAATCATGCCAACGCAATTCAAGAAGGTCTCCCTGCTTCACAAGGCGGGAATTTTTTACTTCTTTACCGTTTACTTTAGCGGTTAAAGACCTTGCCTTAATTTGCGAACGGGAGAGAATGCGTAAATTTTCCGACACATAGCGGTCGAGCCTGACGGGTTGGGGAAGTTGTTCATCAATAGTATGGGAAAGATCGGGCATTATTTTTTTTCTGCGCCTGCGGAATTATCAGCCTCCGTTCCGTAAGGGGTTATATTAATTTCATAAGAGCCGGAAGGCAGATTTTCGATTCTTTTGCGTTCATTCGCTCTTTTTATGTTTACAATGAGCAGATCAATAAGCGCCAATCCCACCGATACTCCGGCGGCAAGATAAATAGTTCTTTTAAATTCATCGTTTGACATCTCAACAGCGCCCGCCGATTTTAAGGGCCAAGGAGCATACCGCCGTCCTTCTTCCGTTAATTCAAAATTGTTCGCGTCTCTCCAGCGAATCAAATCGGTTACGGTTGTAACAAAAAACATGGAGAACGGAAATATACCGAAGGCGATAATATCAAAACGGCGGAAATCTTTTACCCACTGCGGCAAATCGGAAGTTTTATAAGTTGATTCCGTAGGGTGAGTCGTACTTAAGCTTTGAGCTTCCGCTTTATATGCGGCGTTAAGCAGGAGAGAAAATAAAATTATCAAAAAAAATATTTTCTTCATATTTGTTCCTTAAAAATTGCGCCGCCTATTCTTATCAGCGTCGATCCTTCTTCTATAGCTGTCTCAAAATCGTTCGACATTCCCATAGAAAGACACGGCGCATTTCCCGGGAAACGCTTTTCAAGTTCATCTCTCGCCTTTGCAAGCTGTCTGAAAGAAGAACGAACCAAGACGGTATCCGTTGTAAAAGGAGCCATTGTCATAAGCCCCGTAAGCTTCAAATTGGGGCTTCCCAAAACCAACTCCGCCGCCTTAAAGAGCGCCTCTATACTTTGGTAGCCGCTCTTTGTTTCCTCTCCCGTATGCAGTTCAAGCAATACTTCAAGCGGCTTCTGCCGCTGGGGCGAATGTTTTGCAAGCTCAACGATAATCTCGTCCCTGTCCGCAGATTGAACACAGTCAAAAAAAAGAGCCGCCTGTTTTGCCTTGTTGCGCTGTAAAGAACCGATTAAATGAAACCTTGCGTCGGAACGCTCGCCCTTAAAAGCGGCAAGTTTTTCTTCAGCGTCCTTCACCCTGCTCTCTCCAAAACAGCGAATGCCGCAACGGTACGCTTCGTCTATCTGTTCAATGGGCACAAACTTCGACACGCCCATCAGCGTAACGTCTTCCCGTTTCCTGCGGGCGGAGGCGCACGCTTTTTGTATCCGCTCTTCCAACTTTGCTATATTCTCGGCAACTGACATCTCTGCTTCTATAATCGCATATTATCTATGGATAATGCAAGAGATAAAAACACCTCTTGCCCCAGACTTTCCGCTCGCTCTCCGCCGTCAAGCGAGCTGCTTTGCAAAATAGAGGCGCATAAGTCCTGTACCGCCTGTTTATTTTGCAGGGACTCTCCGAAACGGGCGGAAAGAAAAGTTGAAAGGTTGTTTTTAATTGTCTTGCGTCTGGAAGCGAACAATGCCCTTACCAATGGATAAAAAACGGTCGGGTACTTTTGAGCGTCTTTTTTTTCAAGAAGAACCGCCATGCTGTCCACATTCGGCTGAGGATAAAAGGACGAGGGGCGGATTGTCATTAACGGTTTAACTTTGTAAGCCGATGCGCACAATACGGAAAACGACGAATAGTCGGGCTTCCCTGCCGATGCCGCCATACGCTGGGCGACCTCTTTTTGAACGGTAACAACCATGCGCGAGAAAATACAGTTATTCTCGATTAAATCCGCCAGTAAAGCCGCCGCCACATTATACGGAAGATTGCCGAAAAGAAACGGCGAAGGCTGATGCGCCTGCCAAGTTTTCATTACATCGCCTTCAATAAGGGTAAAATTTTTATTCTCGGCAAAAATATTTTTTAAGACTCGGATAAATCCAACGTCGATTTCAAACGCTTTTACTTTTAATCCGTTTTCAAGAAGCATAGCTGTCATTGCGCCGAGACCGGGACCGATTTCCCAAACCTCGTCGCCGCTTTTAGCGGCAAGGGCTTGCACAAGCGCCTTCCTTGTTTCGGGGTTAATTAAAAAATTCTGCCCGAACTTTTTTTGCATTCCAAGCCCTTCCTGATCAAGAAAGGAACGCAAGGCCGACGCGGAATTATAATTGAGCGTCATAAAAACGCTTCCAATTTTAACAGGGACAAACGCCGTCTGTATTCAAAGACGATGATTAACAGCGAGAGGGCAAGAGAAAGAATGATTATTGATATTGTGCCGAAGGAGATACCCGGAACCCGACTCGAAACGGAAGCGATTGCTTCCATTAACTTGTACAAGACGGACAACGGCAGATTAAGCAAGGCGGAGAGCGAAAGAAAATCCAAGACTAGCCAGATTATCGAACCGATCATAAAGACGGTTGTAAGCGGAACCATCACAAGCCCTGTTATAATTCCGACGGGCGCAAGTAGTCCGAAGACAGAGCCGCAGACGCCTGCTGTCGCCAAGAAAGCGCCGCAGGATAGGGCGAGGGGCTGTAACAAAAAATCGGGGGCTTTGCCTGCAAGCAATGAATAAAGAGCTTTGCCGATTATCAAAATGCCAAGAAGCGCCAAGTATGAAAGGATAAAAGAAATACTGTTTCCCGCCGACGGCGCTGCGATAATTTGAATGATAAATGAAAGCGATAATACCGATAACGGTTTTTTAGGCAAAGCTCCGAGTACCGTTATAACTCCAAGGACGTACATCATTGCGGCTCGGTTAAGACTGGGCATTGAACCTACCAGATAACAATAAAGTAAAATGATTACTGCGCCGCAAACAGCGGACGCTTTTAAGCCGAGCGGTTTTTTTAACAGGAAAGTTATAAGCGCGGCAAGTATCGCAAGGTGCATTCCCGACAAAGCCAGTATGTAAGACAGTCCTGAGTTTCTGTACATTACAGCCAACTCTGTATCAAGGTTGTCTTTTATCCCAAGAAGCAGAGCAAGCGCAAGCCCGCCCCACTCTTTGCCGCCAAAGCGTCTTATCAAACTTAATCTGATGTTTGTTCTTAACCGCTCTATCGGCGGCGGCGGTTTTACAACGTGCAAAGACTTTGCGCTTAAAGACCAACTCCCCTTTTCGTTGGAACGCAATGAACCTTCAGCAAAAACTACCGCCCCCCGCCCGAAATTTTTCAGTCTTTCCGCATTTTCCGCAGGGATAAAAACCGCAATCTCTCCCCTGCCGCTCGCGCGTAATGTATTTCCGGCGGCGCAGTTACGCAGAGATACAGAGACTAGCGCTTTTCCCCCTGAAATAATTCTTGGGTCTTCCAGCAACACGCCTTCAATTGCGGTTATTTTATTTTCAGGGAGACCGAAGGCGGTTTTATTCTGCCCTGCATCCGCCGCACAGATGCCGAGAACAAGCCCGACGGTTAATGCGATTGTGCAGACAGAGTACAATTTTAACGCGCGGGATTGAGGGTTAAGAGAAGACATTACCATTAACAGGTTGAACAGCGCAAGGGAGAGCAATACAACGGCGGCAGTTACGGGTCTTGCGCAGTGAAATAAAAAATAAAAACCGACAGCCGTTCCAAGAGCGGCGCACAGGAGAGGAGTAAGACGAATGCGTTTCAGAAACTGAACTACCATTTAAGGCGAGCAACCGCCTCCCTTGCCGCGGCTTGAATCTCTTCGGAGTAAGATAAATAACTTACGTATAATAAATGATCAAACGCGGCGTTGTAGCCTATTCTTCCCAGAGACTGAACAATCGCCATCGTTATTTCCGGATCATACGATCCTGTGCTTTCTGTTTTTGCGTTAATAAGCCCTAATTGCAAACCAAGTACAAGCGCGGCGTCTGAATTTCCAACCGCGCCGAGACATTTAATCGCTTCTATAAATCTTTCTTTCAGCAGAGGGTTCAAAAGATACTCCGACTGTACGCGGTAATAATGCCGTATCGCCAGAGCGTTGGAGCGCGTCCATCTAAGCCGTGTAAGCAATGAAACAGCCGTATAGCGCATCGCGGTAAGATCGATGTTATCATCTGTTACGGCTAAACTCTGTTCAAGCGCAAGCTCCGCAAGCTGTCCGCGCTGTGATACTGTCAGCCTGTCGCTGTTTATTCCCATGGAAAAAGCGGCAAACTTTTCTTCCGGCGGATTATGCGCTATTACATTTATAAGAAATTGCTGTAAGTTTCCGGGAATCAACTCTAATGCGCCTTGCGCCTCGGATACGATTACTTCGGGATACCCGGCATATAGAACCGAGAAAAGCGCCGGATAAGAAGAACTGTCTCCCAATTCCATGAGCGCGGAAATACATACGGATATTGTCGTATAATCCACAGTCTCGCCGGAACGGAACAGCAAATTTTTTCCCATTAAATAATTATTGATATTATCAATAATGCCTCTGTTTCCTCTTCCTACTGTTCCAAGTTTAATAAGAATATCGTATCCGGTTTTTGAATCAAGGTTATCCAAGAAAAGCCGCCAAAGAGAACCGGCGTCGTTAATATTGGAAATATCTGTTTTTTCATCCTGAGAATAAGCAAAAAAAGAGGACAGCATAAATAAAGAAATTATTATAATTTTTTTATACATTGACAGCCTCCTGTTTTTGCTCGGTCTTTTGATCTTCCGATTTTTCCGTGATACCGTCGGCTTCATTTTCAATCACACGGAACGGAAGCTCGTCTTCGTCTTCCTCAGGAAGTAAATTAAATACTTCGCATAAAAGATAATTCTTGGTTCCAATCGGAAGAGGATCCGCTTCCATATGCACAATTGTCGTATTAATATCCCGATAATAGTCTACAGAGCGCACCGTACCCGGCACACACACGGGAATCTTATCAAGTAAAAACTGCACTTTTAAACGCAGTCCTACGGTAACCTGTCCCAATACTTTAAAAGCGCACCCTGAACCGGAAATATCTTCCAGCATTACCCTTAACCCTGGCGACTTCTCAAGTCTGTGCGGATTTTCGGCGTCATTAACAAGATACAAGAACGCCGGTTTCTGGTATTTAACGCGCATAGATTTTCTTTTTTGCGTTCTGAAAAGCGAATCATTATGATCGATTTTTAACGAAGAAATACCTTTGGAAAAAACCTCGTCTATTACTTCGGAATCAAAAACGTATCCGGCATCGTCTTCACGCCAGAAATAAACTGATATTTTAAGCCCATACCATTCCATATTACTTTGCGAGCCTGAGTTTACAGGGCGCGCAATGGTTAGATTATTGGTTGAATTTTTTACAACCTCGGATTTATAAACGCCGGTTCCCGCGACTAAAACCCTTAACGACTGTCCTTCGCTGATTTGGCGCGATGTTGTAATTTTAACCTTGTTCTCGGTAGTTTGCATTTCTATTTTATGATAATAATCAAAAAGCCTTGCAAGAAATAACTGCGTTACCGGATTGTTATATTCTCCCGACAAATGCAAGGTTTTTACCAGAGAACGGATTATTGTTTCAAACTGTTTTTTAGACTGAAAAATAGTTAACGGGTCGGGAATATTGCAGCTGGTTGCAAGCTGCTTTAACTGTTCCATGTCTTTAATAGTAAAGCCGGCTTCTTTCCCTTTTGCGAAGAATTGAAGCCAATTCCCGGATTTTTGAGCCCTGGAACTTGTCGCTACAAAGACGCCGACGAGAAGACATAAAATCAGTATCAACAACGATAACAAAGCTTTTCCCCTTTAAAACCGCAAAATTAGAGATTATTCTCTATATATACATTATAATACATAAATAAGTTTATGGGTATATATATTGAAGCTCTTATATTGTATATTCTCATTTTTTTGCATGGTTCGCTTGCCCTATTTACGGGCAGCGGGGCTGAAAACTCGAATTTTTCCGCAATAGCGGAACTTGTAAATATTTTTGCGTATTTTCTCCCGGCTTTAATGCTTATTTGGCACTTGATTATTAAATCTCAAAAGATAGAAATATGGGTTTTAAGGCCCGGGAAAAAAGACTTTTTGTCCTTTATTATTACCTTCCCGTGCCTGTTAATTACCGGTTTTTCTGTTACTTTTATAGGCTCATATATCGGCGGTTCACCCGGAAATATAGCGATGAATTTGCCCTCGTCCGGTATAGATTGGATATTGCTGTTTATTACATGTTTTTTATCTGCGTATCTCGAGGAAAGTTATTTCCGTTTTTACCTGTTAACAAAAAGAGAAGAATTAAACTTAAACGCCGTGTCTTCTTTGCTTCTTTCCGTGGTTTTGTTTGCGGTCTGCCACATTTACGAAGGTCCTTGGGGGTTCTTAAACGCGGTTATTTCAGGCGCAATTTTAGGCTTTGTTTTCTTGCGTTATAATTCGCTTCACGGCATTGCCATCGCCCATGCTTTTTATAATATTTCGGTTTTTGTTATTTACAGATTAACTGTTTAAAATTGATAATTTATTCCAAACCTTGGACAGAAGAAGCCGTTTAGAGAAATCTCGGATGTGTCATTTGCAGGGAATATATGCATATAATTGAAACCTAATTCAAACAAAAGATGTTTCTTGATAAGAAAGTAAAAAGAAGCGCCAATATTCGGGATCAGCCTTTCCGGATAAAAACCTTCGTCCGCCGCAACAACATCAACATCTTTTCGATTAAAATAAGCCCCTTGTTCTTCATTCATTTCCCGCCAATTTTCTTGTATATCAATACTGGGATATAACACGCCCAATCTAAAACCAACGCCGAATATTTTTCCGGGCGACCATTTCTCGGCAAGAATATTTAAGCCTAATGTATAATAAAATAATTTCCATTTATTTATATTGCCGTGCCTGTTTATACCGGCTGTTATTTCAGTCCCTATATAAGTATCCAACGGAATCTTAAAGACAATACTTGTGTACAGTCCGCCGCCCTCACCAATAAATTTTTCATCGTAGAAATATTTGTTTTCTCCGTAAAGAACTAATCGCGGTTCGAACAATGCTCCTATTCTAAAGAATACGGTTTTTTCTTTTTCGGGTTCTTCAACTTTTTCGGCTTCAGGCTCTTCTTTAATTTCAGTTTTAGGTTGAATTTCCGGTTTTTGCGCCGTTATAATTTCGGGTCTTTTTTCTTCATATTGTTCCAACTGAGGCACAGGGAGAATTTCTACATTTGTCCACCTAGTACCTTCAACGGGTCTTCCGAGAATATCGTATGGTATTACACGGAAACGATAATGTCCCGGCGGCAGAGAAACTTCGATAAATTGCGCTTTTGTGGTTTCTTTCAAATACGGAATATATGCTCCGTTTCTTTCTCTTTCAAAAACAACTTCATATCGCAGAGCATTTTCGCCGCCTTTCCATACAAACCGCTGAATATATTTTATTTCATCGTCCTTTTCTTCAACAAAATAACCCGGACTCTGAGCCGAAAGAAAAGAGGTAAATACAAATAAAAATAACGCAAGTAATAAATACTTTTTATTATTAATTGCCATATAAAATTCCTGTATCTTCAATTTGAATCGGTCCGGGAACAGGGAAATTTACCCTAAAAGCGCTTTCCAATGGTCTGCCGTGTTGTTCAATAACATTTCTGCGTCCTGTCCTTACCGCTTCAACCTGCCAGACAAAATTCCCTTTCTCCAGCAAACGCAGATTTTCCATTGTATAACTTGTGCCTCTGTTTATCGTAGCGCGGAGAATTTGCTTTCTTCCGTTTGCTGTTTGTTCATAAAGAGTAAAAATATAGGCGTTCGCTCCGCGTACCGGTGACCACCTGAAATCCATCTTTTTTTGAGAAAGAAGCCTGTCAAAACTATAAACTGTTCTCTGCGCCGGTTGAATAACTTGCGGAGCAGGCAGCAATCTGGGAGGCGGCGGAGTTCTTTCGGGAGGTTTAGCCGCTTCAGGAGGCTGTGCTTGAACATCGTCTGCCGGTATCTGCGCCGATGCTAATTCAATAGGACTTTCCGCAAGAATTTCTTTCGGCACTTCGGGCGGCGGTTTTACAGGCGGCGCTTCTTCGGCAAGCCATTCGGAAATATTGTTTTTTTGAACAGGCTCGGCTCTGTCCGATCCTTGTTGTTCTATTCGGAAATAAGACACATTGGAAAAAACAGGACGGATGTTATACGGAGGCGGAAGACCAAGCGATATTCGCCAATACCATAACCCCCGCCCCAAACTGCTTACGGAGGCAAAAACAGCGGACGTATTTACATTAACACGCAGATCCGAAAAATCCGGCTTGGAGCTAACCTGCAAAACATAAGAGGCTGCTTCATCAACGCTTGTCCACTGAAAATTCAAAACAGGACTATCTCCCGTGTAATGGAACATACTGTTTGCGGCGGGACTTAAAAGACGAGGCCCCTGTACTTTACGCACAGGCGTTTCTTCAACAAATTTCCGGACGCTTTCAAAAACTTTTACGGTAGGCTCTCCCTTTACGGGCACTGCGGCTTGTAAAACGGTTCCCGGTTCCGATATTATTTCTTGTCCGTTTAAGTTTACCGAAACTTTTTCCGCTCCTTTTTCGGAAAAAACGGCTATCGTACCGGAAGTCACTATAATCTGTAAGCCTTCGCCGTCCGGAGAAAGAACAATGCGGATAAGGGTATTTTCGTCCAATTCTATGCTATTGCCCTTAACATAAAGAGTAGCGGCGGAAACATCCGCAACGTGTATTAAATCCCCGACATATACAGGCGATTCGTTATTTAACCTGTCCCATATAACACGGTCGCCCAACCGCCTTTGGACTGTATTTTTTTTAATCACAACAGTTCCGGCAGGATCGACATTCTGCAATTTGAAAGTATTTAATAAATCCAATCGGAACAAATAAAGGCATACAAGGGCGATAAAGAGAAAGAAAATAATTATTAATAAATCAAGAAAACGGAAATCGCTTCTTTTTTTATAACGCGGTTTATTTTCCATTTCTTATTTTTGAGCCTCGCCGATTTTATATTTCTTTTCATCAGCATTTACGTCTACTTTAGCAAGATCAGGCGGATCAATTCCCAAAAGGGAGCGGACTTCGTTCAAGGTTTGAGGTCCTTTGTCTTCTCCCGCGAAATTAACAACGGCAAAAATACGCACAGGCTTTGCCTTTCCTTTAACGGATACAGGCGGCATTTCCTCAGTGATAAATTTATCTCCGACAAGTTTCCATGTATCTTCGGAAATAAGAATATCCGCTCCAAGCGGTTTGGTAAGAGCTTCAATACGAGACGCCAGATTGACGGGATCGCCTATAACCGTATATTCCATTCTTAAATCGCTGCCAAGCTGCCCCGCTGTTACAACGCCCGAATTAATTCCGCACCCAATACGGATTGACGGATTCGCCGGGTCTCCCGCTCTGCGTTCGCAGTTCATAAAATAAAGAGCTTTGCGCATCATAAGCGCCGCTTTCACGCAGTTAAAAGCGTCCTTGCGCGGACTGCCCGCCGAGGAAGCGGTTCCCCAGTGAGCCATTACGGCGTCGCCGATAAATTTATCCACACAGCCGGTTGTTTTTTCCACGCAGTCAACCATTTGCGTAAAATATTGATTGAGCCAATAAACGATTTTATCGGAAGCTTCCGCGCCGAAAAATTTTGTGAAGTTTTCCGACTTCGCCGTAAATTCACGGATATCGGAAAAGAAAATCGTACCGTGTTTCGGCAAACCGCCGGGTTTAATTTGACCTCGCATCGCTTTTACGGCGATATCCTTATTTGTAAATTTGCCGAAGATGTTCAGCGCCGTACACATTTTACCGAAGCTCTTTGTTAAAACGCCCAGTTCATCGTTAGCTTTGGAATTCAAAACAACGTCAAACCTTCCGTATTCTATCTGCCTTGCGGCGGATGCCAATGCTCTGATAGGTCTGGAAATTGTTTTGGAGAAAAACCAGATAAAAATAACCGATATGCTTAAAACTGCGATTGTAAGATAAATATTCCGCCTTGTAGTGGCGTTTATTCCTTCAAAGACTTTGTTGTATTCAATACCGGTAATTACAATCGTGTTTGCGGAATTCAATTTGTAATACGCGACAAACTGGCGTATTTTCTTTTCTTTTTGTTTTATGTCCAATAGATCATATTTTTTTAACAATCTTACCGTTTCATCGGCGGTAAATTTCGCGGTGGTTTTTATTTTTTCCCACGCAGATTCAAAAATTCCAAGATTCACATTACTGGTTATAGTCCGCGTAACCCCAAAGTCCGCTTCTATAAGCTGTTGTCTGTTCTGTTGATGACTATCAATAATTGCGCGGATAAAATCCAGATTCTTGACATTTGTATTGTCTTTTATAACGCTAAAATCGGCATGAGAAAGAATATCGCCGTCAGTGTTAATCATATAGGATTTATTTACTCCTTGACCATAACTGTTGTTCAAGTTTTCGCTCGAAAAAAGAACCGCTCCCACTCCGCCGCCTTGCCACGGAAAAAACAAACCCAAAACAGCCCTTGAAAAATAAGGGGCGGCATTTTGAAGAAGAGTCTCGCCGCGGACAGCCCGTCCCAACGCAGTTCTATGCTCGTCAAAGAATGTTGAAACAAACGTCTCGTCAATCTGGCGTGAAGTAAAAAACTGCCTGTTAATTAACAACCTTTCATTTTTACCGGGAAGAACAAAAAAGACAGCCGCAATTTGCGGATTTTCTTTCCAGAAAAAATCCGCCATTCCGTTTACAGCGGATGCTTGCGAACCCAAAGCGCTGATAGATTGAATTAGTACTCTTGAATTAGCTCGTGTATTTGCCAACAAGGTTTCAGCTTCTATAGCCGACCTGCGGTTTGTTTCAAAATTATTCTCTTCCGCAGTTATTTTAACATCCGCCTGAACCAGCCATGAAACCAACGCTGTAATGGAACCAAGAGAAACAATTACAATAAATGAAATAATGATAATCAACTTTGCGCCAATGGGGAACTTTATTTTATCCAGAGCGCGCCTTTTATAATTTGGGCTCATATTTATATTATCGTGCGATTTTTATGCGTAAAATAGCGAATTTTACGGGAATTTAAAGGAAAATAT
>Ga0268262_10004364_pt1 | contig 14666 bp, 9 predicted proteins | sample TergutNc150P3_FD_190354 | JGI IMG/M metagenome (GOLD analysis project Ga0268262, IMG submission 190354) | Nasutitermes corniger P3 segment gut microbial community from laboratory colony in Florida, USA - Nc150 P3 (SPAdes) (version 2) | ecosystem: Host-associated > Arthropoda: Insects > Digestive... | reverse complement strand
AATGGGCAGCGATGAAGAAGCAGCCGCGGCAATCGCGGGCACAAATGGCCGTGAATTTGACGGTCGTCAACTGCGCGTAAACGAAGCGATGGATAAACCGCGCCGTGAACGCGGAGGCGGCGGCTACTAGCAGCAAGCGGCCTGCTGGCAAGCGGCGCGCTTTCTCCGGTTAGGCGAAAGCTGCGCCGTTTAATATTATTTGTTAAAAAGTTTTAATCTTTCTATTTCTGCGGCAGTGTGCATTCTTTCAAGTTCGTTCATTATCTCGTTTGCAACAGCCTGTTTTTTGTCTTCTTCAGTTGTTTTTGCCAGCACCTTGTTACGAAATTCTTTGCAGTCAGTAACATGCCCCACTGTAACGCGAACAATATCCTTGCTTATGGCGTCATTCATCATGTCGGTTTTCTGCACATGCAGAAGTTCTCCGTTAATGGCGGCAAAACACATATAGTCAAAAGAACGGATATAAGAATCGATCTCCCGAAGGCATTTTTTGGTATTTGGATCCCATGGGCGGTAACGGGTTCCTGACGGGAATACAAGGATGATCTTCCCTTTGTATTTATGCCTGATTAACGACTTCATTGCCGCGCGGTTAATGGCATTGCCGCGTGCGATTTCATCCTTGTCTTTTTCAGGATCCAATTCCTGTAAAGAGCGGCTTGGATAAATTACAATCTTATCGTAAGCTCCGGCAAAGGCGGCGACAACGGGGTTATCCTCGTTTAGTTTCATTCCGGCAATTGCTATGATTGCGTCGCTTATCTCCTTGCCTCTGCCGCCTTCCTTTCGCGTTAATAATGAAACAATTGAAAGATCCATGTTGCTGTAGTGTTCCACAAGAAGAAGACACGCTTTTCCTGATTTGGCTTTTTCTAAAAGTTCTTCAAGATGATTCATTCCGTCAAGTCCGCTTCCCGGCAGAAGTAAATACTCTACCATTTCATCAAGAATTGCCAGAATATTGGGATCGCCTTCCTGAAATACATTTTCTTCCGTTATTACGGTTGTGGCTTTTGCTTCTTTAACTGCCCTTTTTATCTGATCATGAAAAGCTGTAGTTAATGATTCTGTCATAAAATTAAACTCCTGTTTTTATATACTTTTGTCTGCATCAGCAGTTCCCTTTATTAATTCGATGATTACCTTACATGCGGCGCACATATCACTCACGCTGACCCACTCCAGACGGCTGTGAAAATTACGTCCGCCTGTAAAAATATTCGGAGCGGGTATACCCAGTTCCACCAGCCTTGAACCGTCTGTTCCTCCCCGCACAGGCTTTAAATGCCATTCAACGCCTGCATTATGCGCCGCCTGTTTAAGCCGTTCAATTGCTTCAGGCTTTTCATCGATCTTTGACTTCATATTATAGTATTGAAGCTGTGTTTTAACAATTACTTTCCCGCCCGGAAATTGGGTTTCTACCGTTTGTGCAAAAACTTCCAGCGCCATAATCCGCCGTTCAATCCCGCTGCTTTCAAAATCGCGGATAAATACTTCCAGGACGGCTTTTTCCAAATCGCCGTTAATCTCCATTGGGCAGTAATAGCCGTAGTAACCGTCTGTTGCTTCCGGACTTTCACTGCGCGGCAGAAGCGTCGTAAAGGTAGCCGCCATGAGCGCCGCGTTAGCGAGTATCCCCCTTGCATGGCCTATATGTATCACGTTACCGTAAAATTCAATTTCGGCTTTCCATGCGTTAAAACACTCGCTTTCAATTTCGCCTAATGGACCGCCGTCCACCGTGTAACAAAAAGCGGACTTGATTTCTTCAAGCGGAAATTCAGGCAGTCCCTTGCCGGTCTCTTCATCGGGAGTAAAAATAATCTCTACCTGCCCATGCTCTATCTGCGGATTGGAAACAAGGTACTCCACCGCCGCCATAATTTCCGCTATCCCCGCTTTGTCATCCCCTCCCAATAAAGTAGTTCCATCGCCGTGAATAATAGCCTTGCCTTTTTGTTCGGCAAGCCCCGGCTCTTTTTCAGGATCAAGGCAAATACCGTCTGCAAGTGCTATTTTTCCGCCGTCATAATTCTGCACAAACTGCGGCTTTACGTTTTTGCCGGAAACATCACTAGCCGTATCAAGATGAGCGAGAAATCCGATACAAGGCGCATTTTCTTTTTCTTGGCAAGCCGAACTTGCCGGCAGGCGGGCTATTACATAACAGTGATCTGTAATTTTTACATCTTTCAGTCCAAGGGATAAAAGTTCATCGCGTAGAATTTTCGCTAACTCCCACTGTCCCTGTGTGGAAGGGGTTTTTTCTATATGACGGTCGCTCTCTGTGTCGTAACGGACGTAATTTAAGAATCGCGGGATTATCAGCTTTTCGAGTTCCATTGGGGTATTATAATCGGTATAAATTATCTATGCTAGATATGTTTTAATTCCCATAAATACTTTTTTATCATTGCTTCGTCCACACTGCGTTCAATCCAGGATTCCCTGTGGTATATGTTCCTATGCCTTCTGCAAGATACTTTTCGCGCAAGTCGCCGGGGAATATGTTATCATAATCAAAAATGCCCGAAGTAATCACGCTTTGAAAGATTACGACGGCAAGGCTGGGGCAATTGCCAAAAGCATAATTCCCAATACTGGTAACGCCGTTCCCTATGGTTACGCTTTCAAGTCCAAAGCAAAAAGCAAAAGCATCCTGTCCAATGCTGGTAACGCTGTTCGGTATGGTTACATCGGTAAGGCCGGAGCATCCAAAAAAAGTTTGATTTCCAATGCTGGTAACGCTGTTTGATATGATTAAATTGGTAAGGCTGGTGCAGCCCACAAAAGCGGCCTCCCCAATGGCAGTAACGTTATTCGGTATGGTTACGCCGGTAAGGTTGGTACAGCCCCCAAAAGCAGCCTGCCCAATGGCAGTAACGCTGTTAGGTATGGTTACGCCGGTAAGGCCGGTGCAATGGTAAAAGGCATTATCAGCAATCCCTTTTGTGTCATTAAGTAATATTATACTTGTATTTTCAGGCATAGCGCCTTTGTAAGTGTATGCTACCTTCCCCGCATAAACTACACCGTCCAGTTGGTCATTTAACCATAATGTTCCGTCAAAAGCTCCTTGCCCAATATTGATAACGCTGTTCGGTATGATTATGTATCTAAAGCTGGTGCAATCGCGAAAGGCCCAAACCCCAATGCCGGTAACGCTGTCCGGTATGGTTACGCTGGTAAGGCTGCCGCATCCCCAAAAAGCCATCTCCTCAATACTGATAACGCTGTTTGGTATGGTTACTCTGGTAAGGCTGGTACAATCGGAAAAAGCTAAGACCCCAATGCTGGTAACGCCGTTTCCTATTGTTACGCTGTTAAGGCTGGTGCAGCCGCTAAAAACGCCTTCCCCAATGCCGGTAACGCTGTTCGGTATGGTTACACTGTTAAGGCTGCCGCAAAAGGCAAAAGCGTAATCTCCAATGCTGGTAACGCTGTTCCCTATGGTTATATCGGTAAGGTTGTTGCAATTTTCAAAAGCTTTTTGCCCAATGCTGGTAACGCTGTCCGGTATTGTTATGCCGATAAGCGTGGGACATCCTGTATAAGACGGACTTTCTGTATTAAAAGCATAATTAGGAATAGTTGTTATTGTACTGCCGGAAAGGTCAAGGTTGATGTATTTGGTACTGTTGGCATTCAACACATGCTTAACGCTTTCGTTGTAACTTTCAAGATAATCCACGTTAAGCGCGATGTTATACGCGGTAGTGGCCGTATTTGCCGATAGGTTGGATAACCATGCTTCAAATGCGTCAATACTGGTAAAGGTGGGGGTTCCCGCCGTTACGGTCAGCATTCCCGCGCTCAAGTTGTTCGCCGCGTTCCAGCCTGTTGCCGCCGCTACGTCAAAAGTTACTCTGTATGCGCCGACTGCCGATGGCGCGGTTGTACTGCCGTTGTACTTGACGGTTATTGTCCCTGCCGACTTGCCGGACTTAGCCGTTACGGTTACGGTTTTAACGTTTCCGTCATAGGTAAATGTCCCGGTTCCGTTGATGTCATAATCGGCGAGTGTAGGGGTTTGGTTGACGGAACTGCCTATGTTGAGGGTTCCCGCGCTTAAGCCGCTTACGGCATTCCAACCTACTGCCGCCGCTACGTCAAAGGTTACGGCATATATACCGACTGCCGTTGGGAATGTTGTTGAACCGTTGTAATACACCGTGATTATTCCTATTGACTTACCCTGTTTCGGCGTTATGGTCACAGCGGTAATTTTCCCTGCCATCTGCATAAATCCTAAATCAAAATCAGCGGCGGTTGGGGTTTGTGGGTTGTCAATTTGATGGGCAATATACATGGTTCCAGCTCTCAAGCCTCTTGCCGCATTCCAGCCTGTTGCCGCCGCTACGTTAAAGGTTATGTTGTAAGAGTCGATTGCCGAAGGCGCGTCTGTTGACCCGTTGTAATAGACGGTTATCAAGCCCGGCGACTTGTCGGACTTCGCCGTTATGATTACGGCTTTGGGGTTGCCGTCATAAATTTGCGACAAACCGCTGACAATAAAATCAGCGATGGTGGGGGTTTTGTTGCCATTCCCTATTTCGTCCGGTTGCGGGCAAGCTGTCATTGACAGGGCGGCGAAACCGATTGCCGCTATAACAAAAAGTTTTGCTTTTCTTTTGATAACTTTGCTTGTGTTTTCCATGTTCTTTGCTCCATTATTAAGTGAATGGTCATGCAAAGGTGTCAGTTATCAATATAATAGAGACTGACGCCTTTTGTCAACATTCTCTTTTTAGTAGAAAGTGCAGTCGAATTAGTAGAGAATTCAATAGAATTTAATAGAAAATACAATAAAATAAATGGAAAGTGTATTATAATTAAGATATATTTTAATCAAGACACATATCTTGTTTTGTTAAAAAGGAAAGTAAAAAGAATATGAAAAATAAAAAGTATAATTTTCTCGCCCTTGTTATAGGGACGGGGCTTGCTATGCTTGCGGCTGATTTTGTGATACTGCTTTTTTTTGGGAATACTTTTTCCCATCTGCGTTTCCGTTTCGGTATTCCGGCTTTTGTCTTCCTCATACTATATTGCATTATTTTAGGGCGGGGTATGAAGTATTTTGATCATAAATATTTTACCCAACTGAAAGGGGAACAGTATTTACTCTGGCTGAAAAAAATAGGCGCGGTGCCAATCAAAAGGATAGCCCTTAATGTAATTACTCACGCCGTATTTTTAGGTGTTGTTTTCTTCAGCGGAAATTATCTGGGTATTGAACCTTCCATAAAAAGTACCCTGTTTTTGACGGCTTTGTCCTTTGGTATGCTGGTGGGAACATTTATTTATGTGGCGAGTGACGGATTGGTTTCCAGCACGTTGCTTGCCCACAATTTTACCGTATATCCCCCTAACTATCGTGAAAGGAGGCAGGAAGCCAAAGCGTGGATTGTCCCGATTGCGGCAATTCTGGTAACTCTCGTCTTTACCTGTTCCGTTACTTTGCTCGGAACTCAACGCGCCGGAAGTTCACTGTCCTCAATATTGATACCGTTGGTTGTTTTTTTCCTTGCCACTTCCGCTTTGGCAATCACCCTTAAAAGAAATACGGGGGCGCTCTACACAACGGTAGTCGCACAGCTTGAAAATCTTTCTTCCGAACAGAAAGACCTTACAAAGCGGATTTCCATCTGTTCCGTGGATGAACTGGGAAGCATTGCCGGAATGGTAAACACATTTAGCGAACATTTGGGCGGCGGTATCCATGATATAAAAGACGGACAGGAAGACCTTGCCAAAGTGGGAAACCGTCTGGAAGAAAACGCCTCAACTATGGCGAATTCCATTTCCCAGATTTCTACGGCGGTGGAACATGTATTGGTTAAAACTAAAGGGCAGATGGAAAGCGCGAATACGTCATCTCGCGAGGTGAATCAAATTTCCGAGCAAATTAAATCGCTGGAAGAAACTATTTTTACCCAAACGTCCAGTATAACGGAAGCTTCAGCCGCGGTTGAGGAGATGGTGGGTAATATATCCTCGATAAGCGCCGTAACGGAAAAAATGGCAGCCCAGTTTAAGACGGTAGGGGAAGCCTCCGAAGAGGGAAAGCGCATTCAGAAGGAAAATGGGGACCGTATCCGCGAGATCGTGGAGGAATCGCAGATGTTGCAGGAGGCTAATAAAATTATCGCCTTAATAGCCTCTAATACTAATCTGTTGGCGATGAACGCGGCGATTGAGGCGGCTCATGCGGGCGAGTTAGGCAAAGGCTTTGCCGTAGTAGCCGATGAAATCCGCAAACTGGCGGAAAATTCAGCCTCCGAATCGCGGAAGATCGGCTCAGAGTTGAAACAAATCTCGGCTACCATTGACCGCATTGTTAAAGATGCCACGGTGACGGAGAACGCCTTTGCCGAAGTTTCGCACCGGATTGACGAAACAGGAAAACTTGTTATGGAGGTTAACAACGCCATTCACGAACAAAAGACCGGAGCCTCCGAGGTGATAGAATCCCTGCGGGTAATGAAAGACCTTACCATGAAAGTAAGGGATGGTTCACTGGAAATGAACCAGAGCAGTGAGACAATGGTTAAAGAAATCAGCACGCTACAGAACAGCGCGGCGGAAATAGAAACCCGCATGGAAGAAATATCCGGCGGTATTGGCACTATTAATACGGGCGCGAAAGAAGTTTCAAGCCTTGCCGCCGCTACTCACGCTTCTATTGAAAAAATCTCCGGTATTGCCAATGGATTTAAAGTGTAAGACTGCGATTATATTGTTTTCCCCTTCGTGTTCTTCGTTACTTTGTGCTCTTCGTGTGAAAATCTTGGCAAATTATAGGTAATTGATAAAAAAAACTAAATTCAATATACTTTAACAAACGGAGTAGATATGTGTAATTGCGATCAAACGGAAAAATATTGGGATTTGTTTGAAAGTGTGCTAAAAGACTATACGGGGGAGGAGTCTCAGCTTATCCCGCTTCTTCAAAAATTGCAGGAAAAGTACGGATATTTGCCTCAGGATGTCATTAAGCGGCTGTCTGAAAGGACTGGAATATTTGTCTCCCAAATCATGGGAGTTATCACTTTTTATTCGCAGTTCAGGCTAAAGCCCGTGGGAAAAAACATTGTAAGGGCCTGTTTTGGAACGGCGTGCCATGTAAATGGCGCGGAAACGATAGCGGATGCAATCTGCAGGGAGCTTGGTATAGAGCTTGGCGGAACGACAGACGATAAACAATTTACGGTAGAGTCCGTCGCATGCCTTGGATGCTGTTCTCTTGCTCCCGTCATCATGATAAACAGCGAGACTCACGGCAGGTTGACGGCGGATAGCGCCCGAAACGTTATAAAAGAATTTGCAAAACAGGAAGTAAAGGGATAACGATAGCATGAAAAAGATAATTATCGGACTTGGTTCCTGCGGTATCGCTTCCGGCGGATTAAAAGTAAAAGAAACTTTAAAAACTCTTATCGAAGAATCTAAACTTGATATTGAGTTAAGCGAAACCGGCTGTATGGGAATGTGTTACAAAGAACCCATGATAGAAATTGCCGAGGACTCCACAAGAACAATTTATGGTGATGTTGACGTAAAAACGGCGAAGAAAATTTTTGAAAGCCATATCATCAACAACACGCCCGTAACGGAAAATATCGTTTTGGATTCCAACGGCGGCGGCTCTGAAAAGGACTTTATGTCCCGGCAGGAAAGAATTGTTCTAGTGCGTTGCGGAGAAATAAATCCAGAATCAATAGACGACTTTATAAAAACGGACGGTTACAAGGGACTGGAAAAAGCGATTAAAACCATGACTCCCGCGCAGGTAATTGAAGAAGTGCAAAAAGCGGGAATAAAGGGCAGAGGCGGCGCGGGTTTCCCAACCGGAACAAAATGGAAATTTGCCGCCGACAGCAAAGCCGATCAAAAATACATTATCTGCAACGCGGACGAGGGAGATCCGGGAGCGTTCATGGACAGAAGCGTCCTTGAAGGCGATCCGCACAGTGTGATAGAAGGGCTAATTATCGGCGGTTATGCCATCGGCGCGACAGAGGGCTACATTTATGCCCGCGCCGAATATCCCATCGCAATTCGCAGGTTAAAAATTGCCATTAAGCAGGCGGAAGAGCGCGGCTTTTTAGGTAATAACATTTTAGGGACAGGTTTAAAATTTAATTTGCATATCAAAGAAGGCGCGGGCGCGTTTGTCTGCGGCGAAGAAACCGCTCTGATTGAATCCATCGAAGGACACCGCGGTATGCCGAGGATACGTCCTCCATTCCCCGCCGTCCGAGGGCTTTTTGGAAAACCGTCCAACATCAACAATGTTGAAACATTGGCAAATATCGGCTGGATTATCAGGAATGGGTACGCCGCTTTTGCCGCTTTTGGAACGGAGCAAAGCAAAGGAACAAAAGTGTTTGCGTTAGCCGGAAAAATTAAAAGGGGCGGATTGGTAGAAATACCGATTGGAATGACCATTAAAGAAGTAGTCATGGACATTGGCGGCGGAACCAAATCGGGCGTGCCTTTTAAAGCGGTTCAAATGGGCGGTCCTTCGGGCGGCTGTATTCCGGCAAGTAAGATGGACACAATCATTGATTATGCGCCGTTAGCTGAAACCGGAGCCATCATGGGTTCGGGCGGCATGATCGTCATGGACGAAGACAACTGCATGGTTGACATTGCGCGGTACTTTTTAAATTTTACACAGTCCGAGTCATGCGGCAAATGTACTTTCTGCAAAATTGGCACAAAGCGAATGTTGGAGATACTGGAAAGAATTACAAGCGGCAAAGGACAAGACGGCGATGTTGAAAAACTGGAAATGCTTGCTTCTCAAATAAAAACAAACGCTTTGTGCGGATTGGGTCAGACCGCTCCTAACCCTGTGCTTACAACGATACGCTATTTCAAAGATGAGTATATCGCCCATATAAAAGACAAGAAATGTCCGACTCATCAATGTAAGGCGCTTATTACATTTCAGATAACGGATGCGTGCACTGGCTGTACCTTGTGCGCGAAAAAATGCCCGGTGAACGCTATTAGCGGCAAGTTAAAAGAAAAGCATACTATTGATGAGAGCAAATGCACAAAATGCGGAATATGCAAATCATTGTGCAAGTTTAAAGCTATTTTGGTGGATTGAGGTTTTAACATGAGTTTAAATATAACGATTAACGGAAAAAAATACGAAGCAAAAGGCGATCAAACGGTTTTGGACGCTTGTAAAGAAAACGGCGTCATTATTCCAACCCTGTGCCACGATCCGCGCTTAAAGCCGTTCGGCTCGTGCATGATCTGCCGCGTAGAGATTCAAGGTGAACGGGGCGTACCGCTCTCCTGCGGAGCGCAAGTTCGTGACGGCATGGTTATTACCACCGAATCTGACGCTATAAAACAATCCAGAAAAACCTGTCTTGAACTTTTGCTTTCCCAACATTATGGCGACTGTACGGCTCCATGCGTTTTGGAATGTCCTGCCCATACCGATGTTCAAGGTTATATCTACCATATCGCTAACGGAAAATACGACGAGGCGTTACAGTTGATTAAACAGACAAACCCACTGCCCATTGTTTGCGGAAGAGTTTGTCCAAGACCGTGCGAAAAAAAATGCAGAAGAAATATTTTTGAAGGCAAGATTGGCATTGCAAATTTAAAACGTTTTGCCGCCGACATTGATTTAAGAAAAGATAGTCCCTACCTTCCCCCCAAAAAATCCGCCACAGGAAAAAAAGCGGCTATTATCGGGGCGGGACCCGCAGGTTTAACAGCGGCATGGTTTCTGGCGCAGGAAGGGCACAGCGTAACAATTTTCGAAAAGCATGAAAATCCCGGCGGCATGTTGCGTTACGGAATCCCCTCCTATCGCTTGCCGCGTGAAACGCTTGATGAAGAAGTAAATATTATTAAATCGCTTGGCGTGGAAATTATTTACAAAAAGGAATTCGGCAAAGACATCACCGTAAAAAGTTTACGCGCAGACGGTTATAACGCGATTCTTTTGGCGATTGGTTCGCAAAAAGGGTATCCGCTGGGCGTTGACGGCGAAAAAGACTGCCCTCGTGTATTAATCGGCGTTGATTTTCTTGCTTCTGTTACAAGGGGCAAACAGCCTGACTTTAACGGCAAGAAAATCGCCGTTGTCGGCGGCGGCAATACCGCGATGGACTGCGTAAGAACCTCAATCCGTCTTGGCGCGGAAAATGTCAAACTTGTTTACCGCAGAACAATCGCAGAAATGCCCGCCGATGAAGCGGAAATTGAAGAAGCCCAATTGGAAGGCATTGAATTTTTGGTATTGAATAATCCGTTAAGCGTATCCGAAAGCGGCGGAAAGGTGACAATGAAACTTACCAAAATGGAACTTGGCGAAAGCGACGCATCCGGCAGAAGATCACCTCGCCCCATTGCCGGTTCAGAGTACAATATAGAAGTTGACTATGTAATTTCCGCCATCGGGCAAACTCAGGATTTGTCTTTTATAAATAACGAATGTAATGTTTCCACAAACCGCGATTGTCTGGTTATTGACAAAAATACAAGCATGACCGGCATTGACGGCGTTTTTGCCGCAGGAGACGGAGTAACAGGGCCTAAGACCGCCATCATGGCAATAGCCGGTGGAAAAAAAGCGGCAATGGCTATGTCTCAGTATATGTTAGGCAAAACTATTTCCGTGGAACCGGAGCCTTATCATCATGTTAAAGCAAAGGATTATAAAGACATTGATCCCGCTTCTTTTGTAAATGAAAAGGGAAGCAGCGTGGAAAAAATCGAAAAAGTGCAAATGCCCATGCTTAACAAAGAACAACGCGATAATAATTTTAATGAAGTCGAATTGGGATTCTCCGAAGAGGAGGCAAAGAAAGAAGCGTCAAGGTGTCTTTCCTGCGGCTGCGCCGACGCCGACGAGTGCAAATTGCGCAAATATGCGGCGGTTTATGGCGCGGATCAGGAAGCGTTAAGCGGAGAACAGACAAAGCACCCCATTGACGACAGCCACCGGTATATTGTAAGAGACAGAAACAAGTGTATCCTCTGCGGCCGCTGTGTGCGTATCTGCATTGAATCGGGAAGCGGCGTTTTTGGCTTTGTTGGGCGCGGCTTTGACACAACGGTAGAGCCGCCGTTCAGCCTGCCGTTAGGTGAAGATAAAAACTGCACGAATTGCGGTCTTTGCGTCTCCACCTGTCCCACTGGAGCCCTTACCCCGCGCAAGGACATGGTGCTTCCCACAACAGCTTACACAGACAGCGAAGATGTTCGGCTAACAGCCATTAAAGATGCGGTGGCGCAGATAGGGAAATAAAGCATACAGACAGAGTACCAATTAATATACACTACCAAACGCCATGATAGCAGTAAAAAATGTATGTAATAAGAATACGCTATGCCAACGAAGTTGGCAACGGCTCAGTAGGCAAGGTTTTATTTTTAGTAATTACCATTCTTTCGGTTTGCCGTTTGGTGAAGTAATATTAAGGTCTGCTCCAGCGGGTTCAATTAAATAAAGACCATGATTTAAGGCATACTCTCTTGCTTCATCATCTACTACAACACCGGCAACCGCACCCAAAAATGTACGTTTGTCGCCGTGTAAATCGGCGTATTTTCGCATTTTTTCAAGCCGTTCTATGTGTTTGTTTATGCGTTCAACGGTAAGTTGGGTTTTTATTTCAACCAACATAGCTTTATCGCCATTTTCAAGCATAATGTCAGTTTCAAGAAAAATATTATTGACTTTATCTTTCACCTTCATATTTCTATTTGTTCTGGGAAAATCAAGCCCAAATTCTGTAAATTTCTCACGCAATTTGGGAGCCATTGTATATTCAGTGAAATCGCCAAAAAGTTTGATATAATTCCCAAGCCTTTCATTGAATTCTGCTTTGTCTTTCTTCGTTTGAAGGGCATTTTCTTTTACAATCCGTTCAGTTTCTTCTTGACTTTCGCTAATCCTATCCAAAATAGCCCAAACAGACTCAAAACTGGGGGGATTGGCATCCTGCGGATGCCTTGCTGTATGTGTTGCTTCCATGCTTTATCCTCCTACTTATAATATACCGCTTTTAATGTGTTTTGTGTAGTCCGTATTACTTGGCAATTAACCCCTCTTTTTCAACAAAAAACCGCAAATGAAAATTGCATCTCGTAAAAGCTTGTCTATTTAATGGATTTGCGTTGCTATTTTTTAATTAAATTAAACGACCGTTTATATTGATCAATAGTGAATTAATAATACATTAAAATAATACCATAATATTTAACTTTTTGTCAAGTAAAATTATTAATTTATACAATATATATATAAAATAGCCATAATTCCTTTCTATTTGATTATTAGGATATTGTTTAAAATAAACGGTCGTTTTTTTGAAGCATATTCATAGTAATAGTTTTATTAATAAAAATCAAACAAGAAAGGAGTTTTCTATGAAAAACAAATTATGTCTCATCGCAATTTTAGCGGTAATCGGCTTTTTATTTGTTGCTTGCAGTAACGGAGATGACGGCATAACAACCGTAAGCGAAACAACCCACATAACGGTTGCAAATATTTCCATTACCGCGCCTGCGAAGGGCGCGGCTCCGGCAACAACGGTATCCAGCGAGGAACAGGAACGTTTTACCGCCGGAACGGTAACATGGTCGCCAAACGATAGCCCCTTCAGGGGAGAAACTATATACACCGCCACGGTAACGCTGACGGCAAAAAACGGTTTTACATTCACAGGTTTAATTGAGACTAACGCTAAAATAAACGGAGACCCCACCGTTGTAACAAACAATACGGGCGAAACGGTAACGCTGTCTCACACATTTGCGGCAACTGGTGATAAAGAAGTTTCGAGCATAGCGATCAAAACACCTCCGTCAAACCTGACCTACACCCACGGCGATCCGCTTGAACTGGACGGACTGATTGTAACGCTGACCTACGATAACGGCATAACTGAGGATGTTGCCGCCGCGGACTTTACCGAAAAAAATATATCCACAGACCCTGCGCACGGCATTCCGATAGAACGTTCAACGTATAACGGCAAACCCGTTACCATTACTTACGGTGATTTAACGCCTCTGGCTACCGGCAATTTAACCGTCAGCGCCAAATCTGTCTCTGACCTTACCGTTGATGCAATCGCGGCGCAGACATATACCGGCAATGCAATTACACCGGCGGTTACCGTAAAGCACAGCGTAGTAACAGGCACCACAAGAATATTGGTAATGAATACTGATTACACGGTGTCGTACAGCAACAACAGCGGCCCGGGAACCGCAACAATAACCATAAACGGAATAGGCGACTATACCGGCAGCAAGGTCGTAAACTTCAATATTACGGCAGTCAATACTCCTTTAATTATAATTAGCATTGCTCAGCCTGTTTTTGATGATGCGCTGGTAGGTTATTCGGAGCAATGGGCGGTGGAATCGGCGAAGAATGTTACGATTAAAAATGAAGGGACAGGCATAGCGAATATAACGAGCATTACGCTTGACGCGGCCGGAAGCGCGGCGTTTACTCTTGGCGGTACGCCAATTACGACTGTGGCTGTCGGAGGGACAGCGGCATTTACGGTACAGCCAAAAACCGGACTTGCCGCCGGAACTTATGAAGGTACTATTACCGTAAGCTATGACTCAGGAAGGAAAGCGGAAGCAACTGTTTCCATTAAATTTTTCCGCGGACAAATCTCTACCGCTTCCACTGTCGGAATGTGGCTGGACCAACAATCCGCCAACACAATAGCCACTGCATATAAACTCATAGTGCTGTACGAGACAAATAGTTCAGCTTTATCCTCCATTGCAGATGCGTTAAAACGAAACTCCGCCAAATATGTTATCCTCGATCTTTCAAACAGTACCTTTACCAGCATTGAGGATTATGCTTTTATGAGTTGCACCAACCTTATCAGCATAACCATATCCAACAGAGTTAGCAGTATTGGGAATGATGCTTTTGAAGATTGTACCAGCCTTACCGCAATAAATATTGCCGCTGATAATAGCGCATATTCATCACAAGACGGTATATTATATAACAAAGCCAAAACCACCTTAATTAAATATCCAGTAGGAAAAACAGGTAATACATTTACAATACCAAACAGCGTTATCAGCATTGAGGATAACGCTTTTTACGGTTGTACCAGCCTTACCAGCATTATCATACCCAACAGCGTTAGCAGTATAGGGGAAAATGCTTTTTCATATTGTACAAATCTTACCAGTGTAAACATACCCAATAATGTTAGCAGCATTGGGAATGATGCTTTTGGAGAGTGTACAGCGCTTACCGCAATAAATATTGCCGCTGATAATAGCACATATTCATCACAAGACGGCGTATTATATAACAAAGCCAAAACCACCTTAATTCAATATCCAACAGGAAAAACAGGTAATACATTTACAATACCGGACATAAAGGATATTGCGGATTTTACCTAGATACAAAAATTACGGTTTTCATAAATGCTTATACCATAAAGAATTAGCGTTGCTAGTTATGTATGCTAAAAATTATGGGAAATGGGTGTTATCGGTAATGACATCATATTTCCAAAAGAGGGCATTTATGAAGATTCACAATGATTTTACCCTGTATTACAGGGAAACCCCATCGGGAAAGCGGATTGTTTATTTCTACGCTTACGATGAAAACGGCAAGC
>Ga0268262_10004363_pt1 | contig 14666 bp, 14 predicted proteins | sample TergutNc150P3_FD_190354 | JGI IMG/M metagenome (GOLD analysis project Ga0268262, IMG submission 190354) | Nasutitermes corniger P3 segment gut microbial community from laboratory colony in Florida, USA - Nc150 P3 (SPAdes) (version 2) | ecosystem: Host-associated > Arthropoda: Insects >... | reverse complement strand
GCTGGAAGATATTCCAGACATAAATAGGGAATGGATAAAAAAGTAAATTTACTATATTACCTTAAATTGGAGAAGGTTTTATGAATGCAAATTTGGCTAGACTTAAAGCAGACGGAAAAAAATACCGTTTGGTTACAAGATCCGATTTTGATGGGCTTGTGTGCGGAATGCTTTTAACAGAACTAGACCTTGTAGATGACATTAAATTTGTTCATCCTAAGGATATGCAAGATGGTTTGGTTGAGCTTACGGAGCGAGATATAAGCACGAATTTGCCATATCAGCCATCTTGTGTTTTTGTTTTTGACCATCACGAAAGCGAAATTTTGAGGAATGTTTCGGTTAATGTGGATAACTACATAGTGGATCCACATGCTCCTTCTGCTTCAAGAGTTGTTTATGATTGGCTTGGTGGAGTAGATACCTTTCCCAGAATAGATATAGGGATGATGAGTGCCGTTGATAAAGCAGATAGCGCACAGTTTACGCGAGAGGATATTTTAGAACCCAAAGATTGGGAATTGCTAAGTTTTTTGATGGATAGCCGCACAGGGCTTGGGCGTTTTAGGGAATTCCGCATTAGCAATTATCAGCTTATGATGGAATTGATTTCTTATTGCAAAAGCCACACCATAAGCGAAATTTTAAAGCACCCAGATGTGGAAGAGAGAATACAAATTTACCGTGCTCACGAAAAACAGTTCAGAGAGCAGGTTTTGCGCTGCACAAAGGTACACAAAAATTTGGGCATTTTAGATTTAAGAAACGAAGAAACCATCTGGGCAGGGAATCGCTTTATGGTTTATGCCTTGTTTCCAGAAATCAATATAAGCATTCACGTTCTGTGGGGGCTTAGAATGCAGAATACGGTTTTTGCAACAGGTAAATCTATTTTTGACCGTTCTTCTAAAACCGATATTGGAGTGCTTATGCTTAAATATGGCGGAGGAGGGCATGCTGCTGCCGGAACTTGCCAAGTACCAAACGACCAAGCTGCCAAAGTTTTGTCTGAATTGATAGAAATCATAAATTCAGACGGGTAATAAAAAGCTCTGGTATTGATATGGGCGGATCCGAACGCATTGAACAAGCAAATATGTTTGTCGCGTATGAGGAATTTTTGTTTCCCAAAGTGTATTTTTTGCAAAGAATAAAAGAAGAAATATATCGCTGCAATCGTAGAAATAAATGTTTTTTATGGGTTGAAATTCCTTTGAAGAATTTTGTTTACGGGAGATTTGGCTTGCAAATTCCGTTTTGGCGAGAGACGGAAAAAAGCAATAAAATTTTAGATGCATGGAAAATATCTGTGCAAACTATACTTTCAGAAGAATATATGGGAATTATAGGACAAGGCAAGGGTTGTATTTGGTGTTTGTATTCTAATAAGGATTTGACGTTTTTAGAAGACATAAAAGATAACATAGAAAAACGCATAAAAGAAGCTGGTCTTTTGGAATATATTCCGGATTTAAATCTCAACGCATATTTTTACAGTGGCAAATCACAATCTTTTGTTCAGGAAGAAAATAGATTTATAAAAAAATGGAATAACGAAATGCTTTTTTTTAAAGTAAAGCGTCTTTCTATTGAAAACGTTAAAGAAAAAACTATTCGTGGGCTTTATATAAAACTTTTGAAAAGATCCATAGATATTGTTGGTAGTTTATTTGGCATAGCGATATTTTCCTTAATTATGCTTGGGTGCGCTATTATTGTGAAGCGTGCTCTGCTTAAATGGGCTTCGGAGCAAAAAAAACTTGGCAATTCTGTAGAAGATTCGTCAATTATATTCAAGCAAGTGAGAGTTGGGCGCAATGGCAAACTATTTAAATGCTACAAATTCAGAACCATGTATCCGGGAGCAGACAAGGAAAAGGAAAAACTCAAGAAACAGCAAGAAGCCGAAAATGCCAAAGTGAACAGGGGACCTACATTTAAAATGGAAGACGACCCCAGAATATTAAAACACGGCGGGGCATTTTTGCGGCGGCATAGCTTGGATGAATTGCCGCAGTTTTTCAATGTGCTAAAAGGCGATATGAGCCTTGTTGGGCCAAGGCCCCCAACTACAGATGAAATAAAAAAATATGAGGCTTGGCACTACATAAGGCTTTCTGTTAAGCCAGGGCTTACATGTTTTTGGCAAACCAGCGGCCGCAATGACATTGACTTTGACGAATGGATGCGGCTTGATAATAAATACATACGTGATCGCAGTACCTTGGTGGATTTGAATTTGAAATTGAAAACCCTTGAGGTTATGTTGAGTGGAAAAGGAGCTTCTTAGGAGAATTGAACATTGAAAGAAATTGCCGAGCGAGTTCTATCACTGAATAATTTTGATTATCCTGAAACTTTAGCTATGCGTATTGAGAATCTAGCAGAAGATATGCATAAAAAGGGTTGGTTTTTCACACATTCTTCCGCAGATGAACTGATGGAAAACATAGTGCTGTTTTTTGAAAGGGATTACCCAACAGAGGGGTAAACCTTTTTCCTGACTTTGTCACTTTACAACAATTGTATGCAAATTTTTAAACCACCCTTGACAAAAGCAAAATAATTTTCTATCTTTAAGACTATGTCTCAATCTCAAACTCTATCTACGCTGAAATCCGGCAGCAGAGCTAAAATAGCTGGCTATCTGAAAAACTGCAAAAGTTCCTATAAAATGAAGCTTTTGGCTCTTGGTTTAACAAGGGGAACCGAGGTTTTTAAAATAAAAACCGCCCCTCTTGGAGACCCAATGGAAATTGAACTCCGCGGATACCGCCTCTCTTTGAGAAAAGCTGAGGCAGATGTGGTTTTAATGGAAGGGGAGGAATTATGATAATAGCAATAGCTGGCAACCCCAACTGCGGGAAAAGCACCATTTTCAACCTCCTGACAGGTGGGCGGCAAAGGGTTGGCAATTGGCCCGGCGTTACTGTGGATAAAAAAATGGGAGAAATAAAACACCCAAAACTGAACGCAACACTTGTGGATTTGCCCGGCACTTATGATTTGGGCACTTGGAGCGAAGACGAGCGCGTTGCTCGTGATTACCTGTTTTCTGGCGAGCCGCAATTTTTGATAAATGTTTTGGATAGCACAAACATTGAACGCAACTTGTATTTAACAACCATATTGCAAGAAAAGAATATAAAAATGCTCGTTGTGCTGAATATGATAGATGTTGCCAATAAAGATGGAATTTCCATAAATACCGAGCAATTGGAAAAAGAACTAGGCGTTCCAGTGGTGGCGGTTTCGGCTCTCCAAAGCGGAAGCAAAAATAAAATAATAAGCAAAGTAGCAGAGGCTCTGTCTCAGGAACAAAAGCCGATAGTGCCGCCTCCACCGCCTATTGAAAACGAAGAAGAAAAAGACGAAATTCTTGCCGAATGGCGATATAATCGCATAGAGAATATGGTTGCAAAATCTGTTGTAAAAGGAATTTCTCCATACAAGGCAGGCGATAAAATAGACAAGTTCATTATGAACAAATATATAGGCTTGCCAATTTTTTTATTTGCAATGTATTTGCTCTTTTGGTTAGCCGTTCACGTGGGCGGGGTGTTCATAGACTTTTTTGATATAGCTTTTGGAGCGATTTTTGTGGATGGCGTAAAATATGTTTTAACAAGCATAAACGCACCGGAGTCGGTGGTTTCCATTCTTGGAGACGGAGTGGGTTCGGGCATTCAAGCTCTTTCCACATTTTTTCCCATAATATTCTCACTGTTCTTTTTTATGGGACTGCTTGAAAATTCCGGCTACATAGCGCGGGCAGCTTTTGTTGTGGATAGAATAATGCGCGCAATGGGCTTGCCGGGCAAGGCTTTTATTCCAATGCTCATAGGCTTTGGCTGCTCGGTTCCTGCAATTATGGCTACGAGGAGTTTGGAAAATAAAAGAGATAAAATTTTAAGCGTGTTCATGGTTCCATTTATGAGTTGCGGTGCAAGGCTTCCGGTATATATAGTTATCACATCTGCGTTTTTTCCGCATAACGCTCAAAACATGATTTTTGCGCTTTACATAATTGGCATTTTGCTCGCCCTTGCAACCGGACTTTTGCTGAAAGGAACTGTGTACAAAGGAAATTTAGCTCCTTTTGTGATGGAGCTTCCTCAATACCACAGACCAAAAATAGGAGCTGCGGCAAGAAATGCTCTTTTTAGAATAAGGGCTTTTATCAGGAAAGCAGGCAGAATTTTAATTCCTATAATGGCAATTTTGGGTGTACTAAATTCTACAGGTGTGCTTTCCGTAGCGGGCAAATCCATTACCCCTATATTCTCGCCAATGGGAATAAGCGAAAACAACTGGCAGGCATCGGTGTCGCTATTTTCGGGTTTGTTTGCCAAAGAAAGCATAGTGGGCGTGATGAGTACCCTTTATTCCCAAAACGCAGATGCAGAGCCAGAAGAGGAGAAGGAATTTTCCTTAACCGAGCAATTCGGTGAGGCATTTGCATCCATTGCAAGCAACGCAAAAAAACTCGGTGAAAAAATAACTGACCCTTTGGGTTTAGGAGATTCTGATGTAATTGATGAATCTGCATCTATGTTTGAGCAAATGCAAAAGGCTTTTAACAACAGCTCGGCGGCGGCTTTTGCCTTTTTGATTTTTGTGCTTTTATATGTGCCTTGCGTTTCTGCGGTTTCGGTGGCTGTTAGGGAAGTAGGCTTTGCTTTGGTTCTTTTGCAATCCCTGTATTCCACAATGCTGGGTTGGTGCTTGGCGGTGCTTTTTTATCAGGTAGCTGAGGGGCATTCGTTGCCGTTTATCGCAATGGCGGTGGTGGTTTTGCTTGGAACTGTGTTTGGGGTTATTCTTTATGCTAAGAAATCGGGGAGGTTTAACCCTTTTGTTTAAGCCATCAAATCTATAACATCACCACCATCTAGTTTCAAGGGATGGCCCGATGGAGTGTTGGTTTCTGGTTGCGATTCTTCTTGTTGTTTTCTCTTTTTCTGTTCCTCCTGCTGATTGCCACCACCATCGGGATTCAATGCCTCTGAGCCGTCGTCTTTTTGAACGGTGTTGTTTTTCAGTTCTTCTAGGCGGTGCATTGCGGTAGAGGACTTTATAATATCGCCAAAAGCTTTTCCTTGTTCATGCGAACGCAATTCAGACAGTGTTTCCGATCGTTGTACTAAATCTTGATTTTGTATTGGCGGCAGCATAAAAGAATTTCTCCTTAGTAATGTTATATTTTCAACAGCAATTTGGCTCTCAGTTTTAACATAGCTTTAGAATGAATTTGCGAAACACGCGATTCAGTTAAATTCATTGCAACTCCAATTTCTTTTAGCGTTAATTCTTCATAGTGATAAAGAGCTATCACCTGCCTTTCATTTTCTGGCAATTCAAATAAAGCCTTTTCCAATATTTTTTTTGTGTCTTCAAAACCAAGTCTATCCAAGGGATTTTCTGCGTCTTTGTCTTCTATTGTATCTATAAGGCTTATATCCAGAGATTCTCCATAGTTGTTGTAAATAACTTCGTTTAATGAGACTATGGTTGTTGGGGCAACTTCGCTCAAAAGTTCTTCAAATTCAGTTGGTTTTAAATTTAAATGTTCTGCAACTTCGCTATCGTAAGGTGTGCGCCCAATTTCCTTTTCAAGTTCCACATAAGCATTTTTTACCATTTTAGATTTTTGCCTTATTGAGCGTGGAATCCAATCTTGTTCCCTGAGGTCGTCTAGAATGGCTCCTTTTATTTTGTGAGTTGCGTAGGTTTCAAATTTCACATCTCTGCTTGTGTCAAAAGACTCAACCGCTTTTATAAGTCCCATTACTCCGGTGCCTATTAAATCGCCAAGCTGAACGCTTTTGGGTAAGTTTATAGCCATTCTCTGCGCTGTATATCGCACAAGAGGCGTGTATTCGGCAAGCAGTTTGTCTCGTGCTGCCGTGCTGCCGTTTTTTTTGTATTCAGTCCAAAGAGCTTCTATTTCCATTCTATTTCCCCGCTGCTTTCTCCTGTATATGTTCTTGATCCTTTCCTTTTCCTTGAGTTTTTAGCCAGGCTTGTTCTTCTGCACTCGGTTCTGTTACGTGGTAAGATAAACCGCCATCTACTCTGTTTACGTTTTTCTCCTTTGCATCCATCAAAACTGTTTTGAGAAAAGTATCTACCAACATAACGAACAATACCCAAAAAATTCCGCTTAACACAATGGCTTTCACAAGGGCAAAAGCTATTTCCCTGAATGATATTATTGGGCTTAAAAGCAAATCTATTAAAAATATAATCCAAAACACCACTATCACAATAGTTTTGGTGACCGCATGCGTAATCTTTCTTAGTTCCATATCAAATCTCCCTTATTTCAACAACCACTCTGCTATAATTTCTTTCTCTGCGCTAACTATGTTGTCGGGCCCTTGCCCATTGCCAATATAAGAAAGCGGTATTTCAAATTTTAATGGCAGCCACAACAAGGCACCTGGTTCGCAAGATTCATCTTGTTTAGTGAATACAATGCGGTTTGCTTTTAGGGCAGAATAAACCTCCACAGCTTTTTCCAAATCTCGGTCGCGCATATTGAGCGGCAGAACTAGGTGCATTTCGTCTGGGTGAATGGCCTCATAAAAGGCGCTTATTTCTTCTTCGTATTCTCTGTTTTTTAAGCTGCGACCTGCGGTATCTACCAAAACCAGAGATTTATCCCTTAGCCTTTCAAAAACTTCTGGAACTCCTTCTGGGGAATTTATCGCTTCAAGCGTTATGTCGGCGGCGGTTGCAAAAGCTTCCATTTGCTCCAAGGCACCCATGCGGCAGCAATCGGTTGTCACTATGGCTATATTCGTGTTGCCTGTCATGGTGGCTTTGCCTGCCAACTTTGATATTATTCCAGACTTTCCAGATCCTGCCGGGCCTATGAACATTTGAGTTAAGGGCCTGCCTTTGCGAAGGCGAGGGCGTGAAGCTATGGAAATTCTGTTTGCTAGCACTTTTTTCATTTGTTCTTTGATATGGGTTTCTTCCCTTGAATCTACAGGGCACAGCAGCATAACTTCTGCCAGCAAGTCTTGAGCTATTTGGGCAGGCAATCCGTTTTTATGCAGAATTTCGGCAATGATACGGAATTCTTTTGGAATGCTGGAACGCACAACCCTAATGCCCTCTAAAAAATCGGTTCTAGTGGCGGCAAATTCTTCTCTTAATTTTTTAACCTCTGCAAGCATATCTTCCATGTGGATAGCAAGCCTGTCTGGGATGGCTTTGTCGTGTTTAATCGCATGGTGCAAACCAGTTTTTGAGCCTTTGTTATTGTATGTGCCAAGGCTTTGGGTATCTTTGCCAGTTTTGCCTGGGGCTGGCGGAATTTCTGCAATATCGTCTAGGGTAATTGTAACTTCTACTTTTTCGTTTGGGTTTTTTGAATTTTTAAACTCCTGCTGATTTAGAATAACAGCATCGGGACCAACATCTTCCTTTATGCGTTGGAATGCTTCTGCGTATGTGCCTGCTTTGTATTTCCTAATCATGAGTGCTTAAAGTCTCCGCTACGGTTATATTAACACCGGTGATAATTTCACTATAAGATAAAACTACTAAATTTGGAAAATTGCTTTCCAATAATTTTTTCAATGGATAGCGCACATTTGGCGAGCAAACTATTATGGGTTGGTCTCCTGATGAGAGTATTTTTGTTTGGATTGCCTCCATTTTATCCCTAATGCGCCCAATGAGGTCTGGCCTAATCACTAGCCTTGGGCCTCTATTTGTGGATTGAACCGAGGCTTCCAGCATTTGCTCCAAGTCTGGGGCAAGGGCTATAACCGACATTTGCTCGTTGTTTATATATGGTTTGCAAATTTGCCTTGTTAAACCCAGCCTAACCTGTTCATTTATAAATATAGGATCTTTTGAAATTTTTGCGGCATTTGCAATAAGTTCCAAAATGCTCGCTAAATCCCTCACAGAAATTCTCTCTTGCAGCAACATGCACATAATCTGCTGAATTTCGCCAACTCCAAGCAAACCGGAAATTTCCTCAACAACTGCAGGGCTGTTCTTTTTAACATTCTCAAGCAGGGTTTTTACATCTTGCCTCATTAAAATTTCAGAAGCGTGCCGCCTTATTATTTCTGTTAAATGCGTTGCCAGCACTGCAGGGAGTTCAACAACGGTGTAGCCTGCAAGTTCTGCCGCTTCCTTTTGGCTTTCTGTTATCCAAAGTGCATCCAGATTAAAAGCGGGCTCTTTTGTTTTTATACCTGGTATTTTCTGGCTAATATGGCCAGGGTTCATTGCCAAATAAGAACCCATCATAAGCTCACCTCTGCCAACATCGTTTCCTTTTATTTTAATCAAATATTCATTTGGCGAAAGCTGAATATTATCTCTTATGCGAATAGGCGGAACTATCATCCCAAGCTCTCCGGCCATTTGCCTGCGCAGCATAGTTATTCTCTCCAGCAAATCGCCGCCTTGGTTTACATCCACCAAAGGAATTAACCCATAACCTATTTCAAGCTCCATCTGGTCAACTAATAGATAGTCCTCTATTTTTTCTTCTTTGGGAATAGCAGCAGCTTCTTCTGCAGCTTTTTTTGTTTTTTCGGCATCTTTCTGCGCTTGCTTGCTTTTAACTCCAAAAGTCATTCGGTAAGCCATAAAGCCAAGCAATGCGCTTATGCTCCAAAAGGGAATCATTGGCATTCCAGGCACAATGCCAAGCATCATCATTACAAATGCGGTTATGCCAAGAGCTTTTGCGCTTTGCGTCATTTGCGAAATTAATTCTGCGCCCAAATTATTTTTTGAAGCCGCTCTGGTCACAATTATGCCAGAAGATGTTGAAATCATCAACGCCGGAATTTGGCTCACCAAGCCATCACCAATGGTTAGAATGGTATATCTTTGAATGGCTTCCAATGGACTCATGTCTAGCATTGCAATGCCTAGAATAAAACCGCCTATTATATTTATGCCAGTTATTATAAGCCCAGCTACGGCATCGCCTCTAACAAATTTTGAAGCACCATCCATAGCACCGTAAAAATCTGCTTCTCTACGTACTTCTTCGCGCCTTTCCTTTGCTTCCTCTTCTGTGATGTGCCCGGCGTTTAAGTCTGCGTCAATGGCCATTTGCTTGCCAGGCATTGCATCTAAGGTGAACCTTGCTGCAACTTCTGCTATGCGCGTTGAACCTTTTGTTATAACAACAAATTGTATGATAATCAAAATGAGGAACATTACAGTACCTACTATGAAATTACCGCTTGTCACAAAAGTTCCAAATGTCTGTATAACCTGCCCGGCATTGCCGTCTGCTAAAATAAGCCTAGTAGAGGCTACGTTCAATGAAAGTCTAAAGAGTGTTACCACCAAAAGCAAACTTGGATAAACAGCAAAATCAACTACTTTGTCTATCACCATGCTAACCATCAAAACCATCAGGGCAATGCCTATCATGCAGGTTAGCAAAATGTCCAGCAATATTGTTGGAATTGGAACCACCAGCATAAGCACTATGCAAACAATGCCAAAAATAATCAGAGTATCGTTATTTTTAGAGAGCGGATTATTTTTTAGTAATCCTTTGATGTTTTGCATGGATTGTGGCATATCTTGGTAATGTCACTCCACTATTTGCAAAGTTTTTCCCAAAATAGGAAGCTTTAAACCAGTCCCCGAAGCAATTCTGGTTCCTGTGCTATCTAGGCGAACCGCCTCTCCTGCTTGGTTGTCTATAACCCAAGCACCTCCGTCTGCGATATATGCGCTAACCGAAATCGGAGCTATAAAGCCATCTATTACCATTCCATTTATAACGGTTAAATTCATGTCTTGCGATGAACCTCTGAATGGCCCTTTGAAACGGTAAACTTTGCCGCTTAAAATATCAGATGCCCAAACATTGCCCCTGTTTGCCGAAACAGAACTTACAAAGCCAAAGCCTTTTATGATTGCCAAAATCGTTCCGCTTGTGTCTATTGCAACTATCCTTGAACTATCGGCTACCCAAGCCATTCCATTGCTCGGATCGGGGCTAACCATAGATGGACGGTCCCAAGTGTTTGACATAAATCTTATTGAATCAGGGATTCCTTTTGTAAAACCCACACTATCTCTTTTGGGAATAGCAAACCACACAAAATCGCTTTGAAATTGGTTTATTGAAAGCCCTTTTATTGGGCCAGATATACTATCATAATTCACAGTAGTGAGGAGAATGGAATCGGATATAAGAGAAAAACGGCGAAGCCTTGCCTTATATATAGTATCAATGGAGCTTTTTGCATCTGCAATCCATACGTAATTACCATCCAAATCAACGGCTACACTAGAGGGCAACTTGAACAAACTTGTGTCGGTTTTATCATACAGCAGTTTTCCATAATTATTGTAAATAGAAAAAGAATTTTTAGATTCGTCCACAACAAACAATTTTCCATTTTTTGAATTAACAGAAATATCGCTTATAGAATTGAAATTGGCGCTTATCCTTGCAACCTCTGTGCCTGCGGGCGAATACTTAACAAGCTCGTTTTCTGCTGCAACCCATATAGAACTGCATTCCGTATATACAACCAAATGCACTTTGTAAAGCCTCTCCCCGTGGCCCCCTGAGTCTTTTATTTTCAAATATTCAGAACTATCAGATATTCCCTTAGTAGGCACTGTCCATTCGTAAACAAAAACCGAATCGTCTCCTGTTTTATCATTTTCCGACCTTAATATTGGATTGCCCATAAGTGGTGGCATTTCCACTTCGGGATGAAATGCTTTGTTGAAAGGATTTTTAAACGGTTTTTCTAAAAGAAGCCGAATTTCCAACTTATCACCAGGGTTAGCGGCTATGGTTAAAAGAGAATCCCCTGGCTTGCTTATGCCTCCAACGATTAGGCTTTTAATGCGAGGCAAAATATTTTTTACCTCAATTATTATTGGCGAACTTTCTATTGCACCGTTTACAATGGCAAAAACAGTATCTCTGTAATAAATTGTTGTGTCAACTTTCCAACTCACAACAGTGTCTTTTTTGTCTTTTTTTATTTGAATGCTGTCTATTTTCACAAAAATCGGCGGTGGCGTTTCCCAATAGAGAAAAGCTGTATCTGCCGTTACCTGTTCTTTTGAGTTTACTGCCTGTTTGCGATATGCAATGCGAGCATAGCGGGTGCTCCAGCTTATGCGGTTTGCATTGTCCACCGGTTCCTTTAATGTTATATAAACAGGAAACAGACCTCCTTTATACTCATTGCCCATAAACGATTGTGCTTCCCACACAGGCTCCGGGCCCTCTCTTGAGCAAGAAGACAAAAAAACAAGCAACGCAGCAAGCGAAAGCCAAATTTTTGCCGAAATAGAATACATACCTTAAAAATATAGAAAAAATGGCCATCCACGGGCAGCAAGAAAAAGCGACAATTTTGGCACGATTTTTGCATATAGTCTAAGTATGGCTAGAATTACGTTTACAACTATGTATGATACCTCTATGCGCAATTTGCAGCATAACTTGGTTAAGCTTAACCAGCTTGATGAGCAAATTATGAGCGAAAGAAAGATAAATCGCCCTTCCGATGACCCAATTGGCTTCACAAATAGTTTAAAATACACTAATATCCTAAGCGCCCTTGGGCAGCAGCAATTAACTATGAATGACGGTCAAGTTTATATGACCGTTTTGGAAAATACCCATGTCAGCATGAACAAGGCTTTTGCCCGTTGCCAAGAACTTGCGGTACAGGCATCAAACGATACGGTAAATCACGAACAAAGAATGTTCACAAATCTTGAAGTAAGGCAACTTTTAGAGCAAATAGTGGCAAATGCCCAAACCAAGCACAAAGACGGCTATATATTCAGCGGCAAATGGACAAATCAGCCACCTTATGAAATTAAAAAGGGCGAAGCGATTTATTTTGATGGTTACAAAAGTAGAACTACGCCGCCTCCACCGCCGCCAACTGCTGCTCCAAACCCAAACTATGTTGGGCCGCCAGATGCAATTTTTGACCCAGACCAAAAAATTACAATTCAGCTTTACGATAGCAAATACGAAGACCCAAACCTAATAGAGGTACCAAACAATCCTTTAGTTCAGAGAATTATTCCAGGTTCTGTTAGTGGGCTTAAGGGCTTGCAAGAAAAAAGCCACGTAGTTCCACCTGATGACCCTAGTGTTGTGGCCGACTATGAAATAGATTACATAAATGGCACCATTACCCTTTTAAGCGAAAATGCAAAAAGAGTTTTTTTCGATGACGATATAACCTCACTGACTTTCGGCGAATTGAAACCGGAAAATGAAAGACCTAATATGCAATTTGACTATATTTACCGCAACTCCTTAGATATGACAGGGGAAATTTATCGCGAAATAGATACCGGCATAGTGATGAAAATAAATTCAAATCGGGATGCGCTCTTTGGCAAAGGCGGGGAACAAGACACCGATTCTTTTAAGGAAATAATACACCTTATGCAAGGGCTTTGGTATAATGACCAGCCGCAAATTTCTAAAAGCATAGATACGGTTGATACAGCTCGCAAAAGAAATTTGGCAGAGCAGGCAGTTGAAGGTGCGAGGCTTAATAGGATAGATCTAACTTTTGACCGCAATGAAGATTTAACAATTACCAATACAAAAGGTCGTAGCGAGATAGAAGATGTGAATTTAGCAGAGGCTCTTACACAATTCTCGCTGGCAGAAGCGGTTTATAATGCAAGTTTATTTGCTACATCAAAATTAATGCAGCAATCTTTGATGAATTTCTTATAGGAGGTTATTATGTCCAGTGCACTATTCAGCGTTACGTCCTTGATAAATCAAAGCAAACTCCGTTCGCACAATAAAGATTTAGGTCGCTCAATCGAAAGATTAGCTACGGGTTTTCGCATAAATCAGGCAAAAGATGACCCTTTTCGGAATTATGAGATAAAAAATGTAAATAGCGAAATTGGCAGAATAGACAAAGCCAAGCAGAATTCAACCGATGGCGCATCTCTTTTGCAAATAGCAGACGGCACCTGCAATGAAATACAGAGTATTTTGCACCGCGTTAGGGAGCTTTCTGTTCAAAGCGCAAATGATACTTTAACAAGTATTGAACGCCATCATCTTAACCTAGAAGCTACCGAGCTGTTAAAGGAAGTTGACCGCATTGCGATGAGTTCAAAGTTTAATTCCAAGCAAATTTTTGGAAACAAAGGGGATGCTTTTTCAGATGAGCAAAGAGATTTAAAAGACTGGAAACCTTTCACAGCAAAAGACAAGGATGGAAATGCAACTCGCCCTGGTGTTTTGCACATTGGCTATGCCGCAGGAAAAATGGATGAGATGAAAATTTCCATTCCAGAAATTTCTGCAAAAAGTTTAGGTCTAGATACAAGCATACATACCTATACTGTGGGTGTGGATATACATACTTATGCTTTTAGCTTAACTACACAACGGGGCGCGACCAGAGCCATAGACGATTTGGATTTTGCCATTAATTCTATTACAACTGTCCGCACTTATATGGGTGCCATAATTAGCAGGCTGGATATTCACACCGATGATTTGATGGACAAAAATGTTACTTTAAGCGATTATTCAAGCACAATTATGGATGCAAATGTTGCAAAAGAGAGTACCGAGCTGGCTTCTGCGCAAATTAAGCAGCAAGCTGCAATCTCCATACTCGCTCAGAGCAATGCAAGAGTTGGCAAAGTTTTGGAGATGCTGGGGTAGGTTTTCAGCGTATAGTAAACGAAATTTTCTAAATTTACCCCCAATATGTCTATTCCCCTCAAACTAACATTTCCAAGATTCTGCGCATTTACTTTAATCTTTGGGCTTGCCCTATGTTTTGCACAAGAATCAACTCCCGAAAAACTCGCCGTTTATGTATCCGGTGCAGGCGAAGCCGCCATAAACAAGTCGCTAGGCAGCAAGCTGCTTGTGGCAATGTCGCAGAGCGGCAAGTATGTGGAGATAGGAGACCTTGGATCCTTTCAAGATGAGCTTGCCAAGAGCGGCAAAAGCGACATACCCTGGATTGCGCAGACCGCGAGGAAGCACGGGGCTGATTATGTGTGCGTTGTCAATATGACCGAGGTATTCGGAGCCCATTCCATCACCGCCCGCCTCATAAAAGTTGCCGATGCCCAGGTTGTCAAAACTGGCTCCACCGACCGCCAGCTTAAATCGCTTGAAGACCTTACGGCTGTTTCCAATGAGCTTGCCAGGCAGCTTCTTCCCCCTTCCGCAGTTGCCGTGGTGCCTCCAGTTGCCTTTGCCGTTCCGCAGCCAGAGCCTGTGCCTCAGCCAGAGCCAGCCCTTGCAGTTGCCCCGCCTACGGTTGTTGTTCAAAAGCAGTGCGATAGGACATATAATATAAACGAGCTTCTTTTCAAGATAAAGGATGGATTTCCAAGGCAATTGAAGGATTGCTCCTCAAAGCTGGTTAAGGATATGGTGACTCCTGCCTCGCTAGGCGGGAAAAAATTGGAGCCAAAGTCTTTTATGATGCAGTGCCCTGTGGATGGGATAAAAAAAGAATTGCCCGAAGTGAAAAGGCGAAAGCGGCGAATAAGATAAAATCTCACACAAGGGCTAGGATTGAGCATGTATTTGGTAGGATGAAAAATTTTGGGACAGACTTTGTTAGAAGCATTGGCATAGAGCGCGCAAGCAGATTTATAGGTCTTTCTAATTTGGTTTACAA
>Ga0268262_10004362_pt1 | contig 14666 bp, 20 predicted proteins | sample TergutNc150P3_FD_190354 | JGI IMG/M metagenome (GOLD analysis project Ga0268262, IMG submission 190354) | Nasutitermes corniger P3 segment gut microbial community from laboratory colony in Florida, USA - Nc150 P3 (SPAdes) (version 2) | ecosystem: Host-associated > Arthropoda: Insects >... | reverse complement strand
ATTTTTATTTCCACCCATATTTGGTGTCCGATAGATTATATTTTTATATTCTGTTTTCGTATTTTTAATAATGTCTTTTATCTCAATATTAGTAAAATATTTTTTTAATTCCTTTTTTGCGATATTTTTTAGTATTATTGGGAAAACTTTCCCGATTATTGTATATTCCATAATATTATCCTCTGTATGGTATTACGCCTATCGTGTTATTCACTGTAATTTTTCTTTTTTTTTGTATATAATTTTCATAATATAATATATTTCCATAATGGGAACGGAGCTGTTTTGCCATATTTGGATAATTACCATTAGGTGAATATTTATTATAATTTGTATGAGCATAGCCAAAAATGCCCATTATCCGTCCATTTTCCAATTTGTCATATTCACGTATAAAATTTTGTGCCATTGTATACTCACGATATTTCCATCGGTCATATTCACTCGTATTCTCGTCATAAAATCGTGCGCCTTGTTCAATCGCCTCTATCGTTAATGCGTACTGCTCACTGTCCTGTAAATTATTTTCATTAAGATATTTAAGAAAATTTTCACCGGTTACAGGATGTTGATGCCCGACATCAACGCCGTGAAATACAGTCAACGGACATTCCTGTTTTATTTTTTTATAAAATCCATAAGATCCCTGAGTATAATCCATCCGTACCAACTCTTCCCAATCTGAAAATACATTACTTAAAGCAGCGTCATCTTCCGATTTTATCCATAAGTTTAAATATTCCCCTTGATGATAACCCAGTTCTATAAAAAGATGTCGGTATCCGCTGTCATACAGTTCTTTCCAGCGTGTAAATTCCATATCGTAAATCCATTCAACCTTATGGGTTTCACCGATTAACCATATTTTTGCGTTGTTTATATCGCCACCCCTCTGAGGGGTATGGCAACTAAACCATAACTGACTTATTCCTATAGTAATTAATGAGATATATTTTTTATTTATTCCATTTCTCATAAAATTCATTTGGCAATATATCCATATATATTATATTGTGTTTCTCTAAATTCCTGTGCAATGCTTCACGTCTTTTTCCAATTTGCTTAAAACCTGTTTTTTCATAACATTTTATTCCGCCTTTATTGAATTCATAAACCTTTAATATTATATTATGAAAATTTAACGCCTTAAACCCGTAATCAACCAATAAGGATAATGCTTCTGTTCCATATCCTCTATTCCAATAATTTTTATTACCTATAAATATTCCAACTTCTGCCGTCTGATTTACATAATCTATATCCAAAAAACCGCAATTTCCAATTAATTTTTCTGTTTCCATGTCTATTATTGAATAATTATGGTCTTTGGATAAATTATTTAAAAAGGCTTTCTCATTTTCCAAGCTGACTATGCCGCTATATAATTGAAGATTGGTTAATATCTCCATATCATTAAGCCATTCGGTAAATATTTCAGCGTCATTTACATCTATCGGCGATAAATAGCATTTTTTACCAATAAGTTTCTTAAAATACATAATTCCCCCTTTATTGTTCAAAAGTATACTGAATTTTAAAAATTTAATGCATAACATTTTTAATCATTTTCAGGAAAAATCACCAAAAAATGAGTTTTTTCGTCAGGAACATAACGTTTTTAATCAAGAGGGGAACTTTCGCCGTTTTGCGGCTCGGTTGAGGTTCATTTTGCGGACTTGTTTGAGGTTCATGTCATATAGCTATCCTTTTTTTATAAAATGCCATACCAATAAACGGACTAATAAATATTGATATATATATAAGCGTTATCCATGGTTGATAATCCAAATACATTTCTTTCCATGTCATTGCCCAGGGGTGATGAATTAATACCCATGCAACAAGGTCAAAAATTATGGTTATTATTGTCCAACTCAGACTTAAATATAAAGCCGTTTCCCAATAATTTTTTATTGGTTTTGCTATTTTGTAATATAAATAGGCGAATAAGGGCCAAAGTATTATGTTATACAACGGATGAAATGGAACCGTCGCGGCATAAGCTAAAATATCATATTCGGATACTTCATAGGTATTTTTTACCTGAACAGCATTAACTCCAATTTTTAATACCAGCCAATTAAAACAGGTATGTCCTACTCCGACTAAAGTGACAACAAAATATGCCGCCCAAAACCATAACATTGAAATTTTCCAGTTTATTCTGCCTTTTTCCTTCAAATTTTTCGCCATGTTTTTCTCCGTTAAAATTTATATAGACCAATGACTATTTTCCCGGTCATACTATTAATTAATACCTTTTGTTTATCAAAATATTTTGAGGGGTAGCCTTTTCCTATATAATTTGATAATCCAACCAATTCTTTTGGAGCGCCAAATAACCCATAATCAAGGCTTCTGTTATTATTAGCGTCCTGAAATGCCGAAATTACATATTCCCCGACCGGAAGCGATAGTTCTTTGGACACAATTGAATTGTTATCCTCCAATGTAAATGAAAAATCCGGCGTTCCATTTTTGAATTTTTCTGCTGTTGAAAAAATTGTCAAATAAATTTTACCGCCATTAGTTACAACATTGGTTATTTCTATGGTAACAATTACATTGTTTACTGTTTGCGAAAAACAGTAACCTGAAAAAAAGAAAAATAAAAATGATAAAACGGTAATTTTCCTCATATTTCCTTCCGAGAGCCCATTCTATAAATATAGATTATTAATCATATATTTAATAAAATATTATCATATCGGGTTAATAATAAATAAACATTTTTCATCATTAGAGTATATTTGAGAGAAAAAATAAACATTTTTCATCATTTTCACAGTTTCTTGAAAGACGGAGTATAACATTCGATTTGGCAGTATGCTTCGTCATAAATCATTGTATCTATTTTTAATAGTACATATTCTGCCTGTTTATTTTGAATATATTTTTCAATTGTGTTATACATCGTATATGCAAAATCTTTATTAGTATCTGAAGAATAAGGCGACCGTCCTATATAACGAAATCTGACGCACATTGAAGTCTCGAAGGTACTGCCAATAAACCCCTGCGGCACATTTTTCAAATTGTCAACTTGTACCGCTGTTGTATATTCTGAATGTTTTTCTTCCCAGTTTATGTTGCGAGTTAAGCCGATAAATATATTAGGATTTACAATAGTTTTTATTTGATTGCGTTCATTTTCCCAAAAATGTTTTATTAAGTCATTAACATGATTAACTGAAAAATTGTGGGGTATTTGATGTTTCCTGCCTATGATATGAAACTGCGGAACCATTACTATATCGGGACCGATGAAAACACTGTCGCCCAGTTTGTTTTCATCCAAAAGATGAAGCGGCGGCTTGATTTCTACTACTTGCCTTGTTTTTCGGACAATACCCGGAGTAATACCAAATTCCCGCTTAAAAGACCTTATATATGACTGCTCATAATCAAAACCGTAATCTATGGCAATATTTACCAATTTGGAATTGGTATTGAATAGGCTATCAAGGCTTGCCGCTAGTTTGCGGGAACGTATGTAAGCCCCTATGGGCTGATTGAATGCGAATTTGAACAATCTTTGCAAATGGATTGATGAAAGCCCCGCATTATCCGCCAGAAAATCAGCGTTTATGTCTTCTTTTAACCTTTTTTCTATCTCATTTAGTACGCTTTCTAGCAAATCACCTGGCTTTTGCATTACATTTCTTCTAAAAAACAACTAATAATGGAAGTATATCAAATAATTTGAGGTTAAAATTAACATTTTTAATCATTTTGCGGGTTTTTTAAGTGCTGTAGCTCATGCGGTTTCTCCTTATTTTTCGATTATTCCTATAATTATTACCATAATTCCAGAAAATATATTCCCTATAATTATTATATTTGAAATTGGTTTATTAAAATATTCTTTTTTACGTACAATAATTTTATGTATTAAAAATGGTATAAAACCAGATACCCCTATTATTAAGGATATAATCAATTTTATTCCAGGATATTGTATAATACAAAACAAGCCATAGAAAAAAATAATTATTATTGGAATATGAAAAAGTAAAAATCCTGTTATTTTTCCGGGTAATTTAAGAATTTCCCACTCTTTTTCATAACTTGATTCTATCTCATGCAAAAGTAGTAAAGTGACGTTTAATATATAAAAAAATACAAACATAAATGCTCCTATAAAATATTTATATCATAAATATTCAATTTCGTCAATTAGCGTCGTAGCCACTTTACATAATTATACAGAAATAATTGGGTTTGGTATTTCGCATAACGTTCTTTATGCGTAGTTGCAATTTGCTTTATAATCTTTCCAATAATTTGTTAATCCTATATGTACAATCTTTTATTCTATCTTTTTCCAATCTCCATGAATCTGACAACGGAAAGTTTATACCGTCTTTTGATTTATTTCCTATATCCCATTCATTATTTTTTATCATGTTTGCTTTAAGCCATTTTTTAATAAATTGCAATTGATTTTTACATTCATGATTATCATATTTTGCTAATAATTCTATAGCATTCAAATATGAATTTGTTTCCTTTGAATTAAATATTTTTGGAGTTTTATTAATTTCATTCCCATAAATATAATATATGCCAACATTATGATTTAAAACATATTTAAAATAATTTAGTTCTACATTTTTGTCAAGAATGTTTGCCAATAAAATTACTTGATAAAAGGTAAGAAAATCAATTAATCTTGGCCCTTTTGGTTTAGTATTAAATATTTCACAATATTTTTTTATATAAAAATCGTGATCATATTTATTATCGTAAAAAGCATAATTTATTATTTCACTCCATTTTTTTGCGACATTATTAGCCAATTTATTTTCTTCTGTAAAATACTTTATCCAGCCAGCTAACATCATTTCATTGAATACACTTGAATCATGTACTTTATCAAATCTATCAGGAACATTATTTTTCCCAGATAAACAAGTATTCATATAATGGACTGCTTTTTTTATTGGTAGATCGTTAATTGAAAAACCTAATATTGCCAATCGTCTTAATGCTTGTCCAGTAGTAATGGGCTTATTTTTTAACGGCATTGCAAAGCAATGAAAATATCCCCAAGAACCGTCTTTAAGCTGAGCATTTAATATTTCCTCTGCCCATTTTCCATTTTTATAATCCATAATGTATTTGTATCATATTTTAAAATATCTGTCAACGTTCCGGCCGTAGCCCGAGCCGCCGTCAGGCGGCGAAGCGCATACAGACCTGTTATGCGCAAGTTGTCCGTATTTCATATTTATTATTATATATTTGGAATGATTTTTTTATGTAAATATTCTATAGGTAAAAACATATCCTTAATTTTTCCGACTTTTTTTCTTATACATATTACTGCCTCTTTTTCAGGTATAATAAACAAATATTGCCCATGTGCTCCAAGTGCATAAAAATAGTCAATTTGTTTATTTATTTCTTTTTTTGAAATCCACCAATGTAAACCATAATTACCAAACCAATCAGGATAACCATTTGATTGTATTAAAGCCATTTCCTTTATCCATTTATTATTCACAATTATTTTATTATTATGAATACCATTATTTATTATTTAATTTCCTATTTTCGCCAAGAAAATTGCTAAAATAATTAATATTAGCAAACTAAGTAAAAAGATAACAATTTTTAATTTTCCCATGTGTTTATATCCTATATTTGGTTTATTTGAATAATAATTTTTGAGCCAATATTTATTTTTACTTTAAGTTTATTGAAATTATCCGGTATTCCTTTACCGTTAAAATTAGTAATTCCAACAGGTTCTTTAGGAATACCAAAAAGGCCAAAATCAAGTTGATCATTATTATTAGTATCCTGATATACTTGAATGACATATTCCCCTTCCGGTATTTGTAAGGAAAAAACAAGTGTGTTATTTATGGGATTTCCTCTAAATGTATATTCCGGCTGATTATTTTTATATGCGTTATTATTGGAATATATTGCACCATAAACCGTTCCGCCATTAACAGTTACGCCGTTGATTTCTACAGAAAATGATATAACATCAGCAGATGTTTTTCCAATGATAAACAGAACAAAAAAGACTATAAAAATAAGTTTCTTAAAATACATAATTCCCTCCATAAATAAACTGATTACTTGTAATTTATATATTTAAATTTTCAACCACAAAGCCGGGCGGACTCCGCCTACACATTTACCATCGGCGATGTTACCTTTCAATATGTTGTTACCTTGAATACCTATATTACCATCACCATGAATATAGACGGCTTTTACACTAACACGTCCGGGTGTACGTATCCACCACCAAGAATTCCATTTATCGCCTACAAATTTTGCTATTCGCTTACTGTTGTTTTCATCTTTTCTTTCAAACCAATATCTTTGTTTTTTTCCAGGATTATGCAATTTTGAACTGCTATCTCCGAAATATTGGCAAGCAACTTCCTCAAGGCTTAATATAAATATGTTGTCTTTTGTATCTTTTCCGCCTTTTGTACCGTACCAATGATTATCCAAATTTTTATTTACTACCGGAATTATTTTTGATTTATCTATAACAGTGAATTTATCATAATATTCACCGTTAAGATATTTTCGTAAAGAGCAGTCAGCCCATGTAATATCAACATATCTATCATGGTAGGGGCGTTGTTCTATTAGATTATCGGTTATAATTAAAGCCGTATTTTTTTGAATATCAAGAACACGCCATTTGTAACTACCGAATAATATATTATCTCCTATTTGCATATCTATCGCCTAAAAAACTCCTTTCAAAATAATTTACTATCTATTATTGTACATTTTTTTCATAATATACAATATCCATTTTATTATTCCTGTTTCCTTATTTTATCTAAATTTTCTATTATTTCGATAAAATCTTTTGCTGTTAAGCCGGGGATTACATTAGTTTGATTTTGCCTGTCATTACGGTTTAACCAAATTGACCTTATATTTACTTTATTTGCTCCTGCTATATCATTGCTTATTGAGTCGCCAATATGTATTATTTCATTTGCATTTAAATTATATTTTTCCATTGCCATTTTAAAAATATTTTCATTCGGTTTATAAAATAAGGCATCTTCACTTGTAATAATTTTTTCAACGCTTATATTATTATTCGCAACTGCTTCTTGAATTTCATTATTATCTATATTTGAAACAATTATTACAGGAAGTTTTATATTTTCCAAGAAAACCATACTGTCTGAGAATATTGTCGGTTTTTTCCAATACTCAAACATTTTTTCGAGTTCATTTTTTACATTAATATTTGAGTTAAATTTTAATACGGTATTGCTTAATGAGATGTATTCGATTTCTTTTTGTAATTTAAAGTTATTTCCATTATGAATATTGCATAATGAAACAAATTCTTTCCACCAATATTGCCCAACTTCATTTTTATTTACATTTTTATTGTTTGAATTATTTACAATATTTTCAATTATTGATGATATGATTTTATCATCTTCTTCGACAAGTGTACCATAAAAATCTACAAATATAGCTTTAATCATTATTTATCATTAAATCTATATCAGATTATTTTTTCCATAAATATTATACCATGCCCTATCTGAAAATTCCTTATATAAAGGTCTTTTGCCTTCTTTCTCAGGAATTCCAATTGGCAAGAATGCGACAACTATATAATTTGACGGTAATTGTAATAATTTAGCTATTTGCTTTTGTGTTTCACTATTTTCAGTAACTTGACCTTCTACCCAACAACTTGCATAACCAAGTGCTGTAATCGCAATTAGCATGTTTTCAATGGCAGCGGAATAATCCTGTACGTTAAAATAGACATTTGCATAACCGGGAATTTTTTGAGTTAAAACGCATATCCCGGCAGGCGCATTTTTACCTTCAAAACCATTTTTGTTTATAATACTTGTTATAGAAGCGAGAATTTTATTGTCATCCAGACCAATAAAGGATGTTGTCTGTTTATTACAACCTGAAGGAGCCGAAAGACCAGCCTTAAGTATTTTCTCTAAATCTTCTCTAGGAACAAGTGTGTTTTTATAAGGTCCTCTATAACTATATCGTTTTTGTATACATTCAAAAATGTCCATAATTTGCTCCTTTTTGTTTTCTGTAATATTAACTCCTGATATCTTATAACACAAAGTTACTATGAACAATGAACATTTTCTATTATTTCTCTGGGTTAAATACCGCATTAAAGGCTTTTTTGGGATTTAAGTAGCGGTCAAAAAGGCAGGGAGTTCCGGCGGAAATCCAACTGTTGTGATCGTCAATGCCCCACATGGTTACCCTTTTTATGTAATCGTTATATTCACGGTATATCCTGAAAACTTTAGCGTATATATCGGCTTGTAACGCAGCGTCATTTTCGGACATGATGATGTCTTTTCCCTCGCCTTCATCATAACCTGAGGCGGTTACATCAAGTTCGCTGATTGACAGTTCAATGTTGAGGGTTTTAAATTTTTCCAAAGACGCGCGTATTTTATTTTCATCGAAGCTTTTGATATTATAATGGGCTTGCAAGCCTAAGCCTTCTATAAGGTTTCGCTTCTGTCCGGTTTCTTTTTTATACCGATTGTTTATATCATAAATCATTTTCCATACCGCTTCGTCTTTGTAAGGGTATTCCAAACCATAATCATTGTAATATAGGGTAATGTCAGGGTCGGCTTCCCGTGCTGTACGAAATGCGGTTTCGATATAGTTTGCGCCTAACTTGCTATACCAAGGGGTATCGGTACGCAGGCATTTTTTCCAGTCTCCGGCAGTATCGGCGGCTGAAAGATTATCCCTCATCGCCTCATTTACCACATCCCATGAATGAATACTGCCATGATAATGCGCCAATACGTCGGTTATATAATTTTTGAGGTTGTCTTCTGTTTCCGTCTTTGTTCCTTTGGTCATCCATTCAGGAGTCCAATTATGCCATACCAACACATGACCATGTATGGGGATTCCGTTTTCTATCGACTTGTTTACCATTTGATCCGCATAAGACCAGTTGTAAGCGCCGCCCCTGTTTGTTGTCAGTGAAGCCGGTTTTAGATTGTTTTGGGGAGTGATAACGTTGAAATTATTTTTTATCATGTCAAAATAAGCGCCGTCCATATATTTTTCGCTAATTATGTTACCTACAAGAAAATCATTTTTATATATAGGTTTTTTTACAAACGGCTGAAGGGGCGGCGTTGTTTTTACCAAATGCCTGTTTCTGCGTAAATCGCCGGGGGTAAACCCGAATTCCCGCCTGAAACTTAATATATACGCCTGTTCATAACTAAAGCCGTACTCCAAAGCAATGTCCAGAACATTTAAACCGCTGTACAACAAATCCCCTATGCTTGACGATAATTTTCTGGAGCGTATATATGTTCCAATAGGCTTTTTGTACGCTTGTTTAAACAGTCTCATTAAATGAATTGCGGACAGGGAAAATTCTTCTGCCAGGGCATCGGCATTAATACCGTCTTTGAGGTTGTTTTCTATCTCGTCTAAAACGCCTTCCAGTATGTCCTTTGTTTTAAGCATTTTTCACCCTTTTAGGTATTCTAAATTTTAGGGCTTGTCTTGTCAACAAGAAACATTGTTTCCGCAATAGATAAAAGAAATAATTGAAAATGATTTAACATAATAACTCCCTTTGTTCAATGACAACAAGAAAATTAAAATTCAACCACTATATTTCGGCAGCATTGATACTTTATTTATATTGTTAAGAACCAGAAAAAATGAATAGTTTTTATCATTTTCTATTTTTACAAAACAATTTATAGCAAAGTTTCAGATATTATTTATCCTTTATAAATTCTATCTTTAGGTAAATCATATCTTTTAGTTGCTTTCCATCTTCAAATATATCGTGATCATAATTATTTATAAAAAAATCTTTTACGGTATGGGAATACTCAAACCCACAAGTTTTATAAAATGAAATTGCCTTATTATTATCACCTGTTCCAACCAATAAAATTTTACATTTATTTTTGTATTTTTCTATTATGTTTTTAATCATTGCTTTTCCATATCCATTCCCTTGATATTTTTCATACGTTGCTATGTTTTTGATTTCATAAATGCTTTCATCTTCCTTTGTAACTACAGATATTGTTTTTAAGTCTCCGTCATATAATGTAAATAATTCGCCTCTATAAAGATACTTTTTTATAATATTTTCTTGTTCGTCGCCTAATAACAATAAATCCATATATTTTTCTTTGTTTTGGGTTATTTCTTTTATTTCTACATTATTTATCAAATATTTATACATAATAAATTCCCAATCGTTTACTTCTTTTGTCTTTAGAAATATTAAATCTTTCCCATATTCAATTGTTTCATCATAAACTAAAAAGCCATTTCTTTTATAAAATTCTATTGACCAAGGCGCACATTTTAACACATTCAATGTTATTATTTTAAAATTATCCTTCCATAGTGTATTAATACAATAATTCAATATTTTTGTTCCAATACCTTTATGTTGTTCATCTATTAGAACATATAATCCAGAAATGAATACATGATCCTCATTTATTTTATAAGCTATCCAGCCAATTCTTTTTGAAATGTCCATTCTTTCAACGATAAAAACATTATTTAAATTAAAAACATCGGAAAATTGATTTCTGTCAGAATCTCTTCTGATGTTTGAAGGAAATATTTTAATTGAATTATTAAATATACAAGTCATATCATCAATATTTATTTCTGTTGCTTTATATATTTTTATAAGATAATTTTCCATTTTATTATTACTCCCCTACATCATCATATGCAACATCGCCACCATGAAATATACATTCATATATTTTTTTATTTTTATAATATATTTCTTCTGATCCATTAAACCAATGAAAATCACCTTTTATTTTACAATAATAGGAATAATCTCCATTTATATATTCAGGTGGTCCACGAAACGGATAATCCTTCGGTACATTTAATAAGGCTTCTTTTAAGAAATCACCGGAAAAATTATCTCCTATTACCCTGCCAATATAGTTCATTGACCAAAAAGGAATATTTTTATTCCATAACGCTTCTTCTCCGGCAAATTTTGATCCGCCTAAATATGTATCAATATACTTTAAATCTTCCTCCGAATATTTTAAATCGTGAGAATTTGGTCTTGACGAGTCAGTTTGATTACCTTTTCCAGCATAAGTTGCCTTTTTTGCTTTTATCAAAAATTCTACTACGTTTTTATCCATAAATAATAAACCTCCAATAAATATTATAATATTTTTTGAAATATTATTTCATAAGGTGTATCAAAATATTTAAATCCACCTATTTCTTTATATCCCATTTTCCTATAAAAATGTTGTGCTTCTTCATTTGACTGTGTTGATGTTAATACACTTTTATACCCTTTTTGTTTCATTTCATTTTCCCAATATTTTATTAGTTTTGTTCCTATTCCCAATTTTCTATATTCTTCCAAGAAATATATCATGTTCATAAATGGTACATTATCCCAAAATAAATTATATCTTAACCAACCAACTATTTTTCCATTATTTTCAGCAACATAAAATTCCATATTTTCTATTTTATTTTTTATAATATTTTCTGGAATATGTTTATCATGTTCAACTAGCCAATAATAATCTTCGCTTTCCGCATATCGAATATTTATATTTTTTTCTTTCATTTATATACCCATTTCTCCATACTTTACCATAAAAATAATAAAACCCTATAAAATCATCGTCATATTTTGTGATAATAATTTAAATCCAAAATATTTATAAAATTCTTTTGCATTATTATTCCCATACGCAACTTTTAATTCTATCCTTACAATATTTTTTTCTTTAAAATATTGTAATACCCTATCCATAAGTATTCTGCCATATCCACGTTTTCTATATTCCTGTAAAACAACAAGATATTCCAGTTTACCTAGATTTTGCTCAATAGTATATTGGCAAAACGCAATAATTTGACCATTTTCTTTTATAACATCGACTGTTGAATATCCATCTTTTACTTTTTGAGATATTTCAGATATAATTTTTTCAAAAGGTTTTAATGGGTAAAGCCCATTGAAATTTAATGATGTCTTATTATGATGATCAGCAAGAGCAGTTAATAAATGCATGACTTTTCCAATATCATTATAATTTAATTGTTCTATTACAATATTATCTTGATCCATTATAATTTCCTCTTATGTATTATTTATTTTATAGGTTGTTTTTATAAAATGCCACATATCCAATAAATTCTTAAACTGATACTTTTCTCCATAATTTATTTCTTGATTTGTTCTATTAATTAATATTGATATTATTCCCGCTTTATTCGCTCCAATAATGTCTTTTTCTTCATTTCCAATATAAATCATTTCGTCTATTTGTATTCCAAGTTTTTTTGATAACATAAGGTATCCATTTACATTTGGCTTTCTATAGCCAACTTCTACTGATGAAAGAATAACATCAATAATTTTATTGTTTTTTATTTTATTTATATCATCTATAACAACCTTTATACTTCCATAGGGAACATCTGTTAATATACCTATTTTAAAATTGTTTTTCTTGATATCCTCTAATACTTCTTCTGTATCATCAAATGCTTTGTTATTTTTCATATAATAATCAAAAAAATATTTTTCAATTATATTCTTCTCCTTAATATTTAATTTCATTAGTTCCATAATCTCATTGAATATTTGACCAGAAGATATTTCATACTCACGTGGATTTATCCTTGTATTATATTTTTTCAGTATTTCTATGCAATTGTTATATTCATCTTCTGTTGGTTCTTTATTTATTGAATTAAATCCTTTTTCTAACGCATTTTTATAATTATTTGCCCAACTTAATTGATTTTCTGAACAAACCAGAGTATCGCCTAAATCAAAACAAATGGCTTTTATTTTCATTAATACTCCCAAGGATTAAAATAATTATTGGCAATAAACTGGAAATTTTTAGGGTCCGGGTATTTATAAGATGTCCAACTTTCATAGCATTCAATTAAGGCTAATGCGTCTTCATCTTTTAAACTATTCATAAATATTCTGCATTTTTCAACTATACCGTCAGGTTTATTTTTTGCATTTATTATAAATGCTTCTAATTTGCGGCATGAAGGAAATAAAATTCCATTTTCAATCAGAATAAGACGGTACAAGTTATACACCATTCCATTTGCGATATGATCCTTCATAAAACCTTCGGGCTTACAAATTTTCCAATAATACAGATAAAACTGCTTGAAAGTACAATAAAAACGAAGTTGTTTTAATTCCGCTTCTTTCTTTTGAAATATGGGGATTTTTGCAACAAGTTCAGGCAAGTCGGTCTTTTTGGAATAAAGTACACGAGCATTGGTAAACATATTCCGCATTGGTTCAGAACCGTTTTCCGCCAATTCTTCCAAATATTGCCGTGTCATAAAATGAATGTCGAAATAGCCGCCTTCATAAGTACATTTACCCCAAACTGATTCATGCTCATTACAGGTTTTCTTCTTTTCATCAAAATATTCCTGCGATACTACGGCAACACCGTCAAGGTCTGAATCGGGGCGTTCCGTGCCGGTAGCAACTGAACCTATCAGAAATAGGGCGATTACTTCAGGATTTTGGCTGTAATGGGCTATCATGTTTTCGATTGATTCTTGATGATGTTTATGCATATCTTACCTCTTAATTATTCATTGCCTTTAAAAAAGGCTATTTTATTGTAATACATAAATGTATAGAAAAATGAATATATTTTATCATTTTTATTTAATTACTTGTTTCAATTATCTTTGATTTGCCTTTGCTTTTTTCACCGTTTGTCCATTCCCATTTTTCTGATAACTCTATGCGCCCGTCTTTCAATATTTTAGGCGTAGAATTGCACTTTCCTGTTTTTATTTCATTGTTTGTATTTATATGCTCATAATGAAACTCTAATTCCCCATTTTGTCTGACTAATCCTAAAAGGAATCCTTTTTTTATTGTACCGCCGTGATATTCAGCCCAAACAATTTCTTTGTTTTGGTGATAATGAAATACCGTCTCTTTATCCACTTCGCCATTTTCGGTATTTTCAATACTTCTGAATATTTTATTGTTATAATTAATTGTAAAATTATCATTGATATTTTTTACCATTTCCAAATAACACAAATGATTTCCGTCAGGTAAATTTATTGTCTTGTAATTTTTATACACATAGTCATTTTTTTGATAAAATCCAACCGCACCCAATGATGAAGCCAATGTAAATTCATCAAATTTATTTTTATCTATATTTTTTTCCAATTCCGTTAATAATTTTTTCCCGCAACCTTTACCCTGATATTCAGGTAAAATAAAGAAGCGTTTTATTTCATTTTCTGATAATGTGCCTGTTCCGACAATTTTGTTATTATCTATTAAAACCAAAGTTAATTCATTTGGCATTTGTTTCTTCATATTTTCTTTGGAATGATGATTGTGAAAAAAATCTACCGCGCTTCTAGGGTAATATTTTGGGTAAATTTCTTCTATTGTCTTGTGAATAACATCAAATACTTCATTAAAATACAATTCAGAATAATTTTTAATTTCCATAAAACCTTCCTTAATATATTACCCTTTGGGGTGATTTTGAGAATATCCGCTAAAAAGAATCGTAAGGGCGGTCATATTTACAGTTCCGGTAGTCTTATAAATATTTTGCAGGTGTTTCTTTACCGTATTTACAGAAATA
>Ga0268262_10004361_pt1 | contig 14668 bp, 16 predicted proteins | sample TergutNc150P3_FD_190354 | JGI IMG/M metagenome (GOLD analysis project Ga0268262, IMG submission 190354) | Nasutitermes corniger P3 segment gut microbial community from laboratory colony in Florida, USA - Nc150 P3 (SPAdes) (version 2) | ecosystem: Host-associated > Arthropoda: Insects >... | reverse complement strand
ACGGAGTGCGCCGCCGCGCACAGCCACGGCGCGGACTTCATCAAGGTGTTCCCCGCGGGCGCGCTGGGGCCGGGGTATATCGCAGCCCTGCGCGCGCCGCTGAGCCACCTGCGGTTCCTGGCCGTGGGCGGCGTGGACTGCTCCAACATCCCGGATTTCCTGCGGGCCGGGGCGCTGGGCTTCGGCGTGGGGGGGAATTTGGTGAACAAGGAGTGGATTGCCGCAGGGGCGTTCGAGAGGATCACAGAGCTGGCGGGGGAATATGTGAGGGCGGCGGGGTAATAAATAAAAAATGCAACGGGCGGCACGCGCAAACGTGCCGCCCTTGATTTGTATGCCTTTGCCTAAAAGTACTTCTGGTAGTTCCCCGCGGCGTTGGGCGCGCTCTTCTTGCGCGTGCGTGCCAGGGCGGCGATGCTCAGCAGCAGGGCCAGGCCCGCCAGGCCAAGCGCGGCGAACGTCAGGTTGCGCTGCGAAAGCAGGCCCCCGCCCTCCTCCGCCAGCAGCACGCCGTCAATCGGCAGGATATCCTCCACCGTCTCCACAACACAATCCACCGTCATGTCGACATAGGCCGTCGTCTCCTCCTCCCCGTCCAGCGCCTCCGAATCGAAGGCTTCGTCCGGGTTTTCGGTCACATAGCCCTCGGCGGCGGTCTGGGCCTCGTCCGGCTCGGCGAAGGCGGGCACGGCCAGGGCGAACAACAGCAGCGCGGCCGCCAGGCAGGCGAAATATTTTTTCATCTGGTCAATTCCTCCCCTTGTCCTTTTTTCTCATTATACACGAAACGCGCGGGAAAGGCAAGGGGAAAATGCGCGCGCGCGGAACTTTTTCGCGCCGCCCGCATATGATGCAGTAACAGCCTTAAAAAATTAAATACAGGTTTTTCACATTATAAATTGGTAGGAGTGGTTCGAAGTGGATACAAGGAGACCCGCAACATACGGCCCGTGCCCTTACCGCAGCGGCAGGCCGGGGCAGCCCGCGCGCACGCCGCCCTCGCAGGCGCAGGCCGTGCACAGGGCGAGCGCCGCCGCGCTCGCGCAGCCTGTGCCCGCGGCGGAACCGGAGCCGGCAGCGCCGACGACTCCCCCGCCGGCGCCGCAGATGGGGCGCAGCCATCTCTCCGCCTACGCCGCGGATTTCACCGTGACGGCCGAGCATGGGCGGAAGGAGCCGCTCCCCCTGGCGGCGCAGCGCGCGGAGGGCGGCATGGCCCTGGCGGACGGCGGCGTGGCCGTGCCGGAGGACGGGTACTACATGGTGCTGTGGGAGCTGGGCGTGGCCGGCGCGGACGGCGAGGCCGCCCTGCACCTGGGCGTCAACGACGCGGCGAGCCAGCTGACCTATGCCCTGCGCCCGGGGTATGACAACGGCCAGCAGGTGACGTGGCTGGGCAAGGGCGACAGGCTCGGGCTGTTTTTGCAGGCGGAGGACGAACGGGCGGAGATTCACTGCGGCAGCGCGCAATTTACGGTGATACGGCTGGGGTAGTTCTATATACCCCCAACATATTCGCGGCCCCTCTTCATAACAGGACGTAACAGGGCGGAGGAATACCTCCGCCCTGTGGATACATTTGTTTGTCGCTCCGCGATGCCATCCTCAGTCAACCCGAGGCGGGGAGCTCCTCCGGTCCGGCGCGCCATGGTAATCCAGCAGATCGTCTGTGCGCACCTCAAAAAAAGCGGCTGCGCGCTTAAGCGTGTCGAAGTCCGGCTCCAAGATGCAGTGCGTGTAGTTGTTGAGCATTGTGATTGAGACGCGCAGGACTTTGGCAAGCTGCTTGGGGGTCATGTTGTGCGCCTCCATGAGCAGCTGCAGGGTTTCTCCGAATTTCATGGTGTCACCTCGATAAGCGAATTTCGTTTATAGGGACATTATAGCATAAACAGAAAATAACTATCGATTTTAAACGAAAAACGTTTATCATGAGGCTGTTTTAGACCTTTGCAGTGATATTCTTATTGTGCTCCGCACCACCCCCTCGGCGCTGCGCACCGGCCCCCCAAGGGGGGCACCCTGGCGGCGACCGAAGGTTTTGTATCATCTCATCCCCCCTCCAACCCGCCGTTGAGGAGCTCGGCGTGGCGGCAGGCGAGGCACTGCGCGATATAGGGGGCGGTGAAGAAGAGGGGGAGCAGAGGGAGGCTCAGCAGATACCAGGGGAGGAACCCCAAGCGGAAGCGCAGCAGGGCGGCGCAGCTTCCATTGGTGCGGGCCGCGCTGAGGGCGAAGGCGTTGCGCAGCCTGCAGCGCGGCTGCTTGGCCAGCACGGGCAGCACCAGGGCGTAGCGCTGCACCGTCGCGGCGTAGAAGAAGAGCCCCAGGGCCAGCAGGGCCGCGCCGCCAATCGCCGCGCTGAGGAACAGCGCCATCGAGAGGTCGCCCGCGCGGGCCTGCAGGAGCGTGCCAACCAGGAGGAAGCCGCCGGGCAGGAGATACAGGGCGGCCCAGAGGAGCTTGCAGCACGTGACCGCCAGGACGAAGCGCGCGGCCTTGAGGGCCCAGCGCGGCTGCAGCCAGAACAGTACCCGGGCGGGGGAGCGCTTGCGGCCGTCGGCGCCGCCGAAATACCAGGCCTCGCGGCCCACGCGCAGGGGCGCGCACAGCAGCGCCGCCAGCAGGGCAAGCAGAAGGGCTCCCCCGGCCTTGGCCCAGCGCAGGCCCGTATCGATCATGGGCGTATGGTTCGGGAGGGCGGCGGCGGCCCGGGTGACGGCGAAATCCAGCAGGAGGGGCAGCAGGCCCGCGCCCACGGCCAGCAAAAAGCCGCCCAGCAGCAGCATGGCCGCCGCCGCCCTGCGGCCCCGCAGGAGCTCCCGGGCGCGCAGGCGGGTGGCCTTATTTTTTTGATGGGCGAGCTTCATGGCGATCCCCCCAGGCATACAGCGTTATGAGTAGTATGGCCCGAAAGTAAAATATTTGTTGTCGCCCTGTGAAATATTATAGTACGCCTTGCTTTTTTTTTCGTAACCTGCTATGATAGTACTAACTATAAAAGGGAGGTTCCCCAAGATGACAAAAATTCTCGTGGTCGATGACGACGGCAACATCTGCGAGCTGCTGCGGCTCTACCTGGAAAAAGAGGGCTACCAGGTGATTTTGACCCAGGACGGCGAATCGGCGGTGCGCGCCTTCAGCGAGCACAGCCCCGACCTGGTCCTGCTGGACATCATGCTGCCCGTGCTGGACGGCTGGCAGGTCTGCCGCGAGATCAGGAAGATCTCGCGCACGCCCATCATCATGCTCACCGCCAAGGGCGAGGTCTTCGACAAGGTGCTGGGCCTGGAGCTCGGCGCGGACGACTACGTCACCAAGCCCTTCGACACCAAGGAGGTCCTGGCGCGCATCAAGGCCGTGCTGCGCCGCGCGGAGAGCGCCAGGGCCGCCGAGCCCGCCCTGAAGGAGGTGCACTTCGACAAGCTGAGCGTGAACCTCACCAACTACGAGCTGCGCGTGGACGGTAAAAAGGTGGACGCCCCGCCCAAGGAGATGGAGCTGCTGTATTACCTGGCCAGCAACCCCAACCGCGTGTTCACCCGCAACCAGCTGCTGGACGAGGTGTGGGGCTTCGACTACTACGGCGATAGCCGCACCATCGACGTGCACGTCAAGCGCCTGCGCGAGAAGCTGGAGGGCGTGAGCGACCAGTGGAGCCTGCAAACCGTGTGGAGCGTGGGGTATAAGTTTTCCACGGGGGAGTGAGGGCATGAAAACGGAAGTCGTTGTTGCGATCATCGCCGCTTCTGCGACTGTGGTGGGGGCAATTCTTGCGTTGGTTGGCGTGTTGGTGAGCCATCGGAAAAAGAAGGCGGCGGACAAGCCGCCTGAACCCACGCAAAAGCAGGAGAACAGCCAGGGCGCGGTGCAAATGGCGGGGGTCAGTGCGGGCGGGCCTGTGAATATCTTTACGGGCGGGACTTATCATGCCGCGCCGACGGTGCCGCCCGCTCCGCTGTCCGCCGTCCACCCGGACAAGCCCGGGCACAGCTACCGCATGGGCGAGGTAATGGAAGAGAATCTGGATTGGCAAAAGTCCAGGGACTATTTCAAACAGGCCGCCAGTGAGTATGAACAGCTCGTCGGCCCGGCTAGTATGGAGCGCGCACATGCTTTAGTTAGGGCGGGCATTAAACATAGTGAATTGGCTGAATACCAAGCAGCTCTTGGTTGCTATCTGGAAGCCGAAGCAATTTACAGACGAAAGCCGGATGAAAATCAGGCAAATATAGCGACAGCCTATAACAATATGGCAAATGTGTATGCTGACCAGGGCGAATACGATAAGGCGCTGGAGTGGTATTTCAAGGCCCTTGCGATTAGAGAAAAAGTGTTGGGCAAAGAGCACCCAGACATGGCAAAGACCTATGGCAACATTGCGAATGTGTATGATGAGCAGGGCGAATATGATAAGGCGCTTGAGTGGCATTTCAAGGCCCTTGCGATTCGTGAGAAAGTACTAGGCAAGGAGCACCCGGACACAGCGGCAACCTATAACAACATTGCGAATGTGTATTACGGGCAAAGCAAATACGATGAGGCGCTGGAGTGGTATATCAAAGCCCTTGCGATTAGAGAAAAAGTGCTGGGGAAAGGGCATCCGAAAACGGCAAAGACCTATAACAACATTGCGAATGTGTATTGTGAGCAGGGCGAATATGATAAGGCGCTGGAGCTCTACATAAAGGCCTATAAGATTGATGTGGCAGTGTTGGGACTTGAGCACCCGCAAACGAAGAAGCACAAGGGGAACATGGAACTGGCCTATAACAAAACAAACCGCCAGCAGCCCTTTGAGGACTGGCTGGCGGGGCAGATGAAATAAGCGGGGTATCAGTTTTTCACGGGGGAGTGAGGATAGCGCTCCGCACCACCCTCCCGGCGCCAGCGGCTCCCGCAGGAGACGCATTTCATGTTCGTCCATGAGCTGTCGCAGGATTTCACCGAAAACAACCCGCCGCTCCGCAAGGGGACGGCGGGTTATATTTGCACGGCGGGCGGCTGGCACGCCGCCCCTACAGGCCCCACGCCCCCCGCACCGCCGCCATCCCCCGCGCCACGGACAGCGCGAGGGCGGACGCCTCCTCATAGGGCACTGCGGCGGGACGGCCCGCGATGTAATCGCAGAAGGCGCGGGCCTCGCAGCGCATGACCTCGTGCTTTTGCAGGGGCTCGGCCAACGCGCGGGGCGCGCCGGCGCGGGGATGGAGCGTGACCCCCTGGAGCTGCGAAATGGAACGGATGGTGATGGTCCCCCGCGTGCCCAGGATTTGCGACACGCCGCGGCTCTGCCCCAGCTTGCTCCACGTGAGCGTGATTGGGCAGTTGGGGGCGCGCAGCAGGGCCGCGCCCGCGCCGTCCGCGCCGGTGGGGAGCAGGCGGACCTGGGCCCGGACGTCTGTGAATGGGCCGAAGAAGTCCAGGGCGGGGTAGATGCAGTAGACGCCCAGGTCGTTCCACGCGCCGCCGCCCATGGCCGCGCTGAAGACGTTGGGTACGCCGCCCGCGGCAAGCTCGTCATAGCGGGAGGACAGCTGCGAGAAATCGAAGTGCGCCGAGGTGATTTCGCCCAGCTGCGGCAGGGCCGCCTTCACCGCCCGGCGCGCCGGGGTGCACAGGTACATGATGGCCTCCATGCAGATGAGGCCCTTTTCCCGGGCAAGGGCCTGCAGGCGCTCCAGGTCGTCTGGGCGGGTGACGATGGGCTTTTCGCACAGCACGTGCTTGCCCGCCCGCAGCAGGGCTTCGCTCTGCGGGGCGTGCAGGCTGTTCGGGCTGGCGACATACACGGCTTCTATGCCCGGCGCGGCGGCCAGGCTTTCGAGGGAGGGGTAGACGGGCAGGTCCGCGCGCCCGATTTTGCGCAAAAAGGCCGCGCCCGTCTCCGGGCTTCTCGAGCAAACGCCGGACAAAACGAGATCCGAGGCCAGGGAGGCGGCGTAAAATTCCTCGGAGATCCAGCTGGTGCCGAGGATGGCGTAAGGGAGCATCAATACAGCTCCTTCCCCATCAGCAGCAGCTGCGCGCTTTTGCCCAGCACCTCGAAGCCCAGCGACGACAGGGCCTCGCACAGGGCGGGCTGCTTTTTCCGGTCCGGGAAGGCGCACACGCCGCGGCATTCCAGGGCCTCCAGGTGGGCGGACAGGGCCTCGAAGAGCGGGCGGGCCAGCTCCTGCCGGGCGGCGGGCCACAGGCACTGCATGTGCGCGGGGTAGCGCCCGCCCAGCTTCTGGTGCAGCAGGGCGGTCTGGCGCGCCGTAGCCGAGGCCAGGTAGCCGTAGGGCTTGCACTTGGGGTACGCCCGCTCCGTGAAGCGGCGCGTATAGTCGGCGTAATTCGGCGCGCACAGCACGGCCCCGGCGGGCGCGCCGCCCTCCTCGGCGAGGAAGCAGTGCGCCGCCTCACAGTCGAGGTAATACTGCCCGTAGGCTGTCCAGATGACGAAGCGCTCGGACTGCTCGCGGCGGCGCAGGGGCGTGGTTTCCAGGCAAAGCGCGCGCAGGGCGGCCTCGTCGGCGGGGCGGATGGGGCGGATGTCCATGGGCGGCTCCCTTCAAAATGAAACCCGGAAATTTTTCCTGTGCATCGTCCAGGCGATCAGGCTCAGGACCGACAGGATGGCAAGGTCGATGGGGATGGCGAGCCACAGAGGGCGCTCCAGGCCCATGACCGCGCCGGTGAGCATCAGGTGGAAGACGTAGAGCAGCATGGGGTTCTCGCCCCACCAGCAGAGCAGGCCGGGCCGCGCGGGGCGGATTTTTTGCGAGAGCAAATCAAACGCAAGGTAGGCGGCGGCGGCGATGGCCACGCAGATGAGGATGAAGCTGAACTGGTTCTGCTTGGTCAGGTACATGCCGGGCAGGAGGAGGGGGCCGAAGGCGGCGAGCGTCAAAAGCCCTAAGCCGGTGAGGAAGGGCTTGCGGCCCTTGCGGAACAGGTCGACCATCACGGTGGAGAGCATGAGCGCCGCCCCCATGACGAGGCCCTCGAGCATCGCGCCGACCTCGCCGGCGAAAAGGCCGTTGGCGAAGCGGTAGAGAAGCTGGTACACGGCGAGCAGGCCGAGGCCCGAGGCCGCGCGCGCGCCCCAGGGCAGGCGGATCACCGGGAGGGTGAGCAGCCCCGCCAGGCCGATGGTTTGCAGGGTGCCCCACATGGTGTCGCCCGTCCAGGCCGCGTTGAACACGCCGAAGAGGGCGCCGATGCCCATGATGGCGAAGTAGCGGCTCACGAAATGCATGTAGGCGGCCTGTTTGCCGTCGCGGGCCAGGCGCTTGTGGAAGGACATGGCGTAGGTGGCCGCGATGGCGAAGATGAAGAACTTCGAGACGAGGTCCGACAGGCCCATGCCGCGCGCGGCGGGCGCGTGCCGGAGGATCGCCGGGAAGCCGTGCACCTCCGCGAGGTCGTTGACGATGACCATGAGGATGATGGTGAGGCCCCGGAAGCGGTCGATGGCCAAATTGCGCTGCTTGGGCATAGGAAGTCCCCCCTTTGGCTGCGTTTCATCTATTTTAACAAAGATATTGGCAAATTGCAAGATTTATCTTGCGGGAGGGGGAAAGTTGTGGTATGATTTTATAAATAAGCGTATCAAAGCGCAGGGAGGTTCCCCATGGCCCTTTCCGAACAACAGAAGGACATCCTCCGGCACCCCGTGCGGTGGTTCAAGAGCCACGGGCCCGAGGAGATACCGCGCAAGGAGCTGCTGGGCATTTTGCTGGCCACGGTGGGGCAGTCGTCCATGTTCGGCATGGCGGGCGCGAACTGGTTCTTCCACTTCTGCACCAACGTGCTGATGCTCGACCCGCGTATCGTGGGCGTGATGACCGGCGTCTTCCCCCTCTACGACGCCGTGGTCGACCCCGTGGTGGGCGTGGCCATCGACAGCCACCAATTCAGGGACGGACGCAAGCTCGTGCCGTGGATCCGCAGCCTGGCCCCCTTCGCCGCCGTGACGGCGCTGCTGCTGTTCGTCAGCTGGGGCTTTCAGAGCGTGGCGCTCAAGGCGCTGTACTGCATTGCCGTCTACCTGGTCTGGGACACGCTCAATTCCTTCCTGACCACCTCGCTTTCGGGGGTCACCGCGGCCATCTCGCCACACTCCATGCAGCGGGCGAGGGCCGTGCAGTGGCAGGACATCGGCTTGACGATCGGCTCGTTTTTCCCGGAGCTCCTGCTGCCCATGCTCAGCGTCAACCAGGAGACCGGCAAGGCCGCCTTCGGCATGTCGCAGCGGCAGGTTTACCTGCTGTTCGGCTTTATCATGTGCTTCGCCGGCGGGCTGCTGTACCTGAGCGCCACAGGCGTAACGGAGCGTGTCCGCAATATCAGCTCCGGCGCGGAGAAAAACCCCTTCAAAAAATTCGCCGTCCTGCGCCACAACCATATCCTCCTCCTGTTCGTGCTCTTCGACCTCCTGCGCAACGCGGCCCCCTTCATCAGCGAGGGGTTCGTCTACCAGCAGGTCTCCTACCCGTGGTTCGGCGGGACGATCAAGGCCGGGACGCTGGTGACCGTCCTCGTGATTTTCGCGGGGCTGCCGGGCACCGGGCTGAAGTTCGCCGCCACGAAGGTGATCGAGAAGGTGGGCAGCATGAAGCGCGTGCTGGTCATCGCCGTCGTCACGGATATCGCGTGCCGCGTCGCGGGCTGGGCCATCGGCATCGGCACCATCCCCAGGCTCATCCTGGTGTTTGTGATCGAAGCGGTCAATAATATCCCCTGGGGGGTTTTCGGCATCGCGCAGAAGGCGCTGATCGCCGACAGCGTGGACTATGTCGAATGGAAAACCGGGGAGCGCACGGAGGGCGTCACGATGTCGGCGCGCAACCTCACGGTCAAGCTGGCCTCGGCGGCGCGCCGGTTCATGATGGGCCAGACGCTGGGCTGGCTGCGATACGACGCGGAGCTGGTTTCCGCGGGCGTGCCGCAGGGCCCCATCTTCCAGAAATGGTCATGGGCGGCCTATAAGCTGGGCGTCGCCGGCGGCGGCCTGCTTTGCCTGATCCCCCTGCTGCTGCTGAAATACCCGGACGCGCTGAAAAGGCAGGTGGAGAGCGACCTGGCGGAGCGCAGGGCCATCAATATAATCTCATCCAAGGAGGCCCCATCATGAAACACCTCGTTATCGCCTACATCGGGGGCGGCTCGAAGGGCTGGGCCCACGGGCTGTTCTCGGACCTCCTCTCCCAGGACCTGCTGGAGGGGGATATCCGCCTGTACGACATCGACGTGCCCGCCGCGCAGCGGAATTTGAAGTACTTCGAGAAGCTGGTCGGCAAGAACCCGGGCAAGGTCAAAAGCAAATGGGAATGCAGGGTGGTCAATGACATCGACGAGGCGCTGCGCGGCGCGGATTTCGTAGTCATCTCCATCCTGCCCTATACCCTGGACAACATGCGGGGCGACGTGCACTACCCCGAGAAGTACGGCATCTACCAGTCCGTGGGGGATACCGTCGGGGCGGCGGGGTACTCCCGGGCGCTGCGCACCATCCCCGCGTACATCCTCTTCGCGCAAAAAATCCGCGAGAACTGCCCGCAGGCCTGGGTGATCAACTACACCAACCCCATGAGCATGTGCATGAACGTGCTCTACCGCGAGTTCCCGGGGATCAAGGCCTTCGGCTGCTGCCACGAGGTGTTCGGCACGAAGAACCTGCTGTGCCGCATCGCGGGGATGTATTTCAGTTTATCGGAACAAGGCAAACAGGCCTTCCTGGCGTCGAACCTGAAGGCCGTCAAAGCGGAGCTGGGCGGAGGCTTCAACCATCCCAAGCGCTATCAAAAATTCGGCCGCGAGGATATCGAGGCCAACGTGCAGGGCCTGAACCATTTCACGTGGATCAACAAGGCCTCGTACAAGGGCATGGATTTGCTGCAAATCTACGGCGCGTTCATCAGGATGTTCCGCGAGAACAACGCGAAGCTGCTCGCCGCGCCCCTGCCCGCCTTCGTCAAGCGCATACGAAATAAAGAAAACGTGAAATACGCCCTGTTCGAGCGCTACGGCGTGGCCGCCGCCGCCGGCGACAGGCATTTGGCGGAGTTCATGCCCGAGTTCCTCAAGGAGCATGTGTGGGCGGAGGGCTTCGGGCTGACGCCCGTGTGGCTGCGCAAGCTGATCGACGGCTTTAAAGTTTTCACCACCAAGCTGGCGGGCACGCCGTTCTACAGCCCGCGGGTCAAGTGCACGGACGAGGAGGGCGTGATGCAGATGACCGCGCTTTCCGGCCTGAAGGACATGACCACCAACGTGAACCTCCCCAACCGGGGGCAGCTGCGCAACATCCTCCCCGGCCCCGCCGTGGAGACCGACGCGTTTTTCTCCCTGGACAGCGTGGAGCCCCTGGACGCCGGCGACATGACCCCCGAAACCGCCGCGCTGGTGAACGCCCACGCGCAAAACCAGATGGACTTCGTGGAGGCGTATTTCCGCAGGGACCTGGCCGCCCTGGAGGAGGTCTTCTGCCGCGACCCGATGGTGGCCAAGATAGGCAAAGAGAACGGCAAAAAGCTGTTTGCCGAGCTGCGGGCGCTGAACAGGGAGTGCTTGGAGGAGTTTTTGAGGTAGGGACAAAAAACGCTTGACATTTCCCAAAAGTATCCTGTATAATAGGTGTAATCGAATATTGTTCTTCAGGGGTGGCGCAATTCCACACCGGCGGTGATGCGGTTTGATACCGACAAGCCCGCCAGTCTTTTGCAGAAAGACAGATTTGGTGAGAACCCAAAGCCGACGGTCAAAGTCCGGATGAAAGAAGAGCCAAGGGCGCGCCCTGCGCCGTTGCACCCCAAGGGATTTCTCTTGGGTATTTTTTTATTTTACGGAGGTACCCCATGTCAAAGCAACTGAAAAACCTGATCTTCACCGCGCTGCTGGCCGGGCTCGCGCTGGCCCTGTTCTTCCTGGAGTTCCCGCTGTTCCCCGCCGCGGGCTTTTTGAAGCTCGATTTCTCCGACATCCCGGCGCTGATGGGCGCGCTGCTGCTGGGGCCCGGCTGGGGCGTGCTGGTGGAGCTCATCAAAAACCTGCTGGAGCTGCTCATCAAGGGCATGGGGAGCCAGATGGGCTTCGGCAACCTGATGAACTTCGCGGTGGGCGTGGCGTTCGTGCTGCCGTTCAGCCTGATCCTCCGCCGCGGGCAGAAGCGCGGCAGCGGGAAATCCGCGCATATCGCGGCCGGCGCGGCGGGGACCGTGTCCATCATGGCCGTGGGGCTGGGCATGAACCTGCTGGTGATGCCGCTGTACTTCAAATATTTCGTGGGCGCGGAGATGCCCATGAGCGCCATTTTGGGCGTGATCGGCTACGCCACGGCGCTCAACGCGATCAAGGGCGTGATGCTGAGCGTATCGGCGCTGCTGCACCAGCCGCTGGGGAAGGCCCTTCACACCAGCGCGAAATAGACATACTGGTTCCCGGCGGCGTTCAGCGCGGGGCCGGTGGCGCCGATGTTATGCGCGCTGCCCATGCGCAACTGGAAGCCCGTGTTGGTCAGCTCCACGCCCATGCTGTTGCCGTATTCCGTGGCGAAGCCAAAGTACACCTGCGCCGTGGCCGCGCTGAAGTTCGCGTACACCGGCGGCAGCCCCGGGCACGCGACGAACACCGCGCAGGGCCGCAGGCCGAGAGTGACCGCCAGCGTCGCCGCCCCGGTGCCCATGTAGGTCCCCATGCGGAAGGGCGAATCGAGGCGCGATTTTTGCGCGGGCGAAAGATGGATGTCCCCATTGGCGATATGGCTGCCGCACAGCAGCTCCTTGGGCAGGAACGAGGCCAGCTGCAGGCCCGTGCTCACCGCCGGGCAGAAATCCGCCGCCACGTCGGCCCAGGCCTCCATCACGAAGGCGTCGGTGTCCCGGTGGGCGGTGACCTCCTTGCAGCCGGAGGCCCGCAGGTTCAGGTCGCTGGCAAAGGTGAGCATGTCCAGCACCTGGGTGAAGATCTCGTGGCAGCGGTCGCCGCCCTCGCTGAAGGGCACGTGGATCCCCAGCCGCAGGCGCACGGCGGCGCTGCGGCAATACTCCTGGCGCTCCAGCACGCCGTCGTTGTTCGCCACGAACTTGTCTGTGATCTGCACGGAGCCCAGCCCCACGGCCACCGTGGCCCGGCGCAGGGGCACGGCCTTGTTCTGCGCGGGAAACTCCGTGAGGAAGGTGATTTCGCTTAAAATTGCCTGCTCGCCCAGCCACTGCGCCACCGCGCCGGGCATTGCGGAGATTGCGGACATAGAAACCTCCTTTGAATGAACAATGTACAATGAACAATTAACAATGATGAGCGTACGTCGCGGAGCGAAAATCAATTGTACATTGTTAATTGTTCATTGTTAATTAAAATCACTCCACCATGCTCCGTATCACCGCCCAGACATGGCTCGGCTCGTCGCCGAAATAGACCATTTCCGCGCGGTCGATGGTGAAGCGCTCGTCCCCGTGGGCGATCCACGCGCCGCGGGGCAGTTCGGCCAGGTCGTGCTCGGGCGGGCCGAGGTAGAGGTAGTGGCCCTCCCGGTTGAAGCCGATGCGGGTGTTCACCCCGCCCAGGTACATCTTGTTCTTGTAGCGCAGGGGCTGCACGAACGCGCCGAAGGGCTCGCTCTCGCCGCCGTTATCGGGGAGGCAGAGTGTCACCTGGCGCCCGTAGCGCTCCAGGATGCGCTTGATGTCGTTGGCCTCGGCGCTCATGCTTTGGCCCTCCGTTTGGCGGGCGCCTGGAAGCTGGTTTGCCCGGCGTAGAAGCCCGTGTCCTTCAGCAGGTCGCGGATATCCTCCATGGCTGCCTTGCGCGCCTGCTCGGCCCAGGCCATGCGGTCTTTTTTGCCGCCGTCGCCGCCCTGCTTCTTCGTCACGGTGATATCCCCGGCCTTGAAGCCGGTGACGCCGTCGAAATCGCTGTCCTTGCCCCCCGCGCGCTGCAAGAGCATGCAGCAGGCCATGGCGGCCGCCGCCTGGTCCAGCCGGGGGTCGTTTTTGCACTCCACCTTCAGCCGCGGGGCGAGCTGCTCCATCGCTGCGGCGCAGAAGGGCAGGGCCTCCATGGCGGCGTCCTCGTCGAGCTCGACCAGCAGGCGCAGGCGGCCCAGGATGCTGTATTGTGTCATAAATACCACCTTTCCTGTAGGGGACGGCCTTTTCGCCCGCCCCCTACATCCCTATGCTGACCCACCTGTTCAATTGTTAATTGTTAATTGTTAATTGTTCACTCCATCACCACCGCGGCCGCCGGGAAGATCTTCGCGAAGCCCACGGTGGAGGAGATGGCCGCGCGGTTCAGCTGCCTGTCGATGAGCTTGTCGTAGTCGGTGACGATGTCGCCCGCGAGGACGCGCTCCAGGGCGCAGCTTTTGTCCAGGGCCACGAGCTTGCCCGCGGGCACGGCGGCGCTCTTGAGCACTGACGCGCCCAGTGGTGTTATCATCCTGCCCGTGCCGTGGAAATCCAGCCCGGCGCAGCTGTCGCGCAGCTCCGGCATGGCGAGGAGCTCGCTCACGCCGCCCGCGTCGGCCAGGAGCGTGGTCATGGTGAAGGGGTCGAAGCTGTTCCACAGGGCGATGAGGTCGTCGTAGGCCAGGCTGCTGCCGCCCTTGCTCACCACGGCGGCGGCGGTGCCGGGGTTGCCGTCGCCGCTGATGAGCACGGCCACGGCGTCGGCCAGGGCGGCCTTGGCGATGTCCGCGCCGATCTGCCGCAGCGCCACGGTGAACAGGTCGAGGCGGTGGTAGCGCAGGGCCTCGTAGCTCGCGCTGAGCACGCGGCCGTGCTTGCGCATGTTCACCAGGGCGGACTTGGTTTTCACGAGGGTTACGGGCAGCTCGCCGGCCTCGGCGGTGGGGTCAACGCCAGTGGTGGCGCTGCTCACCGAGCGGTAGTCCAAGCCCTCCACGAGGGTGGTGGCCGCCACGAGGTCCGCCAGCTGGTCGGCCTGCTCCAGGCCCTGGCGCACCGCGCGGGCGATGTACTCGGGGAAGAGCGTGGCCGTCTGCGAGGAGGTGAAGAACTTCTCGACGCGGTCGCTCCCCGCCCCCGAGACCCGGATGCCGAAGCGCTTGAGCTGCCGCTCATAGGCGTCGAGGCCCTCGAGGGCGGTGCCGCGGTAGTTCTCGCCGGGGTCGGCGGCCTCGAGGGCCCGGGTGAAGCTTTTGCCGGTGGCGTAGAGGCCCTTGTCCAGTTGGATGGTGTCGAATGCCATGATGTTTCTCCTTTTCTTGTTGTGATTTTTATTGGATGTTAAATTCTGAATCCCTCGTTGCCATTGCTTTCGCCCTGCTTTGCGCCCCAGATCAGCTGGCCCTTCAAGGGCAAAGATTTCGAGGCCTGGGCTTCGAGGGTGCCGCAGAGGGCGCGCAGCTCGGCGGCGGGCAGGCATGAGCACATGGAGCGCAGGGTTTCACGCGCGATCCCCGGGACGGCGATGGCGGCGGCCCGCAGGGTTTTCTCGAGCAGCTCCATGCGATAGGTCATGCCGTCCTCGGCCAGAAGGCGGAGCGCCTCCAGCTCCGGGTCCTCCCGGCGTTTCTGCTTCTTTTTCACGACCCCGGCGGCGGGCTGGGCCGGCACCGCCACGAACGAGAACTCGTAGGCGTCCGTGGGCTCGTCCAGCACGGCGTGGCAGAGCGCGCCGTCGTAGACCTCGCCCTTGCGGTGGGAGCAGCCCTCGC
>Ga0268262_10004360_pt1 | contig 14669 bp, 13 predicted proteins | sample TergutNc150P3_FD_190354 | JGI IMG/M metagenome (GOLD analysis project Ga0268262, IMG submission 190354) | Nasutitermes corniger P3 segment gut microbial community from laboratory colony in Florida, USA - Nc150 P3 (SPAdes) (version 2) | ecosystem: Host-associated > Arthropoda: Insects >... | reverse complement strand
AAATCCATGCTTTTTATTGCTTCTGTCATAATACGCTCCTATTAACTACTAATAAAGTATATTTTTCATTCCGTCAAGGTGTCAATCACCCGCCACCCAAATCCAGTTCAAAAAACTGGTTGCTTTTATCAGCACCGCTTACCTTGAGGAGAGTTTTTTCCGGTTTTACCTGTTGTCAAAGGGGGAAGAAATGGGGTTTGGCCCCTACCGCACGGTTCTGGTCTCTGTGGTGTCGTTTTCGCTGTGCCACATGTACGAAGGCCCCTGGGGCTTTCTGAACGCGGTGCTTTCTGGCATTGTGCTGGCTTTTATTTTTTTACGCTTCCGTTCCCTGCACGGCATAGCGTTTGGGCATGCTTTGTACAATGTTCTGGTATATGTCATGGGTATGGCGTAATGGTGACCGACATATATTACGAATGAAAGTAAAAACTTACGGATTAGTGTCAGTTACCTTTATACAAATGCCGGTAAACGTCAAAATATGAAGCCTAGGGAAAAGTGGTGTCATGTGCGTGGCCAGGAGGAAACCGGATATGTATAACTTGGATACCAAAGAAGAAGTAGACTTTGACTGGTTTATGGAAGTCCTGAGAAACAATGAACTGCAGGTCGTTAGCAGAAAATGGACTGAAGAAGAGAAAAAAGAACTGTCCAGAGATATTGCCGCTTGTAAAGCAATACAACAAAAAAGCCAAGCCGCAGAAGCGGTCTCAGCGTAATTCGGCTATTCATTTTCAGGCATAAAAAGGTCTTTTATTCTTTCCTCAAAATCTTCTCTCATACCTTCCTTAAACTTTTGTATTTTCTCGAAAGGGAAAGGCCCTGCCGAAAACAACTCAAAACTGTCTATTTCCAGAGCAAAGGCGATACGCTCTAACATTTCTGGTTTGGGGAATCTGTTTTCTTGTTCAATTTGGGCTATATAATGGGCTGCGGTATTTACCTTTTCCGCTAAGACAGCCTGGGAAATACCTAATTCTTTCCTTCTTCTCTTGATATTACTCGATAATAAAGACCTCAAACTTGTCATGCCATACTGTAACAATAGCCTATTGCCTTGTATTGACAAGTCCCATTAAGTGACTGTATTCTTTATAAATCTGTAACAATATGGTACATTTATCTTAAAATAAGCCTGTTTTTTATAAAAGAATACGGTTTTATGGCTTAAAAGGAGATATAAGGCCCATTTTGGCCTCATTTTTCGTTATGGGCTTCAAAGACAACACCCCCGCAGATTTCCCCCAAATCCCTCCTTTTTCGCCGAAAAAACAGCCGTCTAAATTGCCTATAGATATAGGCGATGAAAAAGCACGGAAATTTTACGAAGACTACCACCACACGATTAAAAACTTCTGTATGGGTTTCTTTCGCAACAATGAAGAAGCCGAGGATATCGCCAATGATGTCTTTGCCTATGTCCTGGAAAAATTCAAGAAAGAAGAGCTGTCCAATATCAAAGAGGCGTATCTGTTTAAGGCGGCAAAAAATATGGGAATAAACAGAAAAAAAAGAGAAAGAGCGAGAGTAAGAAAGGAATTGAACGCAATCTATATCATGGCCGCCTACGCCAGCCTTCAATGGTTCATCAGCAACGTGGATGAAGAAGGCAACGAAAAATGGGAAGCGGGCATTATTGACAACGGCTATGAACAGGTGGAAGCAAAAATTATCGTAAAAGCCATTCTGGACGAGCAGGACGAAACGACCCGCAAAATTTATTTTTTAAAGTATCACCTTGGTATGACTCTTGAAGAAATAGGGAAGGCCGTAGGGCTTGGAACAGCAACAGTACATGACAGACTAAAAGCCCTGGAGAAGCAGGTCAGATTGAAAACAGGGAGTACGGGAAAATGAAAACACAGAACCGTATTTCACCACTAACCCTTGAATACTACCACCGCGGCCTTGCCACGCGCAAAGAGCGCAAAGAAGTAAAAAAAGCCCTCCTTACCGATGCCACTGTCCGCAAACGCTATGAGGTATTACAGGAATTAGAGAAAGAATCAAACCGGCTTTTAGCGGAAGAAATGCGCCGCTTGAACATACAGGAAACGCCCATAACTACTTTTGTCCCATGGGAAAGAAAAGTTGTTGTAGGTGTTATTCTTGCCGCCGCCATTCTCTTATGCGCCCTCGTACCCGCCTTTTTCTATGTAAGAAGCAACAGCCTCAATAAAGGGAACGCCATAGCCGAAGCCCCAACCGAAACCCCGACCGAAGAAATCGCCGTTGAACCAATTACCAGAGAAGAACCCAAAATTGCGGAGAATACCCCCGTTGTGGAAAAGGCTCCAACCCCTGAACAACCACCCGCAAAGAAAAAGGTCATTTCCAATGATAAACCTAAAATAGCTGAAACTCCCCGCCGTGAATCCAAACCGGCGGCGCAAAAAGAAATAAAACCGGAATCCGTGGATTTTCAATCCAAAGATTTACAATCCGGCGGGACTGAAATTGCCGCCATACCTGAGCCGGACACAGGGGTACGCATGAGGGGCGGAAGCCAGGACAAAGACCAATCAGCCGCAACCATAAACATTCCCCCCGGTATTACGTTCATTTTTGAGAATATGTTCGCGAACAAACAATTAAGCGCCGTTGTTATACCGGCTCGCATTACCTCAATCGGAAAAAACGCCTTTGCGGGTAATCCGCTGGTAAGCGTTACCATAGGGGCTAATGTTTCTATAGAAGAAAATGCAATCGCCGGCAATTTTGCCGCCGCATACAACGCCGGAGGCAAGGCCGCCGGAACCTATACCCGGCCAAATACCAACAGCGAGGAATGGAAAAAAAGGTGATTTTTTAACCGGAAAAACAGCGGGGCTAATTGCCTATATATATGAGGGGCAAAAATCTGCCGCGTATGCGGCGGGAAGAAATAGAGTAAGGAGTTTGTTATGAAACTAAAGAAACTGATGATTGTGCTGGCGATGATTGTATCATCACTGGCAATTGGAGGGTGCGCGAGCGTTAAAAGCAATGACCGGAATCCGTTGATTGAAAATGATCCGGGTAAGGGTTACGCATCCATTGACGCAAAGGACTTGTTCAAGGAAGGCGGAAATGGGAGCCTGACCATCAATAATCAGGCCAGCTTTGATATGATTATCTTTGCGGGAAAGGTAGCCAACAATAATGTACTTGGCGGAATAAAAGCCGGAAAAAGCAGAACTTTTGATCTTACAAAATTATCTTTACCCGCAAAAAACGGATGCTTTCTTATTCGCGCCGCGTCTTATGATACCTATACTAAAAATAGTTATAGAATAAAAGAGGAACATGTACTTTATTCCGGGTTGGTAGTATATGACCTCAATAATCCCAAAGATAAAACAAATTTGAATATTTTTGCCGGAATCAGTAAAGACGAAAAAGAATACATCTATGTATCTAACACTTCAAAATTTGTTCTCGAATTGCGGCTTGACAACCCGAATGGCGAGAAGATAGCCACCCTTGCCCCACAGCAGGAAAACAAGCAGATATATCTTACACCGCTGGCGCAAGGTATGCCTTATCAGTTTTACGCTACTTATGTGTATATTGATCCTTCCACAAACGAAATAAAGAGTTTTGTCGCAAAGGATCGATCAGAACGGCAGCGGAGAATTCCAAGTATCGAAGGTGTAAATCCTATGGTTTTCCCTGGGCCAAAAGACAGTTCGAGTATAAGTTATCTGGTAAGTTTTTTACGGCTGAAAAACGACACAAGCGAAAGTTTGAATTTCATGGACGGTACGACATGGCTGCCGGATCAGAAAGGGCGCAGACTTGTTGAATCAGGTCAATTTGCGACATTTGAAATTCCGGCAATGTCCGGAGCGGCAGGGCAGGTTTACACCAATCTCAACATGGAATTTGACAGTACTAAAACTTTGCGGCTTAATTCAATTTCTGTCAGACCTGGGGTAGTGTATGACCTTGTTATTACTACAAAGAATGGTAATCCTGCTTATGACATTAGGGAAACTGACTACAAAGATAAACTTGAAGATATGCAAGTTTCTCTGTTCCTGGGTGACTAAAATAAACAGAATACCGCAGGCGTTTTTGCCTGCGGTATTTATAACGGCTTGTGAGGTAAAGAAATGGGCAAAAAAGCAAACGATTTAATTTTACCCTATCTTTTCTTTATACTGTTCTTTTCCTGTGCAAGCTCAAAAAACGCGGTGGTTATGAGTCCGCCAATAAATACACCCGAAGAAAATGACGGAGGAACAATTATCAAAATAGATAATCCTACCGGATACAATGTCTATTTTGACGGCGGTCAGCGAGTAAATAAAAAATCAAGCGGTACGGTTAAATTATTCATTGAAGATGCTACGCTGTCAGGCGGCTTTGACATTCTCTATGAAATACCATTAAGCGCCGCCGTATCTTTATTCTGCAAAGGCGATCATCGCACTATCAGAGAAAAACAATTTTTATTAATTATAAATGAACCGCGAATAAATGAAATTTATGGTACATACATTGTCATACAAAACAGCGTAAATAACGCAATATCTTTTTATACAGGCGGAACTGCCAATCCCGCATGGGAACAAAAAGGAAATCCAAAATCAGGAAATAAACTTACATGGACAGACAAACGTGAATTCTCGCCCGGTGAAAAAGCGGTTTTTGATATTAGCCGTGATTTCGGTTATGATAATTATTTTATCCGTGACAGCCGAAAAAATATTTCTCTGGTACTTCCCCAAAAAGTAGAAAAAAATTATGTGTATACATTTGAATACTCTGCTCAAGGTGTTGAATTAACCGACTCCCGCCCCCTGCACCGCATTGGTGAAAGATGGAAAAAAACAGAAGAAATAGAAAACGCAACAAGTATACTGCCCTTCGTAACAGAGAATAAAGAAATAAATCTGTTTGCTTCTACCGCCAACGAGGGACTTAAACGCATAGTTTACGATTCTGCCGGTAATATTAAATCAACAATTAAAAACGGCGACAGCTTTAACATAATGTATGTAACAGCCGCAAAAGACGGGTTTTTTATTGCCGGATATGAAAAAAAAGGCAAATATTCCAATAAACCAATTGCCCGTGTGTTGGGTGCGGACGGCGTTACACGGCGTGTACTTTCCGAATCCGCCGGTTATGAATCGGCGTGTTTTTCTACCGCCGCGCAAAAAGATGCTGATACATGGCTACTTGCCGGAGACGGCGAAAAAAACGGTTTTATCGGTACAACCGCATACGCGCGGCTTATTCTTGATGAAGATAATAAACTAACCGTTGTTAAAGAATGGGGCGGTACTGATTTTCCTCAATGTAAAAATATTGAAGCGGTTGTTTATAACAACAAACAGGATTGCTGGTTAATTACCGGGGAAACAATAGAACCTTCTACCGGTTATTACCTTGCCCGGATAAACAACGACGGAACCATGCAAAAAATATCAGAATTTAAGGGAATAGAATTCTATAAAATTCTCGCGGATACAAGCGGCAATTATTATCTTGCGGGACAGGAACAAAAAGGTGACGGAACTTATGCGGCTCTTATCAAATATGACGCTAATAATAAAGAACTATGGCGGCTTTCTAAGCAACCCCCTCCCAATTCATATTACTATACCGCCCTTCTTGACATTGAAAACAACAGAATTATACTTGCCGGAACATTACAGGCAAATGACAAAAAAGGAAATGGCGGTAAACCGTTTATCGAATCGGTAGATATGACAAATGGTTCGCTTGATTGGCGGGAAATACTATCCGGTTCTGTTTTTACCGGAACCAATTTAGTAACCGCCATTTCAACAGCGCCGGATTACGGTTATGTCTTGTCTCTTTCAGGCATTAAAAACGGTCGTATTGATAAACCTTATAAAATAGCGCGGTTAAATTCGTGTGGAAAATATATGGAGTATTAAACAAGGAGAAACATTATGAAGAAGCAGTTATTGGTATTTTGCTTTGCCATTATGGCGGTAACTTCTCTTATGGCTCAAAATGTTATCGACAAAGAAGTGGAAAAAGCGGTAAAAGGCCTTGCCGGCGTTGTTTTAAGCCCTTTGAAGATAACCATTAAGGAAATAACACTTGACGGCACAAATGATATGACCGACAGATTTTCCGGTGTACTTTACGATATGGTCAGATTCCATGCCGTAGAAAATTCCAATAATTTGTTTATTGTTGTTGATGAAACAAAAACCATAGCCCAAAGAGGCCCCAATAAAGAAACTAAAGAACCTTCAATAAACACAATTTCCGGCAAGTATTCCATAATAGGGAAAAATGTACGAGTTATACTTGAATTAAAGGTAGACGATAAAATAAGAAAAACAACGAAATTTGAAATACCTGTTTCTGAAATTGAAAACATGGGTATATCTTTAATACCGGATAATTTTAAAACCCAAAAAGAAGCGGAGAAGCAGGATAAAAATATCGCCGTCATTACCGGAACCGATAAACCGGCAAAAAATCAAAACGCTCAAACCATACAAATACAGGCATGGTTTGATTCTCAGTTGGGAAGCCGTGTCTATATGCACCGGGAACCGCTTGATATAACGGTTACGGCTGACAAAGATTGTTATTTTAAGATACTTCACATAGACGTCAATAATAAAATGAAAATGATTTACCCCAACAGTAATGATAAAAATAATTATCTAAGGGCGAATACGCCCCGTGTTGTTTTTGAAAATACAAACTATATGATTTACGGGCCTTATGGAGCGGAAACTATATTGATTTGCGCGTCCACGGAACAGTTTCAAAATATAGAACGGGATTATATATCGCCGTGGATACCGGCTACCGCTGATTCGGTCAGATCCGCAATCAAAAGCGGGCGCGGCGATCTTGAACCGCGACCCATAACGTTAACGCAGACCGGAGAAGGCGAGGCGCGTTACACTTTTACCATATTAAAACCTAATGATGATCACAGATTTGGCAGACCTGAAAATTTGACAGAGTTTTTTAAAAATATGCGTAGTGAGGCAGAGAAAGAAGGGGCTGTTTTAAAAGATCATAACGAAAACAGCGGCAGCGGATACTATCTTATAAAAGATAAAAGGGTTAGTTACCGCATACCAAGCGATGCGCCGGATATGATTGAGTTTGCTTACTATAATTTGAACAGTATTTCCGGTGGTAATAATGTAAGGGGACAAACAAGGGGAGCAAGCCATAGTTTTGATATTGAGAAGCCGCGAAACATAACACAGGCAATTCAAATGGTACGTTCCGGCATTGAAGGCAAGGGAGGCACGTTTAATGGTGACGAACAACAGGGAAACTTCAAAGCAAGCGGCATTGAGGGTCAATATCGGGTAACAGAATTGGTCAAAGTCACGATAACCGACAAACCGCTGCTGATTCCCAATTCGTTGATTGAAAAGGAAGTGAGGAATTATTTTGGAGGGAAGTAAAAAAATGAGGATTGAGAAATTAGCAATGAAGGCGCTTGCGGTATTTTTTCTTTTAGGCGGTATTTGTTTTAACACCGTGGCGCAGGAAGTGGCGGTTTATCCGCAGTTGGGGCATACAGATGGTGTTAGGTCAGTAGCGTTCAGCCCTAACGGAAGGCAGGTTCTTTCATGTTCTAATGATTCGACAATCAAACTCTGGAACATAGATACAGGTAGAGAAATCATGACTTTTTCTGGTCATGAAAGCTATGTTAGGTCAGTAGCGTTCAGCCCTGATGGTAGACAGGTTCTTTCAGGTTCTAGTGATTCGACAATCAAACTCTGGGACATAAATACAGGCAGAGAAATCATGACTTTTTCAGGTCATGAAGGAGAGGTTACTTCAGTAGCATTCAGCCCTGATGGGAAGCAAGTTATTTCAGGCTCTTATGATCAAACAGTTAAACTTTGGGACGTAAACACAGGCAGAGAAATCAGGACTTTCTCAGGACATACTGATTTGGTTTTTTCAGTAGCGTTCAGTCCTAACGGAAAACAAATAGTTTCTTCTGGTTCTTATGATCTTACAATTAAACTATGGGACATAAGAACAGGAAAAGAAATTAGAACTTTTTCAGGCTATACAGACCCGGTTAATTCAGTAACATTCAGTCCTGACGGGAAGCAAATTCTTTCTGGCGGTGGTTATAGCCAAAGTTCAAGTGGTCATTTAAAAACAGTCAAACTCTGGGATGTAAATACAGGAAAAGAAATAAGGACTTTTTCGGGGCATAAATTTAGAATTTCATCTGTAGTGTTCAGCCCTGATGGGAGACAGATTCTTTCTGGCTCTGATGAAGATGATAATAGTGCAATAAAACTATGGGACACAAATACTGGGAGGGAAATTAGAACTTTTTCAGATCAGACAGGTAGAATTGAATCCGTAACATTCAGCCCTGACGGGAAGCAGATTCTTTCCGGTGATGTATATGGATTTATCAAACTATGGGACACAAACACAGGAAAAGAAATCAAATCTTTTTCAGGTTATACATATAATGTTGAAACTGTAACATTCAGTCCTGATGGTAGACAAATTCTAACAATTTGTGATGATATAATTAAACTCTTAGACACAAACACAGGAAAAGAAATCCGAACTTTTTCAGGACATACAAAATGTGTTAATTCTGTAGCATTCAGCCCTGACGGTAAACAGATACTTTCCGGTTCTTACGATGAAACAATCAAACTCTGGGACACAAACACAGGTAAAGAAATCAGGACTTTTTCAGGGGAATGGCCAATATTCAGCCCTGATGGGAAGCAGATTCTTGCTAGACAAGATTATTACGAAGAAGATTCAGGTCTTTATTACAAACTCTTGCTTTGGGACGCAAACACAGGTAAAGAAATCAGGACTTTTTCAGGGAATTGGCCAATATTCAGCCCTGATGGGAAGCAGATTATTGCTAGTCAATATTATGACGAAGATTCAAATTATTATTACAAACTCTTGCTTTGGGACACAAATACCGGGAGAGAAATCAGGACTTTTTCGGGGCATATATCAAGTATTTCATCTGTAGCATTCAGCCCTGACGGTAGACAGATACTTTCCGGTTCTTACGATAAAACAATCAAACTCTTGGACACAAACACTGGCAGGGAAATTAGAACTTTTTCATGGGATAGTGCAATATTCAGCCCTGATGGGAAGCAGATTCTTGCTAGTCAATATTATGACGAAGATTCAAATTATTATTACAAACTCTTGCTTTGGGACACAAATACCGGGAGAGAAATCAGGACTTTTTCAGGGGCATTGTATGATACACCAGTAATATACACTCCTGACGGTAAGCAGTTTCTTTCAAGAAACGTATATAAAAATACAATCAAACTCTGGGATGTAAGTACAGGAAGAGAAATCAAGACTTTTTCAGGACATTTAAGCACTGTTAATTCAATAATGTTCAGTCCAGATGTCAAGCAAATTCTTTCCGGTTCTAACGATGGTACTATCCGCCTCTGGGACGTATCCACAGGTAAAGAAATCGCTCAATTCATCAGCTTTAAAGACGGTGAATGGCTTGTTCTCACCCCCGACGGTTACTACAATTCTTCGCCTAAAGGCGACAAATACCTCAATGTCCGTGTCGGCAACAATGTCTACGGTATAGACCAATACAAAAAAACGTTCTACAATCCGCAAATTGTCGAAGCAAGGTTACAGGGCAAGCCCGATCCGGTGCGTGTTACTGCAAACATTCAGGACGGTTATGAACCGCCTGTTGTGGTATTCCGAAATCCTGAAAATGGGGCAGTATTGTCATCCAGTCAGGTAGAACTGTCCATAGCGGTGGTTGATCAAAGACAGCCTATTCAAACAATAACGGTATCGGTCAATGGAAGGTTAATACCTTTTGATTTATTGCGGGGAAGTATCAGCGGCCTACGCGGTGGAGAAGTGGAACTAAAAAACACGCAAATAAAATTGATCGGCAATCAAAAGACCGTGGAATTCAAACTGCCTATTACCCTTGATTCGGGGGTAAACCGTATTGAAGTAGTTGCCAACAATCCTTTTGCGGAAGGGCGTAACAGCATAGATGTAACCAACAAAAAAGCGGCGGCACAGAGTACAAAGCCTAATCTGTATATATTGGCAATAGGCGTGAACCGTTATAACGACTCACGGCTTGAAGAACTAAAATTCGCTGTTAATGACGCCAAAGCAATTATTGACGCTTTCAAGTCTCAAGAAGGCAAACGATACGGAAAAGTTAATAGTTTCTTGGTTGCGGATGGCGCGGCAATTACGCCAACAACAGAAAATATCCTTGATAGTTTTGATCATTTACGAAATGAAGCGGCGGGACCTAATGATGTTGTAGTGCTTTTTATGGCAGGGCACGGATTAAACAATCAAAACGGAGATTTTTACTTTATGCCTTCCGACGCGGCTTTTAACGCTGACGGCTCAATACGGTCATTAAAGGCAATATCATTCAGGCAAATTCAGGGTGTTCTGTCAATGTCCGGGCAAAAGCTGGTGTTTATAGACGCTTGCCATTCTGCCGGAACAAGCGGTGGTTTAACAAAAAGGGTAAACAACGACCGCCTTATAAATGATTTAAACAGCGATTCCTCATTAAGTATAAGTTCGGTAATTTTTACTTCCAGCAAAGGCGATCAATCTTCTTTGGAAAGCGATACATATAAGCATGGTCTATTTACTTACGCAATTTTACAGGGATTAAAAGGCGAAGCCGCAAAATCCGGTGAAAAAGCAATTACAACATTAGCGTTGGAATATTATCTAAAAAATGAAGTCAAAAAAATGGCAGAAAAAGAGAAATATCAGCAGAATCCACAAGTAACTAAAGCAAACGGCCTTGAGGATTTTGAAATGGTAATTTTGAAGTAAAGGAGCAAGCGGTTATTATGAAGAAAAGCCGGATTTTTTTATTTATTTACCTGATGTTCATTTTTGGCGTAAATCTCCCCGCGCAAAACCGCGGCGAACTTGAAATCAAAACATCCAATGGCAATGTTGTGAGTACTTTTAGTCAGGGATATGCGCTGGTTATAGGTGAAGTTAACTATAAATATATGGATCCGCTTAAAAGTATAAAAAATGAGATAAACATCGTTAAAGGATTGTTAGAAGGACAGAATTTTATTGTTGAGACGTTTATTGATAAAACAAGTGATGAACTGAAAAATGGGATACAAAAATTTCTTAATGATTATGGTATGGATGAGAGCGCGCGGTTAGTTTTATTTTTTGCCGGACATGGAGCGACTTACCCTTTACAGGGTAAAGAGGTAGGTTATATCGTACCGATAGATACGCCGACTTTTGAAGATAATCAAAAAGGATTTTTTCAAAAAGCAATCTCAATGGATTTGATTCAAACATGGGTAAACACTTCACGCTGCCGTCATATTCTTTTTATCTTTGACAGTTGTTTTTCCGGTACAATTTTTACAACCCGCAGTGAAGTTTTGCCTCCTTCCATATCTTACGAAATAATCAAACCAGTACGCCAGTTTATAACCGCCGGGAGTGAAAATGAAACAACTCCTCCCGTAAGTGTCTTGGTTCCTTTGCTTGAAAGAGCATTAAAGGACGGGGAAGCAGACCTAGATAAAGACGGTTATATAACAGGGACTGAACTTGGATACTACCTGAGAAAAGAAGTAATAAACCGTAACAGAGGCCAATGGCATCCCCAGTATGGCAAGTCGCATGACACCAGATGGGACAAGGGGGATTTTATTTTTGTAAGCGGCAAACCTCAACCGCTTACAGGAACACCACAACAACCCTCACCTCAAACGCCAAAAGCGCCGGTAATAAATGAAGATTTACCCTTACCCGCCAACTTTGTGCGCATAGAAGGCGGCACATTTACAATGGGCAGCCCTTTAAATGAACCAATCCGATATGATAATGAAGTACAGCACAGGGTGACGGTAAGCAGTTTCTACATGGGAAAATATCAGGTAACGCAGGCGGAGTATGAAGCTGTTATGGGAACAAACCCAAGCAATTTTAAGGGGTCAAATCTTCCGGTGGAAAATGTAAGTTGGTACGACGCAGTAGAGTACTGTAACAAACTTAGTCAGAAAGAAAATCTTACTCCCGCGTATATCATAGACAAGGGTCGTAGCGACATAAACAATACCAGCGATAGTGATACAGTAAGATGGCTGATAACGTGGAACCAGAACGCAAACGGCTACCGTTTACCTACGGAGGCTGAGTGGGAGTATGCGTGCAGAGCTGGGACAACAACACCTTTTAACACGGGGAATAACATAACAACCGGCAATGCCAATTACGATGGGAATTATCCGTACAATAAGAACGCTAAAGGGACATACCGCCAGAAAACAACACCGGTAGGGAGTTTTGCGCCTAATCCTTGGGGATTATACGATATGCACGGTAACGTATGGGAATGGTGCTGGGACTGGTACGGCTCGAATTATTATTCGAGTAGTCCTGCGAGTAATCCGGCGGGGGCAGTCTCTGGCGCTCTCCGTGTAGTACGCGGCGGGGGTTGGAACTATTCGGCTGCGGACGTTCGTTCGGCCTGGCGGAGCTACTACACTCCATCGAACCGGCTCAACTTCATCGGCTTTCGGCTGGTGCGCCCCTGAGTTCTGGTAACGCAATGGTGTCAGGCACGAATCCGCCCATTAGGAACAAAAGGGAATGATGCTGTTTTATAAATATATTTGCCAATATATATTGGAGGAAATACCAATAAACCAATTAATTGATGCAGCAATAGAATGTGTTACAAATGGGATTGAATCAGATAGTTTGTATATTCTGGCAGGATTAGATGAAAAAGATGAATACAATATATCGTTATATTATAAATTAGTATTAAATGAATTAAATATAAAAGAACCGACAAAATATGAAGCTGTAAAATATTTGATAAAATATTATTGTAATCAGTTGATAAATAGAAATATAACTCATGAAATATTCTTAAAAAAAGTACCTCGTGAAATTAGTCGTAAATATACTGCTCCTAATAATTTTCCATATACTAATGCCGCTGGTTATGAGTTTGATTTGATGAAAGAAGAAACAAAATATGCCCGTGATATTTTGGGTCTTGGTGATTTATTGGATTGGAAAGATATTGAGTATGCAGGTGATTTTTGGGGGCTAGAAAGATTTGTGGGAATATACTCGACAATAGATGATTTAGAAGACTATAAAGAAAAGCCAGACGAATTTTATGAAAAAATATACAATATAGATAAATATAATGTTGATGAATATATTGAAAAAATGTACAATCTTTGTTATGAATATGCAGAAGAATATTTAAATAAAGAAAATAAAGGCGGCGCAAAGTGTCTGACACCTATTAGGAGTTATGACAATGGTGTCAAGCACGAATCCGCCCTGTTAAATGTATTATTTTAAATAAATGTAGGAAGGTTTTATGGATATAACATCTTTAATATGTGGTATTGTTGGATTATTTGGTATAGTTTATAGCTTTTTTGCTATAAATATACTAAATGAATATTCAATGAATAACTCAAAGGTATTTTTATTACTATTGTTTATTCCTTTTTTATTATTATTAATAGCTATAATTTTTGGATTTATTTCTAGAAATAAAAAAGTTAGAAAGTTTTCATTGACTGGTAGGATATTAGGATATATAGGAATAATTCTAATAACAATTTGCACAATACCAGAAATGACTAATAATAAGGGGCATATTTTAATTTATAAATTAAAAAACCCTTTAATTTATTCATATTTTAATGAAATTCGAATTGTAGGAGCAACAACTAAAGATAATATTTTCGTTGAAGTTAAAATAATTATTGCCTACGATCCAGATGATCCTGTAGTATCATTAGAATTATTATCTCGAAAAGATGAATTAAGAGATTTTATAATGGCTTATTTTCATAATAAAATTTCATCTGAATTAGTTCCTGAAAAAGATGAGCAAATAAAAAAAGATATTAGAGCAATACTTAATACAGATATTCTAAGAAATGGAAAAATTAAATTTATATATTTTGAAAAATTAGATATAAGTTACCCATATTAATAGACACGCACAAGTGCCAGACACCAAAATTCCGTAGTGTCATTAGGTGTAAATTTGTTCCTATCCCTATTCCTGCTTTTCAGGAAGCGCAAAGGGAAGAATATGCATACGGGTTTTATGAGGGTCAATAGTAATTATCGTGCCTTGTTCAATAGCAGTGGAATATTTGATAAGGGCTTCGGCTACCCGATCAAGATGCGCTTCGGGACGGGTATCCTCGGCGCGAATTTGGATAACACTGGGGCCAGTGGCGCGGGTAGAAACCAGAATAGCGCTAAAATCAAGATCGTTGGTAAAGACAGAATAACCGTTTTGCCGGGCATAGGACATGATTTCAATGTCTTGTGCGTTGGCCGCGCCGATTGCGGTCCAATGGACTGCTTCAATTCCCCGGCTGGAAAGCATATTCGCCCAACGAATAGCAAGATTCACATCAACAATAATTTTCATGAACCTCAACCGAGCCCGCAGGGCGAAGGTTCCCCTCTTGATAGGGAATTGTTATCAAGTAAACGCAACTTCACGGCCCTCGGCAAGCCAAGCGGCGTATTGCAGGGATTGCAGAATGTCCTCCCGTTCAAGGTAGGGATAATCAACCAGCAGTTCTTCAATCGTTTCCCCCGCGCCAATCTGGGAGAGTATTCTGCCCACCGTCAGGCGCATACCCCGAATACAG
>Ga0268262_10004359_pt1 | contig 14675 bp, 10 predicted proteins | sample TergutNc150P3_FD_190354 | JGI IMG/M metagenome (GOLD analysis project Ga0268262, IMG submission 190354) | Nasutitermes corniger P3 segment gut microbial community from laboratory colony in Florida, USA - Nc150 P3 (SPAdes) (version 2) | ecosystem: Host-associated > Arthropoda: Insects >... | reverse complement strand
AATCGTGAGCGTTCACATACCGCTATATTTGGAGACCCCGCAAAATTTTGGAGCATAGGTGTTTCCACCGGTACGTCTTTTGCCGCCCCTTGGGCTATTGGCACTATCCACGGAACTATCGCGCCTTTTAGAAATTCTTTTTTTGATCTGGGCATTGATTATGGCATGATTAGCGGAGTTGTTGATGTTGAGCAATATTATTCCCTGTACCCCTTTATTCATGCCGCTTTTTTCCTACCCTTTAAAAAAAGCGGCGGTTGGTACGTTGGGACCGGCGGCGGCTATATGCTGGGCGAATATACTTTTCCCGAAGGGAAGGTTCCGGTAAATATATTCGCCCTTGATATTACGGCAGGGGTAAATTTTTGGAATATGATTGATGTGTCTTACACATTGCGGACTAATTTTAATTCGGTGAACCATAAAGTAACTGTAGGTTATACCTACCGCTTTAGGTAAAGGGGAGACGATGAATAAGAAAATATGTCGTTTTATGAGATTTTTTCTACGTGCTATTGTCATTATCATGTTTTTATCATTAACAATATTCACGACCTGCAGTCTTGAGGGTGATATGTCTGCCAAAAGGCCAAAGCCCGGAGAAAATCACCCACCGGATATTCCGGACACTAATACATTTATTGTTTTCGATAATACTCAGGGAATCTGCGCTGTCTCGGTTTATGGGGATTATCGCAGAAGGAACGAGGATAAAATAGCCGAAATTCCCGCAGGCGGCAGTTCCGGAAAAATTACATATACACCCGGATTTTCCGTACCTTTTTATTTCTCATATTCGATAAAAGTGAAAGGCATAAGCGATTTTATTCTGAATTATGTTCCCGAAATAGGAAAAGATCAAAAAGTAGTACGCATAGATCCTGACACAACAACCACTATTAAAATACCAACACTTAGTGAATCCATTTCATCGCCTGATACATTGCTATCCAATAACTGTTATATATTTATTCAGAATAATTCATCATATTCATTTGAATTACACCAAGAAACTTCAGAACTTAAACCTGATAATATTTCTTCGCCTTTGGTAAATAATGGTGAAAGAGCGCAGTACACTATAAATCCGGGACCGGCTTCTAATTACAGATTATTAGTAGGCGTAGAATATAAAGAATTATCCGATTCAATTGTCAACTTTGAAACGGGACATATATACAATTTTGATTTTAACGGTAATATTTCACTGGTCAGGGATACCGAGTTAAAACTTATTAACGTAAACGGAATCGCCATACCACAACCACCTGCCACTCCTGCAGTAATAACTTCAAATGGCACTATAGCCCTGCGATGGTCTGCCGTTGAAAGCGCGACAGCTTATGAAATTTGGATGTCTACAGTAAACGATTCCGCTTCAGCGGCAAAATACGGAACAGATATTGCAGCTTCACTTACCGCTACAATAAGCAATTTGAACAACGGAACTACTTATTATATCTGGCTTAAAGCAAAAAACATTTTAGGTACAAGCGGCTTTAGCCCTGTAGCAACAGGAATACCTTCCGCTTCGACTGTTAAACCGCCCGTTCCTCAGACTGCGCCAACAATAATCGCGGGAAACGGACAGCTTACTATAAGTTGGCAAGCTGTTGTTGATGCAGATGTTTATGAGATTTGGACAGGTACAACAAACAAGACACAAACCGCAACAAAACAAGGCGGAGATGTATCAGGTCTTTCCGCAGTAATTACCGGTTTGAACAATGGAACAAATTATTATGTTTGGGTAAAGGCAAAAAACCATATTGGCGTTAGCGATTTTAGTCCTCCCGCGATTGGTAAACCGCTCGGTACACCGGGAACGCCGACAGTAAGTTCAGGTTTCGAACAATTACTGGTGACATGGACAGCAGTTGCTGGGGCAGAACAGTACGAAGTGTATTATGGGACAGGTACTCCAACAACGCTTGCGGCAACAACTGCCGGAACAACGGTGACTATTAGCGAGCTGGCTGTCGGTACGACTTACTATGTTCGTTTGCGGGCAAAAAATGCGAGCGGAGTATCAGGCTATGGACCGAATGCAAGCGGCGTACCTAATCGTACTCCAGGATTGTACCGTGGCGGCGCAAAAATAAGTAATCAAAATCTTGCAGACTCGTTAACCTATATTTCAAACAACGCGGTTAGTGGCGATGAGTATTCCATTGTTCTTGGGGGTAATGAGTCCATCTCTCCTAAAAATCTCTATTATTCCGGCAAAACAGTAGGAATTACTCTGTTGGGAAGCGGTGGTGAAAGAACAATTACCCTTAATGCAAGAGGGAGTATGTTTACTGTGAATTTCGGTGTTACCCTTACCCTTAATGAAAATATCACGCTTATTGGAATTAGTGGAAATAATGCTTCTCTTGTTTTTGTTAATAATGATGGAAAGTTGATAATGAATGAAGGAGCGAAAATCAGCGGCAATACTGACTCCGATTACTACTTTTCCTCCTCTTCCTACTTAACCGTTGGAGGGGTATATTCAACTGGCACCTTTACAATGAACGGTGGGGAAATCAGCGGCAATACTGCCTCCAGATCCTTCCTCTCCTCCTCCTCTTCCGCCGCCCCCTCCTACTCCATTGGAGGGGTGTATTCAACTGGCACTTTTATCATGAACGGTGGGGAAATCTCAGGCAATACTGCCTTCCTCTCCTTCTCCACCTCCTCTTCCTCCCCCCCTTCCTATTCAGTTGGAGGAGTGTATTCAACTGACACCTTTACCTTGAATGGTGGGGAAATCAGCGGCAATACTGCTTCCTCCTCCTACTCCCCCTACTCCTATGGCGGAGGAGTTTATTCATCTGGCACTTTTACCATGAACAATGGGGAAATCTCCGACAATACTGCCTCCTCCTACTCCCGTTCCTACGGTGGAGGGGTGTATTCAACTGGCACCTTTACCATGAACGGTGGGGAAATCAGCGGTAATACTGCCTCCTCATCTAACTCCTCCTTCAATCCCTACTCCTACTCTTACGGCGGAGGGGTGTATTCAACTGGCACCTTTACTAAATCGGGCGACGGAGTTATTACTGGCTATGCCAGCGATACGGTGAACGGCAATGTGGTGAAGATAGATGATACTGTACAGAGCAACCAAGGTCATGCGGTGTATGTAAATTCCAGTCCTGTCAAGCGTAGGGAAAGTACCGCAGGGTCTGATGTTAATCTCGATTCGAGAGTGAACGGAGTAGCGGGAGGGTGGGAATGAAAATGGAGGTTACTAAGGATAAGTGGGATATTTTTTCAGAAATAATTAAAGTTGCAGTAACTAAAGAACCTAACAAATGCATTGTATTTCTGCCTGGTGCAGTAAATTTTTCTGACTTTATTAGAATTGACTCTCTAAATTATGATATAAAAAATGAGGTTTTTAGAAAAGTCAAAGAACTTTTCAATATAGATGATATTCAAATCAAAGATATTGAAAAGGATGATTTTGATAATTCTAAATATTCATTTTCAGGCCGAAATAAAAATTCTTCGAACTCTGAAAAGACCAGAATAGTTATATTCGATGATTTGGTTGAAATAGGGTCATATACGGGGAAGTTTTATGATTATTATGTTTTAAGGAGGAATAATGAATAATAGTGAACGCGGTAAACCAATGCCCGGGTTGGATAAACAATTTGAATTCTCAAAACACTTGCTGGTTAGTATTTCAATTATGGTGGGAATAGTGCTAATTGGAACAATACTTGGAAGCTTTCTATTAGAAAAGCCTATTGATTTCACAGCTATTCTTCCTTGGACTGTTTCTATTTATGCAATAGTAACGCCTTATATTAAGGATAAACAAATTTAAGGAGAATACTACCGTGCCAGAGATGAATATTAGTATGATTTTAAATGGTGCGACAGGGGAATGGGAAAATTGATGTAAGCAAGAATTTGATTGTCAAGAAAATTTTGACATTTGTTAATAATCATAATTACTTTAACTTGACATATTAATTAAAAGCTATATATCATTACTTCATAGATGAGTAATTTATATGTTTAAAAGCGGCGATAAAGTTTATTATACCTTTGAGAAATGTCTAGGTATAATAACAGGTGAAAAGAGACCTTTTCGTAATTCATTCCAATGGCAGATCAAATTTGGTGAACGAGATTATCGTTATATACGACAAGAACATTTAGAGCATTATGATCAAGACGAGAATCCATGGAATAGATTAATAAAAGGGCGTTTAGGAAATTATACTGATTTACAAAAATATTTAAGCTCAGTGAGACTTTCCGGCAAATTAACAAATATTTTTTATTCGATGATGACTGGGACAGCGCGATTTTATCCTCATCAATTTAAACCTGTATTAAAATTTATTGAATCAATCAATGGTAGTTTGCTAATCGCTGATGAAGTTGGTTTGGGGAAAACAGTAGAAGCTTTATATATATGGAAAGAACTTATTGCTCGAAAGGAAGCAAAGAGACTTCTTATTATCGCTCCAGCCGCATTACGTGTAAAATGGCAAGAAGATGCCGAAAATTTTTTCGGCATAGGGGCTGTAATTCAAAATTGTAAGGAATTATATAACGATGTTGTTAATTCATCTTTACCATCACATAAAAATGAAGAAAAAGTTTGGATTATTAGTCTACAAGGTATTAGGTATAAATATGCTTCAGATGTTCCAGAAGATGATAATTCTTCAAAAGCACAATTATTTAGACTCTTTGAAAATGAAAATTACCATAATTTCTTTGACTTAGTAATTATTGATGAAGCGCATTATTTGCGTAATTCAGAAACTGCAAGTTTTAAAACAGCGGAATTTATAAGAAATATTAGTAAAAATATGGTTCTTCTTTCTGCTACCCCCATTCAAACTAGCTCAGATAACCTTTATAATCTTTTAAGACTTTTATCACCTGAAGAATATATTGATAAGACAACATTCGGAGAAATGTTAAATAAAAATACTTTACTAGTCAATTTATCGAATAATATACGGAATATTAATGCTGTTACAGATACAGAGATTGAAAAAAATATTATTAATATAAGTTATTTAAATAAAGAAAAATACAAAAATATTATAGAATTTTACTATTTAAATAAAGATAAATTACGAACTGATGTAAATATTCAAGTAAAAATGATAAATATGTTAAGTAATTATTATTTTTATAATCAATGTTTTTCTCGTACTAGGAAATGTGATACAACTATTGAAACTGCATCTAGATCTGCAAATTGGCGTCATTTTAAATTAAGTAATACCGAAGCAAATATTTATAGAAATGTGAAGCAATATCTTGAAAAAATAGGTTATGGACGCAAGCCGATCGAAGTATTTACACTTATTACACGCTTAAGGCAACTTACAAGTTCAATACCTGCGGCAATTAAGTATTGGAAAGAAAAAGATTCTATTCCTGAAAGTGTTTGGGCAAATATAACACCGGATTCAGATGAAGATGATTATAATGAAGATGACGGAGAGAATATAAAAGATAATATTGTAGTTAATATTGATAATATATCAGATAATATAGATAATGATGAGTTAATTAGTAATGATACAAAATATAAAGAATTATTAAGGATAATAACTGAAATTAATAAGAATGAAAAAATAATAATTTTCTCATTCTATAGATATACTGTTGAATACCTTTGTAATCGTCTAAATAGGGATAGTATTAAAGCAATAAAACTTTGGGGTAATAAGAACAGTAAAGAAAATAAAAAGGACAAAGAACAAATAATAACGGATTTTGAGGATGATCCATCAATAAGAATACTTGTTTCAACAGAAGTTGGTTCAGAAGGTATAGATCTTCAATTTGCCGGTTATGAAATAAACTATGATTTACCATGGAATCCTATGCGTTTAGAACAAAGGATAGGACGAATAGATCGTATCGGTCAAACACATAAAAAAATATTTATTTTTAATTTATCTTGTAAAGACACAATAGAAGATTTTGTAATGGAACGCCTTTATGAAAGAATAAATATATTTACATCTTCTATTGGAGAAATAGAACAAATAATAGGTGAAAAAATAAATAAATTATCTATTGAATTATTTAATCCTGATTTAACTGAAAAACAACAAAAAGAAAAAATTGAAGCGACTATTAGAGCAATTGAAAACGAAAAACAACAAAAAGATATTTTAGAAGAAAAATCCGGAATATTAAATACTCAATTTCAAGAAATAATAATGAGAAATATAAACATTTCTGAAAAAAACAAACGATATTTGACAAAAGAAGAGCTGTTTATTTTTATTTTAAATTCATTACATAATTCATTTCCCCAGACAGAAATTAGAAATATAACTGAATCTTCCTTTACGCTTGCAATAGATAATGATGCATATCATAATTTTTCCATTTTCATTAATAAAAATAACATTAAAAACATTAATGGTATTCATCCCCATAGACAAATTTTATGTAATTTTGACCCAAACAATGAAAAAAAATATCGAAAACAAAAAAATCATGAATTTATAGATTCTAATCATCCTATAATAAAATGGCTGGCTGAACATGAAAATCAAAATTTAAATTATACCGGATGTACCGGTTTGTATTTTCCGGATTGTAAAACTATCATGTCTGGTATATATTTATTTTTAATTCAAGAATGGATTATAGAAGGATATCGTAGAGCAGATGAATTGCATTTTATCCTTCTTAATCTTGAAACTGATGAATATATTGTTGAAGAAAAAGCAGAAAATATATTTATGGATAATATATTCAAATGCAGACATATGCCAGAATCAATATTAAGTAACAACAATTTTATTAAAAATATTGAATCATCAAAAGAAAAAATAATTAATAAAATGGCTTCATCTTATGATAATTTTATACAAATTTTTGAAGAACAGCATAAAATAACTATTTCTCAACAAAAAGAATATTCTACGATTCTCTATAAAAGACAATCAAATGAATTATCAGAGCTTATCTTAAAATATGAATATGAAGGTCGTAGTGAGAGTGTTATAAAAGGAAAGAAAACAAGGCTTGAAAATATTAATAATACTTACATGAATCAAATGTATGAACTTGATGAAAAATTGATTAACATAAAAGATAATATGAAAGAAATAGCAATAGGACTAATTTTAACAGGAGAATATAATGAGTAATTTTGATGTATACATTGGATTGGATTTCGGAACAAGTTTTAGTAAGGTTTGTTATAATGTAAAAGGTGACTTGTATGTTTACAAGAAAAAAGATTCACCATTTATTCCTACTGAAATATATTATAATACGGATACTATAGAAGTTTTTAATAATAATGATATATATACACAACAACTCATTCCGGTAAAATATTTTAAATATTCAATGGTTTTTGAATCAATAATTAATAAACAAATATTAAACAATTTACCTGCGAATTTAACATATAAACAAATAAATATATTATTTTCAATTTATTTCCTTGCTTGCGTAATAAAGGATGTTAAACAAGAAATAATAAATAAGTATTATAAAAACACAGACATAAAAGATATTGTATGGGAAATTAATATGTCTTCGCCAATAAATGATTATCAAGGAAAAATATATAATTTATATTTTGATGTTTTAAATTCTGCATATAATTTAGCAAATGATTGTCAATTAACAAATATACATATAAATAAAATTAATGATATATATAATAAAGTTAAAAATGGTATAATAATAAAGAATGAGCTTTTATCTATTCATCCTGAATTATTTATTGAAGCTGTATATTTAACAAATAACAATTTACTTGGTCTGGATTATGGTTCATATATGGTTATGGATATAGGAGGCGGGACAGTTGATATTGGTATCTTATGGAGAAGAGAATGGAGAAATAGTACGAAATACGATTTAGTAGTAATAAATATAATTAAATACGGTGTAGAAAGAATTATTGATGAACTGGAAAATATTGGAATAATAAGAAAGGATATAAATAGTATTTTAGAACGCGGAGAGTTTAATATAAATACATTAATCATTAATGAATATTTTATTAATAATATAGAAAAAATGATAGATATTGAAGAAAGCGATCCTAAAATTGGGATAGAAGATATTTTTAATAAACGAATATATTATACTGGCGGCGGTTGTAATTTATTATGGTATAAAAATATTGTAAATTCAATTAATAGCAGTAAAATTACTGAAGATAAAATTCCTATCAAATCATTACCATTAAATTATAATAATAAACAAGATGCACACAGGCTTATTATTGCAATGGAACTTGCAAGGCCTGTTGATACAATCGAAATGAATTTAGGCAGTACAAGAATAATTAATGGAGAAAAAATTATTTCTGGAAATGAATCCTTAGAATTTGAAATAAAAGAAACAACTATTACTAGATCAAAACCAGTACAAAAGATTTGGACATATAATGATCTACAAGATAGGCAGAAAGAGTTATATGGTGATGAACCTATATAGAAAACTGTGAGCCTATCAGGTTTTTTGTGGAGTATAATTCCGAATTCCAATATGCGTTTGACACCTGCTTTTCTCCCCTTTTCGTGCTGGTTCGTATGGTTCGTGGTAAAAAAATTCTTCCTCATTCTCCCTACTCATTGCGATTTTCCCCTCATTACGATAAACCAAACATACAATGAAAAGAACAAAACTGAATAAACAATTAATATGGAATATCAATATTCATCTAAACGGTTTGCCGTACTTTTATTTAGCGTGTGGAAAATTATTATTTCAGAAAATCAATATGAGTAACTGAAGGCGGAATACGAAAAGTAAAAACCATTTCATTATTTGCATTTGTTAAGGCCATATCACCTTTGCGAAGTATGTCCATTCCAATAATACAATCAAAATCAAATTTAGTATTAAATTGTGCGACTTTTACATTTTTAAATTCAATTCCATTTGGTAAAATAATATCAACATTATAAACAGGAACAATGGAAACTTTATCAAATCCATGTATTTTAGTTCTTTTATATGCTTTTAACTGTGCATTTATAGCAAAGCGTTGACTTATAGATGAACCTGTTGCTCCTGTATCAATTAAAGCCATTGAATTAAAACTCTTTTTGCTTTTATCAGAGACAGGTACACCTATTTGTATTCCAAAAATTATTAGTTGTCTGTCCTTATTTGGCAGTTGATAAGTTATTGCATTAGTTCCCAAAACTTACCGCCTGATTATAATTGTAGAAAAGCATTAATTCTTCTTCATCGGTAATACAATCTTGAATAAGGAATTCCCCCAAACTAAAACCTTTTTCCTGTGCGGCTGAAAGGGCGGTTTCCGTGTCGGGGTAATAACCTATGACGGATTTATCCTTCAAAAGTACACATTCGTTCAAATGACCGGTTATTATTGTCTTGCGGTTTTCATCAAACCATATATATAAATCATCTAAGATATCCATAAAATTACCTTCTATAATTATAATTTATCGTAATTTTTAGGTTATTTCAAGTAAAATATGCATCAGTACACACCCCCTCAAGTTAATTCTCAGGGCATAAATCGTTATACATTAAGAATCTCCATTGATATTCATCAACTATTTACTATATAATATATTTCAATCAAACTAGAACAAGGAGAAATCTTTGGCTGTAAAAACATTCAAACGCGGCTTGAAACTCCCCACAAGAAAACATACCACCGAAGGAACCCCAGTTGAGCAGGTTCCGCCGCCCAAACAGGTAGCGATACCCGTCAACCAGCACTTTGGAGCGCCGAATAAGCCGCTGGTCAGTGTCGGCGACAAGGTTATCCGGGGGCAGAAAATTGCCGATGGCGCGGCGCCCGGACCGATGACTGTGCCGGTTCACGCTTCTATCAGCGGAACGGTTAAAAAAATTGAGCCGAGGCTTCAATCGAATAACACGACGGGAATGTGCATCATCATCGAAGCGGAAGATAAAAATTTTGATGAGGAGTTTTTGCCCCCTGTCGATCCTTATATCTGTTCAAAAGAGGACGCGCTTGCGAGGATACGGGAAGCGGGCATAGTCGGAATGGGAGGCGCGGGATTTCCGACTCATGTAAAACTTTTGCCGCCGCCTAATAAGCCCATCGACATAATCATCGCTAACGGCGCGGAGTGCGAGCCGTATCTTACCACCGACGAGGCCGCGCTGATTTCACGGCCGCACCTGCTGGTTAAAGGACTGGCAATCGTAATGCACATAACGGGCGTCAAAAAGGCGATAATCGGAATTGAAGATAATAAAAAAGATCTGATCCCTTTAATTGAGCGTGAGCTGAGAATAAACGAAATCGAGGCAGACATCTCCGTCGGATTGTGCAGAACCCTTTATCCTCAGGGCGGAGAAAAAATGCTCATAACGGCGCTAACCGGGCGCGAAGTGCCGTCGGGCGGCTTGCCGATGGACGCGGGCTGTATCGTGCAAAATGTCGGCACTATAATCGCCATTGCGGAAGCGTTTTGGCCCGGAAAGCCCGTCATCGACAGGGATTTGACAATCAGCGGAGGAGCGTGTAACACCCCGAAAAATATCCGCGCCCCCATAGGAATGTCAATAAAAGACATACCGCCCGAATTCATGGATATCGATTATTCAAAAATAGCGAAAATAGTTTTCGGCGGCCCGATGATGGGCAGCGCCGTTCATTCTTTGGAAGTTCCCGTTCAAAAAAATACTTCGGGCGTTATTTTGATGACGAAGGAAGAAACTATCGCCGAGGAAGAGGGCCCTTGTATCCGTTGCTGCCGCTGTGTGCGTAATTGCGCCTGCCGCCTGTCGCCCGTCATCATAAACAACAGCCTGGAAGCGCAGGATTTCGATTTTGCCGTAAAAGCGGGATTGATGGACTGCATGGAGTGCGGATGCTGCACCTACGTTTGCCCGGCGAGAATAAAACTGGTTCAGCGGTTCCGCGTAGGCAAACAGCGCTTAAAAATGAGGGCAAAATAATGGGCATAATTATTTATTACCCTACATTGGAGGGATCAATCTTTGGAGGATTTTTTGTGCAGGATTCATCCCAATAATCCGATTCGTCTTCAGTCATTCTTGTCATGTTTCTCTTAATTCAAAGGATATTAGGAGAAAAATGAATCTCATTATACAAGAGCAAGAGAACTTACTGGCGAACTTGCGGGAACAACTGAACGCAATGTCAGAAACCTACAGGATGCAGTCTCAATTATCGGCGAAATACGCGCGAAACTCAAAATTCTGGCGGACTTTTACGCTAATAGCGATTCCGGTAACAGCGCTCATTAGCGGTGGTATAGTATGGGCAGTAGTTGATTAGTTATATTAATAAATTGATTAATTAAAAAAGTTGATCGTAATAAAGATGAATGGAAATTGCTTACAGCGCAGAAGAAAAAGGACATAATTTTTGAAAGACTTATTTTTAAGCATAAAGAAAAAAATTATTATCTGATAGCCGACGCTTACGACTTTCCGAAACTTTTGTGAACACGGACAACATAAAACGTGATATGATTATATTGGCATGTTACAGCATAACAAAAGGAAAACAATGAAATTTAGGGACGCTATTTTTCTTTGTATCGCGGCAGTATTACTTTTTTCATGTAATAATAAAAAAGAACAAGCCGTTTTAAATGAACCGATTACCGAATCAGAAGAGAGCGGTTTAATCGAATCCGCCGCAGAAAAAGAAAGGGAAGCAATGAAAGAATTTATTTATACAAACGATCAATATTTTCAGGAAAGAGACGCGGAAATCGTTTTTATTGAAAAAGCAAATTTTGGAATACCGGGAGGTGATAATTGGATAGTCAGATTAAATAGTATGCATATATTAATTTATGTGATTAACGAAGGCAGAATAGAAGAAGATTACTATGGAACAGTCAGCGGCCAATACTTTGTTGATCAATATATGGATGATATTTCCGAATATGATATATTACGCGATATACCCGGTACGCATACTCCCGAAGGCAGCGTTTCTTTTGGCGACTTTAACGGCGATGGTATAGATGAACTGTTCCGTTATCTTTATGTGCCTGATTTAGGTCATAATATCGACATTTTTCATTATGAACCGCAAAAAAAGGGCTTTGGGTATTGTAGAATCCGGTATAAAATCATCGATCCAAAAAACGGTCCCGCACCGGTTAAGTTTATGACTTACAAAGGAAAGTATGGATTTAAAGTTTATTATTCCAATATCGAAGCGGCGGGCGGCTCGGGATGGGTTCCTGAGCCTGACCCGAAAAATGATAAATGGATATTTTTCTCATGGGACGAGAAACAAAGAATGTATGTGGAAAGTGGTGAATACAAAGAATGATATTTTACTTTTCCCCCGTGAAACTCCCGGACATGATTTCCATGTTTTTCCATGACCTTCTTTTATTATGCGCCATTTTTATTTTCTCTGATATTATATTTCTTTGATATAAGAACTGTATTTGGCGGGCTTACAAAACAATAAAATGTATAATATAATAAATAAAAAGGTAAAATATGAACGATGATAATATTACGATAAACGCAGCTACCGCAAAACATAAAATGATGACAACCTCGCCTGTGGAGCCTTTGATTTGCAAACTTGCGGTTCCTACCATTACCGGAATGCTGGTATCGTCTCTGTACAATATGGCGGACACTTATTTTGTCAGTTCACTCGGCACAAGCGCCATCGCCGGAGTCGGAGTGGTGTTTTCGCTCATGTCGATTATTCAGGCGGTGGGATTCTTTTTTGGTCATGGCGCGGGGAATTTAATCTCCCGTTCTCTTGGCGCAAAGAGAACTGAAGAAGCGGAAAAAATGGCGGCGACAAGTTTTTACACCGCGTTCGCGTTTGGTCTAATCATCGCGATATTCGGAACAATTTTTATCAAGCCATTGGCTCTGGTTCTCGGCTCGACCGGAACAATTTTGCCTTACGCTGTGAATTATCTGCGTTTCATCTTGCTTGGCGCGCCGTTCATGGTGTCTTCTTTTATGATGAACAATCTGCTGCGTTATCAAGGCAGCGCTCTTTTTGGCATGATGGGCATGACCACCGGAGCGGTTCTCAACATCATTCTTGATCCAATTTTTATTTTTATACTGAAGATGGGAGTACTAGGCGCGTCTCTCGCGACGATGATCAGTCAGTGCGTTAGTTTTTCAATTCTGTATTTCATTGCGTGCCGCAAAACAGGAAACATCCGCATAGAATTCCGCAATTTTTCGCCTTCAAAAAAGTATTACCATGAAATTGTGCGGGGCGGTACTCCTTCGCTGCTCCGTCAGTCCATGCAAAGTCTTACTACGCTGCTGCTAAACCACGCCGCCGGTTTTTACGGGGACGCTGTTATCGCCGCTATTTCAATTACTCAGCGTGTTTTTATGTTTGTCAGTTCCGCGACTCTTGGATTTGGACAAGCTTTCCAGCCCGTGTGCGGTTTTAATTATGGCGCGAAACGCTACGACCGTGTAAAAAAAGCATTCTGGTTCTGCTTTCGCCTTTCCACCGTTATGCTGATAATACTTGCCGCAGCTTGTTTTATTTTCGCCCCTTTAATCGTCGCGTTTTTTCGCCATGACGACGCCGAAGTTTTAAAGGTAGGAATTTTCATGATTCGCGCGCAAAGCCTGAGCCTGCCGTTTTTGGGCTGGATACTACTGACCAGTTTTATGCTGCAAACCATCGGCAAAGCCCTTCCCGCAAGCATACTTGCCTTCGCCCGTCAGGGGCTCTTTTTTATCCCATTGATTTTTACAATTGTTCCTGTTCTTGGTGTTTTGGGCATACAACTCTGTACACCCATAGCTGATTCCTGCACATTTGTTTTGTCGCTCTTTTTGGGCATAAAGGTGTTGAAAAAGGACTTGGCGTAGTCTTTACTTTGTCTGGGATAAATAACCTGAAAAAACCCAGCCTATAGTTCCATTTGCGGTCTTAACCCTATACCACGGCGCGGTTATGTCATCTATAGTTTCTGTTTTTCCGACATCAAGCAATTCAACACTGCCGCCTTTGGGAATACTCGCGATTCTATTATCTTTGCCTGTATCCGGCTCGCTTCTTAGGCGCAAAGTTGTTGTCGCGTAATAAGTTCCGCCGCTTGTTTCCAGAAAATAATATATTTCATCGTTTGACATAGGAGCGTCATGCCCCATAGCCAAACGAACTTTTGTCGTATCTGTTTTAATAATACCGCCGTCGGCTGAAGTAACTTCAACTCCGACAGGATATAGAACAGCACCCCAGCCGCTGCCGTCTTTTTTTTCCCACATATTCCAAAAATAAGTACCGTCATCATTACGACGCGCGGCGGAGGCCGTTACTCCATTTTTAAATGTTCCATCCGCTCTAAGTTGTATTCCGCTGCTGCCTAGCGTCCAATATCCTGTTGTAAATTGAGAAAAATCCCCGTTTAAAAGTTTAGAATAACCTTCCGACAGCGCGGCCTGGTAAGCTTTTGCCTCGGCGGCGGCAATTTCAGCATCGGTGGCTTCCAGATAAAAAATATCAGAAACACCGGGAATATATTTTCCCGCAAGGAGACGAACTTTTTTCTTATCTGATTGAATAACCTCTCCGTCATCAATAATGTCAACGCCGGCAGGATACAGAAACATCTCAACTTCATTATTACCTGTATTACTTGATAAACTCCATGTATAATATTTGCCCGATTCCAAAGTAATATCGCCGGTTCTTATAAAATCGCCGTAAGCTCCGTTTGCTT
>Ga0268262_10004358_pt1 | contig 14679 bp, 12 predicted proteins | sample TergutNc150P3_FD_190354 | JGI IMG/M metagenome (GOLD analysis project Ga0268262, IMG submission 190354) | Nasutitermes corniger P3 segment gut microbial community from laboratory colony in Florida, USA - Nc150 P3 (SPAdes) (version 2) | ecosystem: Host-associated > Arthropoda: Insects >... | reverse complement strand
CCGCCAAGGCATTGCTTTTCCCCGGTATAGAGGATTTCGGAATTATTCCGGTAGAAGCACAAGCCGCAGGCTGTCCCGTAATCGCATATCGCCGCGGCGGGGCGCTTGATACAATAATTGAGGGTGTTACAGGCATTTTCTTTGATGAACAAACCACTGCTTCTCTCATGGAAGCAATAAGTCGCTTTGATTCGATGAATGCGGGAGGCGCCTTTAATAACAGGGAGGCGTTTTCCACCCATGTGCGGCAATTCTCACAGGAAGTATTCAAGGAAAAGGTTGAAAAGATTATTAAGGAACGAAAACGATTGTAAATGGCAAAGAAAACAAATAAAAAAAAAGTAGGAATTGTCATTTTAATTTCTTTTGATTTCTTTATTATTCTTTCATGCACTACTTCTGTTATGCTGCCCAGGGAAACAGTTCTTAATTCAAATTTTACTTCTGCCAGGCATTTAGTTTTTATAGGATTTGACGGATGGGGTGCGTCATATTTAGACAAAGCTTATATGCCAACAGTAAAGCGAATGATTTCGGATGGAACTTCAAGTACCGAGACACGTTCTGTAATGCCAAGCATCAGTTGGCCGAATTGGACTTCTCTTTTTATGGGAACTCCGCCAGATAAACAAGGAGACAATAGTTTTCTCTCAATTTTTTCAGTTGTAAATGAATCATTCACTACGGTTCATGAGGATTCAGAAACTCAACCTGTTATTTTTTTCGAATGGAAAGATCTATATAACATTTGCCCTGATGAAACAGCCGTAAAAATTGAAATTTCTTCTGATTATGCATCCGCCTATAAAATCGCGTCTTATATTTCGACTAAAAAACCTGTATTCACGGCGATTGTATTTAACGAGCCTGATCCTACCGGTCATTCAAAGGGTTGGGGCTCAAAAGCTTATTATGAAAAGCTTACTCTTTTAGACAATTTTGTTGCCATTATTGAACAGGCTGTAAAAGAATCCGGGATATACGACAGCACGGTATTTGTTCTTTCATCTGACCATGGCGGCAGTTATAAAAGTCATGGGCATAACAATTCCAAACATCGAAAAATTCCATTGGTGTTTTTTGGAGCGGGCATAAAAAAAGGCTATATCATTCCTTTTTCCACTGATATTTACGATATAACACCTTCCATGACCGCAATCCTGGGACTTCAAGCGCCTCAGGAATGGACTGGCAGACCAATATACGAAATTTTTAATGATTTAAAATAATGACCATAACAATTGACTGTAGGATGATAAACTCAAGCGGCGGCATAAGCGTATATCTGCGCGGTATCCTTCCTTCCCTCCTGCGATCACCACACGATTTTCTGCTTTTAGGAAATTCAGCGCAACTGGAATCTTATAAACAAAATACGAATGTTAGCGTAATTGAATGTGATATAAAGCCATTTTCCTTGCGCGAAATATTTTTTTTCCCAAAAGAAATATTGGAAAAGATAAACCTTTCATATATATTCTATTCGCCTTACTTTAATATTCCTAGCGGAATAATAATCCCCGTCTATTCCACAATTCACGACATTATTTTTCCTGATATGCCGGAATTGGTATCGCGTTCCGGTCTTGCGGCGCGGATGTGGTTTTACCGGAGAGCTTATAAAAAATCCCTGGTAATCTTTACAGTATCCAATTTCTCAAAATCCAGAATTGAATATCACCTTGGGACAAAAAAGCCAATTTACGTTACATATTGCGCTGTCCGGCAGTTTTTTCTTTTATACCGGGATAATAATCGCAACGCACAAAAAACAGAAACTATTGTCTTTATAGGTAATATCAAAAAGCACAAGGGATTGGATTGCCTCCTTGAAGCGTTTCTTTTGGCAAAAAATGAAGGCCTTCCCCATAAATTATTAATAATTGGCGCAAAAGAAAATTTTCGCAGTTCCGATGACTCAATCCTAAGAAAGATTGAATCAATCGAAAACAATGAAATTAACTTTAGCGGTTTTATTTCCGATGAAGAACTTTTGAAATGCCTTTCCGAAGCGGCGCTTTTAGTTCAGCCTTCGCTTTACGAAGGCTTTGGAATACCGCCGCTTGAGGCTCTTGTCCTTGGTACCCAGGTTTTAATTTCTGATATTCCTGTTTTTAAGGAAATATATAACGGTTTTCCGGTTGTATTTTTTCGAACCGGAGACTCTGAGGATCTAAAAAACAGAATAATGGAAATACTCTGCAAAAAAAAACAGTCTTTTACTGGCTTAGCTGATGAATTAATAAATAAATATACTTTTGAAAAAACAGCCAGCCTTATATTAGAGGTAATGCAATAATGGTCACCTATTACCTGAATATCCTGAAACCCAGAGTAAAGATAAACGCCGTAGCTGTACGGTATTCCCCTGCTGCAGGCGGCCTGGGCGTTTCACCTGCCGGTGTTGGATTGTACTTCTCGTATTCCGCATTACTTATGTCAGTGAAATATGAATACACCACTCCGGCTTCTCCAAAGATAGTAAGAGGAAGGGACGCAAATTTGTATTCACCTCCGAACTTTATAATATGCATCCATTGATATGCCCCGTCATTTAAAAAATTTTTTGTGAGTGATTTTTTTATGTCCCGGTCAATGTCCGGTTCAGAAATGAGAGAACTACCGTCTACCTGATGTGGACCATAATCAGCTCCGTGGCGGATCAACTGGTACTGCAAATGCGCGTCTGCCTTATAGAACAGAGGCGACTCAACGCGAAACTTGATTTCGTCGGAGTTTGGCGGGAGATAATGCCCCAGACTTACCCCGTTATTGACATAGGCTTTTTCCATTGGCCCGTTAGTACGATCATACCAGGGCAGAAAATGTCTAAGGTGAGTGTAAGTATACGGCTCAACTTTGGTATAGCTCAGCGTGAAAGAAGCAAAGGGTAATAACGGGATCATTCCCTGGAGTCCCGCCTGAAAAGCGAACATATGGCGGTCAAGTTCAAAGATTTTTCCCAAGCTAGAAACTTCCATCTCATCTGCAAAAAATGAAAACCAAATACTACCTAAACCAGGATAGCGGCCCTTAAGGTTAAAGTGCGCCGTCGTATTATCGGTTTTCCCAATAAGGTTTTGATTTATAAAGTTATCCAACAGTGGAAAAAGATAACCCAATTCAAAACGCTTTGGCCAAACGGCGCCTGTACCAAAATCAATGTGAAAATAGTTTTTATAATTCACTTCAAGCTGGTAAAGGGAAAAGGCGTTCTGAAAAGACATTGGCGCGTCATAAATGCCGCCATAACCGTTGTATATTTCCAGCACACCTGTTATTGAAGAAAATGAGAACCACGGAACGGGATTAAAGATCGTTTCCACGCCCAGGAAAGGACGGGCCGCGGCATTATAAACAATACTGCTTCCCGGCGTCATTGCTCCCCATTCCCGCTGAAGACGACCGAAGCGTAAGAGCAGCATATCTCCAAAAACAACGCCTGCAATTTCCGACAACATTCTGGGAGCGATAGAGAACTGTTCCGGCCAGTAGGACATCCCGGTCGTGGAAATCTCGCTTCCAATACCGAACATAAAGCCGTCCCATTGCTTTTGATAAGAATACGGGAAAAAAGCCATGGGCTGGCTGTAGGTTGTAAGCCGGCGGTTCTCCCTTTCTCCTGTCGGATCAAAGCCGACTTCTGTTGCAAAGGTATCGTATTCGCCTAACTCTACACGCTGGGCTAACATAAGTCCGCCGGAAAAATCCAAATTAAAGGAAAAATTTTCACCTACGTTGCCTTTAAAAAATAACGTTGCCCAGGTATCTGTACCAAAGTATGGTTTTTTTTCTTCAATGTAGTAAGCGACTGAGTTAAGGGATTCCATAGCGATTCCCATGTCTCCCGAAAAACTTATTCCCTTTTTTCCTGTCACATCAAACCGGTACAACCCCTTCCATAAATCAAGGCCGCTTTCTCCTTTGGTGAATTCATTCCTGGTGTTTTCAAGTATCTGTCTTTCGTTACCGCTTAATCCGCCGAAGCGCCCGCTCTCAGCGGCAAGTATTTCATTGATCGCTTCTACTATCCTGCCCCTCGTATACGGTTTTACAGCGGGCAGGGGGGAACAAAGAAAACGAATTTCAGCCTGGTCAAGAATGTAGTACACCGGATGACCCAAAGGGACAGAAACGTGGGTTTGCGCGAAAAGAAAGGTCGCCCCAAAAAACAAAAAGGCTAATAGAATTACAAAGTTTAATCTGTGCATGAAAACTCCGATAGTCATTATATGAAAGGAAACAGGTTTAGTAAACCTAAAAAAGTGAAATCATGAAAAATTATTCCGTGCGCTTTTTATTTGTTGCCGTCTTATATTTGTTTCTAAGCTGGGAATTGTTTTCCCTTCCCCCGCAAAAGGTACTGCATCCAGGCGACTGGGCTTACGATGCCCTTGCTATTTTGTCCAGGGAACAGGGAAGGGTTTTCTTTGCGGATTCCCGAATTACCGTTTTGCAAATGAAAAATTTCCTTGCCGAGATAGATGTTAATTCTCTTTCCGTAAGCGCCCTGGCCATTTACGACAATCTGGCAGAATATTTGGATTCAAACTTTCCTTTGAGCTTTCAGTCCGACGCAATATCAGTGGGACTTGACCTGATTTTACAGGGTGAACTTTATTACAAAACCAATGAAAGTATTCCCTGGATTTACGATGCCCATTCACGAAAGGCGATCATTCAAATTCCATGGGGTTTTTCTCTTGGCCCCTGGATCACGGCGGAAATGGATCTTTATTTTGGTCAAAACGAGTATGCCGCGACTCTTCATGACAATTACATCAATATCCCACTGGATCCGGTAAAACAGGCGGACATACATTTCCCCAAAAGGGCTTATGTCAGTACTGGTTTTCCAGTTGGCGCCGCGTCGGGGTTTAATTTTTCAATCGGCATCGGAGACAATTTTTTTGGCAGAACACAAACAGGCAGTGTCATCATTTCCGACCATCTGGAAAGAACAGTTTACGCCCAGGCCACAATTTACTCACCTGCTTTTAAATATACTGCCCAAGTACTTCAGTACGAGGTGAACAAATACCACTACATGCACTATCTACAGATAAGGCCTCATAAAACTTTTTCAGTTTCTTTGGCCGAGGGCGTTATGGTAAACGCCCCGCTGGAATTGCGTTTCCTAAATCCTTTTACGATTTTTCACAGTTACGAATCGTATAAAACTTATTCAAATTACAATGAAGATTTGGGACACAAAAAGAACGACGCAGAACTTGACGAGCTTTGGGATAAAAACCCGGATGGCAGCGATGTCTATGATCGTACTTTTGATCCTAACCATCATTCCCGCATAGGCTCCTATTTTGGAATAAAACTGGAATGGCAGCCCTTACGGAACCTGCGATTTTACGGTCTTTTCGTCATGGATGTGTTTAATCTTCCAGCAAAAAAAACACACTGGCTGGAAGGGCTTTACCCCGATGCCCTGGGCTTTCAAGCCGGGACTGAGTTTTCTTTCCCCGCAAAAGAGGGCTACTGGGAATTCGGCCTTGAAGGGATCTATACCTACCCGTATTTGTACATCATGTGGGACAAGGGCTGGTCCTTCTATAAAGACGTTCCTGAGCTGGATGCAGATATAGATCCTCCGTTGCGATACTGGACGGGAAGCCCCTTCGGTCCGGACACGATTGCCGGTACTCTCCGGGCTGGTTTTCGTTCATCTTCTGGTTGGTACGCCGGTGGGTCATTTGTGTTTTCTGCTCAAGGAGAACGATCCGATCTTGGCATTTTTGACAGGGATAACAGCATTGATGATACCTACCGTCCAAGTCACAAGGTTTACGACGTAACTGTTCCACCTACCGGAATTCCTGTTTTCACCAGTACCGTGAGTTTTCGCTTTCAAAAAAATCTGAACAAATGGCTTTCCTTCGGCATTATGCCAGGGTACAGGCTTGTTTTAAACGTGGGCCATAAAGAAGGGCGCATCGAACACGGGGCGGAAATTGCCTTGTACCTGCGTTACAGGCCCTTTAATCGCTAGCGCCTTGTAACATTCCTCTTTTTTAGTCATTCTTTAATCATGACCACAGGGGAATTTGACCTCTGGTTCAGGGCCAGATACCGCCGAACCAGTTCAGCCTTGACCGCCGCAGCTATGGTTCTTACGGATTTCATCGGGGTAATGGTTTCATTTGGAGCTGGGTTTTTAGTGGTGAAACTATACTACATTTATAAAGATAATTGGGGAGGAATTAATTACAAATCATTTGTTACTTATTGGCCGTATGTACCTATCTTCTTAAGTATTATCTGGATCATGAAGCTTTACCCAGGGGTGGCCCTGGCGCCCGCCGAAGAAACCCGCGGCTTTACCATTGCGTCTTTTTTGGCCCACACGGGCATAAACGTTTCACGCTATATTCTATATGGAGTTGTAGACTCAATTTTTGTGGCCTTTATCTTTAGCTTTATTTTTTCGCCGATTATTCTGATGATTTGCAGGGATATAATGCATAGTCTGATTGTCAGGGCAAAAATGAAAGGCATTCCGGCGGTAATCTATGGCGCAGGAGACACAGGCCGCCTCATTGTGGACAGGATGCTCAACGCAAAAAGAGTCGGCTACGATCCTGTACTGATTTTGGACGATGATCCTGAGTGTGGAGATTATTACAAGGGAATACCAATAATCCACGACACACGCCTTGGGTCTAAACTTGTGGCCATGTACAAGATAAGAATGGCCATTGTGGCAATGCCGCATCTGGAACAGGCAAAGATGTCAGAAATGATTAATTATTCAGTCTCAGCCTTTAGGTACAATGTGCTCATTCCGGATTTTTTCAGCCTTAACAATATCTGGATGGCTGTAAAGGATTTTGACGGCATCCTTGGTTTTGCCACAAGCCACAGGCTCAATATGTATTGGAACCTGGCCAGTAAACGCTTTTTGGATCTGCTTCTGGTTTCTATAGGCGGGTTAATAATTCTTCCCTTCCTTCTTTTGATTTCCCTGGCAATAAAGATTACTTCAAAGGGACCGGTTCTTTACGCCCACAAAAGACTGGGACTTAACGGGAAGTATTTTAACGCCTACAAATTCCGCTCCATGGAAATTAACGCAGAAAAAAAGCTTGAAAGCATATTGGACGCGGATCCCAGGTTAAGGGAGGAATGGGAAGCAACCCATAAGCTAAAGGATGATCCCAGAATAACAAAAATAGGCAAAGTCTTAAGGCGGACAAGCTTTGACGAGTTTCCCCAACTCATCAACATTCTGAAGGGCGAAATGAGCCTGGTAGGTCCCCGGCCTGTAACCGATCCGGAAATCGAAAAATACGGAGAAAACGCACTGAGAGTTTTGACTGTAAAGCCGGGCCTCACGGGGCTTTGGCAGGTATCAGGCAGATCCGACACGGACTATGCCGAAAGGGTTTCGTATGATTTATATTATATTCAAAGCTGGTCCGTCTGGCTGGATCTTTGGATATTATACCGTACTCCGGGAGCAATCCTTAAAGGAAAGGGAGCATATTGAAAAACAATAAACCCGTCATTTACAAAATCTTTTTTGATCTACTATTTTTGTTTCTCTTCATTTTATTTCTCCCAGCTTCCGTTGCAGCCCAGACCAATTCCCTGCGTTCCTTCAGCGAACTATTCCCTTCACTTGGTGAAAGCAATAAAAAAGAAGCCTTTAGTGTGGAAGGAACCATACGGTCAGTGAAAAAAAATGAAGCCCTTGAATTTCTACCCGCGTCTGGTTCCGGAATAGATCTCTACGGAACTGTAATGAAATCAAACCCGACTTATTTGGCCGAATCTCTGCTTGTAATACCTTATCAGGGCAAGGTTTTCACCAAATTGGACGCTTATAACGCTCTTGGCAAAATAAGCGACTTAAAGGGACGCCTTTACCATTCCCATACCAGGGATGCCTATGTTCCACTCTTTCAGGAAGCAACAAGACTTGAAAATGAAAAAAGCAGCAAGGCGGTTCAGGATCCCCTGCCGGCCTTGAATTTACCAAACGCCGAGACCTTGTTTATTCGCCTAAAGGATGTTAATTTCGGCAATTGCTATTATCGGACAGATATGTCTGTTATGCCATTTGGTTTAACATTTAAAATCACCAATACAAAAAATATTACTTATCTTTTGTTTACAGTGTTGCGGGAAGAAAAATTCACATCTATACTTTATATTGAACCATTGACCGAGGGAATGTTGATCTACAGCATGGCAGGGGCGGACGCTTCGGATTTTATCGCCAACATGATTGATATTCCGTCGGCCATAAGCAAACGACTCATGGTTTTTTTATCATGGATTAACGATAATTTAACAATCATGTAATATTTATAGAGTATAATAACATTTTAAGGAGTTTTTATGAAAAAATTTATTTGTCTTGTATCCGTTTTGTTTTTGCTTGGCCTGGTGTTTTCATGCAAAAAGACAGACGATAAAAGCGTAATTATTTACACAAGCACAGAGGATTTCCGTACCGAGCATATGCAGGAATTGCTGAAAGAAAAGTTTCCGAATTACGACATCACTATACAGACGCTTTCTACAGGGAACCACGCGGCAAAGCTTAAAGCAGAAGGGACAGAAACAGAAGCGGATATAATTCTTAATCTGGAAACCGGTTACATGGAAGGCTTGCAGGACATTTTGGCGGATCTTTCTTCTTACAATCTTTCAGAATTCCTTCCCGAATTGGTTCCCGCTTCCAAGCGCTTCCTCCCCTGGGATAAATCATCAGGAGCCATTGTAATAAACCGTTCCAAGCTGGAAAGCGCGAAACTTCCTATTCCCGCATCCTATCAGGATTTGCTTAAGCCCATCTACAAAGGGCTGATTTCCATGCCGAACCCAAAGACATCCGGTACTGGTTATATGTTTCTTGTAAGCCTTATAAACGCATGGGGAGAAGACGCTGCATTTTCCTACTTTGACGGCCTTGCGCAAAATATTCTGCAATTCACCACTTCTGGTTCAGGCCCGGTAAACGCGTTGATTCAGGGTGAAGTTGCAATAGGCCTTGGCATGACTTTAACCGCGGTTAATGCTATTAATACACGCGGCGTTCCGCTGGAATTACTTTTCTTTGCCGAAGGCGCTCCCAATATCACTACAAGCTTCGGAATAATCAAAGGCAAGGAGACACGTCCGGTAGTAAAAGAAGTTTTTGAATTTACCATGACCAAGCTGCTATTAGATGATAAAGAACTTTACTGTCCCGAGGCAATTCTTAAAAACCAGCAAGTCAATATACCCAACTATCCAAAAAATATTCCCTATGCGAAAATGGACGGCGTTTATGACTTATCCCTGAAAGAACGGCTTATGGGAAAATGGAAATATTAGGATCCTTATTCCTTCGCTATAATAAGGGAGGTCGTCTTTGGCTGTAAAACTCAGGATTCAGGACTTAACAAAAGTCTTTAACCAACAGGAAGTCCTCCATGGGCTTAATTTTACAGTCAACGACGGCGAGTTTCTTTCAATACTTGGACCTTCAGGCTGCGGCAAAACAACTATCCTGCGAATCCTCATTGGGCTGTTGGCGCCGACATCCGGACAGATTTTTAAGGATGGAATTGACATCACCAACGTAATCGCTTCAAAACGCAATATGGGCATCGTCTTTCAGAACTATGCCCTCTTTCAGAATATGAGCGTCCTGGGCAATGTGGAATACGCGCTAAAATTCAACAAGGAACTAAAATCCCGTTCCCGTGAAATTGCCGAGAGTATCATTGACCAGGTCGGCCTAAAAGAGCACATCAGCAAAAAGCCTTACAAGCTTTCAGGCGGCCAGCAGCAGCGTGTTGCAATCGCGCGGACTCTGGCCTGCAAACCGGAAATAATTCTTTTTGACGAACCCATGTCTGCGCTGGACGCCGCTATGCGGCTTCAGCTTCGCGAAGAATTAAAGCGAATACAGACACAATTCAGATCAACCATGATATACATCACCCATGATCAGGAAGAAGCTTTTGCCCTTTCGGATCGCATTATGGTTATGAATAACGGAACAATTCAGCAACTGGATACACCGGAGGTTATTATCGCAAATCCGGCAAATGACTATGTCAGCGAATTTGTGATAAACAATCTCCGCCTGAAAATAGATTCCCTGACCAAGCATGTTCAGCCGGGAGTTACAACGCTTGGATCGGTGATGGACAACCTCCGTATGAAATTCACTTCCTTGTTTAAAAATGAAGCGTCCTCCTCATCGGGGAAAAACCCAGAGCCGAAGGAAAATAAATGAACTCGTCAGCCAGTTCAAATCTGCTCAAACTGATAATAGGAATTTTTTTATTTATTACGGTGATCTGCCCTCTCGGAACAATGCTTTTGAACATGGCCGGTTCTGACATAACAACCGTTTTGCGATTACCGCGTTTCAAAGAATCCCTTGTAAATTCAATTTTTGCGGCAGCGACAGCAACCATTATTTCCATTGCAGTTGCATGGATATTTGCCATTTGCGTTGTACACAGCAATTTTCCGTTTCGTGAAGCTTTTTCTGTTTTTGTAACCCTTCCCATGCTTATTCCGTCAATTTCCCATGGAATGGGGCTTGTGCTTTTGCTCGGCGCAAACGGAATTATCACCAGGGCATTCGGACTTTCCGGTACTATATATGGCTTTCACGGTATTGTGCTGGGTTCCGTTTTTTATTCATTTCCCGTGGCATTTCTCATGCTTCTGGATATTCTAAAATACGAGGATGGTTCTCCTTACGAGGCCGCCGGTGTATTGGGAATTCCCAGGATAAATCAATTTCTATCAATCACATTTCCTTACCTTCGCAAGCCTCTTATTTCGGTTGTATTTGCGGTTTTCACTTTGATCTTTACCGATTACGGAGTCCCGCTCATGATTGGCGGCAGGTATATCACTTTACCTGTACTTATGTACCAGGAGGTCATAGGCTTGTTAAATTTCAGCCGGGGCAGCGTAATTGGCTCTTTTCTTCTTATTCCGGCACTAATAGCCTTTGTGTTTGATCTTTTAAACCGCGACCGTACCAATCAAAGTTTTATTACCCAAAAAAAATCTGTTACCGAGAGCAGACTCAGGGATACAGCGGCGGGCAGTTATATGATAATTATTTGCATTATCATTGTGCTTCCTGTTGTCGTTTTCGTACTTCTTACTTTTTATAAGAGTTATCCTGTGGATACAAGGTTTTCACTCAGTAATATAGTTAAAACCATCAATATGGGAGCAGGTCGTTATCTTTCAAACTCGCTTACCATTGCAATTATCGTCTCATTTTTTGGAACGGTAATTTCATGGCTTACCGCATATTTCACAGCACGAACTCCCGGTAATTCGTCGCGAATTCTTCACCTGATCTCTATAACAACGCTCGCCATTCCGGGAATGGTGTTGGGCATTTCTTATGTGCTTTTTTTTAAGGGAACTTTTTTTTATGGCGGCCTTGCCATCTTGATCCTGGTAAATGTTGTTCACTTCATGGCTTCCCCGTACCTTATGGCATATAACTCATTGGGTAAATTAAACACACATCTTGAAGACGTGGGCCGTACATTGGGTGTCGGCCGTTTCCGCATCATTCGTGATGTGATAATTCCGCAGACTAAACTTACACTGTTGGAAATGTTTTCTTATTTTTTTGTCAATTCAATGATCACAATTTCCGCCGTATCCTTTTTAAACACAGTGCGTAACCGTCCGATATCCTTAATGATTACACAGTTTGAAGCCCAGCTTTTTCTTGAGGGGGCTGCGTTTGTTTCAGTTCTTATTCTTGTTTGTAATTTGTTTGTCAAATACTCTGTACACTTGATTACAAAGTTCAACAAAGGATAATATAAATAATAATGAACTTAACGAGAACTCAATTTGACATCCTTATTTTTCTGGAACAGCGAAATGACAGCGAAAACCTTACTCAAAAGGAAATTGCCCTTGCTGTAGGCCATTCGACAGAAACTACTATTGAGGAAACCATTAACCACTTAAAAGAAGAAGGGTTAATTGCTAATAATAATCTTACCGATGCCGGGAAAAACACTCTTGAGCCTTATCGCGTAAAAAGGGCGGTTTTTATCGCGGCCGGCTTCGGTTCCCGCCTGGTCCCAATTACCTTTAACACCCCCAAGCCCCTTGTCAGGGTCAATGGCGTGCGCATTATTGACACGCTGCTTGACGCGGTATGCGCTGCCGGTATTGGTGAAATAATTATTGTCCGCGGCTATTTAAGCGAGCAGTTCGATCAACTGAAATATAAATATCCTAATATACAATTTCTTGAAAATCCGATTTACAATGAATCAAACAACATTTCTTCGGCGATGTGCGCCCGCTTTTTATTACAAAACGCCTATGTGCTGGAATCTGACCTGTTGCTCAAAAAACCCGCTCTTATAAGCAAATACCAGTATACCAGCAATTATCTTGGCGTCCCCGTTGAACTCACCGACGACTGGTGCTTTGAAACGCGCGACAAGATTATTACCCGCCTTAAGGTGGGCGGCACAAACTGCCATCACATGTTCGGCATTTCTTTTTGGAACCAGACTGACGGCGCTAAACTGGCGGAGCATATCAAGCAGGTATACCAAATGCCCGGAGGCAAGGAACGATACTGGGATCAGGTAGCGCTTGAATATTTTGTAAAGGACTACGCCGTTGAGGTAAGGGAATGTTCTTTTGACGATATTGTTGAAATTGATACCTTAAACGAATTAAGAAATATTGACGAAAACTACAGGCTATAGAATATAGTCTGTGGTATATTGACAAAATCATTTTTTTACGGATAATTTGTATATCTGCGGCTGTCATATAACGGCTATTATCTCAGCCTTCCAAGCTGAAGACGTCGGTTCGACTCCGATCAGCCGCTAAAACAGGATTTTTTTTTAATAAAAACAGAAGAGCGGCTGCTTTCAGTCAGCCGCTTTGACGGGATTTTTTAGCAAGCTAAAACAAAGCAGCGGCTGCCTTCGGTCAGCCGCTAAACGGGATTTTTATAAAGAAAACTTTCTATCCAATTCCGCGATGATCAGTCTGACAATTTCAGCGGGGCTTATTTCGTCAGTAGCAATTACTAAATCCGAAAAAGCATAGTCATCGTTGTTGATATTGTAAATCCGCAGGTAGCGCTCATGATCCTGCTTGTCTCTTGATGCTGTAAATTCCACCACATCCGCCAGAGATTCCCCTTCCCTGCCCTGTATCCGCTTTGCCCTGGTCTCCGCCTCAGCTGTAAGAAACACCTTTAAATCCGCTTCTGGCAGCATCCATATTGCCAGTCTGGAACCGAGGACACAGCCGCCCTGCTCTCTTGCCATTTCAGCTTGCCGGGTGTCAACTTCCTTGTCCCAGGAATCGTCCTTTGCCGCTAAAGCAAGCACCTCTTTCAGGCTTAAACCTTTCTCCTGTGCAAGGCTTCGGAAAGTGAAATTAATGAACCTAATATCCAGGGTGTCAGCCAAAAGGCGGCTTACCGTGGTATTGCCGCATCCGCTTTTTCCGGAGACCGCAATCTTTAAATCCTTTTTGTCTTTCTTACTCGACATTTCTTAACTGCTCCCTGATATTTTCCAGCGCGTTTTTCATTTCAACCACAATCCGGCTTACTTCTAGCATCGGCGTTTTGGAACTAATAGTATTAACTTCGCGGTTTATTTCCTGTGAAAGGAAATCCAGTTTCTTGCCCGGACTTGGGTTTCTCTCCATTTCCAGGCGGAATTCCTTTAAATGGGACGAAAGCCTGGAAAGTTCTTCAGAAATGGTGTACTTCATCAATAGAACAGCAGTCTCGGAAAGAATGCGGTTTTCGTCGATTTTGTCCCCCAAAAGCTCGGCAAAGCGGGAACGCAGATTTTCCTTTATCGTTTTCTCGATTTCCGGCGTATATGAGCTTATGCCCTGCACAGATTCTTCCAGGATGGCAACATGAGCAAGTATATCCGCCATCGTGTGCCGGCCTTCCCGTTCACTTTCGGCATCTGCCTGATCCGATGCGGCGGCAAGAACGTCCTCAATGAAGCTGCGATACTTTTCAGCGTCTCTGTCTGTTTCAGTTTCCAAAACTCCGTCACGGCCCAAAATAAGGCCAAGACTCACTTCCTGCTGTAAGCCCAAAGTTTTGGCAAGCCTCACGATCGCGTCTTTATAACCCAACGCGGCGTTTTCATTTATCGAAACCGAAAGCGGGGCATTTTCTTCCTTTACTCTGATCCCAACTTCCAGCTTTCCCCTTGAAAAACGGGAATTTAGGTAGGCCCTTACAGACGGCTCAAGGGACGAAAGCCAGAAAGGAAGGTTGACTGAAAGATCCAGAAAACGGCTGTTGTATCCCTTTATCTCAACTGAAACCGTAACATTGTCTTTGGATTCCTTTTTATAAGCGTAACAGGTCATGCTTTTCATATGCTGTTTCCATTTTCCTTCTTGTAGAATTCAAAGAGCTTTTTACCAAGCCTCCAGTTGTCTCCCGCGCCCATGGTTATAAACAGATCCCCGCTCTTTAATATACCTTTCATAAGCTCAAAACCGTCGTCTACTTCTTCGGCATAAAGTACACGCTCGCCGTAGTTTTCTTTTGTCTTTTCAAAAAGCGTTCTGCCTGTAACGCCTCCTTTGTAAACTTCCCTGGCTGAACCGTAGATTTTATGCAATAAAATTATATCGGCGTCGTTAAAACAGGAGGCAAACTCGTCA
>Ga0268262_10004357_pt1 | contig 14679 bp, 12 predicted proteins | sample TergutNc150P3_FD_190354 | JGI IMG/M metagenome (GOLD analysis project Ga0268262, IMG submission 190354) | Nasutitermes corniger P3 segment gut microbial community from laboratory colony in Florida, USA - Nc150 P3 (SPAdes) (version 2) | ecosystem: Host-associated > Arthropoda: Insects >... | reverse complement strand
CGGCGGGCGGACTATACGTTATAGGAACCGAGCGGCACGAATCTCGGCGTATCGATAACCAGCTACGCGGCCGTAGCGGACGCCAGGGCGACCCGGGGGACTCCAAGTTCTTCCTGGCGCTGGACGACGATCTGATGAGGATATTCGGCGCCGAGCGCCTGCAGGGCATGCTTACGACGCTGGGGCTGAAGCCGAACGAAGTCATAACTCATCCGTGGATTACAAAGGCGCTGGAAAAGGCGCAAAAGCGGGTCGAGGCGCGGTATTTCGAGATACGTAAGGAACTGTTGAAATACGACGACGTCATGAACGAACAGAGGAAGATCGTGTATAAACAGCGCGACGATTTGATAAAGTCCGAAAACCTGGACGGCTTTTTGAATGAAATCTCCGCCGACATTATCGAGAATATTTGCGAAGAAAACATTCCGGAAAAATCGCGCGCCGAGAATTGGGACACGCAGGGCATAAACGAAAGGATGAAGGCGTCCTTCGGCATGGACATAACGGATATCGACGGTTGGAAAAAGGATGAGAATATAGACGAAAAGAAAGCGTACGGGATTTTGACGAAGCTGGCCGCGCAACGGTTGAACGCCAAGCGCCAGGAATTGGGGCTGGAATTGTTCGCCACGGCGTTAAGGCAGTCGGCATTGCAGGCGCTGGATTATCAATGGCAAAGATATTTGGAAGAGAATTCGCATCTGCAAACGGTCATAGGATTAAGAGGCTACGCGCAGAAAAATCCGCTGTACGAATACAAACATGAATCGTTCAAAATGTTCAGCGCGATGTTCGAGCAATTCAAATCCCAAACGTTGCGGTTTATCTGCAACACTAAACTGAGGCAACCCGAAGATAACCCCGCCCCAGCCTGGAAAGATGTGAAATAGTGATGCCTACGGCGCGGGCGCGGCGCAGAGCGCGATCCGAGAACCAATACCGTGTGTATCGACGCCGTAGACGGCGTTGTCGCCGCAATTACGCGGGCAATCCGCCGCGCAAGCGCCCGCCACGCCGTTATCCTTTCGGAATACCCAGCCGCCGCACGACGTTCTAGCGCTATCAGTGCACAACTGGCACCAGCAATACCGGCCTGTGCCGGGGTTATTCGATGGTCCGTTGGTCGCCCGAAAGCACAAACCCGTAGCACTATTGAAAGCATCATATAAATTATCATCAGAACCATGATTACGATCATATTGCGTCGAACAACGAGCGTTGCCGTATATCGAAGCTGTTGTTGATACTAATGGACACGATGTGCCTTCCCAGGTATAGTTAACCGCGTTGTGGGTTCTGCCGCCGCAGTTGGCGTACGGAAACTTGGTAGTGGCGCTAAGTGGAGAGCATATACTGCTAAAAATGCTATTTATAGACAAGGTTGTAGAGGGGGTAATAGTTCCAAGACAAAAGTCGACACTACTGCCGATGAATCTCGTCGCCGCTATCTGTCTGATTTTAGCCCCGTATTGCGATAACGGGACACTGGACGAAACTTGCACGCCCTGCGATTCTATCGCCTGCCGGATTAGTTCCTTGCTGACTCTGATGTCCTCCAGCTTCTCCGCGATTGTTAATTGGACCGCGCCTGCGCTTGAGGCTATGCCGATGATTGTTATTGCGAATATTGTTTTGAGCATTCTCTTTCCCTTTTATGCAAGAAGCCGCCGGGAATGGCGGCCAGGGAGTTTGAAAAATCATATTCACAGAAATGACCCCGCAGGCTTTCAGGTTGCCCCTATTATATGGCCAGCGGCTCCCCGACCAAGCGGGGCATTTAGGCATAAAAAAGAGGGCTTCCGCCCATATTTTTCTATGCGGATACAATGCGCCAACTACTCTTGCACATCGCTGTGAATTTGGACTTTTCAAAGGTCCTGAACGCACTTTCCTTGTGGGTTCGTCCGCATTATAATTAGTGCGCGCGCAGAAAGCAAGACATTTGTTTAATGTTTGGCGAAATAGGCGGACACATTGACTTGAAATGCCGGGCGCAATGTTGTAAAGTCCCGGTATGTCGGAATTTGTTCATCTTCGCGTTCATTCGCAATATTCGGTCGGCTTCGGGACGCTGTTTATTTCTCCGTCCAAAAAAGAGCCGGACCGGGCCTCTATAATCGGATTCTGCAAAAAGTACAATCTGCCCGCCGTAGCGCTGACCGATACGAACCTGATGACCGGAACGGCCGAGCTGTCGGACGCGGCGCCAGCCGCCGGAATCCAGCCGATTATCGGAATTACGATTACGCTCAATCATCACGACAACGCCGATCCGAAGATTCTGCGTTCCGACCAGCTGTCGCAAATAGTCCTGCTGGCCCAAAATCGCGAGGGATACTTGAACCTGTGCAAATTGTCCGAGATAATGTACATGCGCCAGGACAACTGGCACCTCGGCGCGCATATCATGTTGTCGGAACTGGGGTCGGCGTCAAGCGGCCTGATATGTTTGTCCGGCGGACACGGCGGTCCCATAGGTCGCGCCCTCTTGGAAAACCAAGAACGTTTTGCCGCGGATTTGACCGATAAGCTGGTTGAAATATTCCAAGATCGGTTTTATATGGAGTTGTCGCGGTTCGGCCTGGCCGAGCAGATAAAGACCGAGCCCGCGTTCCTGCGGCTGGCGCGGGAAAAGAACGTTCCGCTGGTCGCGACGAACGACGTGTGCTTCGCGGGCCCCGAAAATTACGAGGCGGCGGACGCCCTGCACTGCATACTGGGCCAAACCAAGGTTCTGAACACCTCGCGCCCGCGCGCGAGCGTGGAACAGTATTTCAAGTCGCCGGACGAAATGGCCGCGCTGTTTTCCGATTTGCCCGAGGCGATCGAAAACACGGCGGCGATCGCCCGCCGTACGGCCTTTATGGTGAACGTAAAGGAAAAACCGCTGTTGCCGAAATTCGGCAGCGACTTCGACGCCGAGTGTCGAATGCTGCGCGATAACGCGGCGGACGGCCTTAAAAAACGAATCGCCGAAACGGGCATCGCGGACGAAAAGAAATATTACGACCAGTTGGATTTCGAACTGGAGGTCATAATAAAAATGGGCTTCCCGGGCTACTTCCTGATTGTCGCGGATTATATAAGGTGGGCCGAGGAAAACGACATCGCGGTCGGTCCCGGCCGCGGTAGCGGCGCCGGTTCGGTCGTGTCCTGGTCGCTGGGCATAACGAAAGTCGACCCGCTAAAGTACGGTCTGCTGTTCGAACGCTTTCTGAACCCGGACCGTATTTCGATGCCGGATTTCGACATAGATTTCGAGCCCGACGGAATCGACCGCATAATGGATTATATCCAAGGCAAGTACGGCCGCGACCACATCTGCCGCATAATCACGTTCGGCAGCCTGCAGGCGCGTGGCGCTATACGGGACGTCGGGCGCGTGTTCGGAATGCCCTACTCCAAATCGGACAGGTTTTCGAAACTGATTCCGATGGACGCGAAAAGATTGAAAAAGGCGCTGGACGACCGCGAGATTAGGAACATGCTTGAAGGCGACCCGGAAATGCAAAAAGTCGTGGACATAGCCTGCGAATTGGAAGGCACTTATAGGAATTTGGGCCAGCACGCCTGCGGCGTGGTCATTGGCGACCGCCCGACGATAAAAATCGCGCCGATATACAGGGACCCGGCGAACGCGCTGCCCTCCAGCCAGTTTGACGGGCATTATTTGGAATCCAGCGGCCTGATAAAGTTCGACTTTTTGGGCCTGGAAACGCTGACGATCATAAAGCGCGCAATACGGTTGGTCCGCCAAACGCACGGTATAGCCCTAGACGCCGAAAAAATTCCGCTGGACGACGAAAAAGTTTATACGACGGTTTGGCAACACGGCTGGACGCTTGGGGTGTTCCAATTCGATGCCCAGCACGTGCAGCGCTATCTGCAGACCATGAAGCCGACCTGCTTTGAAAACATAATCGCGCTGAACGCACTGAACCGCCCCGGTCCGGCCGTTTTTATCCCCAGTTATATCGCCCGCATGCACGGCGAGGAGAAAGTATCGTACCCGCATCCGTTGGCCGAAGAGATATTAAAGGAAACTTACGGCACTATAGTTTATCAGGAACAGGTTATGTCGCTGACGCGCGTCCTGGCGGGCTTTACGCGCGGCGAAGCGGACGGCGTGCGCAAGGCGATGGGAAAAAAGATAAAGGACCTGATGGATTCGTACCGCGTGAAATTCGTCGACGGCTGCGCGGCGCAGAAAACTTTGACCGTCCAACAGGCCGAAGATTTGTACGCCCAGTTCGTAAAGTTCGCCGAATACGCGTTCAACAAATCCCATTCGCTGGCGTACGCGATGGTCGCGAACCAATGCGCCTGGCTGAAGGCGCATTATCCGGCGGAATTTATCGCCGCCGGAATGTCCAGCGAATTGAACGACACGGATTACATAGCGGCCTACGTCCGCGACGCGAAAAATAATTTCGGCGTGGACGTGGCGCCGCCGAATATCAACGAATCGGAATCGTTGTTTTCGGTGAAGAACGGAAAAATTACGTACGGCCTGGCGGCGCTGAAAGGCGTGGGCGCGGCGCTGACGGATCAGATTATAGCCGAACGCCGCGAGAACGGGCGCTTCAAAAACCTGACGGACTTTGCGAAGCGCGCGGCGGGCCTGCTGAACAAGCGCGTCCTGGAATCGTTCATAAAGGCGGGCGCGCTGGACTGCTTTGGTCCGGATCGCGCGAAATTGTACTATAACGCCGACGCGATAATGCTGTACGCGGGCAAACAAAAGGACGGCGGAAAAACTCTGTCGCTGTTTGAAAACACGGTTGAGGACGACGTGGCGGACGATCGGATCAGCCGCGATTTCGCCAAGGCGCCGACGTGGGGTTTCAACGAGCAGATGGCGTACGAAACCGAAGCGCTGGGCTTTTCGCTTTCGTCCTCGCCGCTGGATCCGTATAAGAAATTGATATCGTCGAAGCGGCTGATAAAATGCGCGGACCTGGCGGCGCAGGGCGACAGGAAAAGCGTGCAGATCGCGATAAACGTGGTGGACTATAACCGGCGGACGACCAAGACCGGAAAGGCGATGCTGATAATAAAAGGAACCGACGGCAACGCGGTAATCGATGCGGTGGCGTTCGGCGACTCGGTGTCCGGACTGGAAGAGACGCTGCGCGAAAACGACGCGGTTATATTGACCGGACGCACGGCATTGCGCGAAGACAACAGCGTGTCGCTGTTCGTGGACGCGATAATGCCGATAGAGGAATGGGCGGCGGGCGCGGCGCAAAAGATAATGCTGACCGTGCCGGATAAAAGCGTGCTTCCTCAGTTGAAGACGATTATCGACGCGATGGCCGGCGGCCTGGCGAAAATAACGATGGTGGTAAAGGACGGGGATAAAGAGGCGGTGCTGGCATTGCCCAAGAGCGTCCGGTTGCCCGGCGGCATGGCGGGCAAACTGTCGGGTCTAGGGATAAAAATGGAAATAGAATAGCTATCCCTGCGAAGAACGCGGATAGTTGTAGACGCCGGTGAAAACGGTGGCGGCGGGGCCGGTCATATAGACATGGTTGTCCGCCTTGCGCCAATCTATGCGCAGATGTCCGCCGGGTAGCGAGACCACGACTTCCCTGTCGGTCAGCTTTTGGGTATGGCAGGCGACAACGCTCGCGCAGGCGCCGGTTCCGCAAGCCAAGGTTGGACCCGCGCCGCGTTCCCACACGCGCATTTCGATATTTTTTTTGTCGTCTATACGGACGAATTCGACATTGGTTTTATTGGGGAAAAATTCCGGCGAATTTTCGATATCCGGCCCTACTTTTTCCAAACTCAACTCTTTGATATTTTTCTTCACGATTACGAAGTGGGGATTTCCCATGGACACGCATAATCCGTCGTGCCCGCAAACGCGCATGGATTCTCCTATGATCGGCTCGCCCATATCGACGGTAACCTCCGCGTCGTTCAGCACGATTTTTTTTACGCCGGCCTTTATTTCGACCGTAATCGCATCCTTTTTCACCAACCCGTTGTCGCGCGCGAAGACGGCGACGCCGCGTATTCCGTTGCCGCACATTTCGGCCTCGCTTCCGTCGCTGTTGAAGATGCGCATTTTGATATCGGCGACTTTGCTGGGCAGAACAAGGCAGAGCCCGTCGCCGCCTATTCCAAAGTGCCTGTCACAGGCGATCTGCGCCAGCCCCGCCGGATTTTCTATGTCATGCTCGAATCCGTTGATGACGACAAAGTCGTTTCCGATGCCGTGCATTTTCGTAAATGGAATTAAGTCTTTCATATCGGAAAGTCTAGCAGAATTAAAGCGAAAGTCAAGTATGTAATATGTGAAATGTGATCTGAAGGTTGGAATTGTTTGACCAATGTCCCGCAAACTCCGCGGTCATATCACATATCACTTATCACATATCACACTATTTGCATTCCGGCAGTTGTTTGTCGTTGACCCAAATGGTGCTCTTTTTGCCTTTGTTCCAAAGAACGACGTTCTTTTCGTCCAGCGTACCCTCGTACTTGGCGCCATCGGCGGAAACGGCGTTTTTCAACTTGGCGGTTTTGCCGTCCAGCGTCAATTTCACGCCATCCTCATAAAAAGCGGCATGCGCGGCCTGTTTGCCGCACTTCATGTCTGATTCCGAAATAAGCTTCGGACCGGCGCAACCGGCGACAAGCGCGGTGGCGGCTATTGCGTATATTTTCTTCATGGCATCTCCTTTTTTATACGGCTGAATTATAAGCAATTTACGTCTTCGAGTCAAAGAAAAATCGTAAAAAGATTTGAATGTCCGGCGAAATCTTTTATAATGTTCGGGTGGCCGCGCATATTCCCGTTTTGCTGAATCGCGTGCTGGAAATCCTGGGGGACGTTTCCGGCGCTACGATACTAGACGCTACGTTTGGCGCGGGCGGCTATAGCCGAGAAATTCTGCGGCGCGGCGCGAAAGTCATCGCGTTTGACCGCGATCCGTCGATCGCCCCGTTCGCCGACGCGCTTAAAAAACAATACCCGGATCAATTCACGTTTATAAATGACAAGTTTTCAAACATCATATCACATATCACATATCACATATCACATATTATCTTTGACGTCGGGGTTTCGTCGATGCAACTGGATACGCCGGAGCGCGGCTTTTCGTGGCGCTTCGACGCGCCGCTCGACATGAGGATGGAAATGGACGGCGGCGGGGAAACGGCGGCCGAGATGATAGAGGATTTGGCGGAGGCCGATTTGACGCGGATTCTGCGCGATTACGGATGCGTGAAGGAAGCGCGGGCGATTGCGCGTAGCCTAAAAGCGGCGCCGCCGAAGACCACGTTTGAATTACGCGACGCGGTTTTCGATCCGCGCGAACGCGCGAACGCGTTTCAAGCGCTACGCATTGCGGTCAACGACGAGCTGGGCGAACTGAGCCGTGCCTTGGACGCGGTGCCCGCGCTCTTGGCGCCTGGCGGAATATGCGCGTGCATAACGTTCCATTCGCTCGAGCATCGCATCGTGAAGCAAAAGTTTTTGGACTGGACGGCCGAACTCGGCGATCCGCGTCTGCCGCAAGCGGACGGACAGCGGCGGGAATTTCAACTATTGCGCCCGCGGCGCCCCGATGCGGCCGAGATTGCGGCGAATCCCAGGGCGCGAAGTTCGTGCTTGCGCGCCGTTAGGAAAATTGATAAAGTGGAAGCCAACAAAGAGGAAATATTATGAAGAAATTTATTGTCGCGTGTCTGCTGGCGCTGGGGTCCCTTACGGCGCGCGCCGCCTGCCCGGTGTGTACGGCCGGGATTGCCGCGGGGGTGGTCGTGTTGGAGGAGGCGGGCGTGGATCTGCTTTTGATAGGGCTTTGGGCTGGCGCGTTCACGCTGGTGATGTTTTTCTGGACGGCGAAATGGCTGGCGAAAAGAAAGACCGCCGCGATATGGTACGTTGTCGGCCTGGTCGCATGGTACGTCATGCTGTTTGGCATTTATTTCTTTTCCGACCGTATCAAAGACAACTTCGACCGGTTTACGCTGGGTGCGGTTATCGGAACGGCGGTTATGTACGCGGCGGAAAGGATCAATCACCGTTTGATTAAGAACAACGGCGGCAAGTCGCGGTTTAGGTTTCAAAAGATTGTCGTGCCGCTCGGCGCCATGACGCTGACGACCTTGCTCGGCTGGCTGTTGTTAGAGGTGGCGTAAAATGGCGAAAACGGCGAAGAAATTATCTATGGAAGAATTGATCGCCCGCGCGGACGCGGCGAAAAAGGCGAATCCGTTGGATCTGTCCAGCGATCAGGACCTGTCGATCGCGCTGATGAATCTGATTTCGCTGGAAGAGCATTTCTTTTTCTCCGGCGGGAAAACGGGCAAAACCGGATTTTACGATTTGATAAACGTCGTGCGCGAAATGCGAAAGGATTTGATGTCGCGGATCGTGAACAAATCGACCGAGGAAAACGGCGAAGTGTGGTGCGTGTCGAAACATCTGCTTGCGGCGTCGATGCGGTTGATGGAGGTCGGAACCAAAGCGCTGGGCGCGGGCAAGAAAGCTGACGCGACGGATCTGTTCACCCGCGCGTACGAGCTTTATTCGCTGTTTTGGGGAATAAATATGAACCTGGTCGATTTGACCGGGGTAAAGATGATCGAGAACAAAATGGAAATCTCGATTAAGGGTTGCGGTTGCGAATCGCCGTTGTCGGCGTGCGAATTGGATTATAAAAAGGCCGCGGAACCGGTGGTTGCGAAAGGCGGCGCAGCGGAAAAAAGCGCGGCGGCGGATAAGAAAAGCCTTTTGTCCGGGCTGGGCGCCTGGGTCAAAAAATCGGTCAATTGCTGCATCGAATAAACATTGGCGGGATTGGCCGTGAATTCGAACACTTCCGCGACCAACCGGTTTATGACAATCTTCAGAGTATTTTATTTCAGGACAAAGTGAACGTTGATCTGCGGCTTTTTGTCGAACCCGAAAGCGTCCTTGGTTATTTTGTTGATGACGGCCACGACCTCGCTTTCGATATTCTTTTGGGCCTTGCGCGATTTTTTATCCATGCCGTTCACAGTCTTGATGATCTGGGCTTGAATCTGCGCGCGCATGACGCCATGCGGATCGGTTTCGAAAATTCCGGACGACGACACTTCGGGCTTTCCTTTTAGGAAGCCTTTCTTGTCGACGGACATGGTTACGAATACGGCGCCGTTCAGCATCATCTTTTTGCGCGCCTTGAACACGGGCGAATCGCCCGCATGCTCGGTCTCGCCCTCGATCACGATAAAGCCGGTCTTTATGGTTTCCGAAACGTACGGCGCTTCGCCGCGCTTCAGGACCACTACGTCGCCGTTCCTGACCAGCATCATGTGCTTCGCGCCGCCCAGCTCCATCGCCATTTTTGCATGTAGCATTTCCGAGACGTATTCGCCGTGCATCGGGATAATAGTCGCCGGATGCACCATTTTATAAAACCTTTCGAATTCCGGCCGCCCGGCGTGCCCGTTCGCGTGTATCTTCGGCGTATCGTAAATGGTGCGCGTCGTAATGCCCAATTTCGCCAGCTTGTTATACAGATACGAAACCTCTTTTTCGCGTCCGGGGATTATGATGGCCGAAAAAATGACGGTGTCCGTCGGCTGTAATTTCAGCTCCTTGACCTGTCCTTGCACCAAGCGCGTCAGCATGGCGAACCTTTCGCCCTGCGACCCCGTTACGAATATCGCCTGTTTTTCTGCTGGCAGATCCTTTATGTCCTTGAAGAGCAAAAGGTCGTCGTCGCGCAAATATTCGTATTCGATTCCGATTTTGCGAAACTCCGGCAGGCCGACGTAGGGGACGGGCCGCGGATTGCTGCGTTCTTTGATGCAAGGGATACGCCCCGCCCTACGCGCCGCGTCCGCGAACTGTTTCAGCCGCGCGATAGAGCGCGAGTATCCCGTAATCAAAACTCGCCCCGGCGCCTTGGCCATAAGGGATTCCAGCGTTTGCCCGACCTCGACCTCGGTCGTCTGCGGCGGCTGGCGCGAAATCTCGGTCGAGTCTCCTACGACCGCCAAAAGGTCCGGATCGCGCCCCAATTCCTCCAACCGCGCGTAGTTCGTGTTCGCCTCGATCGGATTGTCGTCGTTGAAAGTCCAGTCGCCCGTATGCAGGATCTTGCCCTGCTCGGTCTTGATGACGATCATGTTTGCCTCGGGCACCGAATGGGTCACATGAAAAGTTTCGATGTCGAACGGTCCGACCTTGAAGTTGTCGCCGTTATGGTCGAACTGGACGAAGGTCTTCGGATCGAAATCTACTTCCGCGCCCTTGAATGTCTTGCTCATGAAGTTTTTTACGAACCGCGTGCAATAGATCGGACAGCGGAATTTCGGCCAAATGAATTTCAGCCCGCCGGTGTGATCCTCGTGCCCGTGGGTGACGATGATGCCCACGACGTCTTTCTTGTGCTTCTCGAGATAGGACGTGTCGCAATAGCGCGTGTCCGCGCCCTCGTATTCGCCGTCCAAAAATCCCATGCCGCAATCGACGATCAGATATTTGTTCTTGTATTTATAGACGTACATGTTCTGACCGACATGTTCCAGTCCGCCGAGCGCGAAGAAGCACACCGCGTCGTTCGCCTCGGACTTTTTGTGTTTGACCTTGGGCTTGCCGGAATCCTCGAACGGATCCATATCGTCCATGCTTAAGTCTGTTTCTTTAACTTTTACCATTTTATTTTTCCTTATATTTATTTCTTTTTGATTTTATTATCGCGGAAATTTCATCCCGCTTGTCGATGACATTGCAGAGGGCGTTCAGGGCGCCCGCGGGGCCGCCGATTACCAAAATAAATTTTCCAAACGCCAGCGCCGCTTCCCAGGCCTTTACGCCCTCCTTGAATATCGTCATATTATCCCTCCAATACTGCCTTTACGCGGCGCACCCCGGCGGAAATGGATTCTTCTTTCACTATTTTGAAGCGTCCCAATTCTCCGGTATTTTCCACGTGCGGCCCGCCGCAGATCTCGCGGTCATAGCCCGGAATGTCATAGACCTTTACGGCCGCGCCGTATTTGTCGTCGAAAATTCCGATCGCGCCCGACGCGCGCGCGGCCGCGACCGACATGCTTTCGCAGGCGACCGGGATTTTCGCGGCGATGGCCTCGTTGACGATTTTTTCGGCCGCGGCGATCTCTTCAGGCGTCAATTTGCGTTCGAATGAAAAGTCGAAGCGCAAACGTTCGGCGGTAATGTTCGCGCCGCGCTGCAACACGGACGGCCCCAAAATGCGGCGAAGCGCCCCGTGCAAAAGGTGTGCCGCCGTATGTAGGCGCGTGGTTTCGACCGAATTATCCGCCAGCCCGCCCTTGAATTTCTGCTCCGCGCCCGCGCGGGACTTGTCCTGATGCACGGCGAAAAGTTTGTTGAACCCGTCGACGTCTACTTCTATATTGTGCTCTTTCGCCAATTCCATGGTCAATTCCAATGGGAAGCCAAAAGTATCGTACAGGTGGAAAACGTTTTCCGCATTCAGGGAATTTGATTCGATATATTTGCGAGCGATCTTCATGCCGGATTCCAAAGTGCGCCCGAACATTTCCTCTTCGCGATCCAGATTCTTGACGATGAAGTCGCGATTGCGCGGCAACTCGGGATAAATATCGCTGTAATTATCCACCACGACCTGCGCGATTTGGGACATGGAATTCTTGGGCGCGCCCAGCTGCGACAAGTAGCGGTACGAACGGCGTATAAAGCGCCTCAAGATATACCCCTGATCGACGTTCGACGGCGCGACCGCCTTGTCGTCGCCAAGAATAAACGCGGCGGCGCGGAGATGATCGGCGATAATACGGAACGGACGAAGATTCTCCCCGGCGTATTTCTTGCCCGTCAGCTGTTCGATTTTTTTGATGATCGGCAAAAATAAATCCGTGTCGAAAACGCTCTCTACGCCCGTCAATACGCAAAGGTTGCGTTCCAAGCCGAATCCCGTGTCGACGTTCTGCTGCGCCAGCTTTGTGTACTTTCCGGCAGCGTCTTTGTTGTATTCCATAAATACGTTGTTCCAAATTTCGAGATATTTTCCGCACGGACAGCTGGGCCTGCAATTAGGGCCGCACGCGGGCTTGCCGGTATCGTAAAAGATCTCCGAGTCCGGACCGCATGGACCGGTCGTGCCCGCAGGCCCCCACCAGTTGTCGGCTTTGGGAAGAAAATGAATCCGCTCGTCCGGATAGCCCAAACTGCGCCAGGCGGCCGCGGCTTCGGCGTCCTGCGGCGCATCGCCGTCGCCCGCAAAGCACGTTACGGAAATCTTCTCCTGCGGAATTTTCAAAACCTTGGTCAGGAAGTCGTGGCTGAACGCGATGGACTCTTTCTTCCAGTAATCCCCCAGCGACCAGTTGCCCATCATCTCGAAGAACGTGCAATGGCAATAATCGCCGACGGAATCGATGTCGCCGGTGCGGATGCATTTTTGAACGTCCACAAGGCGCTTGCCCATCGGGTGCGTCTCGCCCATCAGGTACGGCACCAGCGGGTGCATGCCCGCCGTGGTGAAGAGAACGCTTGGATCGTTCTCGGGAATCAGCGACGCGGACGGAATCTGTCCGTGCCCGTGCTGAATGAAAAAGTCTATATATAGTTGTCTTAGTTCTCTCGATGTCATTTTGTCGTCTTTGTCCTTTTAATGTTATTTTTACTGTTTTGTTATTGTTCCGCGCATTTTACAAAATCCCGGCCGGAAAGTCAAACTGTTGAAAAAGGAATAAAAAGCGCCGGATTTCATCGCCAAATCAGCAAAGTCGTGCCGCCGACCATGATTATGAAGCAGATTACTTTGCGTATGACGGACGTCTGCGATTCCCAAATTTTGGATCCCAACAATTTTTTATAAAACAGATACGAAACCGCCAAAACAAGGAACGGCTGGAAACTCAGGCCGGTTTCGACCAAGGTTATTGGTAGAAACGACACCGCGACGATAAAAGAAATCATGCCGAAAACCTGAACCAGCGTGCCCAGCGAAACCCACGGGACCCACCTTTTGAACGAATTCCAGCGTAATGACTCCCCAAGGGATTTTCTGTTTTCGCCGCCCGTCAAAATCGCCAGCGACGCCAGCGTGGAGGACAGGGTCCTATAGAAAAACAAACTTATCCAATCGAAATCGAACGTCATTTTTTTGACCACGACGCCGCCGATGGTGGCAAGTCCGGCGGACAGCAGCATCAGCCAAAAGCCCAGGTTCAATTTGAACTTGGCGCCCTTTTCCAGGGACAGGAATACGCTTGCGATAACGACCGCAAAAAATCCGGCGTATTGATGCGCGCCGAGCTCCTCGCCCACGATGAGGAAGGCCAGTATCGGCGTAAAAATCTTTCCGAGAGAAAACAGCGCGGCCACGATCGACGTGTCGAGATATTTATACGACATGAAATAAGGGAACAGATAGCACACGTCGATTACGCCGACCATGAATAAAAACGGCAGCGTCTCCAACGGCGGCAAAACCGGCGGATGAATCACGAACAGAATCGGCGCGAACAGAACGTTGCAGAAAGCGAAGAGAAAAACCAGCGTAGAGGTCTTTTTCAATCCCTCGAACCGCGTCAATTTGTTGTCGATAGGGTTTGTCAGCGCGAAAAAGAACGGCGGCGCCAAAAGCAACAAAATCATTGTAAAAAACGACATGCCCGCATATTAGAGTTTTTTCCCAAGGATGTCAAAGGATATCATGGCGATTGTATGCCAAGAAGAATCCCGCCCTCAAGTTATTTTTGCGAATATCGCTATGTTGGAACCCGTCAAACGCGCCCATAGCCGATCGCCGAAAGAATAATGCCAATATTCCGCCGGATAATTTACGAACCCGGCTTTTTCCATCGCGTTTTTTAGTATCGCGCGGTTTTTCTTTCCCTCGTCCGATATTTTTTGGGAATCGGTCGCGCTTATATCGGGGTCGAAGAATTTTGTTATGTCGTCCCCCATATCGTACGGCTTGCCGTGATTGTCGCAGAGAAATATATCGACGGCGGCGCCGGTTTGGTGCCCGCTGCCGTGCGTATATGGATTGGCAACGGCGACATCGGTCATTTCATCCAATTCTTTGCCGGGCCTCAAGTCGGGATTATCGGCCAAAAGTTTTTCCTGATACGCGTTCCAATATCGGATTTGCTTTTCTATGGTGCGGAAACCTTCGTCTACGGCGAAATTATAATTTTTCGGCAAATATTCGCGGGCCGACAGCAACATATTGTAAATATATTCGCGGACCCTCACCTCGTCGTTATGGAGACGCAAAAGAAAAATACCGTCTTCGTCGCCGGTTATGCGGCGCACACGGATCGGCTTTTCTATTTCTATAATAAACTCAGGTTCTTTGTCCAACATATAAAAACTGGTGCGGGCAAAGGGGCTCGAACCCTCGACCTCAACCTTGGCAAGGTTGCGCTCTAGCCAACTGAGCTACGCCCGCATGAACAGCATTCTATATTATTTTTGAAAACTTTCAAGCAAAAAATTGAATTGCATATCTATACGAAAGCCCGTCTAAAGGCGCATCTCATTTCACGTTCCGCTTTATGAATATTTCGCCCAATTTTTCCCGTAAGGCGGAAGCGATTCTGTCATACTGTTCGGCCGACGTGCCGCTGTTTGATAAGTACATTTTGAATTCGGGTATCGGTTTGCTTTTTTCGAATTTCTTTTCCGCATTGTTATAATACGTTTCGCCGTGA
>Ga0268262_10004356_pt1 | contig 14682 bp, 9 predicted proteins | sample TergutNc150P3_FD_190354 | JGI IMG/M metagenome (GOLD analysis project Ga0268262, IMG submission 190354) | Nasutitermes corniger P3 segment gut microbial community from laboratory colony in Florida, USA - Nc150 P3 (SPAdes) (version 2) | ecosystem: Host-associated > Arthropoda: Insects > Digestive... | reverse complement strand
TTTTTCCCCAAATTAGCCATGCAATCCTCTCAAAAATGGGACAAAACGGGTACAGTGCCAAGGGGCGGCCATTCGGGCTGCGTCAAATTGGCTGCGCTGTTCTGTCTTGTCTGAATCGTCAAGATACAAGTCACAATTGTTGCTTATACCATGAATTTGGCACAGCGAAACAAAAAATTACAAAAGATTTACCAAAAAACCATTGTCTTGCTAAATTCCGTCCTTCCTGCGGAGCACATACTCCCAAATTGGCGCGGGCACAACACGGTGGGCCACCTGGGCCCAAAAAGAGTCAGCGCCAACGACCACCCTGCGCGGGGGGTGTTTTGAACTCATAGCGCGAAATATTTTTTTGGCACATTCAGCCGCAGACAGGCCGTGCTTGCCAGCGAATTCCTCCCTCCTGTTGGCGTAGCGGTCAACCGCTAGTTGGTAGGGCGTCCCCTCCACGCGCCTTGGCAGGTCGCCCCATGCCTTTCTCAGCGTGGCGCGGAACTCGGACTGTATGGCCCCAGGCTCCACCAAGATCACGGCTATCTCCCTGCCAACCTCCAGCCTAAGCGTCTCGGCTAGGGCCACAACGGCGTGTTTGCTGGCGTTGTACGCCCCGGCCATCGGTATGGATAGCCTTCCAAGCACCGAGGACAGATGGACGATGCGGCCCTCACCTGCCTTGCACTTGCGTATGAGCGGCAAAAAGGCGTTTGTAACGGCGTGAAGTCCAACGACGTTGGTCTCGAACTGCGCCCTCAGCTCATCTGCCGTCAGGGCCTCCAGTGGACCCATCTGCCCATAGCCCGCATTGTTCACTAAGGCGCGCAGTGGCAGGCCCTCCACTTCACGGACGGCGGACTGTATGGACTTTTGATCCGTCACGTCCAGCCTGATTTTACGCACGTCCTCTCCGTCCTCTATGTTAGCCAGTGAATCCAGATTCCTGGCTGTGGCTATGGTCCCCCAGCCGTGGGCGCGGCAGACGTCCACCAAGGCCCTCCCAATGCCGGAGGAACACCCCGTGATCAATGCCCAGCTTTGAATCATGTTTTCCTCCTCCAGCATTGTCAATTGTCAACTGAGGCACTTTCAAAACTATCCTAGCGCCCATCGAAGTCATCTCTCAAGCATCTGTCCGCCCATCGGAGAGGCCGTGCGAAGTGCCACCGGGGGTCTGGGGGGCGACCGGGGCGGCGCGAGCCTGCGAGCGACGACGGTAAGGAAGCCCCCCAGTTAAGCATCGGGGCGCACTCCATGACCCGGCACTACATGAAGCAAGTTGCCAGACCATAAGCCCGAACACGAAAGATAGAATCAGGGGCTAGAAACAGACTGAGCGCTCATGCTGAACGGAGTCTTACACACAAAATTAGCCGAGTTTTGCAAGAAGCTCAACTGTCAATTGTCAATTATTAAGAATGCTTCCTTCAGCGCTGGACGCTAAATCCACCATCTTGTAACTTGAAAATGGTATAATTTAACCACGCCATCTGCGGCGCCACGCTGATGACCCATTCTTTATTGCGGAGAGCGGCATGCCCAACCTGTACGAATTGGCAAAACCAAAGTTCATTCCGGCGCTGGAACCTGATTTCAGCCCGGCCGCGCTGGCAGACCGCGCCTTTCTCAATATGGCAAAAGAAGCTGGCGCAGTGCCGTTGGTGCTGGCACTAGAGCGCGGCAACGGGGCGATAACCCGCTTTGACACCCTATGCCTGCCCGAATCCCACCCCCAATTCGCGCTTAGCCTAGAGTACGCCGAGCGCGTGGTCAAGTTCCTGCTTTGGGCCCGTGGGGGCTGGCGCGTTATTGTCGGCGGCCCCAAGCCAGTGGGCGAACACATCAGGGCGGCCTATTCAAATGGCGGCGCGCGCGCCTTTGACTTTGACTTCATGGGCGGTGTGTACGAAAAGCCCTTCACAGTTGAGGTCACGACGCCAGAAAATGTCCCTTTGGCGCTAGAGAGCACCATGAGCCTTGGCGGACACTTGGACGGCTGTCGCATAGGCTTCGACTTGGGGGCCTCCGACCGAAAGGTCTCGGCAGTGGTCAATGGAGAGGCTGTATTTACAGAAGAAGTCGTTTGGGATCCTCGCAACGCCACAGACCCCCAGTACCACTTTGACGAATTAATGGCGGCATTTGGCAGCGCGGCCAAGCACCTGCCCCGCATTGACGCAATCGGCGGCTCGGCCGCTGGCGTGTACATAGGCAACAGGCCAAGGGTGGCCAGCCTGTACCGCGGTGTGCCAAAAGAACTATTCGACACAAAGACAGTGAACCTATTCTTTGACCTGCAAAAGGCCATGGGGGGCATCCCCTTTGAAGTAGTGAACGACGGCGAAGTAACCGCGCTGGCTGGGGCCATGAGCCTTGAAGACAAGCCCATATTGGGCCTGGCCTTTGGGTCGTCATTGGCTGGCGGGTACGTCACGCCCAAGGGCGAGATCACCACTTGGCTGAACGAACTGGCCTTTGTGCCAATTGACTACCACCCAAGCGCCGCAGCCTGCGAGTGGAGCGGAGACCTTGGCGTCGGTGCGCTGTACTTCAGTCAGCAAGCTGTCTTTAAGCTGGCCCCCAAGGCGGGCATAGAGATTGACCCCAACTTGGGCCTTGCGGAAAAACTGCTGGTGGCGCAAAAACTGCTGAAAGAAGGCCACCAGGGGGCAAGGCAGGTATGGGAGTCAATAGGCACCTACCTTGGCTACGCTCTGGCCCAATTTTCCAACTATTACGAAATGAAGCACGTTTTGATACTTGGGCGCGTGACGTCTGGAATTGGCGGAGATATAATTCTGTCAAAGGCCAAAGAGGTGCTTTCGGCTGAATTTCCCGAACTGTCGCACATCAGCGTCACACTGCCAGACGAAAAAACTAGGCGCGTTGGCCAAGCCGTTGCAGCCGCCAGCCTGCCCGCGCTTCGCTAAAACCAACTGTTAGGCTCATTGACACTCCCAATTCAACCAGCGAGGAACAAAATGTTTAACATCGCCACTTCAGAAATATTCGTACCCGACGGCACAGAGCAAGATAGTGCCTTGGCCAGAGTTACCCACCTCGCCATAGCCGCGCACCAAGACGACATCGAAATCATGGCCCACCACGGCGTGCTGGCCTGTTTTGGCAAGCATGACCACTGGTTTGCGGGGACGACTGTCACCAATGGCTCGGGCAGCCCAAGGGACGGCCTGTACGCCAGCACGACAGATGCAGAAATGCAAGTCATCAGGCGCGAGGAGCAAAAAAAGGCAGCGCGTGTGGGCGAGTATGCGGCACAGGTATTTTTGGACTACGGCTCGGCGGCCGTCAAAGACGGCAAGGACGCGCATTTGGTAGATGACCTTGTAAAATTGCTGCAAGCCACTAAACCAAAAGTGGTCTATACCCACAATCTTGCGGACAAGCACGACACGCATGTGGCCGTGGCGCTCCGCACGATTGAAGCTATAAAGAAACTGCCAAATGACCAAAAGCCAGAACAGGTTATCGGCTGCGAGGTGTGGAGGGATCAAGACTGGCTTTGCGACAGCGACAAAGTGGTGATGGATCTCTCGACTCACGAAAACTTGGCTGCGGCGCTTCTTGGCGTATATGACAGCCAGATAGCCGGGGGCAAAAGATACGATTTGGCCACCATGGGGCGCAGGCGGGCACACGCGACATTTTTTGCAAGCCACGGCGTGGATGGGGCGGAATCATTGAGCTTCGGCTGCGACCTGACCCCCCTGATCCGCAACGGCGGACCCGATCCAATGGCATACATCAAGGGCCTCATCAACAATTTCTCTGGCGAAGTGGAAGACAGAATAAAAAAACTGCGGTGATGGGCGCCAGAGGGGTCTGGGCTTAGTGCGTATTGGCGCACTTGGTAGGCATTCTTTCTGCCTGAAAAACTGGGGTTGGTGATAAGCGAGGAAATGGAAATGTTAAAACAGAAATCCATTGTTTCCCTAGTTTTTGCGTTTGCGGTTTTCCTTTCGGCGTTTGGTTCGGTAAGCGCCAGGGCCAACAGCAGTGAAGCACCGCTTGCGCCAACGGAGCTTAGGGTGAACCTTCTGCGCGAGGCGCGGAATGTTTCTCTTGCGTTCGACCCTGTTTTTTCTTGGGTTTTCCGCGACAACGACAACAACGAGGTTCAGACAGCCTATCGCCTTCAGATAAGCCGCACGGCAAGCTTTGGCGGTGCGCTTGTGTATGACCCCGGGTGGAAGAACAACGGCAATGCCATTGTTAACGGCATAAAAATGCCAGTGTCTTCCATAGCGTCCGTGCCAAAGTCTAATTTCGCCGGCAACTCTTTGTATTACTGGCGCGTAAGCGTAAAGGACAAAGATGGCAACGAAAGCCCCTGGTCGGCCCCCTCTCCCTTTGTCACCGCTATGGCAGGTAACGGCTACAGCGAAACCTTTTCTAACGGCTCTGGCTGGACCAGTCTGGCTCCTATGTGGACGGGTGCTGGCACTCCAAGCTGGACGGATTACACAGCAGAAGCGGATTTAACCCTCACACAGGCAACACCGACCGGGACGCCCGCTTTAGCCCTTATCTTCCGTTATCAGGATTCCGCTCATTGGTACGGATTGCAGTTCAGAACCGACAATACTGTATCCCTGCTTTGCCAGAACGGAGGCAGCGCCACCGCCCTCGGAACCACTTATAACAAACCTCTGGGGGTTACCCTTCCGCTCAACAAGACCGTGCGCGTTAAGATTCAGGTGTCGGGGAGCGGCCCGGTCAAGGTAAGGTCATGGATAAAAGACGACCCTGCGGTTTCTAGCGACACTTATCTTGAGATCGGAGATGGCTGGCAGATCACCGACCCAATCATAGCCTTCGGCACCATCGGTTTGCGTACTGGAGCCAACGAGGCGGGCTGGATAGACAACATCATTGTCACAAACAGCGCTTCGGGGCATGCGGGGGAAGTGCTGTACCAGAAGAGCGGCTTTACAAACTCTGATATGTCCTCGTTCACAGGGGCAACGCTTAACGAAGGGCATTTACAGGCCGGCACTGGCAAGCTTATACCCTACCTCCCGGCATCGCCCAGATTCATGTTCTTCCGCCGCCCATTCGCCCTCAGCAAAGCGCAGTACAGCAAAATGGATCGCGCGGTGCTGGCCGTCACTGGAAGAGGCACGGAAGACGACAAGCTCCTGTCATATTTCCTTGATTTGTATATGAACGGCAAGTCTTTGGGCGTAGGCCCTGCCAGGGATTCCAACAAGGGGCAGTTTTACAACAGCTTCGATGTAACGGATTCTTTGCGCCAAGGAGGCAACCTGCTGGCATTCCAAGCCTATTCCGCCAATGCGAAAACAGCCTTGCTACAGCTTACCCTGTTTAACAAGAACGGGACAAAGGAGATACTGTTCAATACTGGCGAGGACTTCGCCAATTGGCGGGTCAAGGACGGCACGCTGGCCTTTGGCAACTCAAACGGTGAAACCTTTGGAACGGTCTATTTTACCCAGCCCAAGGAAAACATGGACGGCAGACATTACCCTGCGGGCTGGAACACACTTGGGTTTGTTGAGGACGGCTCATGGGAAGCCGCGAAACTTGTAGGCAGCCTGAACCTTTCTGCTACGCGTCTGCTTTTGCCCTACCCTGCCGAAAACGCACTTGTTTTCGAGATGCCGGCCAAGAGCAAGGCGGTAATCACCGGAACTGGTGGAAAACGCTTTCAGGTTATAGACCTTGGCAAAGAGATCATCGGCGCGATGCGCCTGAAAATTAACAACCCAACAGCCGCGCCGATAACGATTGCGGTGCAAACAGGCGAATCCCTGATCACACCGGCCCTGAATGGGTCTTACAACGACGCCACAGCACCCTATGGCACGGTTCGCTACACTGGCTTCGCGGGTGTGACGCAAGAGGAAAAATGGACGCTTGCCCCGGGCGACAACCAATTGTCCAGCTTTATGATGAAATGCTTTAGATGGATCCAATTCCCGGACGCTGGCATCGAGATTGAGCCGGAAATGGTGACTGGCTTGGCCGTGCGACAGGATTTCGACGCCTCGGATGCCGTGGTGGATTCCGACAACGCCTTCCTTTCTAGGCTTATGGAACTCAGCCGCTACACAATCATGGCCACCAACCAAGACGTCTATGTAGATTCACAGTACCGCGAGCGCGGGGCCTACGAGGGCGACCTGATTATTAACGCTTACGCCAGCTACGGCCTGTCCGCCAACTATGCCCTGGCAAGACACAGCGACGAATACCTGCTCACCAAGCCCACATGGCCGCCAGAATACCGATTGTTCTCCATCGAAATGGCCTATGCCGACTATCTCTATACCGGCGACGACACTTTTTTTAAGGCAAATTACACTGCCTTAAAGAACAAACTCCCCGGCGAAAGCGGAAGCAAGGCTGGTTCCACGTTTAACGCCGACTATGCTCTTTGCCGCGACCCAAATTCCGGCGACGCACAGAGCGGGGCCATCGTTGACTGGCCCAGGCCAGAACAAGACGGGTATATCAGGAGCGGGGCAAGCGGGAACACCAGCCCCCTAACCGACGCCATCGGCTCATTCACCACGGTTTTTAACGCCGTAGCCTGCGGCGCTTACAGCGACATGGCCGCCATTGCCGACGTTGTGGGCAATGCCTCTGACGCAGCCGCGTTTCGTGAAATGGCCGCAAAGATCAAGGCCAGTCTAATAAGTAAGCTATACGACAGCGGCGACGGAGGCTTCTTCGACTCGATCAGCCCGGCGGGACGCACCACCCACAAGACCCAGCACGCCACATTTTATGCTTTGGCCTACGGCATATTTGACGATCATGAGATGGCCCTAAAAATGGTGGACTTTCTCAAGAATGACATAGCTGTGCGCGGCCTAAAGCCCAGCGTCTATGGCATGTATTTTATGCTTCGCGGGCTGTATAGCATTGGCGCGGGTGAAGTCGCCAACGGTATCATGCTACAGGACGACCCGAATGTTGTGCGTTCATGGGCGCATATGCTGGATATCCTCCAGGCCACCATTTCCACGGAAGCTTGGAACCCGGGCAACAAAAGCAACATGACCTTTTCGCACCCTTGGGGCAACGCGCCGGGTTCGGAAATCACCCGCGGGCTTTTCGGCATACAGCCCATCTATCCAGGGTTTAACCTGTTCCAGATCAAATTCCAGCCCGGGGGCAAGCTGCACCGGGGATCCATATCCACTGCGTCGGTCAAAGGAACTATAAAAGCGGCCTTTAAAGATTCCCCCCAATTTATCGCCGATGTTGACATCCCTGCCAACTCAAGGGCGCGTATAAGCATCCCAACAGGTAAATACAGCGATGGTCTGGCGGCGGACTCGGCCGTCAACTTGGACGTGAACGGCGGAACCGTGCAGGGTACATACAATAACGGGTTCATCACCATCGAACTCGGCTCTGGCAAATATTCTATAACCCAGAAAGCAGCAAATGCTGCCAGTCGCTAGGTAGCCCCTATTTCCGAATGCTTAATTGGGGGTGTTATTTCCCTGTCAGCTCTTTAACGATGTGTCCAGCGTCCATCACCTTATCCAATGTTTCAATGATGGCCCTCGCATCAACGGAAACGCCCCTATTTTCGCTCTCTTTGTAGTAGTAGCGCCCTGGGAGCATTGTGATGTTGCCGTCGAATATGACGCCGACCAGCTCGCCATTCCTGTTGATGACGGGGCTGCCAGAGTTGCCGCCGATGATGTCAACACTGTGGCTGAAATTTAGCTTTACATCGGGATTGATCATTGGGCGCTTGTCAATCCAGCGCTCCGGTAGGTGCCAGGAGCCATCGTAGACATTGGCCGCGTTTCCACCCCAGCCAATGTGCCTGTCGTACAGGCCGCCAAATGTGGTGAAGGGCTGAACAATAGTTCCATTTGCAGCAAAGGTTGACACTGGCCCATAAGAAAGGCGCAGGGTGCTTGTGGCGTCTGGATAGACATCTTTGCCGTACGCCTCTAGGCGGGCGCGGGAGATGCGCGAGATGTGGTCGGAGATTATCGCGTTTGCCTCGGTCTGCCGCTTTTGATTGTCGTTGACGATGGCGACAATCGCCTTGGCCAAAACTAGGGCGTGGTCTTTGCTGGCGTCCAGTGTAGCTTTCCCGCCCTCTATTAGCGCATTCCTAGCTGGCTCTTGACCGAGCGGGCTGGCTAGGATGGACTTGGCAGCAGCGGCAGGGTTCATGCCATTTAGAGCGGCTTTGACCAACTGGTGTTGGGCCGGCAGCATGGCCTGAACGTCCTTTAGCCATGCTTCCATCTGCATCAGGTCTAGGTCGGGCCTTGGTGGCTGTGCCGCCTGTGCCCCGCCGCGCCCTGGCCCGCCTTGGGGGTTCTGTGTTTGTTGTGACGGGTTCTCAATGCGGTTCACCAAAGTCCTCAATTGAACCATCAATCCAGTCGGGGCGGCACCAGCCAGACTTGCGGCGGTGGCGTTTGCCTTGGTGCTCTCCAGTGCCTTGTCAATGGACTCCCAGCTTTGGCCAGCTAGGGCCTTTAGCTTGGGGTTCTGGTTCACTTTGGCTCGCAGCTCGTCTTCCTTGGCCTTCACCTGCTTCATCGCGTCAACGTCCAACAGGCCGGCGTAATAGCCCTTGTTGGCTTTAAGCGAGTTTTCGATGCCCAGCAGTTGGGTCTGGACGGCCCGCATGTTTTCTGGGCTCTTCCTTCCATATTCAAGAAGGATGCTGCGGCTGCGCTCGGAGTTTTTGATGGACAGTGGGCTGGTAATGTCGCGGGCGTTGATCATCTGGCCGTACGTCCACCCACGCGCGGTGCTGCCTGGATGTCCCACAACAAATGTGAGCTCGCCATCCTTTAGGCCCTCTACAGACCATTTTAGGAAGTGCGTTGGGTTGTAGGGCTTGTCGTCCTTATAGATGCGGAATAGGGTAAAGTCTAGGTCGTGGCGCGGGTAGGTAAAGTTGTCATAGTCGCCGCCGAATGCCGCCGCCTGCAGCTCTGGAGCCGCAACTAAGCGCACGTCGTCAAAGGTCTCGTACCCATAGACCCAAAATTCGCCGCCCTGGTAAAGCCTGACTGGCGAGCAATTTAGGCCAGTGCTGGCGTTCATCTCCTGCACGGCGGCCTGAAGGGCCTGGGTTTTGGCTTCTTCCGCAGCTTTGGCGTCCATGTTGGGCTTGACTGCGCCATTGACCTTGGCAGTAACATTCTGCATCTGCTTTAGGACGCGGAGGTTCATGCGGACTTTAAGCTCTTCGGCGCGGGTGCGGGCTACGTAGCCATTTTTGAGCAAGTCGTTGTCGGCGGTGCTGAGGGCAGCCACTTGGCCGCGCCCACAGTGGTGGTTGGTGAGCATCAGGCCATCCGCGCTGACGAATGAGGCCGAGCAGCCCCCCATCGAAATTGCCGAAAGGCGCACGTGGTCTATCCACTCTTGGCTAGGCGTGAAGTTGTACTTTTCCTTGAGCAGCTTTAGCGGAAGGTTGTCAAACGTCCACATCCCCTCGTCAGCGCGCATCATCGGCGCAGCGGCAATAATGGTTGCGAGTAGCGGCAGTGCAAATTTTTTCATAGGTCTATCCCTCGATAAGCATTTTACTCCCAAAATGGCATAAAGACATTCTCCTTCTCTGTTCGCGCTAATCGGAGCCGCTTAATCCCTCTTGAAGTGTTCAAGCTCCCACGGTATCTCTATGGAGATTTCCACCAAGCCGCCTATTTCGCCATTTTTCTCCCATCTGGCCTGATGAATTATTTTCTTTTTCCCGCCCTTTTCAATGGTGTAGGTGTGCGGAATGCCTGTTTCCATAATCTTTTTGAGGAGTTCACTTGATCGCTCATTGTGGCACTCCCTCAGGTTTTTGCCCAGCAAGGCCCGCCCGCCGTGGCTCTGAAACGTAGCCATGGCCTTTGGGTTCATGTAGGTTATCGTGTATTCTTTGTCAACCACGGTGATGGCCGCGTCCACCCCTTCCAACCAATCCAGCATATCTCCCTCGCTATGCAACAGATTATAGCGTAGTCACCGTTTCCGCTGCGCTGCCTGCGGCAGAGCATAGGGACGTACCAACCAATATTCGCCAAGCGCCTCCATAGTAACGCCCTTGTACGGCCCCGTTATCACGATTCCGGAGCCTATATCTCTGCACCTATTGAGCACTTCTTCCCTTGGGAAATCAAAGCGGTTTGGGTACTCGGACGTGAACAGGACTACACTAGGGCGCAGCGCGTCTATCCATTCTTGGCCAGTGGCCGTGGCCCCGCCGTGGTGCCCCGCCTTTAGGAGCCGCGTGCCATGCCACAGCCCAGGGTCGCCGAGGTCTATCATGTCCCTCTCTTGTATGGCAAGCGCATCGCCCATGAACCATATCTCATGGCTTCGCCACCTAAGGCGCAGCACCATCGAAACCATGTTGGGGTCGGGCAGGCTTAGGGGCTTTGGCGGCCAGTGGACGGAAAAATGTGCGTCGCCCCTTTGCCACGAATCGCCGCGTCTTGCCTGAAATGCCCCTTGAATTGAGCCTTTTGGAGCAAACCCGCGCCATGCCTTTTCTGGAGAAGCCACCACGGGGATTGTCACAGAATCGAAAGGCCACAGCCGCGCCAAGGTGGGCCAGCCCGCTGCATGGTCTGCGTGGGGATGCGTGATGAGCAAGTGGACTGGCTCCCGCACCCCGCGCCTGCTCAACATCCTAGCCACCCGCCTGCCAGACCAAGGTGTCGGCCCAGTATCTATCAGCGTGGCGTCCGCGCCTGGCACCCGTATCAGCAGTGCATCGCCCTGCCCCACGTCGGGAACTTCCAGCGTCAGGTCGCGCACTCTCCGCCCCGTGCCCTTCGTCATTGCCAAGCACAATGTCGCAGCCATCAGGCAAGCCACAAGGGCCCTGCTCTTTATCATCGCGGCGCGGAAGTGGGCCAGCAGCAGCCAGCCCGCCACCAGCGCCAGCCAAGGCCACATAATGCCAGTAGCCATTGGAACTATCTTGGCGAATAGGGGAACTAGGCGCGTTGCCAAAAAATCCAGCGCCATGACGGTGGGCGTGACTATCGCAGGAATGGGCAAGATAGTCAGTGCAAGGCAGAGCGGGAGCAATACCCAAACAAACGGCAACACGGCGAGGTTTGTGATTATCCCATACGCCGGGACGCCGCCATTCATAATGGCCAAAAGGGGCATCGTGGTAGCCCAAGGGGCCGCGACCCTTGCAAACCAGATAGAGCCTTTCCCCATCAATGGCGAAACAAGGCCCTGCAACGGCTCGACAATCCACACCAGACCCAGCATGGCCCACCAGCCGATGAGAAATCCTGGCGCACAGCCCGAAGCCTGGTGCGTAGCCATCCAAAACAATAACGCCAGATGCAAGCTCAGCGCAGGCGGGACCCTCCAGCCTTGCGCCCTGCCGAACACCCACGCCACACCCATCAGCAGCCCCCTCCAAATGGGGGCGGAAAAGCCAACCAGAGCGGCGAAGGCCAAGCCGCACAGTATCGCGCCCAAGCCGCTGCCCCGCTTGAGAATTCTTCTAAAGAACGCTTCTGCCGTTGCCATTATCATGGTTATCTGTAGGCCAGACACTACAAGCAGGTGCAGCACCCCGCTTTCGGAAAACGCGCTGGACACTTCATTGTTGATGGGAAAGATGCCCAGCGCCAGCGCCCCCCAAACGTCCCTGGCCGGGGCTGAATCAATGGGCAGCGACTGGAATCTCTCAAACATCCAGCACCTGAACCGTAGCCAGACGCCTGGCCTTGGGGGGCCTAACTGCTCCATTAGGAGAGAGGACGACAGGGCTACCTGCCGCAGCCTGCCATCGTTTCTGGCCCTCCAGAGGGGCCGCTCCGCCAGAAAGGGCGGGCCAGGTTGGATCGAGTGCAATTCTGCCCGAAAGCGGACTGGGGTTCCGGGCCCTGGGGGCGCCTCACCTGTCGCTGGCACGCTTAGAGGCATGGACACGCCCCTCATCTCTGGTGGCGAATCCACCGACAAAGCGCTATTTAGCCTGAAGCCCCTCTTTTGCCAAGGTTCGCAGATGACCCCGGCCACTTCCTGATAGCCGGTCGGCAGTTTAGCGTCCCACTTGGCCAGCCTTGAGAGGCCCAAGAAAACTGCCCACACCACGATAACGCCCAGCCCCACATAGCGAAGAACCTTCACCCCCAGCAGCCAGAATGAGCCTATGGCCGCCATCCACCCAAGTAGCAAAAAAAGCCAAGGCACATCGCCAGACCAAGTTTCCGGCAGCAGCCACGGAAGTATTGAAGCCGCCAGAAGCCCCCACGCCACCCCCCAGCCGGACTCCCCAGCTATCCGCGTCCAAAGAGTTTCCCTGTTCATCAATAGCTAATATACTTTATGCGGCAAGACTACGCCCAGAAAATCTCCGGTTGTATGTCGCTATCAACGCAAAGAGTTTGGGCCAGCGAAACAAATCGAGGAAAAATGACATGGTTCCCCATTCCTGTCATCGCCAGCCCAAACTCACACGGCGCAACGATTTTTTCTTGAAACTTGTAACTGCCTTTCAGCTATCTCACGCAAACGGAATAGGCTTCTCTATAGCCATAAGTATTGCTGTCTTCGAGATTTTGGAAAACGCCATTTTTCCACAGCCAAGCCGATGAACTATGATAACCAGCTACATACACATCGTTGTTGTGTACATAGACCGATCTCGGACGAGAGCTGTATGTACCATCGTTGAGTTTCTGTGGAACACCATTTTTCCAGAGCGTTGGGATATCATAAGAATTGTTCTCATATTCCGAATGACCCGCAACGTAAACATCGTCCCCAGACACAAAAATGGAATATCCACAACTATAACGAGTGGACAGTGCTTGGCCAACACCATTCTTCCATAATCCGGCTCTATTCGAGTATCCTGAAAAAACGCTTCTTCCAGTCACATATACATCGCCCCCATTGACAAAAACAGAATTGAAAATCGTAGAGGAAGTATTGTTGCCCATCTGTTGTTCGATGCCATTTTTCCATAAGACGCCCCGTTCAGGGCTATACCTGTAGCCAGTAACGTAAACATCACTGCCCGACACAAAAACAGACGTGCAGGTCACGCCTCCGCGCACAGAATCGTCCAATTGTTGCGCCACACCATTTTTCCACAACATGCCAGTGGCACTTGAACTCCCATTGTCGCCGATATTGCCAGCAACATAAACATCGTTGCCTGATACAAAAACAGAATTTGCGTACGAATATACACTGTCATCGTGAAGCCGCTGGGCAACACCATTTTTCCAAACCGTTGCAACATACCTACCTGTCCAGTCATTTCTTCTGGCATAGCCGACCACGTACACGTCATTACCCGACACATACACGGATCTGGCGGTTCCTTCGGAATAAGTATTCCCTGCATTGGTTGGCAGACCAAACCTTTTGTTGTTTTTCCACAGTGTAGTGTAGCTACTTCCCCCTGCCACGTACACACCAGGGCCGCCGGTTATGCTTGGACCTGGGCTGGGGCCAGGACCAGAGCCTGAGCCTGAACCGGAGTTTGAGTCATCCCCTTTTTTATCGCCGCCGCCTCCGCAGCCACTGACGGCCAGAAACAGCGCAAGGGCTATGCCTGCGGCGGGTATGAGTTTAAGGTATTTGTTCATGGCTTCCTCCATGTGTGGGCGGGCCCTGCTTCTTGTCGGGGCGGAAGGCCCAATGGTTATAAAAAAGCCGCATCGGGTGCCTTCACCGTGCGGTGCTGGAAAATGTCTAGATTGGATTGGCGGTTGCTGAAAATTTCATCTGTCGTCTCCTCGAACATCGGCTAGGTTAATTCCCTGTCCTCAAAAATTGTATCAGATTTTACGACAAAGTCGTAGTTTAAGAGGCTCATATTTTAGACAATTTCTGTTTGGGTACAAAATATGAACAAGCATTGGCCTCAGCAGGAGGTGTTCGCCGCTAAGGTCAAACAGTTCTGCAAGCAGAACAGCCTGACCACGCCTCGTGGGGCCATTCGATGGGAAGCCGCCGCAGAAGTGTTCAACATCAGCGAAGTCACGCTCCGCCAGTACATGCAATACAAAGCAAGGGGCAGGCCACGGATTGATTCGCTCAAGAACATAGCCAACGTGATCGGGTGCAGCGTTGCCGAGTTTTTGGATGACCCCGGAGATGCCCCTCCGGGGATGGCGGGAAAGTGGGCTGCGCTCAGTGAGCGCGAGCGCGCGATAGCTTCCGAAATGCTTGCAGACATTGCATCAGAGGAACTGTCTCTGATAGAAAAAGAGGAACTATACAAGCTTTTTCAAGAGGGGAAGGATAGGATGCTCAGGATGCGGCAACCTGTGTCTGCGGGGAAATAGATATATCCACAAAACATATAGGTAGCTTGTTTACCTAGCTTTGTTCTTGTACGTTACGCCTTCCTCGAAGCCATCTCCCAGCTTGCAAATCCATCATCGAAGCCATTTCCCAAGCATCCACCCCTACAATTAAGGCGGGCTGGCCCGCGTTGATTATGGCCGATTGAGTACGCGGCGAGGTCATTCGCCCGACTCTATCTTCCGCGCTCGGGGTGTTGGCTCGGCAACTTGGTTGTCGCTTGCCGGGGCGTGGAGTCCTTCGTTTTCCTTAACTTGTTGTGTCTGATACCGTTTTTCCTTTTTAATGCAATAAATAGCTGCATCGGCAGAGGCCCTTGAGGAAGTCGGGCGTGGCGGAGTTCAGGCGCTCCTGCACGGAGTCCATCACCTC
>Ga0268262_10004355_pt1 | contig 14682 bp, 10 predicted proteins | sample TergutNc150P3_FD_190354 | JGI IMG/M metagenome (GOLD analysis project Ga0268262, IMG submission 190354) | Nasutitermes corniger P3 segment gut microbial community from laboratory colony in Florida, USA - Nc150 P3 (SPAdes) (version 2) | ecosystem: Host-associated > Arthropoda: Insects >... | reverse complement strand
CCCCCCCGAATATTTAGCGAAAATTTGGGAGATGTGGCGGCCGAAAAAGCGAAACCCCGCCGACTGGCCGAATTTGGGAACACATCAAAAGCCCCCCCAGCCCAGCGCGTATCTTTCATGCTCGGGTTTATCTGCCTGATAAATTTCTTCATTCCGCGCCGGGTCATGGAGTTCGCCCGGACGCTAACTGGGGGTCCGCTCAGGCACTGGCCGTTGATGGTGGGATGCGCGGCCCCAAATTGCTTTTGCGATTCTTGGGGGCTGTCGGCCCCTTGGAAGTGGCCGGTGCCTTCGCTACCCCCCAGACCCCCGGCCCCCCGAATTTTAGCGAAAATTTGGGAGATGCGGCGGCCCGCAAAAGCGAAACCCTGCCGACTGGCCGACTTGGCCCGTCCGCTCGGCTGCACCGATTTGGCACCTCTTGTCCCTGTGTCGCCTAGCATGTCTGTTTAGGTGGCTCGCTGTTTTGGTGGGTTGGTGGTTCAAACTGCAAACAATCTAGGTTGGCACAATTTGGGTTGGCGGTCAAGGGGTTTAGAAAAATTTGGGGAGGAAAGGGGCCGGACACTCACATCACTTCATCTCCACTTTCGACCCATCTGCCAGTGCCCTGTACGCCTTGCCATTTTCAAAGTAGGCACCTTCCCTCTTGCCATGCTGCATTCCTGCATCGATGGCTATGACCTTCCCGCCGTGAAGGGCCGTCACAGTGTCCACCGTGGTGTGTCCCACCACGATTCTTTTCACCTTAAAATGGGCCAATATTTTTTCTAGGTCGGGCTGCAAAAGGGAATCTCGCTGGTCGCCAAGCACCATGCCTCTGTACCATATTGGGCCAGAGGAGCCATGCAAGAATGCGTTGAGCCCCTCCCTCTCGGCTTTTGGCAGCATCCGCATCTCCCTGTTGGCCGATTGTATGTCAAACTCCCTTGCAACGAATTCGTGTGAGACGCCGCCATGCACAAAAAGCAGGTCGCCAATTTTCATGATGACGGGCCGGCATCGAAGCCATCGCCCCAACTCGGACTGCGGACCCCAAAGTTGAGCGAAAGCGGGCATCCCGTCGGCTTGGCTCAGATATGATGGATTGACGTAGCGAAGGTCGCCCGTCATCATCATGGCCTCGTGGTTCCCAATGGTCATGTGAACTCCGCCCCCAGCCACTTTAGCACTCTCTTCCAGACAACGGATCAGCCAGTAGGCTTCCGTCACCATGTCGCCCCTGTCTGCTACGTCACCATTGATGACCAAGTGGCCGTTTCCGAAAGTCCAGCGGCCGTCGCCATTGATCACTTTGTGGGCGACGAGCAGGTCGCGCATGGCATCAAACCTGCCGTGGACATCGCTGATGGCGAATATTTTTTTGACCTTGGGCAGTTCAGCCGCAGCACGGGCATAGGGCTTGCCGTCCAAAACAAGGCTGGCTGCGGGGCCAAGCGCGGGAATGGGCAAGCTGAATGGCGCGTTAAATCTTTCGATGATGTGCTTTCCGTCTTTTATCCAATGCACATTGGCAATTTCGCCTTCCCATAGCACGTACGGGCCGTCCTCGGTCTTAGCTTGCGCTTGCCGCGCATCTACGCCATAAATGGGAACAGGCGTTAAGGTTTGAAGCGGGTCCTGCCACTGCCAAACGTAAAAGGTAGGAGAAGCGGCGAAAAGAAAGATGCTTGCGATTAGTCTGTGCATAAAGGTATCCAGGGAAGAATTGCTTTGGTGTCAGGGGTCAAGGGTTAAGATAAAAATTGATGCGGGCTACGCCCGCGATGATTTTTTTGCCGGTTGAGCACGCGGCACGGTCATGCGCCGCTTGAGTTAGGGACGAAGGTGCTGCGGCCTAAGGAGTTTCGCGCCTGGGCTTGGAAACCCTTCCGAACGCTCACTGGGGATTTATTCAAGGTGGCCTCGCATGCGAGGCCACCCTTTAAGCCACCTAAGTGTTACTGGCGTCCAGGGCTGCATCGATGGGCGGGTGGATGTATGGGAGATGGCTCCGGTAGGCACTGATGTTTTGGATGCGGTAACAATGCTTCGTTCACCGCTTGGTGCTGAATTCGCAACTCAATCTTGTAGCTGATCACTGACCACTAACCCCTGATCTCTAGTCAACCACCTCCGCGTCAATCACGCCGTCGTCTTTCTTGCCGCCTCCATCAGGCTGCTGGGGAGTGCCTTGTGGGGCTTCCTGCTTGTACAGATGCTCGGCCATCTTGTGGCTCTTGTTGTTCAGGTTTTCGAGTGCCTTCTTTATCTTGTCGGCGTCCAGGCTGCTGAGGGCCTCTTTGCCTTGCTGTATGGCCTCCTCGACTTCTTTTTTGTCGGCCTCGGGTATCTTGTCGCCATTCTCTTTTAGCAGTTTCTCCAGCTGGTAAATAGTCTGGTCAAGGACGTTTTTGTCCTCCAGCAACTTTTTGCGTTTTTCGTCTTCGGCCTTGTGGCTTTCGGCCTCCCTAACCTTTGCGTCTATTTCGTCTTTGGACAGTCCTGTGGAACCTGTAAGGGTGATGCTGGAGTCTTTGCCCGTGGCCTTGTCTTTGGCCGTGACGTGGACGATGCCATTCGCGTCTATGTCAAATATGACTTCTATCTGTGGCATGCCCCTTGGTGCTGGCGGGATGCCGCCAAGGTAGAATTGGCCTAGCAGCTTGTTGCCCTCCACCAGCGGCCTTTCGCCTTGGAACACTGCTATGTCAACACCAGGCTGGTTGTCAACAGCCGTGGTGTATATCTCGCTCTTGCGGGTGGGGATGGTGGTGTTGCGCGGTATGATGACGCTCATCTGGCCGCTGTTGGCATCGATGCCGAGGGATAGCGGGGTGACATCCAGCAGTAGCACGCCTTTCACGTCGCCAGCCAGCACGCCACCTTGCACGGCTGCGCCCACCGCCACCACTTCGTCGGGGTTGACGCTCTTGTTGGGCTCTCTGCCGAATAGTGTCTTGACAAGCTCCTGCACCTTGGGGATGCGCGTCGAGCCGCCCACCAGCACCGCCTCGTCGATCTGCGACGGACCCAGTTTTGCGTCCCTCATGGCGTTTTCGCAGGTGACTTTTAGTTTTTCTATGATGGGCTGTATCATCAGCTCGAACTTGGCCCTGCTGAGTGTGCCCGTAAGGTGTTTGGGGCCGCTGTTGTCGGCCGTGATGTACGGCAGGTTGATGTCTGTATGGGTGGTGCTGGACAGCTCACACTTCGCCTTTTCGGCGGCCTCTTTGAGGCGTTGCATCGCATCGGCCTGTTTTCTGAGATCAATGCCCTCCTGTTTTTGGAATTCCTCTAGCAGCCAGTCAATGATGGTCTGGTCTATGTTGTCGCCGCCTAAGTGCGTGTCGCCGTTGGTTGACTTGACCTCCACGACGCCCTCCGATACCTCCAGGATAGAAATGTCGAATGTGCCGCCGCCGAAGTCGAACACGGCGATGGTGCCATCTTTCTTCTTGTCTAGACCATAAGCAAGCGCGGCTGCTGTGGGTTCATTGATGATCCTCTTTACGTCTAGGCCAGCTATGGCCCCGGCGTCTTTTGTGGCTTGGCGCTGTGCATCGTTGAAGTAGGCTGGCACCGTGATGACGGCTTCGCTGACCTTTTCGCCCAAGTACGCCTCGGCCGTCTCTTTCATCTTGGTCAGCACCATCGCGCTGATTTCTTCAGGGCTGAGGTGTTTGTCCGCCGCCACTACAACGCAACTCCCCTTGTCCGAGCGTTCCACCGTGTACGGCACCAAGGCTTGCTCTTGGGTGGAATCGCCAAATGGCAGGCCCATGAAGCGCTTGATAGAGAAAATGGTACTCTTTGGCTGCGCTACGGCTTGGCGCTTTGCCGCCGCGCCCACCAGGCGCTCGTGCGTCTTTGGGTTGAATCCCACTACCGATGGTGTGGTGTTGGTACCCTCTGCGTTGGGGATAATTTTGGGCTGGCCGCCCTCCATCACGGCTACGCAAGAGTTGGTAGTGCCGAGGTCTATTCCGATTATTTTGCCCATGTTGGCTCCTCTCCTAGATGAATGAAATGAATGATGAATGTCTATTTAGACTGTTGAAGGGTTTCAAAGAAAACTGTCTCGCGCAGAGGCAGCCGCGTCTCACCGTACCTGTCGGGGGAGGCCGATTCACAGTTCGCGTAGCCCACAGCCAAGATGTTGACCGGCTCCCAGTTTGGGGGCAGCAGGAACTCGTTTTTGATGACGCTGGGATCGAAGTTGGAGATCCAGTAGCTGCCAAGGCCAAGGTCTGCGGCGCAAAGCATCATGTGGTCGGTGATGATTGATGCATCCACTTCCATGACGTTTTTGCCGTCGTGCTTCCGCACCCAAGCCTTGTCCCTGTCGGCGCACACCAAAAGCACCAAGGGGGCAGAAAAGGTCTTTGCGGCCTTGGCTATTTTTCCCAGTGCCTCAGCCCCTTGGGCCACTAGCACCCTTTGGGGCTGCTTGTTGGCCGCAGTGGGCGCAACGTGCGCGGCTTCAAGGATGGCGTCCAGCTTCTCATCTTCGATGGCGTCGGGCCTGAAGCTGCGAACCGAGAAGCGTTTTTTAGCCAATTCCAAGAATGTCGTCATGCCTATCCTCTGGATTTTGGGGAGCAAGCCCCCACAAAACTAGTATCGGCAGAAAAAAAAAAAAGTCAAGAGCAATTTAGTGAAAAATTTTAGAAAATCTTAGTTGAATGTTATCAAGTTATTGTTTTGTCTAATTAATTCAATGTTTAGCCCTTGAAAAAAAATTTGGGCTGGGCCATAATCAATTGAGTGACAGCATTCTCTGCCGCACCACCGTCAATAGCCAAGCAAGCGGCGATTTGCCTCTTGGAGTTTATAACTAATTATGACCCAACACCCGTGTCCAACCTGCCACCGTCCCGTCCAATGGGAGGGCAACAAGTGGAGGCCCTTTTGCAGCGAGAGGTGCAGGCTGCTGGACCTGGGCGAGTGGGCCAACGAGAGCTATGCCGTCCCGTTGGAGCCAGAAGAAGGAGAGGCATGGAGCGAAGTCGCTGACCCTTGACCCTTGCGATGGCTCTGGGATAGGCATCCCAAAACGGGAAAAATGCACATCCGGTGTTGAATGCCCGATTCGCACTGCCCCCTAATTCCTACAACCTAATTCATTATGACCTAGTCCATATGACGACTCTGAGGGAGGCGATTCAGGCGGGAAGGCGGCTCCTAGGGACGCGAGGAAGATTTTGCAAGAGCCTCCAGCAGGACCTGAAACTCCTTTCTGGCTCATCCGAAACAAAAAAATTAAAAAAAATGTACCAGAACCAAAAAAAAGTGTAGAAATTCTTTCCTCTTTCTGTTTTTATTAATATATCCCGCTTCTAGGGAGTTTTAGCGTTGGCGGCCTGCCTGGGGGCCATCCACCGCCGAATGTCACCAGGCAGGAAAAGGGCTTTTTTTATGGTGCAAGGCACAGTCAAGTGGTTCAACGCTGAAAAGGGGTATGGCTTCATTACTCCAGACGATGGGGGGGCAGACCTATTCGTCCACTTCTCGGCAATCCAGTCTAAGGGTTACAAGCGCCTCGATGAAAATCAGAGAGTGTCGTTTGAAGTATCAGAAGGGACGAAAGGCCCACAGGCAACTAATGTAAGCAAAATTTAGTGCGTACTTAGGCGTTGGAAGCCGGCCCTGCGCCGGCTTTTTTTTGCCGCAAAGTAGCAGGAGCATATTTTTGAACAGTTACTCGTCCAAGCCGATGGCACTGCTGTTCCCCGGTCAAGGGAGCGAGGCCCTTGGGATGTCCAAGGGCTGGGAGCAAGTCGAGGCTTGGAACAGTGCCATGGACAGGGCCGAATCCCATTCAGGCTTGCCGCTGCGGGAATGGATGTCTGCTGGGCCTGATGAATGCGTAAAAGATCAGGGCAATTCACCAGTGATAATCATTTCCCACTCCATCGGGATTTTTTTGTCGCATTCCCAAGTGGGGATGCCGCGCCCCGCCATGGCCGCAGGACACTCATTGGGATTCTATGCTGCGTTGGTGGCGGCCGGAGCCATCCCACTGGAGACGGTGATAGATCTAGTAATGGACAATGAAAGAACCGCCAAAGAAAAATTCGGGCGAGGCCAGTATGGGATGGCATACTTGATCGGAATAAAGGCGGAAGCACTGCAAGACGCGCTAGAAAATTGGCCAGAGCTGCACATTGCCAACGTCAACAGCAACGCGCAGTTCACTGTCTCTGGGGTGCTTGATGCTTTGAACGGGCTGTTGAGCCAAGTGGGCGGGCAATGTCTCCACTCGGGCCTGCTGCCCGTGACCTACCCACTCCATGGCCCAATGATGAAAGCCGTTTCCATGGAAGTAAAAAAAAGGATGTCCTGCGCCAAGGCGAATGCCCTTGGCTTCTCTCTAGTCAGCCATGTTGACGGAAGGATTATCAGCGATGGCCAGGAAGCATGGGACGAGGCGCTGGAAAGCATAACACTTCCCGTCGTGTGGCCTAGCGTGATAAACAGCTTGGTAGCCCATTCCTGCGCGGTTTTTGAGTGCGGGTTCGGCAAGCAGCTTGCAAACCTTTGCCGCTGGGTCCAAAGGGAGATGGTGGTAGAGAGCCTATCATGCCCGCCATAGACACCTGCGCCCATGCGCGGCTTTGCTCCCGCCAGCCACCGATCTGGATAGCCAGGAACAAACGCCGAGGGCAACGCACTTATAGCAGTGAACGATGGCCCATCAGTGGCTAAACTCCCCAAACCAGTGTAAACTGTCAGTAGGAGGACGCATTGCCAGATCAGCCAACACAGAAAAGCACATCCAAAGACCCAATGGCAGGCTCTAGGGGCTACACGCTGTCCGTCGTGCTGGTGATGATGACGGTCGTGGCCGTCTTTTGCCTCAAGGGACGACTCTACGAGCCAACGCAGTTGATTAGGGAGAGAGAAGCCGAACTCATCTATAGGGGCGAGCACCTAGCTCGTGGGATTGCCGCGTACAGGCAGAAAACCGGGCGATACCCTCTTTCGCTTGAAGAAGTGGACAACTATAAACCAAGGCTCATCAGGCAAATTTACAAAGACCCCATGACCGAACACGGCGGGTGGTCGTTTATCTACAACGTCCCAACCGCGCCATCTGGCAACAACCAAGGCCTGCCGATCACTGGCGTGAGGAGCAGGAGTCAGAGAGATAGCATCAAAACGTACAAAAACAAGAGCCTTCACAGCGAATGGGAGTTTTCCGCGCTGGACCCTGCCCTTGGCGGCCCCCAGCCAGGACAGCAGCCTGGATTGCCAGGCCAGCAAGGCATCGGCGGACTTGGCGGACAAAGCAGACCTAGCAACAGGCCTGGCAACAGATAAGAGGAACGTGCAAGACATGAAGTACAGCCTGAAATATAGTTTGCAGAACGTCTTTGCAGTGCTGGCACTGGCCTTTACCGCCAGCCCTTCCATAACAAGCCAGCCCGCATGGGTTCCGCACCTGCAGGCCAGGGGCGTGCAAGTGTCGGCGGGGGTGTGGGATCTTGCCACGGGCAAAATAATTGACGGCTACCAGCCTGAACTGGCCTTGATACCTGCATCCACTACAAAAGTGGTTTCCACCTACGCCATACTCAAGACGCTGAAACCCGACTACCAGCTTGAGACGACTGTGTGGGGCGACCTGCAGCAGGGCGCGGTGCGCGGCGACTTGGTGGTCAAGGGGGGCGGGGATCCATTTCTGACCAACGAACACATCTGGAACCTAGCCCGCCAAGTCAAATTAAGAGGCATCTCCAGGGTGTCCGGCAGGCTGAGGCTAGACCAGGGCGCATGGGACTCCCAGCGGTACGGCGCGGGTTGGGAAAACACAAGCAGCAACACCACCCCGCCAATCCTGCCCCTTTCGGTCAATTTCAACCGCGACAAAAATGGGAACATATCTAGGAATCCTGAAAAGCTGGCTATGGACGTGTTCACTGAAATCTTCGGCGACGTGGGCATATCCTTTGCGGGCCAAGAAGACAACGGCATTGAGAAAAAACTGATAGCCTCGTACAAGTCCCCCACACTCCACGTCTTGACTAATTCCGTCAACAAGATTTCCAACAATTTCATAGCTGAGATGCTAGTGAAAAACTTTGGCGGTGGCTCCTGGGCCTCGGGCGTAGCGCGGGTGCAGGAATTTTACAAAGACAACCTGAATTTGACTCAGGAAGAGGTCCGCATCACAGACGGCAGCGGCCTCAGCAAGCTGAACCGCCTCTCGGCCAGAACCCTTTCCACCATCCTCAGGGCGGCCTGGCACGACTTTGAAGTTGGGCCTGAATTTGTTTCCAGCCTAAAGTACATCGGTGCCGAGCCGTACGAATCCAGGATTAAGGACCCGAACCTCACTAGGCGCGTGCGCTGCAAGACGGGACACTTGGACAACGTGGACACCATGTGCGGGTACATCCACATGCCAGACGGTAATGTGCGCGTTTTCGCCATCCTGCTGAATGGCCCCTGCACCGGCCCTGACGTGGACTACATTTTGAAGCTGTGGGCTAATTGATGAGCCATTCTAGTAAGCCCCAGCGCAGGCCAAACCTGCACTAACCCTAACACTTATCTTTTCGCTTGGGACGGCGGCTCTGCGACTTGGTTGTTCAGTACCGAGGCATGGAGTCTTTCCGGATGCACACTTGGGAACTCACCACCAGTGTCGGTCGCTTTCCAGACCCATTCTATCCTTCGGACGGCTTCTTCGGTGCAGGCATGTCTATTTAGAGAGGGGTTTTGCAAAAAGCCTGACTTGATTGCTAGACTGCTATATGACAGGAGGCGCGTATGAGAGGTGATTCCCCCATAGCACTGATCACAGGGGCCAGCTCGGGGTTCGGAGAGGCCACCGCTAGACTGCTGGCTGCCAACGGCTATCGCTTGGCCATAGGCGCTAGGAGGGCCGAGCGCATAAAAGCCCTTGCCTCCGAGCTTTCAGAAAAATATGGCTCGGAAATTTTTTGCGGCAGGGTTGACACTAGGGACACGGCCAGCGTACAGATATTCGTGGATATAGCCGCCGCGAAACTTGGAGGGATGAACGTGGTAATCGCCAACGCCGGACTGGCCTCCGGCCTCCATAAGATTTGGGAAATACCAGACGAGGACATGGAGGCGATGCTGAGGACAAACGTAGAGGGTGTGGTGAAGACCATCCGCGCCGCCCTGCCGCATGTTCGCAAGTCAGGGTGGGGACACATTTTTTTCATAGGCAGTACGGCAGGGCACCAGGCCTACGAGGGCGGCGGCGTGTACTCCGCTAGCAAGCATGGCGTCAAGGCCCTCGCCCACACGCTTAGGCTGGAACTCTGCGGCGAGCCGATTCGCGTGACATCCATAGACCCGGGGATGGCCGAGACCGAGTTCGCGCTGGTGCGCCTAAAAGACCCCGACCGCGCCAAATCCCTCTACCAAGGAATGGACCCGCTTTTGGGCGCAGACGTTGCCGAGTGCATCAGGTGGTGCCTAGAACTCCCCACTCACGTGAACATTGACGAGATGATAGTCAAATGCCGCGACCAGGCCAGCCACACCATGGCGAAGGTGCATAGGCGGTGAAGAGTTGAACCTTCTGCTAAACCATTTCCGTGTTCAAACCGCCACTAAAATCGGCGCGGGCGAAGCCCGCAGCAATTATCAATGACATTTACTTTAGCTTTTGGGGGCCTCTCCGGCCCGCACGTTGAAAATTCGATGGAGGCGTTCAATGCTGCGTTGGAGGCTGGACTGGACGGCTTTACGTTCAGTGCTCAGCCCACTATGGACGCGGTCTGCGTCGCGATGGACGACCTTGAGATGGGCCGCACCACTGATGGCTGCGGTTCGCCGCGAAAGATGAAATATGGCGAACTGCCGAGGCTGAAGAATGGCGAGGCCATCCCCAAGCTGCTGGACGCGCTGGAATTGCCGGCAATAGAGATATGCGTTGATTTAACAGGAGAGCCTGGCTGGAAGAACGCGCTGGCGGCTGTGGAGGCTTCAGACGCGCTCGGCCGGGTCTGCTTCGCCAGCGTGGAACACAGCGAGGTATTGCAGTTGTGGGCGTCCTGCCCAAAGGCGCGCTGCGGGTTCATCTGGAGCGAGGTGGAGGCCGATGAACTGTCCAGCGATGAAATATCGGCACTCCCCGCAAACCTGCAACTCCATGTCCCTTTGAGTTCGCTGCTGAAGAGAAAAGAGTTTTGGGTTCCGCTGGCAAAAAAGCTGGTGGTTAGGGTGGCTGGGGGTAGGGAAGACATGGCTCTGCTTGGATTTGAGCCGCTGGGATGGGTGATTGGTACACCGAGGTAGGCTATGCAAACGGAAAGAAAACCCGTCCGGTGCTGCGTCCTTGATCGGATGTGATGTAATATGGGCACAGGGTCAAAGGAGCGCGCATGGCGATTCAGTTGAAGGACTTGGGCAGGGCGGTTTTGGAGACGGAGTACGCGGTGAGGGGGCCCATCGTTGCGCGGGCGCAGGAGCTGGAGCGCGAGGGGCGGGAGATAGTCTATTGCAACATCGGCAACCCGCAGGCGCTCAAGCAGAAGCCGCTGACCTACATCCGGCAAGTGCTGGCCCTCTGCCAGTACCCTGAGCTGATGGACTCGTGCCAAGGCCAATTCCCCCAAGACGCGATAGAGGCTGCAAAAAATGTGCTTGCGGGGACAGCGCATGGGATGGGCGCATACTCCGAAAGCAAGGGCGTGAGATTTATACGCGATGCCGTGGCGGACTTCATCCACAAAAGGGATGGCATTCCGGTTGACCCAGAGGCGATCTACCTGACCGATGGCGCGTCTAAGGGGGTGCAGACTGCGCTGCGGATACTCGTCAGCGGAAACCGCGACGGGATAATGATACCCATCCCCCAGTACCCCCTCTACAGTGCCACGCTAACCCTTTACGAGGGCAAGCAGATCGGCTACTACCTTGACGAAAGGCACGACTGGAAGCTGAGCAAGGCCCTGCTGGAAGAAAGCCTCTCTGAGGCCAAAAGGTTTGACGTGAACGTAAAGGCCATCTGCGTGCTGAACCCAGGCAACCCCACGGGTTCGGTATTGGATCGGGACAATATTTCGATGATCATTGACTTCGCGGGCGAGCACGGCCTCTCGATACTGGCGGACGAGGTGTATCAGGAAAACATTTATTCACCAGGCGACAAGTTTTTATCTTTCGCAAGGGTGATGGAAGAGAAGGGCGAAAAGGGGGTCAGCCTATTCAGTTTCCATAGCTGCTCGAAAGGGTTTTTGGGCGAGTGTGGCCAAAGGGGTGGCTACATGGAGATACGCAACATCCCCCAGGACGTCGCGGCGCAGATAACTAAATTGCAGTCCGTTTCACTATGCTCCAACCTGACGGGCCAGGTGGCGGTCTATTGTATGGTCAACCCGCCCGCGCCTGGGAGCCCCAGCTACGCACAATACGCGTCCGAGAGGGACGGCATATTGAGCGAGATGAAAAAGAAGGCGTCCATCCTTGCAGAGGCTCTCAACCAAATATCCGGCGTTAAGTGCAACCCAGTGGCTGGGGCCATGTACGCCTTCCCCAAGATACAACTGCCAACGGACCGCACGGATGAGGACTACTGTATGGCTCTGTTGGAAGAGGAGGGCATCTGCGTCGTCCCCGGGACGGGGTTTGGGCAGATACCAGGCACGGCCCACTTCCGCACGACCATCCTGCCTCCGACGGAAAAGATGGTTTTGGTAGTCGAAAAGCTGAAGAAATTTCATGAAGAATATAAGTAGGGATAAGGGGTCTGGGGAGTAGGCGGGGCCGACTCGCATACGAGGCAGTTTCCGCTGAATCCCCAGTGAGCATTCAGGAAGGGTTTCCACGCCCCAGTGCGAAACGAAACAGGCCGAGCAATCTCTGTCCCGCAGTCAAGCGACACACGACCGCGCCGCGTGTCCAATCGGCAAAAAAATCATCGCGGGCAAAGCCCACATCAAGTCTTATTCCTAATCCCTAACCTTTAGCCGCTAGCCGACTCCGAGGCAAGACAGATCCCTTATTTGCCCTTTCCTGGTCTCAGGCAGAAAGGGAGGCCACCGTTCTGCCTGTGGTGCAGGACGCAGGCACAGCACTTGCCATAGTTTTGGCACCCCGTTTCTGGGCAGGGACAATCTTTGACATTCGGGCATTGCATTTTGTGTGCTACGTTTTGGCCGCCGTCAGGCGTCATATTATTATTACTCGCAGCGTGTTCGTCGAGCCGGCAACCCAGAGAGGATGGCCGACCACCATGACCACCTTGTCGCCTGGGTCAAGGTCAAAGTTGTCAGTGAGTATCGGTATGGTCAACTTCAAAAGCTGGCTAAGATGCTCCGCCCTTGGGATCAGGACTGATCTCACGTTGCGCATCAGCTTGATGCGCCTGGCGATCGTTGGGTTCGTAGTGGCACCGATTATAGGCGTGTCACCTGACGAATGGGCCAGCATACGCACGATGTTGCCGCCCTCGGTGAAAGCCATGATGTATTTCGCGCCAATTTCTTTTGCTGCGTGGCAGGCGGCGGAGGCTATGCTGACATCCACGTGTCCAGCCAAAGACTTGGGTATGATGCCCTGGAGGGCTCTCAGTTCGAGCGAGTCGTGGTTGTCTGCGTCCGTCGCTATCTTTGCCAGCCACTTTATGGACTCCAAGGGGTATTGGCCAGAGGCACTCTCGGCACTTAGCATCACTGCGTCGGTGCCGTCCCAGATGGCGTTTGCGACGTCGGAGGATTCCGCCCTCGTCGGCATGGGGTGTTCGATCATGCTCTCCAGCATCTGGGTGGCGGTGATGACGGGCTTTAGGAAGCGGCGCGCGGTTTGGATGACGTGTTTTTGCAGGGTTGGCACTTTTTCAACGCCCAGCTCCACCCCAAGGTCACCCCTGGCCACCATGACACCCCAAGCCGATGCGACAATGGAATCGAGGTTCTTTATGGCGTTGGGATGCTCGATCTTGGCTATTATGGGCTGGTTGCCCCCTGCCGCTTGGATGACTTCTTCCATGCGCTGCAGGTCTGACGCAGACCTGACAAAGCTTTGGGCAAAGAAGTCAACATCGTGCTTGACGCCCCAGTCTATGTCGTCCAGGTCCTTGGGGGTCAGGGGGTCCATGTTCACGTCCAGGCCCATGGGCATCAGGCCCTTCCTCTGCTTGACAGTGCCGCCAGTGATGGTTTTTAGGGTGACAAATGTATCATTAATCTTTGTGACTTCAAAGACCAGAATGCCATCGTCCACCAGCCACTTCTGCCCCAGCTTGGCCCCTTGGATCAGCTCGGGGTGGGGGAATGGGGCCGACCAGTCGCCGCCCTTTGGGGCCTCCGAACCGGCCAGGTAGAAGTGACCCGTGCTGCCCTTAGGCGCATCAAAGGGTGTTTCGAATAGCCCTAGGCGCCACTTTGGCCCTTGGATGTCCAGGAAAATGGGGACCTCGCGCTCTATTTCTTCGAGCGTTTCTCTTATTTTCTTGATAACTGGCGTCCTGGCCGCGCCATCCGAGTGGCTGGCGTTCAGGCGAATGACGTCAGCAATTTTTAAGGCCTCTGGCAGGATGTTCTCCTGCATGGTAGCGGGGCCTATCGTGGTCACTATTTTGGTCTTGCGCACTTTTTCCTCCGAGTCTCAACATGAAATCCACAAACTTTTCCGCATCCAGATTACCACATTTTGGCTTTGATTTGTGCCCCAAGAATGATAACTTGGAACTTTGCTATTTTCCTGGGGCAAAAGATGAGAGAACAAATGAAACAGCTCGTCGCCGAATTGGTCGTCAAAGAGATACCGCTTGATGTGGCCATGAAGGAATTTGAAGCGTCCTTCCTCCGCGAAGCGATTTCCAAGAATGGAGGGAACATAAGCGTCACGGCAAGGCAGCTTGGGATTCACCGAAATACGCTTTCGAGAAAAGTTGGACAACATCCATTGCCCGTACCCTGTCATAATAAAAGGAGCCGCGATTCCTAGCTCGGCCCGTTGGCCGGCAAAATATAGTTCGCAGGCACAAAAGGAGGATTCATGATCAAGGTTGGCATCAACGGCTTTGGGCGCATAGGACGGATGGTATTCCGGGCTGCGGCTCACTTCCCCTCAATCGAGATAGTCGGCATCAACGACTTGCTGGAAGCGGATTATCTGGCTTACATGCTGGTGTACGATTCTGTACACGGCCGCTTCAATGGCGACGTCAAGGTTGAGGGCAGCACGCTCGTCGTCAACGGCAAGAAGATCCGCCTGAGCGCGGAGAAAGACCCCGCCTCCCTAAAGTGGGGCGATGTTGGTGCCGACGTGGTCGTCGAGTCCACGGGCCTGTTCCTCGACAACGCGGGCGCGTCCCAACACATCAAGGCCGGGGCCAAAAAGGTCGTTATAAGTGCGCCTTCCAAGGACGACACGCCCATGTTCGTGTATGGGGTGAACCATGACAAGTACGCAGGGCAGCCGATCATCAGCAACGCAAGCTGCACTACCAATTGCCTGGCCCCGATGTCAAAAGTATTGAATGACTCTTTTGGCATCAAGAGGGCGCTGATGACCACCGTCCATGCGACGACTGCCACGCAAAAGACGGTTGACGGCCCATCCAAGAAAGACTGGCGCGGCGGGCGCGGCATACTCGAAAACATCATCCCCTCCACCACGGGTGCGGCCAAGGCCGTCGGGAAGGTGATACCCGAGCTGAACAAGAAGCTGACCGGCATGGCCTTCCGCGTGCCCACCAGCGACGTGAGCGTGGTT
>Ga0268262_10004354_pt1 | contig 14684 bp, 12 predicted proteins | sample TergutNc150P3_FD_190354 | JGI IMG/M metagenome (GOLD analysis project Ga0268262, IMG submission 190354) | Nasutitermes corniger P3 segment gut microbial community from laboratory colony in Florida, USA - Nc150 P3 (SPAdes) (version 2) | ecosystem: Host-associated > Arthropoda: Insects >... | reverse complement strand
TATCAGTTCAGTTTGTGCAGCAGATTTATAGTATGAGTTTGAGCCGTCAAAGAATGCGTAAATGTCATATTGTCCTTCCTTGTCAGGTGTAAAGCTAAAGCTAAACCTGCCATTTGCATCGCTTACAGTTTCACCTAAAGTTACATAGTTACCATTTGGGTCAATAGCGTCAATTCTAACTGGAACACCCACTGCATGTGGCTCTGAGAATTGTTTATAGACGTAAAGCATCCATTCACTCATGCATGCATCAGAAACTGCTGGAACACCCTTAGGAAAACGCAATTTTACTGCATCGCTTTCTGTGCCTGGGGAAACATCCATGATAGTTCCTCTAATTAGAACAGGCGCGTTTGCGGCAACTGCAACATCCGGTGCAGTAAGGGTCATTGAACTTGGACCCTTGCCAATAGCACAAATCTGTTGGTCGTATAAGTCCATGGTCGCTATGATGCTATCGCCTATAAGTGCACGTCCACCCCATAATGTTTGACGGAATGCACCCGTTATCTCCCATACAAGGTCGCCGGTTTCTGCATCAAGAGCAAAGAATGGTGCACCTCTGTTTATAGGTACCATAGGAGAATGATCCATATGACCAAGGTAGACTTTACCATCTGAGATGAAAACTATTTGCAGCCACCATTTTTCACTGTAATAAGATTCATTGTATATGTCTGTTGCTTCATATGTCCAAAGTTCTTTACCGGTTTTAGCATCGTAGCAGTATACAACACCGCTAAGGCTTGCTTCATATAATTTGCCATTTACAATAGCGCCTTGTAGTCCAGCATTAGTCCATGCGTCTGCATAGCCGTGTGGTTCTGTTTCGTATAGGAATTGGCCTGTTTCTAAGCTAAATGCATAGTTTACTCTGTTTTCTTTAGTCCAGAAAATAGCTACATAGGGATTGTTGCTGAAGGCTGCCCATCTTGACTGTGTGGTCATAGTAAGGTCTGCCCATATGACTGGTGCTTTGTATTGTTCTCTGTAGAAAAGTACTTGTCCCACGTTTTTTGGTTTTATGCTAATTGCTGTAAGAAATAGTCCATCAGTTGCTGAGGCTGTGGGTGCGAATACTACGCGGTCTTCTGGGAAGGCGGTAATTACGCTGCCTACGCTAGTGGTTATTTGTGGTATTGATATGTTAATGTTGTATCCAAGTGATGCGTTAAATGTTTTTCCTTGAATTTGGCTGCCCCAGGCGTCTGATGTGCCGGCAGTTGCAAGTCTGTTAACAACGTATGTAGAGTTCCATTGTAATAAGTGATAATTAGGTTCTTCTGTTGTGCCATAGTTTACAAGTTGGTATTTTAGCATTTCACCGTTTGGACCAACATATATTGTTCCGGATGGTACATCGGTCATGTTGTATTTTAGATCGCCTGTTTGTGGATCTACTGCGTACATGTTAGTGCCGCTGACAAACCAGAGGTAAGCCCATGTGCCGCGGTTGTTTTCTGTTATAAAGTTAAATATTTGTCCTCGTGAAACTCTGTTAGCTGCTGCTGAGCCGAAGTTGAAGTCTTTTTCCCAAAGTGTTTTACCTGTATGTAAGTCAACTGCTACAACTGTCTGTCTTGGTGCGTTGCTGACATATCTGTTATAGTATAGTATACCTGCTATGATAACTGAGCTTGTGAATTTGCCTTCATACGCATCGCCGTGTTGATAGCCAATATCGCCGGTGTCACCGCCTGATAAACCACCTAATGTATCGCCAATTGGCTTGCGCCATAAGATGTGTGCACTTTCTGGTGCGTCATTGTAGGGTGCGTAAAAGTTTGCTGGCGTAGTTACCCAGCTGCCTGCTATACTCCACCATTCGCGTTGTTGAGAGTCTATAGGTCTTGTCCAATATTCATCTGGTGGTGAATGCGCTGGATAGTCATCTTTCCAATAGTTTTCAAGAATTTGTATTGTTAAAATGTCACTTTGACTTGCCAAGTATTCTCTGTTATTGTACATTTCACCTTTGTAAATGCATTGTAATTGATATTCACCTGGTTCTTTAAATTCAAAGTATTTACCGACTGTTCCAGTAGACCAAGTTTTTCCATCATGTTTTTCAACGACATTGTTAGGATAAGTTATCTGTAAGGTTACGTTCCAGCCGTCATTGTAAGTGTTTAAATAATTCAATAAACCCCAATTGATTAATACCGGCTGACCAACACCTGCAGTTGTCGGAATAGCATCGACAAATGACCAAGTAGCCACACTAGCTGTAGATTGCGCGTTTGTAATGCCTGTTGCTGCAAATATAGAGACAACAAAAGAGAGCATTAATAGTATTGCTGTTGCTGTAGATATTGCTTTTTTATATTTAATATTTTTTATTTCTAATTTCCTCCATAGAACCAAACATGCAAATATTCAAAGTTATAAAGTTACCTACAAAACATGAATTTGATACATACAGTTCAATAAATTTTTAATAAAAACAGCATCTTATATACGTTAAACCGTTTAACAGATTTAACACTAATTACATAATAAAGCAGACTAACACACTAATAGGCTCTCTAATACACAAGAACCCATTAATTATAAAACTCGTCAAATATATTGAACAAAAAAAGAAAGAAAGGAGGTTTGTTTAGCACTTATTTCTTTTTGAGCAACAGCAGTAGACCAAAGAGGACAATTGCAATAACAATTACAATGCCCACGATGAAAGCGTATAATGCATAGTTAGTGCCGGTACCACTAGTACCTGACATTACTACTAGCTCAGTTTGTGCATCTGCTGGATAGTATGAAGATGAGCCGTCAAAGAGTGCATAGATATTGTATTGTCCTTCTTTGTCAGGTGTAAAGTTTAAGCTAAATCTGCCGTTTGCATCACTTACAGTTTCACCTAAAGTTACATAGTTACCATTGGGGTCAATAGCGTCAATTCTAATTGGAACACCGTTTGCATGTGGTTCTGGGAACTGCTTGTATACGTGAAGCATCCAGGCGCTCATGTCTGCATCAGATACTGCTGGAACGCCATTAGGGAATTGCAATTTTAATGCATCGCTTTCTGTACCTGGTGAAACATCCATGATAGTTCCTCTGATTAGCACTGGTGTTTTTACGGTAACTGCAACATCCGGCGCGGTAACTGTCATTGCGCTTGGGCCTTTGCCGATTGCGTAAATACGGTTATCATATGTATCCATTGTAGTAATAATGCTGTCACCGATGATTGCGCGTCCACCCCATCTGGTTTGACGGAATGCTCCTTCAATTTGCCAAACAAGGTCACCTGTATTTATGTCAAGTGCAATAAATGGTGCGCCCATTGGTTTAGGTTCCATAGCAGAGTGTTCCATGTGTCCTAGGTAGATTTTGCCGTCTGAGATAAATACGGGTATTAGCCACCAGTTTGGTGTGATATAGGATTCTGTGTATGGATCTCTTGCTTCATAGTGCCAGATTTCTTTTCCAGTTGCAATATCATAGCAGTAGACAATGCCACCAACGCTTGCTGCAAAGAGTTTATCATATGCCACAAGTTTTTCTGAGGTAGGTGAGTCAGTCCATGCATCGGCATAGCTTTGTGGTACTGTTGACCATAGGAAGCTACCGTCTTTTAAGCTGAAGGCGTAGTGGATTCTAAGTTCTTTTATCCAGTAAATAGCAACATAGCTATCTTGGCTATATGTCATCCAACCTGATTGCATACTGCTACTACCAGTTGAAAACGTGTCTGTCCAGTCTTGTGATTGTTGCGATCGGGTATTTTGGAACAGTACTTGACCTTCTTTTCCTGGCTCAAGGCTAATTGCTGAAAGGGTCACAGTAGTATTAGTAGCACTACCTACGATAACACGATCACAGGGGAACACAGTTAATATGTTTCCTGTAAAGGTTTCACTTACGCGTACTGAAACGTTAAGATCATAACCACGTTCTGTTGCATTATAAGAAACGCCATTAACTTGGCTACCCCAGCTTTCTTGCATACCCGTTTTACCTTGATTTACTACATAGCTAGAGTTCCATTGTATCAAACGGTAATCTGGATTTGTAGCATTGCCACGATTTGTAAGAGTATACTTTAGCATTTCACCATTTGGACCAATATAGATTGTCCCAGATGGAACATTTGTCATGTTGTATCTAAGATTACCATTTGGTGGATCAAGTGCATACATGTTAGTACCACTAGCTAGCCAGATGTATGAGAAAACACCACGATTATTCAGGCAATCCCATGTAAGTATTTGTCCTCTGCTAATTCTGCTACCGCCAAAGGCATAAGATTTTTCCCATAGTATTTTACCTGTATGTAAGTCAACTGCAACAATTTCTTGTGTTGGTGAGCCACTAATATATCGGTTATAGTACAAAACACCACTAATTATTATAGAGCCACTGAATTTGCCCTCATAAGCATCGCCATTTTGATAAGCAATTTGCCAGTTATCACCACCAGACAGCCCACCAAAGGTATCGCCTATTGGCATAGTCCATAGAATGTGCGCACTTTCAGGTGCAGCATTATATGGTGCAAACGCGTTGCTTGGTCTAGCTACCCAGCTGCCCATAATAGACCACCATTCACGAAGTTGTGAATCAACTGGTCTAGTCCAGTAATTACCTGGCGCAGAGCCATAACCTGGATGTTCAGGTACCCGTTCTTGTTGCACAGTTAGTATAACAACGTCGCTTTTACTTGCTGCATAGTAACCTCGATATGCAGCTGAAGTTGCATTATAGTACTCGCCTGGATAAATACATTGTATCTGGTATTCACCTACTTCAGCAGGTACAAAGTATTGACCAACTGTACCAGTGGACCATGTCATTCCTTTAATAGTTTCAACATGTCCATCAGGGTGTTTAATTTCCGCTGTTACGTTCCAGCCATCACCGTCTGCTTGTAAGTAGTTTAGCAAGCCGAAGTTAATTAGTGCTTTTTGTCCAACACCGACTGTTCTTGGAATTACGTCAACAAAAGGAAACGTTGACTTTTCAGTTTCTTGCGCGACAGTAACGCCTGCACTTGCTATCATAGATACCGCAAAAGTCATTATCATTAGTATTGCCACTATGGATAATATATTTTTATTTTGTTTCAACTCTTTAATTTCTCCATATTCAAATATATGAATAGCTGTTTTATAAAGATAACTATAAAAATCGACTTTGATACTTTTTCATAGCAAAATTTTGCAAAAACATGTATACAACATAATTTTTACACATTTAAAATTAGCTAAAAACACTTTCCAACAGTCCAAAGTTTTCCAAAAAATCCTGTAGGAACATAATCTTTATGAGGCTGTTATATATGGGTTAGGAAAATGAGCGATTTTAAAACTATTGTAGTGCTACTTATTATTAATGGTAAAGCTGAGGAGGCTTTAGAGCTTCTTTCAAAGCAGTACAATGTAAATACGCCAAAGCTTAAAGTGGGTTTGCCTAAAGGTCATAAGACAACTGCTTATGGTTGTTATACTTCAAAAACGGAAACGATTAGTGTTTTAAATAGTGATTTTTTATGTAATCCGTTTGTTATTTTGCACGAGTTTTACCATCATTTAAGATGTAGAAATGTGGATAAAATTCATAGAGGAACAGAAAATAATGCTAACAAATTTGCGTTAGATTTCATAAAGACATAAATCGTTTATCCGTTTGTTTCCATAAAAATTCTTTATGATTATAGTTCTTCTATCATCGGCTCATGTTGATAATAGAACCTTCAGCATAAAATATCAGCGCTTTGGATATGGTTTAAACATTGAATATAATTTATGTCTATTTTTGTATGCATATTGTTATGGTTTTGGCAAATTTAACAGGTTTTTGTGTAGTCTACCCAGGGTCAGTTTTGTTTTGATTTTGTTGTCTTTTTTTGAGGGTATTAACTAAATAATGTTATTGTAATGAATATGTACTGTTGACCCCAAAATTAAGCATAAAACTTGGCGTTTGTAGTGTTGTTTTCCGTGTACACACATCATTTTTACTACTTTTTCAGATAAACAGCTCTTACACATCAACATAAATGATAACCTTACTTATACCAGTTCACCACCCACCACCAATCTATCGTTAAACACTATCAAAACGTTATTTAGTTAGCACTCTCCTTTTTTTTGTTTGAGCTTTTCTTGTCTACTCACGTTTTTGCTATTTACTTTGTTTTCTTTGTTATCTTCATCTTCGTCATAGTATTCACATTCATCACAGCGGTCATCACAACCATCATCATTGAAATATTCATAATCATCATCGTTGTCATCATCGCATGTTTCGTTTATTTCTTTTATCATGTCTATCATGTCCAACATGTTATCGACATGCATACAGATATTGTCCATGAGAAAGTCAATACCTTTTGCTGTGACTACTATGGTGTTGTTAACGCGTTCAAATAATCCTTGGTTTATGCATATTTTTTCAAAGTCTTCGCGCATTTTTGTTGAGATTTTATTATAGCGCTTTTTTATGTTTTTTGAGGGTTTTAAATGATACAGACAGATAATTGCATAAATTCCATGGAATGTACATCCCTGAGTTAATTCAGTTATCACATCTTCTGTGGTTAATCGTTCTTTATCCATTTAGTCTCCAACCCGTTTTTTGGTTATTTGCAGTATAGATATGGCGTGATTTTTCTACTGCAACAGTATATAATGTATTTCTCCTCTCATAAATTGTTAAGTGTCTTGTTTATTAGACATTTCTGATACCTCTAGTGTCTATTGTAGAGACTAACTTGTGCGCGTATGTTGCAGTGTAACTTTTCAAAACGTGTATAGTAGTTATGAATATATGGAAAAAAGGAGAGTGTTTACTTATAGATAGTTTTTCGGTATTTTGGTCTCTGTAAGGTGGTAAGTGTGTGAAAAATGATGAAGAAATACGTGACTTAACCATTAAAAAGAACCGTTAAAACCAAGTGAAATCACAAAAAACCACTCATATATCTATACGTGAACACTCTCGAAAAAAGAAGGTGTTTAGTAAATGTATGTTAACGTTACTGTGGTATCAATTGTTTCAGAACCAGTATCCGTATTGCCAAGTACTATCTTTATTGTATCAGGTAGCACGGGGAAGTAGGCTGTTCCGCTATTGCCAACGGTGATTGTTTGATCAAATTCTACGCCGTCATATGTGTATGTTACCTGTATGTATGTCGTATCAGAGGTTGACTCAACTTGTATTTCAATGTAGCCTGCATAGTGCAATTCGTCATCAAATAGAACGGTTTTATCATCTGCTTCCTGCGTATATGATTCCTCGTCTATTAGTACCGCAGAGTTTTCAAGGTTAATAATGCTGGTGTATTCGTTGTTTTCATCTGTTAAATCACTGATTTGCGTTTCATAATCAGAAACTTTGTCAGTGAGGCTGGCTACTTGATTCTGTAAATTGGCTATTTGATCTTCTAGGTCATCTACGTCTGGTTGATTGTAATTGTTTACAATGGCGGCAATGAGACCTACTGCGAGTATTATGCATATTATGCCTAACGCATTTATCATAATGTTATTGCTTTTAGTCATTTTAATTTTCACATTCCATTTTTTAGTCGATAAAACAGTGAACTGGATAAAAGGGTTTTTCCCAAATTGTTCCCTACGTTACTCCCAAAATATAGGAAAACTATTCTATACAAGAAAGAAAATGACAACAAAAAAATGATGATAACTTAGAGTAATTGTGATTTTTTTAGAGGATGTATCTTGTTTGTATTTGGTGTTGCGCTAATTAAGAAATTTATTAAATGATTTCGTAGAAGAAGGAGGGTGTATGTTAGTATTTTAGGTGCATGTATAGTAGCACAGAGAGAGCGGCGAGTTCGAATATGTCCGGTAGGACTATGAATGGGCCTAGGCCTGATGCGAAGAAGGAGAATATGCCTGTTATAAAGGGGTTTGCTACTATGTCTTTTAGTAGGAAGGCGAATCCGAAAACGATTAAGCCAAAGGCAAACTCGGATCTTGTTTTTCTATATACATTTATGAAGATCATTGAGAGAATTAGTAGTAATGCTATATTTACAGTCGAGAGTATGGCGTGTGCGTAATAGAAGAATTCAAAATCATATAGTGTAAAATAAGTTGGCGGTCTTTGTGGAGGCGTATATAGTACAGATGCAGCCCAGAATGCGGCAAATAGACTAACTAGTATTATTAATACTAGAAGAAGAATGCCTATTTTGAATGTTAAACCGCTACTGCCACTGCTTCTATTATCACTATTTGTATTTGACATACTATTTTCCATTTTGTGTTATGCCCCTTTTTTTACTTTTTCCTAATTTTATTACTAATCTCCTCAAATAGGCTGTAATTCTCTTCCATTACCTGAGAAAGAAAATATGTAACACCATATCGGTCACCTATGGATGTTACTAGACGGTTTTTTTCTAAAACATCTAAATGATGTCGCATTGTTTTATAATCCATGCCTAACAATGTTGCAAATTGATTAGCATTTTGTGGTTTTTCTCTTAGAGCTTCAATAATTTTAACTCTAGTAACTCCGCCACGCGTACCCGCTATTAACCAGCCAAGTAGATACTTTAGTGAACGAGTATTACTAGACAAATTTCAACAACCTACAATTTTTTTCTTTATGTTAATACATCATCATCTTCAGTTAAGGTAATAAACGTTCACCCTTTTAAGAAAAGAACCATTTTAAAAAAAATGCGATAAAAAACTTTTATAATAAAGTGAATATTTGGGGTAAATTTGGGTATTATTTTGAAATTCATTTAATAACAAATATTGCCACTAAAATATCTGAAGCACCGGGAAGAGTAAAACGTGAAAAATAGCTATAAACGTCTGCACGCTAGTCATATAGCTCCAAATAAACGTCATCCTCCAATTCTTCTCGGTGCATTTTTTAACAACCAAGAAAATATTAAAGTGAACAAACATGACTGAAACACCTGAAAATCAAAATGAAGCAACGGATACATCATTAGAGCAGTCACAAGCAGAAGAGCAGGATATAACGTCAGAAACAGTAGAAACAGTAACCCAGCAAGAAGAGGTGTCAGAAACACAAATACCCCAGTCTGTAGATGACCCAGTAAATATAACCCCTTCAATAGCAGACTCTGAAGATGGGCATTGTATACAATGTGGTGAATCTATTGAAAGTATGTACTGTAATCATTGCGGTACATATAATGAGCCTGAGCAGGCACCGTTTGAACCTGACCCTATAGATAACAGTATACCGCCTCCTGTTCCTCCGACAACTTCAGTACCGCGTGGTCATAGGCGAAAATCGGGGAATACTACAAATGTTGTATTAGCATTACTTGCTATCTGTCTTTTAACTGTAAGTTTACTAGGTTATGCTGCGACGTATTCAATGTTTAATGATAAATTTAATGATTTGCAAAGTCAACTTTCTTCCACGCAGGAAAGTTTTAGTAATCTTAATGATAGACTTAATACTTTGCAGAGTCAACTACAACTTGCTCAGTTAAATACACAGCAAAATAGTATTGATGTAAATACTAATTCAAATAATGTTGACGTGCTAGATATTTCTGCGTTATATCAAAAAGTTAGAGAATCCGTAGTTGTAGTCCAATGTCTTGTACCGCAATATAGTTGGTTTGGCTACCAAATAGGCTACAGCACACAGCAGGGTAGCGGTTTTGTAACAACAGCTAGTGGTCAACAGGTAATTGTTACAAATAATCATGTAATTAACTCGGGAAGTAATATAACAGTAACCTTTGCAGATGGCTCAAGTTATTCAGCTACCGTTTTAGGCTCTGATGCATACGCAGATTTGGCTATATTAAAAGTAAATAACATACCCTCCAGTGTACCCTCCTTAAAACTTGTTAGCTCATCAACATTAAATGCTGGCGATGCCGTAATTGCAATAGGTTCTCCTTATGGACTTACGGGTACTATAACTACAGGAATTATCAGCGCTTTAGGAAGAACTATAACCGAGTCAATAAACAATCGTGCTATAACCATTGCAGATGTTATTCAAACTACAGCTGAAATTAACCACGGCAACTCAGGCGGACCACTAATTAACTATAAAGGAGAAGTTGTAGGTATAACTACAGCAACCGTTAGCAACTCACAAGGCTTAGGCTTTGCAATCTCTTCAGATACTATACTGCGCGAAATAGATGCACTTATAAACACAGGTAAATACACCCAACATCCGGCATTAGGCATTTCAGGAAGAGACATGACATTACAATTAGCACAATCTATGAACATAGATACAACATACGGCTGGCTAGTAGAAACAGCCACAGAGAGCAGCGGTCTTAAAAGCGGTGACATCATTATAAAAGCAGGCAGCACAACAATAACAAACCTAGATGATTTACTTACATACCTTGAACGCAACACATCACCCGGACAATACGCTGAATTCACAGTCATACGAAACGGACAACAAGAAACAGTAACAGTATACATAACATCGCTTAGCACATAACAATTAACCTCCCTTCTATTTTTATAGCCAACTTTTTTCCTACAAAAATTAAGAACAAAATTCTACAAAATAACTCATTAAAAGATGGCGCGGGATGTGGGATTTGAACCCACGCGGCCTTTCGACCACAGACTTAGCAGGCCTGCTCCATACCAGGCTTGGAGAATCCCGCACGCGCTAAACTGAATACATTATCAGTTTTAGCCAACCATATTAACTGTATACAAATTAAACCTTTCTGACAGCCAGTCATAAGTGTTTCCTTGAAAACACTGACGAAATATTCAAGGTAACTTTCTTTAGGCAGGCGAGATTTATTGATGATGAAGTATCGTTGTGGTGTTGGTTACGTCACTGTTTTTGTTGGTTTTTTAGTTTTGTTCTCTCTTCATCCCAGAGTTTGAAAATTTGGTTAACGATTTGTGATCGCATTTTAAAGATTTCGTTTGTGTCTGATGTATAAAAGTAGACAGTATAAACTCTTTCGACCGCTGTTGAACGTGTTAGAGTACAGAATGGGTTTTTTGGGAAATGATACTTGTAGAGGGCAAATGTTGTGTCAAAGATTTCTAAAAGTTTTTCTGAGGAAACTAGATGATCAAAACCGATTTCAAAGGTGTAACAGTAAATGTTGCCGTTATGGGCAGTTTCATAAAGATAGTTAGTTATGTCACGTTCAAGTATTTGTAAATTACTTATTGCAACAGTGTTGTTACCGACAGTTCGTACTTTAGCATAATTTAAAGTAACTTCTTGTGCTATGCCTTCAACTGTTCCAATTTTAACATAATCACCCACTTTAAATGGTCGAGCTGCTAAAAGATAGAGTCCCGCAATAAAATTACCTATAGTTTTTTGAGAAGCAAAACCTAACGCTGCTCCACCAACAGCAGAGAAAGATATGAGCAATTCAGAGGGCAACCCGCCAACTCTGCTTACTGCAATCAATAAACCGACTAAAATTAGAATTCTAAATGTTAACACTAACTTGTTTGTAGTGTTTGGATCCAGTTTTGCCCTTTTAGAAAAACGTGTCAAATATACTGTTATAAAACGCTCTACAAGGACGCCTATAGTAAAAATTAATAGCAACGAAATAATTTGCGTTGGGACTCCAAAAAAGCCATTTACTTGCTCTGTTATTGTAGGTATTGGTTCATATGTAGACATACACTATCAAATAATAGTTATCCTAAACATGTACTATAACTCTTTCTATAATCAAAAACCGTTTAAGCGACTACAATCAATATAATAATAAGTTACAACATCATTTTATCAACTTTTAGAGAGTTGTGGGTTAAGTATGGTTACATAAAAAGGGTAGTTTTTTAGATATTATCTAAATGGCAATCAGAGGAAAAAGTACTCACTCTGATATAGCTAGTGGTTATCAGCATGTTTTCAAGGGGTACTTTAGTTTACGACAAACTTTAGCATGCTTAAGAGCAAAATTACGCTACAGCATTCCAGTATTGTTATTCTGCGAAATTTCTCATTGGGATAACTTCTAGCGTTTCATACTTCAGCTAAACTTCCCAATAGAAAATAACTTATTTTTGCTTATTTCAGTTTCGTAATAAGAACCTGCCTCAATAGCAGAGCCTCCTAAGCAGAGTTGTTGACTGTGCAATCATTATCATATTTTCTTCTGATCTTGTACTTATTTCATAATCCTTAGACAACCTTCTAAACCATGTCAACCAGCTAAGCGTGCGCTCCACACACCAACACTTAGACAAAACCTTCCAACCTTTTGGCACAATCTTCTCAGAAATATCACATCTTTACCCAAAGATAAAACAAAATCCACAAACGACCCCCTAAACCCCGCATCCCCCCAAACACCCAAAAATGAAGGATACTTTAGAAGAACAGACCTAAAAACGCCACAACCAGCAATCGGCACACTTTAAAAATGCAGTTGATTGTTAATCGTCAAACTGGCGACGTCATATGTACTGCATACGCAGAGGGTAGTATGCATGATTTTAAACTTTACCAAGGTAGTGAGAGTAGTTTTGTTTCTGAAAGGGTTTTGTTTTTAGGTGATAGTGGTGGGTATCAAGGAATTTTAAAACTGCATAGGAATAGTGAGATTCCTAAGAAAAAACCGACTTTGGGACATAAGTGTGTTATCCTCCTAGCCATATAAGATTGTGCCAAACACCCTTGAGCATCTGAGCAGTATGTATGCGATCTTCACGCTTCTGCCAAATCTTCCAACCACTAAACCGCTTATCAGCACTAAATCCACTCTCAGACTTCTCCCGACGATAATACTCAGACAAAAACAAAAAAGGGTACTGCATCAAACAAAAAACAAGTTTACGCCAAAACCGCGAACCCTTCAAAGTAGCATTACGTTTAGGTATAACATACAAATCAACCCTATTTTTACCAAACAACTCAGCCACAGACTGACACGCATAATACTGATCTAAACGAATACTTACTGGCTCCACCCCACACTCCCCCATAAGCACCAAAGCAGCATCAAAAGCCGCCTTCTCAGACCTAAGAGAAGCCCCATAACCAACATAAAACCCCGACTCCAAATCCAAAACAGCAAAAGAATAAGTAAACAACTTTCTCCTCTTCATATTTTCCCCAGTATCCACCTTACTCCCTGTTTCTTTTTCTGTGGACATAGACATATTAGCTTTAACAGTCTCCCCCTTCTGTTCTCTAACACTACGATAATGCCTAGTTACTGATAGACTGTATCCCGTACCATCGCCTGAAGTATGAGGACGTTTTATCTTTTTTTCTTTAACCAGTAATATGAACAAGTTGTGGATTATCATTTTTACGATGGTGTTTGAGTATGCTCTTTGTATTGTTTTGTAGCTTGTTTTTATGTCTTTTAGAGTGGTGAACATTGGTAGTAGGTTGGCCATTTTGCGGCTGCTGAATTGTATGAGGTCTTTTTGTAGTAGTATGAGTGTTTTTTGTTCTGGGCTGGTTTGTGAGGGTCTGCCGAAGGGTTTGGTGGTGTGTATTTGTTGTGTTGCTTTGTGTATTTTGTTTTCTATTTCTTGGAGGATTGTTGTTAGTCGTGTTGCCCATTGTTTTTCGTATTGTTGGTAGTTTACGTGTTTTTGGTTTTTGTATTCTTGTTTGTAGTGGTTGGTGAGTGTTTGGTATTCTTGTTTGAATTGTTCAAATGTTTCGTTGGTTAGTTTTGGTCTAGTTTTTGTGTTGTTGTGCATGTTTGTTGTGTTGTGTGAACACTAATTTAACGATATCTATATATATCGTTAAATGTTGTTGTTATTTTCGAAAGATATGTGCGTAAGCGTGTTGGTAGTGTGTTGTTATGCCTAGAAGAATAGTGTTTAAGTCGGGGGATTTTGCTGTTACTGAGAGTGTTGAGGTTGTTTATGAGAGTAAGGTAACGTTGTTTGGGGATTCAGCTAAGGTTGGTGCGCCAAAAAAATTTATTGGAAAAAGAGCCTATGTAGTAATCCTCAAAGACTAAAACACTTATGTCCCAAAGCCGAAAAAACCGAAAGGTGGTGAGTTAAGTTTTGAGGAAAAGTTGGAGAATAGACGTGTTTCTTGTTTGCGAGTTTTTGTTGAGAATGTTATTGCAAAGTTTAAGGTGTTTAAAATTGTGGCAAACAAGTACCGTAACCGTCGCAAACGCTACGAGTTACGTGCATCTTTAATTTGTGGCATAATCAATCATGAAAATCGAAAATAATTCCCGATGAGGTCTATTAATTATGGATAACATTGTTTTTTAAAAATACAGAAATATTCCGTAACAATCGCTCCGATTGTCAGAACTAACGACAATATAACGATGTAACTTACGATATGATTATGAGAAACAACTGGTTCAGATGTGGGCGTATTAGACGGATCAGGAACCGTGTCTCTATAACCAAATGGAACATATTGCATAACTCCCGCACTTCCGTAAGATGTAGTATAAGTTACGCCAATTACGTATAAGACATCATCAAGAACAGCTACACCACAACCCAGAAACAGCGTAGATTTTGGACCCATGGTACTTGCCCAAGTTTTCTCTACAAGATCATAAAAAAAATGCTACTGGACGGAAATATGACGGATTTGGGACAATATTATTTGTGTCAGGTTTTTCTTGCGTTTATGTTCTCTAAGTAGTTTAGGTAGCATAGGCGTTTGATGTTTAGGTTGTAAGCGCGTGTGAAGGCTTCTTGCTCTTTACGTTCATCAAGCTGCTTACGTAACGGTAAAGGATTATCACG
>Ga0268262_10004353_pt1 | contig 14690 bp, 21 predicted proteins | sample TergutNc150P3_FD_190354 | JGI IMG/M metagenome (GOLD analysis project Ga0268262, IMG submission 190354) | Nasutitermes corniger P3 segment gut microbial community from laboratory colony in Florida, USA - Nc150 P3 (SPAdes) (version 2) | ecosystem: Host-associated > Arthropoda: Insects >... | reverse complement strand
CCAGTCGTATTAAGATATTACATTTAAACGCCTTTTTGTAAGGTAGTTCAGTCGCTAATTCCTTATGACATAAGGAGTTAGCAATTTTCCCCAGGGAGGATTTGAACCCCCACAAGCAGATCCAGAGCATTTAAGTCTGGGAATAAAACATATAATCTAGTTATATATTGTCATATATTGTCGCATTAGTCAAGTGTTTTTTTAATAAATGTTATATATCGTTATACCTTGTCTAATGTCATCTAACGCTGTACTCATTATTTTACTGTACATTTACTGTACAAATTCTGTACATTTTGAATATAAAAACAACCTCAAGAAAAATGCTGATTTTTCACAAGCAGATATAAGGTCTGTTTGTGAAAGCGGACCGCCTACGGCGGTAGGGCTACGCCCTAATAATTAAGAAATTAAATCCCTCAAAATCCGACAGGCAGAGCGAAGCCAAGACGTTATTTCCCTGTGAGTTGTCGTAGACAGCGAACGCACCTTTTTCACGGCAGAGCGAAGCCAAGACGTTATTTCCCTGTGAGTTGTCGTAGACAGCGAACGCACCTTTTTACACGGCAGAGCGAAGCCAAGACGTAATTTGCTCTCTTATAAAGCGGACAAAATTGCTCCGCTTACGCTCCGCAATTTTCCCAAATCATCATCGCAGCCCTTTTTGTGCCGCAGTTTATTTTCATAAAAGCAAAAAACAAAAGCGGCACAAAAACCCCTGCCCCCACCCCTCGCAAATGCCGCCTAAAATCGCACCTTAAAAACCCGACAGGCAGAGCGAAGCCAAGCCGTTATTTTGTCAGTTCTTAAAAACGCCGTGTGAATTATCCGCAGACCACCCACCCACGCCGCCCAACCCACAAGACAAGCGAAGCAAGGTAGCGGAAAAACGGCGGTCATTATTTCGTACCCCCCCCTCGCCGCCGTGCTTCCCCCCCTGTTATTAAAAAGGAACAGTTTTTTCAAAAAACAAAACCGCATACAAAAGACCCCAAAAAATCAATTTTCCAGTACCCCGATAAAGTAATAAAAAAGTTTAAGCCTAATACAGTAATCATGCGGTTTCATTTTTTGAAAAAACTTAATTATTAACCGGCTCAAAGGGGGGGGGACAGCCTTCTCCCGTTGGTCGGCGGCTGTAAGGAAGAAAAAAAATGCAAACTTCCTGTTTGCATTTTTTTTCTGTAACAGCGGCGTCCATGCCGCAACCGCCGTTTTTCCGCTACATCGGGGCGAAGTACGACCCACCCAAATTTTTGTAAGCACACGGCAGACGTAAATGTTACAGCCTTCCCTCGATGATAAAGTTCCGTAGTTAGACTTTTATTCGCCAAGACCGCCATACCGCAAGCGGAATGTCGGAAGGCTCGGCAAGTGAGGCATACCCAAACCCTCATATTTGATAATTGGAAACCCAAGAATTTTAATCCCTCTTGATAATTCCGTAAGACCAACCCACCTTGCGGTCGGTTGGCATTGGTAACGAAAGGGCATTATTCGGTAGTGCCCCTGCACAAAAGCCGCTTCCTTAATTTTTATAATGTGGATAAAAGCGGCTATTGTGCAGGGGCGCATTTGTTTGAGGGTTTTATTCCGTAGTGAAACTTTATACCGAGCCAACCGCCAGACCGCAAGCGGACTGTCGGCATACTTCGCAAGTAAGGCATACCCAAACCCTCTTTGTTGATAATTGAAACTTAAAAATTTATTCCCTCTTGATAATTCCGTAAGACCCACCCACCTAGCGGTCGGTGGGCATTGGAAACGCAAGAGCATTTATTCGCTGAAACCCCTGCACAAAAGCCGCTTTTATTTATTTTTTATTATGTGGAACAAAGCGGCTATTGTGCAGGGGCATTGATTGACAAAAACCGCTTTTTGCTGATGATGACAGAATGACCTGATGACCGACACCCACCCCCTATTTTGCAATCCCCCTATAGAGCCTTTTAATACTTCTTATACCTTATATATATTAGTCATTTTAGTCATATATATAACATAAAAATAAATATAATATATATATAACAAATAAAACGCAATTCCGATAAAAAAACGAGCCGATTTTTTTGACAAAACAATCGTCATTTATGACTTAAAATTCTGTCATTGCACCCAGAGCCGAGCGTTTTTTTTATCGGGGGGGGGCGTGTGCGTCCCCCAAAAAATGCTACTTTTTGTTATAAGCAAATTTTTTTAATGTCAAAAAAGGTCGATATTTCGCCTGTTTGTTTACTTTATTAAAGTGGCGCAAGGGAGAATACAGCCCAAAAGGGCAAAAAAATTAAACGTTACAAAAGCCCAATCCCCACCCAAAACCGCATATCCGCAGTTCTACCCTGAACAAAGCCCATTTCTTTAAGCCGCATAGTAAAAAATCTTTCGCTTACAGCGTGTTCCTTATTTTCTTCGCACCAATCGGAATAGGCTTTATACAACTCCCTAATCCTAATAGTAACCTCGCTATCCTTTACACAGCGTTCCTTAATAAAATTACCTATAACGTCCATTTCCCCACGATACTCGTCCGTAGCGTTAAGAATATCCGCAGGAGCGACAAGCCCATCACGCCGCCAAATCGCAGTACCTTCCAAAAGCCAATTAAGAATACCGCTGTTCTCATTTCTTAATTTTGCTTCTAGGTTCTTATCTTGTTTTTCCTGTGCAATCGTAGTAGTAAACGGAATTAACTTTAACCGCCGCCAAATACCATGATCCGTACCTTTAATAATCGGCTTATGGTTAGTAGCCATAAAAATTTTAAAAGTCGGCGAAAAGTTAAAAAACTCTCCGTATAAAAATCTTGCCGTAATTTGGTCATTGCCTGTAATCTTTTTTATCAGCGGTTCAGAAAGCCGCCGCCCTTCTTCCGCTTCCGTAGTAGTAACAAACCTAGTCCCCCTCAACCTAGCAATATCGTTAGTATTTTGATCGCCGTTCTTTTTCATAAAACTTTCAGTAGGCGTAGCAAGCGCATAATTACCTAACAAATTTTGTATCGTATTTAAAAAAGTAGATTTTCCGTTTGCGCCGCTGCCGTAAAGAATAAACATAGTTTGATCCGAAATATCGCCTGTTAAAGCCCACCCTGCGGCAATTTGTAAAAACTTAATCAATTCAGGCTTATAGTCCATAATCTCACGGATAAACTGCTTCCAAAGCGGACAATCGGCAGAAGGATCATATTCCACATTGGCAAGTTTAGTAATTAAATCTTCCTGTCTATGTTCCCTGAATTCACCAGTCAGCACGTCAATAGTTCCGTTACGCACATTCAAAAGCCACGGATTACAGTCAAGATCATCAGCCGTAATATTTATTTCCTGAATATATTGCGCCGTTCTTATCATAGCCTCACGCCTTCGGATACTTTCGCTAATCCTTGCGAAATTTTCAATATCGTTCCTTTCCCGATAATCTTCAGTTTTTGATAATTCATCATAAATATTACGCACAGTTTCAAGACCTTTTTCATGAATCAAAGCGCCACCCTCATCGGTTTTCCAGTTCGTACCATTCCAAACCAACCATTTTTTCCAAGCGGTAAAATATCGAATATCCCTCTTATGCTCCTTCAAAAACCTTTCGGCGTTAGTAGCGTCAGTAAATTGAATATTCCCCTTTTTCAATTCACTAATCCGCAAATAAATACTTTCATCTCCAATCTTTTCATTAGCCATTTTAATACCCCCCCTTTTCTAACGTTTTAGCGTATAACTTAAATTGAAACCGCAGTAAGTCAAAAGCGTTTTCCTTCGTAACCTTCGGCAGTTCATTAATACAACGCACATAAACCTTATAAAGCAAAGTCAAAGACCCTGCCTTATTTTTATATTCCCTGTTTTGAAAAAACGCACAGGCACGATATTCGTCATCAGGCATATCCAAATTTTTAATTTTATACCAAAGCATTAAATCGTTAGCCCATTCCAATTCATGCGCCGCAAATTCTTCCAGTATTTTTTCTTGTTTGCGTATCTTCAAATTATATCTATCTTCCGGCGTTCTGCGTCTTATCTTCCTTCTTCCCATACATAGACCCTTGCCGTTTCCCCTGCGGCAGTTCTTCCGTCCTCAAAAGTGATGAACGCCCAAAACGCCCACCAACCCGATACGTCTATTTCCCCCTCGATACACTCATGAAAAATAATCCCCCTTGCCGTATCCCCAACGGCGGCGGCAAGTTCCCCTGTGCTTCCGTCAGGCTTGCGGAATTTAATCACCGCCGAAGTAATCCCTTCCAAATCAATAAAAGTTTTAAGCGTTATCCGCAAAGCGGATTGAGCGGCAAATATTTTTCCCATAATCCCCCCTAGTCAATACGGCTATCAAGTTTTAATTCCCTGCAAATAGGAGACTTCAAAATAAAATCTTCCTTCGCTTTCAAGAAACGCCTTAAAATGTAATCACGAATAACAATCTTTGTAATTATCCGCACAAACAATAAAAGCCCCCGAAAAACCGACATACTAGCCTTTACCATATCTTTATTTACTCTGTAGTAATCAGCCTTATGCGTAGTTTCCGCAATGTTTTCGGCGTTAATTTTCAAACTTCTAATAAAATCCCCCCAATGCTCAACAGTATGAGTAACACCAACACTATCAGGCACACGCCTTAAAAAAAGTATGTAAAAGGAATTAGTATCAGTTACATTCAAAGCGTCCTGGACTTTACGGAAAGCGGTATATTTTCTTTTCTCTACAGCGGTTACTCGTATATTTTCAATACACTTTCTAGGGAAGAAACGAGAATTAAATAAATCCATTGATACCTTTATATTTTCCGAAACATTACGATAAAACACAGGCAAGCGGTTAAAATTCATTGAATTATAAACAGTCATAATACATTTGCGGTAAGAAGTTTCAAATCTTTTTAATAATGAATTTATCCCTGCCGTCTGCGTACTTTTACGATAATAATTTCCTGTCAATCTTCGTGTATCCGTTAATGAAACACCCTGCGTAATAGTTCTAACGTAATTTTGCGATACAATAGCAGTATAATCAAAATACCAAGACCACCTTATATTGCAAAAAGTATCCCACGGCTGAATGTCTAAATAAGGCGGTATTTCATCAAAATCTACATCATATTCTTCTTCATCAACCCATAATTTATAACAATCAACGCCATAATCAAATTTTGTTGTGAAACAATCTCCCCACGCACCAAACCAAATATAATCACCTGCTTGAATAAAACCATCAATAGTAAATGTGCAATTTCTCCAACCTGCTGGTTTATTGCTATTATTAACATCAATATTAATATAATTCTCATTTCTTGATTTTCTTAAATATGGTTTATTACTTACATTGTTTGTAAATAAACACGGCTTAACAGAACCGCCTGAGTAATTTCTTTCGTATGCGTAAACATAAGCGGTACAAGTTCCGTTACCCTTATTCGGTACGCTAAATTTATTTACCGCTATCTGGTTATCTAAAAAAGGAAAAGGATAACTCATTCCGTCTGGTTCTGCTCCGTTAGTAAGGCTTCCAACTGTAGTAGTCCCAATCGTAGGATCAACCACAACAGGATATTTAGCGTCAGCAAGCCAATCTTCGGGAATGATAATGTGTAACTCATTCCCTATAACCGCCAATGTTCCCCAACAACGCCGACCCCTAGCGTCTATTATTTCTGGTCTATGAATATGGCAAAGTTTCCCTGTCCCTTCGCCAACCAAAGTATTCTTTTTGTAAACCGCATAACTCCCTTTAAGAAAAGGCTCTTTAACAAAATCAGGCTGTCGGAAAAAATCAAATTTTTCCGCACCTTCCATTCGCAGAGTAATAATATTGCTTTCTGGTTCTCTCAACAAAATACAATCGTATTCAAAAGCAGTATCGCCGAGTATCGTAAACCTATGAGACTTCCTTCGCCCTTTATACAAAAGCCGCTGTTTATCGCCTCTTGTTGTGTACCCTTCATCAGCAACAGGAATAAACCGCAAACCCTGCTTAAACCGATGAAGCCCAAAGTCAGGAGTATTCTTCCCAAGCGTTACAGGACAAGGAAAATCATATTGAGATTGACGGAATACAATCCTGTCTTTTACTGACCGAGTATTGTAATTTCCCATAGCACCTGTAACGTATCGCTCGATGTAACATTTACGCTAGGCGAAATTTGAGCGTAAGCCAAGCAGTTAGCCCCATTACCATTGCCGTTAAGCAAACACGCCTCATTTATACCGCTTGCGTTCAAAGACCCTGCCGCAAAAGTCGCCCTATAGGTTAAAGTCGTGTCCCCTGTGTTTCCCCACGAAGCAATCAAAGCAGGGTAATTTGCGTCTAAAGCCTTCATGCTGCCAGTCGCCGCATTGCACCTTGTGTTTGTTTTCGTTCCGTTACCAGTCCAACCAGTGCCGACCTGAATATATCCGCTTGAACTTGTAACCTTCGTTCTTGTAGGCGTTTCCAAAAGTGCGTCCGCAATCATAGCGTCCCCTTCACGAGTTACTATGTTATGAAATTCCTGAATCATAAACTTGCCTTGCAATCCAAAAAGCCGCCGTAACAGTCCCGGACTATGCCGCTTCAATTTTCCGTTTTTGTCAAAAACCTGAATTGTAACCATTCCTTTAATTCTAATTTTATCCCTCATATTTTTCCCCCCAAATAACGTTATGTGAAATTGGCAACGCCATTTTTATTTATGTATTGCAAACCCTACAAAAAAACCGCCTACAATTCCAATCAAAGCGGCTATAATCGTATTCTTAACACCCTGTTTTTTCGCTTCCTTAACAGCCAATGCGTTAATATCAGCCTGAATACGCCATTGTTCCGCTTCCCTTAACGCCAACGCTTCACGCTCCAAAACAGACAAAACGGCCGCCTTCGCCGCTTCGCCTGCCGCCTGTTCAATCGCTTCCAGTGCCGCTTCCGAAATCTCGTCAATCAGTTCCCTTACTTCTAAATCGCTGTAACGCTTCGTCTCGTTTTCGCTCGAATTCGGCAGTTGCTCCGTCTGCGGCTCTGCGTACATCGGGAATTTCAAGAAAGTCATCAGAAGAACGACCGCTATAATCTTCTCGCAATTTTTCAATCTCCATTTGTTTTTCCGCATAAATCTTTAACTCCTTATTTTTATTTTTGAAATACGTTATTCCAAGAACAACGCTAAATCCGATAATTGCAAGTAACGCACCGCAAACAAACCCCAACCAAAAATCGGTAACACTTATTACAACTTGTTTATTCCTCATTTCGCCACCTCGATATAACTTTCAGACCAACAATCCCGAACAAAACAATTACGACAACGGAAAACCAAATCCAATCCCGAATAAATCCGTTTATTAAAAGCCAAGTCGCCCCAAACAAACACAAAGGTTTAAACCCGATTATTTTAGAAGGAAAAGACAAAATACGTTTTCCCAAAACAATAAAAAGTTCCACCCAAGTATGCTCCCAACTTGCCTTGTCTGAAAAATCAATGTCATTGTCCTTCATGCTGTTGCGTCCTCAAACTTCTTGCATACCGCTTTAATATTCCAGTATGCTTCCAGTCTGTTTTCCTTGTGCTTTTTCACGGCGCAATAACAAAACCTGCAATTTTTTGTAGACATTGCCGACACCTTGCAATGCAGACAATCCGAACACGCTTTTAAGTCCCTCATATCAAAAGACCCATTTTCTCTCTTACACATTTCTTAAACTCCTCAAACAAAAACGGATAACGAACCCACGGAAGCGGACAATCTTTCCAACCGACCACTTTTTTATGATGACCAATATCGTCAACAGTTAATTTGTTTTCCGTCAATAATTTAGCCGCCAACTCAACAGCCGCCGCCAAAGTTTCATCGGTAAATTTTTCCTGTGCGTCAATGCACAATTCAATCCCGATAGTGCAGTAATTAGGGCTTGTCTTTACAGGGTCAATAGCGTAATACCCAAACTTTGACCTTGCCCAATCCGTATATATCCTTCCCGACACTGGATCAGGCTTGTCAGTACCGCAATGGTAAGCAACTTCATTGTCAGGCACGGCATGGTAAATATCGCCGTTCAAGTCAATAATGTAATGTGCGCTTGAATAGTGCTTGTCGGCAGGGCAATTTCTTTCAAAATAACCCCAAGTATTAACAGCCTTCTGGTTAGCGACACCAACATAATGAAAAATAATCCCCTTACAAACCGCCAGTTTTCGCCCTGAACGGCTATAAGGGTTAATAGTTAATAACTTTTCAATAACGTTCATAATTTCCCCTTAAAGAAGTTGATAATAATGGTTAGGGCAACTGCCGCCCCCGAAATCAAAAGAGCCAAAACAGAATAACGCTCTCTTTTCCGTTCACCTTCCTTTTTTTCAAGTTTTTCTACACGCCCTATAACGTGCAACTTGAATTCTCTCATTTCCCCTTTAAGTTCACGCATTTCGCCTAACGTCTCAACAATTAATTGCCTGTCCTCTTTAGTCATATTTCCCCCCTGTCTGTTTCCCATATCCCCCCCTATTCGATAATCCTAAACGACGCAATAAACGCCTTATCCTTCTTATACCTAAAAGAAAAAGCGTTAATAGTGCCGGCAGTATCTTCATTTTTAGTTTTTATCTTTACCCTTGCCCCAACTCTTGCGTTAAACAACGCCCGATGTGTTTTAATCGTAAACTCTCTTTTACTTTGCAGACGTTCTTCCAATTCCCTTACAACCCAATCCTCATAATGCGGAAGCGTTATATTTCCCCTGACAATTTCATAATCCGAAAAATAAGAACCTGTAACATTTAACGCAACAGTACCGCAAGCCGCCACCGCCTCAATATCCCTGTTAAAACAAGAACGATTAAGGTCAAGTACAATCGGTTTGCCGTAAATAACAGCCCTTAATAAATCACCGTCCGTTTCACTTTTAAGCGTAAGAATTGCCCTGTCATGGTTACTTGTTACGTCATAATGGGTATAAGAAAAATTACCGCTTTCAAAAGCAAGGCTGTTTTCCGCTTCTTCTTTAGTGTCAATCTCGTCAGCAAAAACTACGTTTCGTTCCTTGCCGTCATCGTCTTTAATCCTGTATTTTGCCTCGTATTTCCCTGCTTCAATTTCCCTTAAAAGCGGAAACTTAAAAGGGTAATGTGCCTGTAAATTTTCATCATAAATTACAGGGCTGTCATCATAATTCCAAATTACCTGTTTTTCCAAAGAAACAGGCATATTCACTTTTAACCGCACAGTATTCCTGTACAGTTCCGATTTATCAACTTTCCGCAAATAAAAAATATTTTCGCCGTTAAAAGTGTAGGAGTATTCCTCACTTGTAAGCGGCTCTGTCTGGTACGGCGAATGAGCGAAAACAAGCGGCTTTTCAGGGGCACACTCCAAATGACAGCGAAAGGCAAAAGCCATAGCGGACAATTCACCCCAAACATTTCTTTTTAATTTTACATAAGGGAGCGTAACAGGAATTGTAGAGCAATCTATATCATCAGCCCTTAAACCTGCCCTTTGCGCTATACCATGTACTAAAGATTTATTAGGCTGTGTTTTATCGCAAATTACCGAATAAGTAAAAATCGCAGGGGAAGTCCAGTCCCTAGCCTCATCGGTTTTCCGCAACTTGTAAGAGTAATCCCTTAAACCAATGTAAATATATCTCTTGCGTCCCTCTCCCTTAATGTCCTGTAGTCCTTTCTCGTCAATATAAAAAACAAACCGCAAAAAGAACGGCAGCCCTTCGCCAAGCGAAAAATAAACTTTTACTTGCGTCTCATAGCCGACACTCGAATATGAATAAAGCCCTATCGAATTATCAAGTAAAATTTCCCCCCTCGAAGTTGTCCCCCCTGCGACTTCTTTAAGCCCGAAAAAATTAGCCTCGATAATGTTATTCTCAAAAACGCTTTCAAAATGCCCATTAACCTGTATTTCAATTTTCAACCTAACGGCTTTATCGGCGGCGTTTATTCCTTCTTGCAAAGCATTGTCTATTTCATAGAATTTCATGCTATATATTCCTTCCCTGATGTAAATACTTCAGTTGTAACGCCGCCCGAAACATAAAAACGAAGCGGAGCAATAACAGCGTCGCAAGCGTTTACTTCCGTTTCATCGCCAATCAAAACCAGTCTTTTAATAGTTATCCTGAAAGTTCCAAAATGGCGGTATTCATATTTATCCCTTAAAAGTTGAGCCGTTATAATAAGTTCTTCAATGCTTGTCGGAATTTCAAAGCCTTCTTTCAACGCCCTTTTAATCCATATTTCCGTTTTAGTACCGCCCTTCTTTTTTGATACAAGCGTAATACCATAAATATTTTTATATTCTTTGCCGTTAATTTTATAAGTTACGCAATCCCCATTAAATCTTTCATTGTTTTCTCTGTTAATAATATTTTCCAAATGGGGATACGATTTTGTTCTGTAAAAACTTTCAATATCAAGTTTTAATTTAATAGTTTCATTTCTCATTATCCGCAATTCAAAACCATGACAACAGCAATATTCAAAAACCAAACTTTCATTTTTCCTGTCCTGTATCACGTCAAAATGTTGAGTATTTTCCATAGGCACAAGGTTAAGTTGGTACTTAAATAAATTCTTTGTTTCGGAAATAAATATCGGGTTACCGCAAGCCCCCATTGCCAATAAAAGCAAAAGCGGAGTAGTATCAATAGTAAGCGGCGTAACCACGCACCCTGTAATGCCGTTATATTTCAATATTCCCCGACATATTCCGTCCCCTTCTATCGGCGCTTCCTCTTGCAAAAAAGACACCGCTTCCCTCAAAGTTTCATCGGAATAAGGCACGTCTATTTCCTTATGTGTGGTTCTTATAACTATTGAACATTCCGACCCATTAACCATTATTCATTCCCTCTACTGTAATTCGCAAAGATATAATCACTTCCCATTCCATACCGCAGTTAGCGACTTTCGGCGGTATATATTTTTTATTTGTAATTACAACCCTGTCAACAACGCCGCCAAGCGTAGGATTTTCCGCAATAGCCTTACAAACCGCCGAAGCGTAAGCGTGGCAATGTAATTCGCTGTCAGCGGTTTCAGGAACAATATATTTAATTGTTACAGAATATGCGTCCTCTAAAATAATTCTTTCTTTTTCCGTCCGTTCACACATAGAAAGATTAACCGAAGGCATAACAGGCGGTATATCAAATTCAAAATCATCTAACAGTTCATTAACCCTGCCGATTAAAATTTTAGATACCGCCTCAATTATTTTTTGTTCGATAAATTCAATCATTAAATTACCCTCCGTTTATATGGCTCTAAAAGTAGTTGCACATTTTCAGGCAAAGACAATTCAAAATGTTCCCCTTGAATACCTGCCCCCTTAATATTTCCAGTCATGCCAATTCTTTTACTCTTGTACCTGTTAAAGTTCCAACTAGCCAATTCAAGGCAAGCCGCCGCCAAGTCAGCAGGTACTTTATCCAAGTCATAGCCGGAGTAATAAATTACCTTAATTGCCGAGAAACGCAATCCTTCAACCGCAGGGGAAAAAGATATGTCAAATGGAATATCGTTATCAGTACCGCAATCAGGTATCAAGCAATATAAATCAGGCTCTAATATTTCGCTTGTATCAAACAGGGATACCGCCAATACTTCGGTTACAGGGTATTCCCTCAAAGGCATAACCAAGTCCCCTGTATATTCAATTTGTTCAATATGTTTTCTGCTTAACAGTTTCCGTTTGCAGTAACTTTCAATAGTCAGGGTAGACGTAGCCAGACAAAACTTGACCAGTTTGTCATCTCTGTCATCTATCCCCAAAACCGACTTAAATTCCTCTACAGGAATTAAAGTCCGTATTGGCGGCTCTCCCTCTGTAAGTTCTTCATAATTCATGGTTAAAAGGTAAGGGGTTTTCAGTCAGATAGATAGTTTGGATTTCGTACAAGTTTACAGCCCCCCAATCTCTTAACGGCGTTGAATAATGAACAGGGATTGACTAAAAGGTAAAATACCGTTACGATTTAATTAAAGAGGATAGTATATGGAAACGGCTCAAATAATAAATGAAACAGGTAAATTGCCAATATATCAACGCATGATTATTGTTGAACACATAATTCGCTCAATTCGCCATACAGAACAAGACAGGACGCTGGAAATAGCGGCGGAACGCTTATATGATGACTATACAAACGATAAAGAATTGACCATATTTACACAACTTGACGGCGAGGATTTTTATGAACCGAGGTGAAATCTGGCTTGTTGATTTAGACCCTACTATTGGCGCTGAAATGAATAAAACCCGACCTGCGTTAATTATAAGTGATAATAGACTCGGCAAATTGCCGTTAAAAGTCATCATTCCAATTACAGGTTGGAAAGAACATTACAGTATAGCCCCTTGGATGATAAAAATTGAACCAAATACAAGCAACGGACTTAATAAAATATCTTCACTTGATTGCTTTCAAATTAGATCAGTATCCCAAAATCGCCTTACGGAAAAAATCGGTGAAATTACATCAGATGAAATTAATAAAGCGCAAGAAGGTATATTAAAAGTTTTAGGCGTATAAAATCGTCCTCATGAATTAATGTATACACTGGAAAAAGAAACCCTCGATGAAAAAGAATTCAAAGCCCTCATTGGAGAGGGAATTTCGATAGTGGTGTAAAAGTACACGCCTTTGGTGACACCAAAGCGTGACCTACGGCTCAACCGGAAACCTATAATATGTGAAATTTTGCTTTATACATCCGTTTACCCTATAACCTTCCTCATCATCTACAATATAAACAAACTGGCATTCATTTTCAGACAAAAAAGTCATCTGTATTTTATACTCAAAATCATCTTTATAATTGGTAGGACCTGACGAGTTGTCTCTTATGCCTTCACCTATCATATAAAATAAAAAGCCTTTCTCATTTCTTTCGTATTTCAAAATCTTTTCATAAGCGCCAGGGTAACTAAAAATTGGAAATTTAAAATATTGATATTGAGTAATAGTAATACTATGACTACCGTCACCAAAGACATCTATATAATATTCCCCTTCATATAATGTTTTTGTTACATCTTTTGTTACCTTCCATTCATTCCATACTCCCCACGGTTGATTTCCATTTTGGGAAGTTTCAGGTGTATTATCGGAATTAACTGCCGTATCAACAGTTCCGTGTAAATTGCCTTTGTTACAAGAGATAACAAAAAGCATAATTAACAAGTTTACCAATGTTTTACTTTTCATATAATTATTTCGTTTAGTACACGTCCTTGGCGTCTGTCACCGCTTTTTCATAGTGTTGCCAAAAAACAGGCGACGCTATATATAGTGTATATTACTTTTTTGGAAAAAGATAGAGAAAATAATACTGGTAACATACGCTATATATAGCGGATGTCAGCTAACCAGGTACACTACCGAATTTGGGTGCCTGGCACCAAAAGGAATTAATTGCCGAGAAACGCAATCTTTCAACCGCAGGAGAAAAAGATATGTCATAAGGTATATCGTTATCAGTACCGCAATTTTGTCATCTCTGTCATCAATCCCCAAAACCGACTTAAATTCCTCTATTGGATTTCGTACAAGTTTTAGGGGTAAAAAAGAATAGATTTACCTTGTTGAAAATCCCAATGTCTGTTATATTATTTATTAGGGAGAAACTTATGCCGACAAAAACGCCTGTAAAAAAGACAAAAAAAACCGCAAAAAAACCTGTCAAAAAACTGGTTAAAAAAATAACACAGTCTGATATAGAAGCAAATTTTGACCGAATGCAAAAATCCCAAGATGAAGCATGGGCAGCCATAAAAGAAACCCAACAAGCCCATAAAGAAACAGAAAAAACCCTCAATAAAGCCATGGGAGATTTAAGTAACACATTAGGATCTATGGTTGAGCATATACTAACCCTCAATCTTCCTCAAAAATTCAGAAAATTAGGCTATTCCTTTACCCGAATAGCCAGTTACAAATACGCCGAAGGGGTCTGGGCGCAAATCGACGGCATGCTTGAAAACGGCACACAGGCGTGTGCGGTAGAAGTAAAAACAACATTAAAGCAAATGGATATAGATGATCACATTGCACGCATGGAAAAAATACGCAAATATGCCGATGAACACGGCGACACAAGACAGTTCATGGGTGCTATGGCTGCTACCATTACAGACTTATCTACCAAAAATTACGCCTTAAAAAAAGGGCTTTTCGTTATAGAGCCAAGCGGCGAAGATGTCAAAGTTACTAAACCTGAAACAGAACCACGAGTTTGGTGAGTAAAAATGTTAAATGATGCGGTTTATTCGTTTTTTTGTTTTTCCTGATACTCTCTTTACGGACAAGGTGTTTTAAAAAGCAAAGATACTTTGGATTTAGTACAAATTTCATGAGGAAAAAGAGTAAATTTATATTGTTGAAAATCCCAATATTTGCTATATTATTTATGAGGGAGAAAATATGCCGCAAGCACAAACTATGACCATTGGCATAAAGCAGATATAAGGCATTTATGGATTTATTATGGCAGTAGTGAGATACACGGCTGGCAGAGAGTTAACCCCTGAAAGAAGGGCGGAAATGAAAGCGGAGATAGAGGCAGCCGCTAAACGTCCCTATACTTATGACCCTGATTCCCCCTTGCTTACAGAAGAGCAACTTTCTGAATTTCGCCCTGTTAATTTTGACAGCATGGAAGAACGTGCGTTGTATATGCAAAATAAAGAAGTTCCTGAACTTGTACAT